>ENA-OUOG01002728-OUOG01002728.1-marine-metagenome-genome-assembly--contig:-NODE-2728-length-17725-cov-6.406222_pt1 | contig 17725 bp, 11 predicted proteins | sample MGYA00248635_ERZ508505 | MGnify/ENA primary metagenome ERZ508505 (study PRJEB26176, sample SAMN06267871) | marine metagenome | isolation source: Saanich Inlet, British Columbia, Canada | place: Pacific...
GGCGGCAAAAAGACCCGTCCCCGCGCGCCTTTTGACGACTGACGAACCCGAAACGCCCTTACACGCGCTTTTCTCTCCACCGCCCTTATTCTCTCTTTTCTTTTTCTATCGCCGCGCATCAGGAGTGGGACGACTGGAGCGTCTCGAGCGTGATGGACGGCGTGGTCGGCGGGTTCGGGTACGCCAACCCGAAAAACGAGACCTCCGACGCGTCGTCTCGCGGTTTTTTTCCGCGCGCCGAGAATCTCGACGAGAATCTCGGCGAGAATCTGTTTTCGAGCGACGGAAACGCGCGCGCGCCAAAAGCGCGCGCCGCGAGCCCCGGGAAAGCTTCTCTCGACGCGTTCGTGGCGGCGACCAGCGCCGAGGCGGTGAGCCTGGTGGGCCGCGCCGCGCTCGCGATCGGCAACGCCGTGGTGGACGGCATAGAGGGCACGGCGGACTTCGTGCACCACGCGGCGAAGCAGGCGGACCGAATCGCCAACAAGGCGGCGAGCCCGACGCCCGGCGGAGTAGGCGGCGGTTTGAGAAGCGCGCTCATAGGCTTGTCGCCCTCCGGGGGTAATAGGCGATCTGGTTCTGTCGCTTCCCCCGTGAAACAAACGGGAGTGAACGCCAAAACGCGGGTGTTGGGGCGGATTGGAGCGACTGGGCGTGTCTCGCCGCTCAAGAAAACCGGGGTCGGGGGCGGGTTCCGGTCGCCGGCCAAGCCGTCGTCCAGAGCGGGGCGCGCCGCGGCGCCGGCGGCGGCGGCGCGCGCCGACGACTCCGGCGACGAGTGGGGCTGGGCGGCGGGCTCGCCCACCAAGGACGAGCTTCGCGGCGCGGTATCCTCCGCGGTGGCGCACTTCCGCCGCGAGCTGGAGGCTTCGCGCGCGGAGAACGCGTCTCTGCGTAAGGACCTGCGTGGCGCGCGTTTGGCGCTCGCCGCCGCCGCCGAGGAGGCGGAGGGCCTGAAGCAGCAGAACCTCGGGCTGCAGCGTCGGCAGGCGCAGCGCGAGCGCGAGCGCGAGGGCTCCGATCCCCTCGCCGAGCAGGTCCGGTGCCAGCTCGAGACGCTGGTCGCGGAGAAGGCGAAGCTGGCACAGGAGAACAACGAGCTCTGGCGCGAGAACGAGAGCCTGCAGGAGCTGCTGATGCACAGCAACATGGCGACGGAGGCGGAGTCGCTGTACTCGGCGGGGGGCGCGCTCGCCGATCTCGTCGAGAAACCCGCGCCGCCGCAGACGCACTTCGAGTCCAAGCTGGCCGAGGCGACCACGACGAGCGGGTCTTTCTCGGAGGCGACCATGTCTGGGTCCCCGACGCTCGAGGACACGCTCGAGGGAGACGACGAGCTTCTTCTCGAGCGTCGAGAAGTGGACGCGGTCCGTCGGGACGGTCCGGCGACCGAGTCCGCCGGCGCACTAAAAGTTTCGGTTTCCGTCGAGGAGGTGTCGACCGAGCGCGGCGCGGCGCCGAGCGCGGCGTTTGAAACCGGCGTCCCGTCCGAAACCGCTTTTCCGTCGACCGACGCGGAGCCGAGCGCTTTAGAAGAGCCCTCTCTCGACGCGTCGTCGGCGGTGGCGGAGACGCCGGCGGCGAGAGCCGTCGACGACGCGTCGGGAGAGGGAAAGGAAAACGTCGAAAAAGAAAACGTTTCCTCGACGCGCTCCGCGGCGCCGGAACCCAAGGGCGCTTCGGGCGGGAAGAAGAAGAAGGGGAAGAAGGGGAAGAGATGATAGTCTATCTACATGTACGCTTTTGAGACGACGACGACACGATCGTACGATACATGAAGCGTGTGATCGAATCGAACGACAATGAACGGACGACGCGTTCGCGTCGACGGGTGCGCGAAAAAAAAATCGTCTTCACGTCAGGTTCTCGGACTCGGTCATCACCTGCTCCTGCGACGGGCGTGGCACGCCCGCCACCGGGCAGCAGTCCACGCCGATGTGTCCGCGGGTGATTTTCTCCACCTGCGCCTGCGCAATCTCGGGTGTGTTCACCCACGTCTCGTAGAACGAGAACGGACACTTCGCGACGCCCTTGTCGCCGTCGCCGCTCGCGTAGACACCGGTGTACCCGCGGTGCAGAAGCTTGAACAGGTGGTTCTGGCTCTGGTCGTTTTCGCGCGCGTCGCGAATGGCGGAGACGCTGAGTTGCGCGTACTGCACGCCGTCCGTCTCGGTGGCGCACTCGCCCAGCGTCCGGCCGTCGTTGCCGACGATGGCGGAGTGTCCGAAGTAAGAGTAGACACCGTCGTTGCCGGACGCGTTCGCGACGGCGACGTACACGTTGTTCATCCAGGCCATGCACTTGGCGACCATGATCTGCTGCTCCTTCGCCGGGTACATGTAGCCCTGGCACCGCACGATGAGCTCGGCGCCCTTCATCGCGCAGTCTCTCCAAATCTCCGGGTAGTTGCCGTCGTCGCAGATGATCAGAGACATCTTGATGCCCTTCGGGCCGGTCGTGACGTACGTGCAGTCGCCGGGGTACCAGCCCTCGATGGGACACCAAGGGAGGATCTTCCTGTACTTCTGGACGATCTCGCCGAGGTCGTTAATCAGAACGAGCGTGTTGTACGGTTGCTTCTTCGGGTCCTCATTCTTCTCCCCTGTCAGGCTGAACACGCCCCACACCTTGGCCTTCTTACACGCCGCGGAGAACATGTCCGTCTCCGGGCCGGGGATGGTGACCGCGGTGGCGAACATCTCGTCGCGGTCGTACATGATGCCCTGCGTGCTGTACTCGGGGAACACGATCAGGTCCATCCCGGGAAGACCCTGCTTCATGCCTTCGATCTTCGCGCAAATCTCGCGCACGTTCGCGTGCACATCCTCCACGGTGTGGAGGCGGGGCATCTTGTACTGGTACACGCAGACGCCCACGGTGTCGGGCGAGCTGGAGATGTCACCGTGGCGAGACATGTCGTTCGGTCGTGCGTCGAAAAGGGTGAAGCGCTGGATGCGCAGAGGAGAGTGGTCGTGTCGGAGCGCGGATTGAGGACCGCGGTGTCCTTTCGCGCGAAAGGACACATTTGCCGACACGTGGGCAGCTGGGCAGAAAAGCGTTTTTTTTTTCGCGGGTCGAGGAAACCAGACACAACAGTCGCGCGCAGATGTTTCGAGATTGACATTTTCGTCGTCGAAACGTCGTTTTCGCGTTTCGGGAGCTCGAACGCGATCACCGCCTCCCTCTGGACTCGTTCTCCGGGTCGTACATCTCGTCGCGCTCGGCGGAGTTCCCTAACGACGAGACCGCGACGTTGGAGATCCCCGCGGAAACGACGCTGACGCTCGTGCCGTTCGCGACCGAGACGGCGGCGGCTTCGGCGGCGGCGTCGCCGCCTCTGAGCGTTCCGCGCCACGACTGAGGCAAGAACACGACGTCTCCCGCGACGCATCGCCGCGCGACGGCGCCGTCGGCGTCCACCACGAACAGCTCACCTTTTTGTAAAACGAACAGTTCGATGGCGTTTGAATCGATCTCCACGTGTGTTTTGCCACGCGCGGGCAACGACCACGCGCCAGCCCTGAAACCCGTCGCGTCGTACGAAGCGACGCCGGAGCGGCCGTCGGCGGAGGACACGACGGCTTCGCGAAGTTGCGCGAACGGCTTAACGTTCGGCCGAAACGACGCGCCCTCCTTGTCCTCGTGTTCGTGCGTCAGCCATATCTTGTGGATGTGCTCCGTGATGTCCCAGCGGCCGTACCACCCCTTCGGGAGCACCACCACGTCGCCCGGGCCGAAGGGGTGCGGCGTGCCGTCGGGATCGGTCACGCACCCCGCGCCGCTCAACACTAAGAACCACTCCGTGCTCGGGCGCGCGTTGGGCGAGTCCCAGCCCCCGGGCGAGCACGCCCACGAGCCGCACGCCGCCGAGCCGTCCAGCGCGCCCTTGACGAACGGGCGGCCGTAGTCGTGCGGGTCGCCCTTGTCCACGTTCGAGCGCGGGCCCTTGAGCGCGAGGTTGGCCATGTCGAAGTGCGAGCCGGGCGCGGCGTGGAAGGAAGGCACCGCGGCGCTCGGATCGACCGTGGAAGTGAGCGCGGCGGCAACCTGTCTTTCACCACGCGCGCACCCCGCGGGGGTGGTGCGCGCGCGCCGAGCCGAGAGGGGAGCGACGCCGGCGTGAACGGGCGCGCGGAGCGCGATCGCGGGGGAGGACATGGGAACCCTGGGCGAGGTGTCGGCCGCGCGTGCCGATCGTTGTGTGACGATCGGATACGCCATCCGGATAAACCACGAACGAAACGCCAAAACTCAGTGCCGATCCGACCTTCTTCCAACCGAGAGCTCGTTTTAGCATCACTTCGCCATGGCGCAGCAGGCGAAGAAGCCTGAGTTCGACGGGTCGGCGGTCGGGGTGTTCAGCTACCCCGGCTCGCACCATGTCAACTCCGACTACGGCTTGGGCCCCAACGCCATCGGTACGTCTCTCGACCGGCTTCGCGTCGCGACACCTCTCGAACGCACGAACGCCCCCTCGCGCCTCGATTCGCGCGATTCTGACATTCTCCCCGTCCGTGTCGTTCCGCAGATCTGCCGGAGCGGTGGAACGGCGTCCAGATGACGCACGGGATCCCTGTGCCCCACCCGCTGTACGGCACGGCCATGGACCTGGAGGTGAAGCGCCTGGGCGAGAATGACCCGTACGTCGACCCCGGGAAGCACGACCGCGCCGCCGCGCACGCCGCGGTCACGAAGCGCGTCTCGGAGAAGGGATTCTTCCCGCCCAAGACGAGCAGCGAATTCCTCGGCCCGCCGTTTCCGAACATGAGCGAGGGCGACGAAAAAGATTTGTTGGGCGTCGGCAAAGAGCGAAAAGAGAAACTCAAGAAGCTCCCACGGCGAGGCATATACACCGCGCCGGGGAAGAAAGGATGCGCCAACACGCCCGGCGTCACGATCGGTCAAAAAAAGTACGAACCGATCGAGGAGACGTACCAACCCGCGCGCGCGCTGTCCCGCGAAGCGAATAGAGCGGCGCGCGAAAAGATCGAGATTCCCTGGGGCGCCGGCGCGGCGGGCAACGCGATCGGGCGGTCGTTCGACAGCACGATGAACGCCTTGACGTACGAGCCTGGTGCGTGGGCGGAGAAACAAAAGGTGCGACGGAAGACGGACAACCTTGACGCGCCGAAACCGTTCAAACCCGGCGGGTCTTCCATGCGCGCGCCGGAGGCGTTCGCGTACCAGAGCGACCCGCACGATTACGAGGCGGAGCGGCGGATGAAAAATCGCGCCGACGCCAAACGCGCCGGGAGGTTCATGCCCCCCGCGGGCGCCAAGACCACCACCGTCAAGAGCATCTCCAAGTACGACAAAGGGACCTTCTCGGCGCCCACGTCGCTGCGCGAGACGCAGCTCATCAAGTGACGGCGGGGACGGGGGGAGACGGAGCGCGCGGAGCGCTCGCTGTATTAAAAAAGAAAATATCGGCACACGAACGCCGACGACACTTCCGTCCCGTAAACGCTGCGCGAGTGCCACGTGTTCGTCGCTCTCGACCATTCGTCACCGCGCGTGCTGCGTGCGTCCCTCGAGATGTTCGCGTCGACGACGCCGGCGCTCGCCGCGCCTCTGCGCGCGCGCGGACAAGCACCCCGCGCCCCGCGGCGCGCGCTTACCGTCGCCGCGGCGAGCGGCTCCATCCGACGCGAGGTGCTCGACCGCTCCGGCCGATCGAAGCTCAACACGGTGGACGACCGAAACTTCTACGCGATGCCGCGCTTGTGCACGCACGTGGACGACGCGTTCCTCGGGCAGCTCACCGAGCTGTACCGCCAGAAGATCCCGCCCGGAGGCAGGGTGTTCGACATCTGCTCTTCCTGGGTCAGCCACCTGCCTGCTGACGTGCGTTACGAGGAGGTGGTCGGCCACGGCATGAACGCCGAGGAGCTTCAGAAGAACCCGCGACTGGACAAGTTTTTCGTCAAGAACCTCAACACCGAGGAGATTCGGTTCGCCGCCGCCGACCAATCCTTCGACGCCGTGCTGTGCTGCGTCTCCGTGCAGTACTTACAGAGACCGGAGTTAGTGTTCGCGGAGGTGTTCCGGGTTTTAAAGCCGGGGGGGTGCTTCATCGTCAGCTTCTCGAACCGCATGTTCTACGAAAAGGCCCTAGCGGCGTGGCGCGACGGCACGGGATACTCCCGAGCGCAGCTTGTGAAAGAGTACTTCGGCGCCGTCGAGGGGTTCACCAAGCCCGAGGTCATCACTTCGGTGAACGGAGCGCCGGACGCGTCGCTCCTGGGAAAGCTGCAGAACTTCCTGAAGCGAACGCAGGGCGACCCGTTCTACGCCGTCGTCGCGCACAGAAACTTCAAGCCCATCGTAAGCGATTAAGCGATTAGATGAGTCGGTTGTTTTTTCAAAGCAAAGCTACAACTCGATCGGGTCGTCGAACCCGTCCCCCGATCCTAAACGCTCCTCGCGCGGAAAGAAGAGGAACCCGCCACCGCCCACCACCGCGCCTTCGCCGAGCGCCGCGCCCACGGGCACGAGAAGCGCCATCACGCGCGCGGCGTCGCGCCAAGATGCCCCGACGAGCGAAGTGTCTTTTTCATCCGCGGAGAGCGAGACGAGACGTCGCGCGAACGACGACGCGTCGTCGTCGCCGTCGCCGTCGTCGCCGTCGTCGTCCGAAACGTCGTCGGTCGCCTCAGCCCACCGCACCAGGTCCGGCAAGAGCTCCGCGAACGCCTCCCCGGCGGCTTCCCCGCATCTCTCGTCCGCCAGACCGCGCGACGCGCCGTCCGCGGCGTTGCGCAGCGCCGCGACGCACGCGGCGACGACGCCGCGCGCCTCGCGGCGCAAAGCGCGGTACTCGGCTTTGTCGTACCTTTTTTTTTCTGTGTAAGACGATCGTTTTTCGTCGCCCGCGGCGGCGCGCCGCGCCAGGGACGCCACCGCGCGCGCCCCGTCCGCGTCCGCGAACGCGTCCAGCCCCGCGGGCGTCTCCGTGGCCTGCAGCACGTACGGGAGCGTGAAGCGGACGACCAGCGCGCGCGACGCGGCGTCGCCAAACGCCGAGCCGAAGAGCCGCGGCAACAATTTGTTGACCTTTGCCTCGTGGGGTTCCGGAAGCTCCGCCAGGAAACAACTCAACGCGCGCGTCGCGGCTAAAAAGACATTGGTATTTTCCGAGTCTTCCGAGTCGTCTTCCGAGTCTTCGAGACTTCGCGTTTTGTTTTTGTCATCCACAGAGACGGCGCTCGACAGCGCGTGCTCGAGGAATTCCACGAGCGAGCCCGCGACGTCGGCGAGCGAAGTCACCGCGGCGTGCGCCGTCTCCGCTGAGAGGAGCGCCTTTTTGTTTTCGTCATTCGGCGCGAAACCTCCGCGCGCGTCGCGCTCGCTCCTTCGGTCCTCCTCCTCCTCCGCCGCCTCGACGTCCGCGGCGAGCGCGCCCACGAGCCGCTCGTACACGACCAGCGGCACGGGGAGCATGCGCCGCGCGTTCGCGCGGAGCTCGGCGTCGTCGCGGGTCAGGTCGTGCAGCAGAACCGCCGTCTCGACGCGGGTCATCTCCAGCGCGAGCCGGAAGAAGGACGCGTTTGCGTTTGGTTTTTTCGCGCCACCCGGCGGAAACGCCTTCGCGCCGGAAAAGAGGGGGTCCGCGCCGGCGCCGAGCGCGTCCGAGCACAACCATTTGGGTCCCGCCAGGTCGACGCACGCCGCGCACAGGTCCAGCGCGACGTGCCTCAGCTCGCGCGGAGCCTTCGCGCCGAGAACGGAGGCGACGCCGCCGCGCACGTCGTCCAGCCAGTCGGAAGACCGAAAAGGTTTCTGTTTCTTGGACTGCATTTTGGCGAGCTCGGCGGTGAGTCTCCCCTGCGGCCTGCGCGCGGGCAGCGCGGAGAGCACCAGCGAAAGACACCGCAACGCCTCGATCTGTTCCGGCTGACCAGGCCGCGACGCGAACGCGTACGCCAGAGAAGGCGCCGCGCGCGCGACGGCGCGCGCGGTTTTCGATTCCGTTTTTTTCTTCATCTCGGACGCGCCGCGAGCTCCGCCGCCATCCGCGCCTCCCTCTCCCTCCGCGGGAGCTCCGTTCCTTTCCGCCGGGTCGCCGCCCCCCCCGTCGTCGCCTCGAATCGAGTTCGAGTCACCGACGGGGCCGTGCACGTGGTCGTACGCCGCGGGGGACTCCAGGAGCATCGCCAGCAGGCGCATCGCGCCGAGCAGCGGAAGCGCGCGGTCGGCGTCGGCTTCCGGTCGTACGTCGTCGGCGGCGGCGCCGGCGGCGTCGACGACGGCGGCGGCGGCGGCGGCGACCGCTCCCGCGTCCGCGGCGACTCGCGCGATGGTTTCTCCGCCCGCGGCGACCACACGCGTCGCCGCCTCGCACGCGTCCGCCACCGCGGCGCAGGGGAGCGCGGCGTAGCGGCCCTTTCGCGCCATGGCGGCTGCGAAGAGAGGCAGGCGCTCCACCATGGAGTCGTCCGTCGCCACCTCGGGGCTCTTGCTCAGTGCCGCGCACGTCGCCAGCGCGAGCGCGTGGCTGGCGGTGGCCTGCGCCGCGCGGGCCTCCGCGCTCTCGGCCTCGGCGTCGCTCGCGGCCGCGCCGTCGCCTGAAGGCGCGGGCGCGGCGCGGAGCATGGAGGTGACGAACCGCGCGAATCCGGTCGCGTTGTACAAGCGCGTCAGCGTCGCGTCGTCGTCGGAGTCGGGGACGAGACGCGTGACCAGGAGCATGCCCACGAACTTTTTCTCGCGGCTGTCGCTGGACAGCAGCCGTACGCACTCCTCGAGAGTCGCCTCCGCCTTGGCATCGTCGCCTGCGTCCGCGTCGCCCATCGCGACGGGCGGCGGCGCGCCTCGCGATCTGACGTTTCGACCAAAGAAGAGCGCTTTTTCTGAAACGTCGTCGTCGGCGCCATATTTACACACGAGAGCTTCGTCCGAGAGATGGCCGGAACCCAGACCCGCGCGCGCGGCGGTGGTCGCGCCGGGCCTCGAGCGATGGGTCCCTCGGCGCGCCGGTTGGCGTCCGACCTCGCGCTGGACGCGCTGGTTCTCGCGGTGGCCGCCGCGCACGTGTTCCTGGCGCCGTACGCGAAGGTGGAGGAGAGCTTCAACCTCCAGGCGACGCACGACGTGATGTACCACGGGTGGGACCTCGCGTCGTACGACCACCACGCCTTCCCCGGCGTGGTCCCGCGGACGTTCATAGGCGCGATCGCGCTCGCCGCGCTCGCGAAACCGCTCCACGTGGCTCTTGTGTTTCTTCGCGTCCTCGACAGCGACGAGTCGCGAGGCACGAAGATGGGCGCGCAGATCGCCGCGCGTCTGGCGCTGGCGACGGTGACTGTCGCCGCGCTGGGGCGGATGCGGCGCGTTCTGCGCTCGGCGTTCGGCGAGGCGGTCGGCGTCGCGTTCGCCTGCGTCGTGGCTTCGCAGTTCCACCTCACGTTCTACGCCAGCCGCACGCTGCCCAACACGTTCGCGCTCGCGCTCACCACGCTCGCCGCCGCCGACTGGTTCGAAGCGCACGTAGAGCGGACGTCGTCGTCGTCTTCGTCTTCCCGCGACGTAAACGTCTCCGTCGACGCCCGCGACTTTCGCGCCGTGTTCCTGCTCACGGCCTCCTTCGTGATTTTCCGGTGCGACACCGTGCTGCTGCTCGCGCCGGTGGGCGCGCACATGCTGCGCACGCGCGCGTTTTCCCTCCCCCAAGCTGTCAACTGGGGCGCGCGATGCGTCGCGGCGTGCCTGGCAATCACCGTCGCCGTCGACACGGCGATGTGGGCGCCGCCCTCCGAGACCTCCGACGCGTCCGGAAGCTCCGCGCTGTGGCCGGGATCGGAAGGCATCATGTGGCCCGAGGGTCGCGTTTTTTGGTTCAACACCTACGAGAACAAAAGCAAAGAGTGGGGCGTCGCACCGTTTCGCTGGTACTTCACAAACGCGCTGCCTCGCTCTTTAGGGACGTGGACGCCCTTCGTCCCGTTCGGCGCGGCGGCCGAACCTAAAACGCGACCCGTGTTTCTCGTCGCGCTCTGCTTCGTCGCCGCGTACTCGTTCCTGCCGCACAAGGAGCTGCGGTTCGTGTTCCCCGCGCTTCCTCTGTGCGACGCGTGCGCGGCGGTCGGGGTGGTCGAGGCGTACACTCGGCTCGGCTCGCGACAGAAGCGCGTTTCGAAGAAGCGGAGAGACGACGGCCGGAGGAAGGGTTCGAAGACGTCCGACGTCGAGACAAAAAAAAACGACGAGAGGCGACGGAAAAACGCTCTCGGCGTTTTTCTTCTTCTCGGCGTCGCGGCGGTCGCCGTCGCGGCGCACGCGGTGTTCGCCTCGGCGGCGTACCGGAACTACCCGGGAGGCGAGGCGTTCGCGGCGATGCACGCCGCCGAAACACGCGCGCGTCTCGGAAGGGAAACGCCGACGCGCGTGCACGTCGACGTCGCCGCCGCGCAGACGGGCGTCAGCCGTTTCGGCGAGAGCGTTTTTGGCCCCGACGCGTTCGTGTACTCGAAACAGGAGAAAGGCGCGTTCGTCGAGACGTCGTTCGACGTGCTGCTCTCCGGCGAACCGCACGTTCCGGGGTACGACGTCATCGCGACGCACGAGGGGTACGCCGGGATGGCGTTCTCGGGAAGACGTCTCGGCGTCTTCGGCGTCGGCGTCGTTTTTCCGTGGCTCGCGCCGCGGACGACGCCGGCCATCTGGACGCACCGCAGGTGGCGGTTTGAAACGGTCTCGGTTCCGGACGAAACGGAAGAGACACCTTTCGAAGCGTTCGCTTCGAAAGAAAGCGAGGGGGGTCCAGAGCGCGGCGCGCGGTGGTCGACTGAGAGAACCGAAACGGAGCGCGAGACGTAGCGCGCCGGCGAGCGCGTCGAATCTTTTTTTCAGTTTTTCTCGCAATCGATTTTTTGAGAATCTCCGACGCAGGACGCTCGACCCAAAAAAGGCATTTTGTCGGAAACCCGCGGGTGCCTCGGCAGAAGCCGCGCCACATCTTCGCGAGACGCGACGTTCGTCTCCGAGAGGCACACGCGCGCGCACGCGGCCTGAGGACACGGTCGCGCCACAGCGCTCGCGCGTTCGCCTCCCCCCCGTCGGCAGAGAAGGCTCGGCGGTCGACGCGCGCGCCTCGCGACTCGCACCATGCCCACCGCGGACCCCAACGAGAGGTCGCTCCCGGGCGCCTCGCTCAGGAGCACCGGGCACAATCTGGATTTGATTCGCGACGGTCGCCCGCGGGGAGGGCGCAAGGTCGGGCAGTACGCGCCGCAGAACTTCCCCCCGAAGCCGTCGCCGCTGCCCAACGAGGTGCAATGGTCGGAAATGTGCGTCAACCGCCCGGTCGCGGTCGCGTCTCCCCCCGACCCCCTGCCGATCCGGATCCACCACCGCGGGTCGTACCCCTCGAGACGCTGAGTCATTTATCCTGGAATCGGCCCTCATGATTCTTGAACGAGCTTTGCGCGTTGACTTTTTTTTTTCGCGATTGCGATTGCGATTCTTCTTCTCGCGCGCTTTACGCCGCCCCGCTGACGCCTTCGACCCCCCTCATTCTCTGTGATCCACAGGCACATGAAGCCCATCCCCATGCCTCCTTCGACGAGCCCGTGGGCGCGCGATGACACCCCCCCCACTATGCTCGATCGCGTGCAGAAACCGACGCGCCGCGCGAAGGGCGACTTCACGCGGAACGATTTCCACTTCTCCGAACCTTGGGCGACGGATCTGAAAGACGCGGGGGTTCCGCCCCCCGGTTTCTTCGGGAACGGGTGGAAGCACCCCGAGATTCCGCCTCGTTCGGTGCCCCCGAGCACGTTGCCGTACGCGACGAACTTCTTGGAGCTGCCGCACCCCGAGATCGCGCTGAAGCCCAACCAGGAGAAGATCCACCCGAGGGACTTCAACCAGGTTCGCCAACACAACTTACAATCCACGTCGATGGCGTTTCTGGAGAAGCGCGCGGAGGAGACCCAGGGCGCGTTCTCCGTTGAGGCGCGCAAGGACTACCTGTCCGAGCTCAAGGCGCAGATGGACGGGCAGAAGGCGGACCGCCGCATGGAAAAACTCAGGCACTGGGGCTGGAACACCGGCCCGCCCCCCGACCCGCGTCGCAAGATCTTCGAGAAGTTTGACTACGACGGCAGCGGCACGCTCACGATCGAGGAACTTAAGAAGGTTGTGCGGCACCCGCGCGTGATCGCGGCGTTCCAGCTCCCGCACTCGATGACCCACGACGAGCTGGAGGAGTTCTGCGAGGAGATCGACATCAACGGCGACGGTGTCATCGACTTTGAGGAGTTCATCCAGTTCATCGACGCGAAAGCGGGCGAGCGCGCGCAGGGGGACGTCGACCTCACCCACGGCGCGGGGTCGCACTCGCTGCGCAAGCTCAAGAATGAGCTGTGATGAGACAAGAGACGCGAGGAAAGGAACGAACGCGTTTAATGTAATGTTGCTACCGTGTTCTAATACCCGATACCTCGGAGGTAATTTTCGACAAACGACCGTCACGTCGCGTCGTCGGCGTCGTCATCCTCCTCCGCGACGACTGCGTTTCGCCCCGCGTCGTTTTCCGCGTACTTCTCCACGAGCTCCTCCACGCGCTCGTCCTCGTCGTCCGCGCCCTCGTCCTCGAACGAGCAGTCGATCACGGGGTACATGGGGTCCAGGCCCGCGCGCACGGTCGCGCGTCGCGCGTCACTCTCCGTGCTCTTATATTCGCCGCCGTCGGCGACAAAAGGCTCTCTTTCCGAAAAAGAAGAAGCGCCTTGCGCGTTTTCCGTGAGCCGAAACGCCGCGTCGCGCCGCGTCGCCGCCGCGCGCCGCGCCGCCGTCTCCTCGTCCATCGCCTCGGGGTCCACCATCAACGACGACGCGTTTAAAAGCGCGTCCGTGTCGGAAGTGTCGCTTCCAGGGTCGTTCTCCGCGTCGTCCGCGAAGGCGTAGCCGGTGGCGGCGTGCGCCAGGTGCGGCTCCGCGGGGTACCGCGCGCCGCCCCCCGGGAGCGGGTCCGCCACGCGCTCGCCCTTCTCCTGCGCCTCCTCGGTGCTCTCCACGTACGGCGACTCGCAGAACCGCCGGGCGGGCTGAGACGGCATGAAAGAACTCGGGGGCTCGGGGAACTCCGGGGGAATGCCATCCGGAGCCGCCGGGAACAGAGCGCGGGTCGCGGCGAACGACGCGGTCGCCGCGTCGCGGTGCGCCAGCGCGCGCGCCTCGGCGGCGTCGGCGTCGGCGGCGGCGGCGTCTTTTTTCGACGCTTCGCGAACGTCTTCTTCTTCTTCTTCTTCCGCCGCTTCCTCCTCCTCTTCTTCGCCCTCGTCGGCTTTTTCGTTCGGAAAGAGAAGAGACTCGGCCCCGTCACCGCCGCTCTCGCTCTTCTTCTTCGCCTTCTTCGCCTTCTTCTCCCGCCGCGCCGCGCGCCGCTCCTCGCGCGCCGCCTTCTTCGACGCCTTCGTTTCCTTCGCCGCTTTTTCTCCGCTTTCTTGTCGCGTTTTTTCATCCCCCGAGCCCTCGGGCGTGTCCATCCCGTACATCGCGTCCACCTCGTCGCTGCGGAACGACGCGTCGGCGGCGGCGTCTGCTTCGGCCGCCTTTTTTCCGGTCGAACGCGTCGCCTCGCCGCCGCGCGCGAACGCCAGCGCTTTGCGCAGAGGCGACTTACTCGACGGGCTCGGCGACGAAAAAAAAGCCCCCTTCGCGTCGCCGCGACTACTCGACTCGTCGCCGTCGGCGTCATCCTCCGCCTCTCCGCGCGGCTCGAACCCCGTCGCGCCTTCGAGGCCGCCGAGCAGGTCGCGCGCCTGCGCCTCGCGCTCGCGCGCCGAGATGGGCCGCGTCAGCTGCGCCATCTCCGTCTCCAGGAAGGCCACCGCGTTTCGGAGCTCGGCGATCACGCGCTGCTGCTCCTCCACGACGACGCGCGCCGCGCCCTCCAAGGGGAAAGACGACGAAAAAGAGGAAACCGCGGACGAAGCCCCGTTTAGTTGCGGTTTGATGGGACTCAGCGTCGCGGGGGACAGCAAAGACGAGGGCGTCGAGCCTCTCGAAGCCGCGAGCTTCGCGTTCGCGGCGGCTGCGCGCGCCGCCGCCGCCGCCGCCGCCGCCTCGTACGCCGTCCTCGGCGCGGCGCCGTAGACGGGCGCCCAGTCCGGACTCGCGCTCTGTCTCTTCGTCTCCGAAAAGGGCGTTAAAATCGACGAAGACGGTTTCGGCGTCGAAAGCGAGAGCGAGGCGTCTTTTTCTTTGCTCGAGGGGGATGCGCGGCGTCTTAGCGTCACACGCGAAGAGTCAGTGGCGTCGGCGGAAGCCTCCGCCTCCGCCTCGTCGCGCGAAACGCTTTTGTCGTCGAAAACGCTTTTGTCGGCGTTCCTCTCCGCTCTTATCGCCGGCGGCGGCGCGAGGCGCGCCCGAACGCTCGCCTCGCCGGGGACGCACTCGAACGTCGCGGCGAAGTCCGCGTGCGTCCTCGGCTTTCCGGCGCCGCGAGGCTCCACGAGCCGCACGTCGTGACACGCCGGCGGCGGCGCTCGAGCCGTTCGGCCGACTTTCGTGTCGCTTCTGGAGACCTCCAACTCCGAAAGCTCCGGCGCCGGCGGGAAAAGAAGGCACAGGAACGCGCCTCTCTGCGTGGCTTTGTCCGCGAGCGCGTCGGTGGAAAAGTACCGGTGGCACGCCGCCCACACCGCGAGGTGCGTGACGTGCGTGACCCCCGAGACCCAGACGCCCACCGTGGGAAGCGCGAGCGATGCGCTGTCGGTCTCGTCCAGGAGCATCAGACGCCGGGTCCGGTCCATGGTTAAAAAACCAGAGCCGATCGGCGCGCGCGGCGCTCGCGTCTGCGCCGCGACGAGCGCGCGGAGAAGCGGCGAATCCGCGACGCGCGGCGGCGCGATGGGCGTCGCCGCGAAGACGGCCGTGGGGACGCGCACGCGCGCGGAAACGATGAGCTCGATGTCGTCGTTTTTGTTCTTCACGAGCGTCGCGGCGAGGCGCGCGCGCCAAGGCGTCGCGACGCGAAGCGGCGCCAAAGCGGAGACGCGTCTCTTCTCCGCGAGAGTCTCTTCGTCTTCGAGAATCCTCTCGTTTTCGTTCGCGTCCCGCCTCGAGCTCGGGGACGCGGAAGGGAACGACGTCATCGCCTCGAGAGCCTCGCGCGTGGACGACTCTGGCGGCGCCGACGCGATCGCGATCGCGACCGTGGAGGACCAAGCCTCCGAACGAACGCCGCCGTCGGATTCGGGCTCGACGCGCGTTTCGGTTTCGGCGTCCTGGGCGGCTTTTCCGTCGCCTTTTTTGACGGCGAAAATCTCGAGCGCGGCGGAGGCGCGGAACTCGCCTCTGCGGTCCAGGACGCGCCTCGAGGCGACCAACGCGCCTTTCGCGGAGATTGAATCGATTGAATCGACTTTCTTTCCGTTGTCTTCGACCGTCACGGGCTCCGTTTCGGCGCGAAGAAGAAGCTCGGCGAGCGATTTAGTGGCGCCCGCGCCGAGCGACGCCGTCGCGACGTGCGCGGCGGCGGAGATGTGCGTCGTTTCGTCGACGGCGCTGGGGTCCCACATCACCGAACGCGTCGCCGGGAACTCGAACGCGCCGACGCCGCCGTCGCCGGTGGGGTACCCGAACCCGAACGACGAAACGCCGCGCCGCGCGCCGGAGTCGGACGGTTCGTTCGATGATGTCGGATGATGACTCGCCTCCGAGGATGAAGACATCTTCGCCTCTCCGGAGACCACGGCGTCTTGTACTTCGCCTCGTTCGCGCGGTAAGTACCGGAGGCTCCGCACGTACCGCACGGATTCGCCCACCGCGTCCTCCCCGCGCGACGCCTCGAACGCGCGCCTGGCCTGCTTGGCGATCACGTGCCCGGTCGGGTCGGGGCGCGCGTACGAGGAACCGCGTCGCCGGTCGTCCTCCCGTATAAAGTACGCGCTGGCCCCGATCGCGGAACCGGCGCGCGCGGTCGAAGCGTACCTCGGAGGGAATCCGCTCGCGTCGCCCTCGCCGTACCTCACGTGCCACGCCATCCTCGCCGGTGACGATCCCAACCGCCCGACGCGTCCCGTCGGCGACCTCGAGGAGTGAGGCAGCGTCGGGGAGCGCTCCGAGAAGGATCGGCGCGACCGGAGTTTTTGAGTTTCGCGCGCGCTTTTCGAAGCGTCGGATGGAACGACGGGCGTTTCTGTCGCGCCCAATCCGCCGAGGACGCGATCTCGTCGACGCGAGCATATCCTGAAGAGACGATCCACTTGTCGCTGGTGAGCCACGACAGGACGCTTCCCCCGCGCTCAGTCGCACGCGCACCGGCGGGCGCGACAACGGGACATCGGGCAGGCGTTTTCGACGCGCACATCCGTCCCACCATGTCGCTCTCCGCCGCGACCGGCGCGATGGCCGCGTCGCCTCGGTCGATGCCGTTCGCGCGGCGCGGCGTGCCCACCGCGTGGCGCGGCGGCATCTCTTCTCGCCGCCGCGCTCGCGCGCCCTCCGCGATCGACCCCGCGGCGTCCGCGCCCGCCACCGCGGCGCACGACGCGCGCACGCAGGCTGACTTCGACGCGCTGTGGCGTTGGCTCGATGCCAACGGCGTGGACGTCTCCAAGACGCGCGTCGAGCTGGTGGATGGGAGCGTCGGCGGCCGGGGCTGGGGGTTGGTCGCCGCGAAAGACATCGCCGCGGGCGACGCCGCGCTCTCCGTTCCCCAGTCGCTGTGGATGACCCCCTCCACCGCGGCGGACTCCGCCATCGGCCCGTTCGTGGAAAACCAGCCCGCGTGGGTGAAGCTCGCGGTGCAGCTCCTGCACGAGAAGTCAAAGGGCGACGAGAGTCGATGGAGCGCGTACGTCGCGGCGCTCCCGACCAAACTCGACGCGCCTTTGTTTTGGTCCGCGGACGAACTCGCGTATTTACAAGGCTCGCAGCTTTTTCAGAACGCCGCGGGGTACGACGCGTACGTCAGAGGCACGTACGCGAGTTTAAACGCGGAGATCTTCGAGCCGAACCGACCTTCGTTCCCCGAATCCGTGTTTAGCGAAACGGAATTTTTGTGGGCCTTCGGTACGCTTCGCGCGCGGTGCCTGCCGCCGCGCGACCAAGGGGACGACATCGCGCTCGTCCCCGGGCTGGACATGGCGAACCACAGCGGCTTGGTGAACAGCACGTGGACTCTGAACGGTGGCGGCCTGGGTTCTGTGTTCGGCGGGGCGGGATCTGGGCCGTCCATGCTGTTCCGCGCGGACGAGCGCGTCGTAGTAGGCGCGGAGTGCCTCGTGAATTACGGCCCCGCCAAGGTGGACTCGCAGTTCGCGCTCGACTTTGGATTCGCCGACGCGTTTTGCGCGAGACCCGGGTACGTGCTCGGTCCGATCGAGATCCCTGACGCGGACTTGAACCAGTTCGACAAGCAGGACGTGCTGGAGGTGGCGGGTTTGCTTCGCGCGCCCGCGTTCACGATCCGCGCGTTCGAGGACCCGCCCGCGGAGCTTCGCGTGTTTTCCCGACTGCTCAACCTGAAGGACTCCGACGCGTTTCTGCTCGAGGCCATCTTCCGCGCCGAGGCGTGGGCGCTCATCTCCGAGCCGGTGAGCGAGACGAACGAGCGCGAGGCGTGCCAGACCATGATCGCGGGGTGCGAGGCTGCGCTCGCGGCGTACCCCTCGCGCGTCGACGAGGACCGCGCCGTCGCGGAGGATGCGTCTTCATCGCCGCGCGCGAGGCTGGCGGCGCGCGTCGCGATGGGCGAGAAGCAGGCGCTTTTGGAGTG
>ENA-OUOG01002730-OUOG01002730.1-marine-metagenome-genome-assembly--contig:-NODE-2730-length-17722-cov-4.588382_pt1 | contig 17722 bp, 16 predicted proteins | sample MGYA00248635_ERZ508505 | MGnify/ENA primary metagenome ERZ508505 (study PRJEB26176, sample SAMN06267871) | marine metagenome | isolation source: Saanich Inlet, British Columbia, Canada | place: Pacific...
GGTATGGTTTCTATGTAGCGAGGAAGGTGAATTAAGAAATTCTTGGCTGCATCTTTGAATAATAGGGGGAGCAACTTTAATGATAAAACCGTTATACTGTTATAGTGTAACGGTTTTATCAATTAAAATACTGCCTTCAAACACGTTCATGGATTAATACAATAGCGTCCTGCAGTGGTGAACCAGTTCAAAATAGTATTGAAAATGTTTAAAGGCTCTTTTCGTTTATTTCATTATATTGAGAATGAAACTGATACATGAGAACTTAAGTTGGTGTTATTCAGAAATGGAGCCCAAAAAACACGATGTTTGTTCTTGACATAACGAATTTTATGCCCTTTGAAAAATGAAAACTATATCAATAATTCCAAAAAATTTGTTGATTCAAACAAAAATATTACTGCTTCTTATAGGATTTACTTTGCCTATTTCAGCACAGCAAACCATCAATGGATCGATTATTCATGATGGTATTCAACGAGATTATATACTGTACATCCCCGCTAATTATGATAACATCACTGAGGTGCCGTTGGTGCTCAATTTTCATGGTTTCGGCAGTAATGCCAGTGAGCAACTACTCTATGGCGATTTTCGCGCTATAGCGGACTCTGAAGGTTTTCTTTTGGTGCACCCTGAGGGCACTTTTTTGAATGGGAATCAACACTGGAATGTCGGAAATTTCACCATAGGAAGCACAACAGATGATGTCGGTTTTGCGGAGGCTTTAATCGATGAATTAGCAAATTCATACGCCATAGATGTCGATAGAGTGTATGCAACAGGAATGTCTAATGGGGGCTACATGAGTTTTTTATTGGCTTGTCAATTAAGTGAAAAAATTGCTGCTGTGGCCTCAGTTACGGGCGCCATGACGCCGGACACATTTGATGCCTGTAACCCTCAGCACCCAACACCAATTCTGCAAATTCACGGTACAGATGATGACGTTGTCCCTTATAATGGCGCCACTTGGTCGCGATCTATTGAAGACGTTATCGATTATTGGGTCAATTATAATAATTGTGATGTAAACCCCTCAACTACAGTTTTTCCTGATATAGACCCTACCGATGGCAGTACAGTAGAACATATTATTTATAATAACGGAGATAATGGTGTCACCACAGAACACATGAAGGTATTAGGGGGGCAACATACTTGGCCGGGGTCAGTGTTTAATTTTCCAGGAACAAACCAAGACATTAATGCCTCAATGGAAATTTGGGCATTCTTTTCTAGGTTTGATATTAATGGAACATTGTCTGTCACTGAAATTGAAAACCAACAAGTGTCTGTCTATCCAAACCCGACTAATTCAATCATTAATTTGTCATTACGTTTTGCTGAGGAAGTCAATTTTGAGTTAATTTCTCCCATAGGTAAGTCATTGATTATTGGCACTATTAAATCAAGTCATCAAGAGATTGATTTATCTCATTTACCGCCTAATATCTACTATTTAAAATTGGCGAATCAGGTCTTTAAAATTTTAAAGACCAATTAAACGCAGATCATTAAGTCCAGCAAAAATAAAGATGACATTCTTAAGTGTTTTTAACCGTTTAATGGTAGGGTATTTTTTTTATATATTGTTTTAACTATATCTAACCCACTTTTCCATCATCATGACGCTACAACACCAACTTCTGACCACGATTATTCTTTCTTTTTTCATCAAAAATGGGGCGGCTCAAATCAACATCACACTTGCAGATCCTCAGCCAAATTTAATCGAAGTTTATGGGGGGTCATTTGCTAGTGGTGATATTGATAATGACGGAGATCAGGACCTTTTAATGACGGGGATAACGCCGACTACGGCCCTATATTTAAATGATGGGTCAGGAGGCTTTACCGACATCATAATGGACACTGATTTGCCCAATAGGGCCTTCGACTCTGTTACCGAATTTCTAGACCTGGACAATGATGGGGATCTTGATCTTTATTTTTCAGGAATGAACGACGGAGGAGGCATCGGCGAATTCACCCGCATCTATACTAATGATGGCTCTGGCAATTTCACTTTGATCAGTAATCCGGACTTACCACAGTTTAGAGGTACAGGAGCGGCCTTCTCAGATATAGATAATGATGGCGACCTTGATTTATTCATTTCAGCGCTTGATGAAAACAATCAATTTATTTCCGGGACCTATCTCAATGATGGTAACGCCATTTTTACGCCCGCACAGAGCGGTGTTTTTTCATTTGTCAAATATTCGGCAATAGCATTTATCGATATTGAGAATGACAACGATATGGATGTCATTGTCGCCGGCAAACAACCCAACAACAGCCCCCTTACAAAGCTTTACATCAACGATGGATCCGGCCAATACAGCGTGGATAATATTAATACTTTCGAAAACCTCTCAAGCGGCGGGGTTAATGTCGCCGATATTGATAACGATGGCGATCAGGATATTCTCATTTCTGGAGACAATGCAAATTTTGAAAATGCCACTTACCTTTATCTCAACGATGGTGCAGGGAATTTCGAAGCATTACAAAACAGCACCCTACAACCCACACTTTTTGGCAATCAAGCGGTATCTGATTTGGATTTAGATGGCGATCTAGACATTGTTATCGTCAACCCAAATGGCAGTATTGTTTATGAAAATGTGGGCAGTAACAATTTTAACGTCGCGGCAAATTTCACAGGAGATTATATCGGAGATTGTCTGGTCACTGATTTCAATAACGATGGATATCCAGACATCGTCATCCAAGGCTCTTCACATGAGACTAACTTCTATTGGAATAATTCAGGAAGTTTAGGCGCCTCTGATTTTGGGGCCGAATCTATCGACTGCTGGTTGTCTCCAAATCCCGCGATAGATCATTTGCAGATCCGCCTTGAGACCACTCAGGCCGACAAAAATTATGTCATTCATGATCTCTCAGGAAAAATCATCCAAAGAGGAACCCTAATAAGTGACCACAGCAGTGTAGAGGTCTCTGGGTTTTCTAATGGCCTTTATTTTATCAAAATCGGATCATTAGCCCCCGTGAGTTTTTTAAAATCTTAAGATTTAAATTCTTAACGAAAATCTATAAAATCATGGGGGGCACCAACAGCATCAATTGATCTTTAAAAACTCAAGGTACCACTTGAAATTGCGTTCAATAATTTTTTGTTTATGACTTCTGACGTACTTTAAATATTCGAGCGCTACTGGCGATAAAACTTTGTCCTTAAGCCACACAAGTCTCCATTTCGTTATAAAGGGCAGATTCGCATACTCAATAATTTCAATTTGCCCATTCAGGAGCTCATTCTTGATGCCGATGAGTGGCAGAATGGAGATGCCCAAATCAGACATTACAGCTTGTTTCACCGCTTCATTAGATTGTAAAATGATTTTTTTCTGGGTCTTTTTAGATTCAAGATAATAGTGCTCCATGGTTGACCGTGTCGCCGAGCCTTTTTCTCTAAATATCAACGGTTTGTCTTTATAATTACGCTTAGTTTTACCCGTCAAGAAGAGGATGTTATCGATCAATAATTCTTCGTTCAATTTTAAATCATCTGGAACAACAGATATTACCGCAAAATCAACGTCATTATTTTTTAGTGATTCGAGAACATCTGTTTTGTTCGATACGTTCAACTCAAGATTAATATTGCCATGAGTTGAGAGGAAATCGGTCAAAAAATAAGGGATCACATACTTACCTGTAGACGCTGAGGCAATTTTTAGTTTTCCTTGCAGGACATTATCGTAGGCATAGGTTAGCCTTTGAAGGTCGTTGGTCTCATTCAATATTTTTCGGCAGGCGGAAGCAATTTCATGACCAAATTCCGTAATGATGATCCCCCTACCCTTGCGCTCATAAAGTTGCGTATTAAAATTGTTTTGAAAGTTCTTTAATTGGCTCGAGACCGCTGGCTGGGTCATGAAAAGATCATGTGCCGCAATTGTGATGCTCTTTGACTCAACAACCTTGTTAAACACAGTCAGCTGACTCAATGTATAATTCATAATTTAATTTAATGATTATCATCAAATATATAAATAAAATTTAATTATTGGCTTGGGTTATATTTGTGCCACAAAAAAAGAACTCATGGAAAAAATGACTTTTACACACCTCGAAACAGGTTTAGAAAATGATAAACTTAAATTGCTGATAAACAGTCTTATTGAAGCTAATCTCAACACTTTTAAGTTACAATCTCTGTCTGACTGGATTAAAGATTCCGATTGTTCCACAGATGAAATTGAGGCACAAACCCAAAAACTAATCGCATTTAAAGAGACCATCAAATCGATTCGAACAATCGAGGATGTTGAATTGACCATTAAAGTCAATTACTCAAAAGACAAGAAAAACGCTGCGTGATCCCCTTCTAAAGATATCGCCCAAGTCAAGTCTTTCGGATAGGTCATCATCTGCCGCCATTTCGCTTTTTTGCCCTTATGACTGCTCACAAAATCTAGAGTGAGGCAAACAGTAAAATGTTGCTCATTTTAATTATCTTTAGAGGGATTCGATGGTGGTCTGCAAATTGTAACATTTGCTTTTATGTCAAAATTCAACGCCACCAAACACTCTCAATATTAGATTTAATGCCTTCATTTTGAACAGAACAAATTTTTGCAGCCGTTATGCCTAGACCCAATACAAACGAGTATGGTCCTTTCTACAAAACCTACATCGACCACACAAAAGGTCACGACTATACCGAATTGGTGCAGCAACATAACGACCGCATTGTACAAGCATGGTCTGCTGTACCCATTCAAAACGTTGATTTTGCGTATGCGCCAGGCAAATGGACCGTCAGACAGATGCTGCAACATGTCATTGACACAGAACGTATTTTGGCTTACAGGGCTTTAGCGATTTCTCGAGAAGAGCCTCATGCCATCGCTGGCTTCGACGAAAATAAATACGCCGCCATTGCCACCGCATCCGAGCGAAATTGGGATGAGATGATACTAGAATGGCAAGTTGTGCGGCAATCCACCAATATGCTTTTTGCTTCTTTTACCAAAGGTCAAATACAAAACATGGGGGTCGCCAGCGACAATCCGATCTCAGTTAATGCTTTGGGATTCATTATTATTGGTCATGCCCTCCACCATCTTGGTGTGTTGCATGAGCGCTACAGCCTATGATCCAGCAAAATATTTTTTCTTCAACCAAAACGACACCCGCACCAACAAAATCAAGGCAGGAACCTCAACCAATGGCCCAATAACCCCTGCAAACGCTTGGCCGGAGTTCAAGCCAAAAACGGCAATCGCCACGGCGATGGCCAATTCAAAATTATTGCCCGCTGCTGTAAATGCGACCGATGCTGTTTTGTCATATTCAGCACCCATGGCTTTGGTAAAGAAAAAACCAATAACAAACATCAGGCTGAAATAGATCAATAATGGGACAGCGATGATCACCACATTCATAGGGATTTCTACAATCAATTCTCCTTTGAGCGAAAACATAACGATAATCGTAAACAATAGCGCAATCAGCGTCATTGGTGAGATAAAAGGAATAAATTTGTTGGTGTACCACTCTGCTCCCTTTTGTTTGATCAAAATCGACCGACTCAAGAGGCCTGCCAAAAAAGGAATCCCCAAATAAATCAAGACACTTTCCGCAATAGTGCCAATAGAAATATCAACAATTGTCCCTTCAAAACCGAAATATGGCGGTAAGACTGTGATGAAAATCCAGGCGTAAAAACTATAAGCAAACACCTGAAAAACACTATTGAGTGCCACGAGCCCCGCACCATATTCACTGCTGCCTTCAGCCAGATCGTTCCAGACCATGACCATCGCAATACAGCGGGCCAATCCAATCAAAATCAGACCGACCATATACTCTGGGTAATCCCCCAAGAATGTTATGGCCAACACAAACATCAAAACAGGCCCAATAACCCAGTTGAGCATCAATGAAATAGAGAGGATTTTTATATTTTTAAAAACCTTTGGCAGTAGTGCGTAATTGACCTTTGCTAGAGGCGGGTACATCATCAAAATCAATCCAATGGCAATAGGAATATTCGTGGTGCCACTGCTCATTGCATTGATTACCTCAGGAAAAGCTGGAACAAAGTACCCAAGACCAACACCTATCGCCATCGCTGCAAAGATCCAAAGGGTCAGGTTTCGGTCCAGAAAGTTTAATTTTTTTGACGTCATGATCAGTGGCTTATTTGAGAAAATACATAAAAGAGTTCTGCAGCAATTTGCAGACTCCTTTCTTGATATTTCTGGGTCTGTAGTGGCGACCCATCAAAAGCTTTGGGATCGTCATAAGTCAACGGAATGCGTTGCTCAGCGCCAAAAATAAAAGGACAGCCTTCATCAGCTTCCGAGCAGGTCATGATGGCGGCAAAGCCAGACTTTGGATTGAATTCATCATCCAGTTTTTTTGAAAACGCGACGACGGGGTGAGCGTTATCGGCATATTTAATGCTGTACACTGGATTCTGGTGTTCTGCAATCACTTTGATCTGGAACCCGCTATGCGCTAAGGTCTCTGCCACCTTTGGAAAAAGGGCAGTAGCCTCTGTACCTCCAGAATAACAAAACACTTCCTTAATGCCAAAATAATGCGCCATGGTCTGTGCCCAAACTTGCGACAGATGACTGCGCCGCGAGTTGTGTGTGCAAATGAAATTAAGGCGTATGGCCTTGTTGACTCTAGCCTTGGACTGAATATGATCTACAAGCGGCTGCAATACTGCTTTGCGCTGGTCCGCAATAGCCTGTGGGTCTAGTGATGCAATAAAAGCCTCTAATTCCGCATAAAGGCCTGATTTGGAATGATTCATTTCCTTGATTTTTATTTTCTTAACAACAATTGCCGCCAGGTGTACAAGCAGACTTGACCGTTAAATTTGATCGTCTCGTCCGAGGTTTTGCTTCAGGGATGCCGCAGTGGTCCTTGGCCAAACAATCCGTTTGTTTTGTCGTCAAAAGAAAGTTGACCCCATCAAAGGCCAATCCATACCGTTCGATTGTTGCCCCCTGATATTCTATATCAACTTCCCAATCTTCGGTTCCAAATGTGTTCTGGAATTGTTCGATGATGTTGCGCAATTTATCGGGCTGTAACCTGTGCGCGACGTCATCAGAATGCCATAGCTGAAAGCTGACTGCATTTTCGAGACGTACTGTGCCCCCGCAATCAATGAAATTTTTGGAAACATGTCCCATTTCGGTAACATGAAAGTGCGCCGGGACCATGCCTCCATCAGGAAGCTTAAAACCCATAGTAGTGATCTGATCAAGTATTGATTTGACCTGAGAAATTTTCATAGTAATCGTCCGTTTTTATCCAACATTGTTTTAGGCGCAACAGTGGTCACTTTGGGCGAGGTCTTGATCCAAAAACTCAGTCATGACCTCTTTCATCCGGGTCCAATTTTGCTGATCAATGCAATAACAAACACTCGTCCCCTCAACACTGCCCTTGATGAGCCCTAAATACTTCAGTTCCTTGAGGTGTTGCGAAATGGTTGGCTGTGCCAGACCTATTTCACCGACTAAATCACCGCAGACACACGAATCTATTTTGAATAAGTGCTGTAGGATCGCCACACGGGCTGGATGACCAAAAGCTTTTGCCAAAAGGGCAATTTGATTTTGTTGGTCTGTGAAAATTTCGACTTTAGTAACGCCCATTGCTTAATTATTATATTGCAATATTACGATTAATTCCGGTCTTTTTCAAAATTATATATGGCCCTGCCTAAAGCGGCCAAAAATGGAATGCCGACTTGGTCATATTCATACTGGTCATCGTTATATATTTGATTGGCATTGGACAATATTGTCGCCGTCAAAAAGAACTCAACCCCTTCATCATCTCTGATGTATGCGACATCCGTAGCAGTTCCATAGGCCAATCCAACTTTGTTATAAATGCGCACTTCGGGACGCATGGCGCCTTTTTGGTCTCCATAGATCAGAAATTTGCCATAGCTGTCAAAGTAATCTGTTCTGTCGTAAAATGGCACTTCCACCCCCGTTGGGACGCGACTCATCCAATATTGCAAAAAACTTTGGTCCTCAGGGTCGATTTTGAACTGTTGCTGCTCATTGAAAAGCTCCGGAAAAATAACACGTTCAAGTATCTGTTGCAAAGCGGTTAGCGAACTGTAATTTTTTTTTGAAAAATCCATGGGTTGGCCCACGATCTGACCATCTGCCCAATAACCCTTGCCCTTGAAAGTACCCTGCAAACCAGCAGGGGTTGACTCTGCCTTTGCGGCAATAGGAGATTGTTGGTAGAGGGTGTCTCCAGCCGGGCCAAAAAAAACAAATCCAAAATTATCGGCCGTATTTTCGGGGTCCCAAAACTTGTGCACCAGCTGAAAATCATGAATGCCCTTGGCGTGTATTGACGCATTCATGGCGTCACTCCCGACAAAGTCGAACAGATAGTTATAGGCCATATTATCACTGACCAAAAAAATCTTTTTAATCAAATGACCAATTGTGAGTTGGCGATCGGGATGAGTGGAGTCTTGGCGGTTGAGCAATTTTCCATGGTGCGTCACGTCAAATGGTGTTTCTGAAGTCATCGCGACACCCTCTGATTGAAGTCGCCTGATTTTTTCTAATGCCAGAATTGCTACCGGCAACTTGACCGTGCTTGCAGGATAAAAATATTGTCCGGAATTCTCTTGAAAACTATGGCGTTCAAAGCTCACGAGTCCCTGCTCTGATCGATTTATTCTGGTATAGAGAATTTGAACTTCATGCCTTGCCAATGATGAACACACGCGATTTATGGCAGAGTCCTGACTGTTGAATAAAATCTCCTCAAGCAATACACTATTGGTCGTCTTAGGGTTACACGCCACAACACCACACAACAAAAATAAGGACGCCAATAATTTAGATTGGATACTTTGGCTCATCACACTAAGATATTCTTTTTTTCAAAGGGCCAAGACATTTGGCTTACTCTGGCACGAGGGCCAATGCTTTATAAAGTCCTATTTTAGATTTATAAAACTTATTTTCGACCGTATTTCTTTTGCGCAAAGCTTCTATGAGCTTCTGCTCCCGGCTGATCAAAACAAAAAGAGCGCTCTCTCCTTCATTAAATTTACGCTGCTCTCCTTGCAGTAAGGCCTCATAATTCACGACCATATTTTTCGACAGGCCATATTGATCAAACAATAGATCTTGGGCTTGAATATTTTCAGTTATTTTATTTTTGATCTTAATTTTCTCAAATTGAAGATCCATATCAGCATCTGAAATTTTCAATTTGGCGAGTTTCAACTCACCGCGCTCTTTGCGCAGAAATAAAGGTAATTTCACTGCCAAATTGGCTTTATTCTGATCCAAATTGATCGGAATAAAATCATCAACCTCTCGCTGTAAAAGATTAAAGTTGAGTTTGATGTCTGGCATTAGCGCAGCCGCCTTTAAAGACCCCTCGTACTGCGATATGCCCAACTTAGCGTTCAGAACACTTATTTTGGGATGTGCACCGATAAGGTCCGCGTCAAGAAAAGCAGTGGTCAAGCCTAATATTTGGTCCAAAGCCACCCCATCAATGGGCGCCGGATGAGTCCCTTCTAAAATTTCTAAGGGTACCGTATTTTTTTCCCAAAGATAATTCGAGGCTTCTAGTCTCGAGCTCAAAAGTTTCAGCGAGGCTTCGGAGCGCTCCAGTAATCTTTGTTGCACATTAGTGTAGGACTCTAAGGTATCTATATTGGCGAGATCCCCGGCCAACGCCCTTTGCCTCACACCTTCAAAACGCCTTAAGGCATTGACATAGAACTGATCGCTGACCTGATAATTGTCATGGGCCAATAACCAATCAAAATAAGCGCTAGCCGCTTCTGCAATGAGGCTATTGATCAACAACTCTCGTTCTGCTTGTGTTTGGCTGACCAACAACTTCGCTTGCTTTAAAGTGGCCATCCTTTTGTTGATCCAAAGCCCATCAGAAGCATCTAATGCAATACCGGCTTGATACAAACCACCGTCTGGTAATTGATCTTGGTTGTTGAGGTACAGTCCTTGATTTTGAGCAAAACCCGCCTTCAAAGAAAGTCCATACCATGCAGGAACCACAATCGCGCCTTTGGAACGCTCATAATATTGGCTGCCGTCAAAATCCTTTTGATCATTTTCATAACTCAATTTTGGATCAAACGCACCACGCGCTTTGAGGAGTTGTGCCAAACCACTAGACTCCTTGTTATTGGCTTGAGTGACCAAAGGATGGTTTGCTTTGACATACTCCAGATATTCCTCAAAAGACAAGGACGAATTTTGCTGTGCACCAAGTTTTCCTGAAAGCAACAGGACAAAAAATACAACAAGAACACTTCTCATTTAGGATGTTTTTTGGGATGCAGCCGCAGTTTCGGGCAAATAATAATTGGGCGGAAATCCGTTGAGTTGTCTCCAGAGCTCAAACCAAATAGGCACGTCTTCTAACAACGCGATTGTCTTTGCCCCCGACCCGACACGAATTGCCGTGGGCCAGGGTTGGTCTTCGGCATCCGGGGCCAGCAAAATTCTATACTTCCCATTATCGCTTATGAAATTTTCAATAGCCACAACTTTTGCGCCGTACGTTCCATAGGAAACATTAGGCCATCCACTAAAGACGATGGCGGGCCATCCATCGAATTGAACCCGAATGGTTTCGCCTAGATGAATCAGCGGCAGATCGATCGGTCGCACATAAGTTTCAACCGCCAACTGATAATTGGCGGGCATGATGCCCAAAAGCGCCTCGCCTTCCTTAAATGTTTCACCGATACCTCCTTTGATGGCCTTATTGATGTAGCCGTCTTGAGGTGCAAGTACATAGAGCAGCTCACTCCTTCTTTTGTAATTGGCATAAGTGTTGTTGAGTTTGCTCCCCTTTTCCGATGCATTAAAAAAGTTCGATTTAGTGGTGAACAAATCACTCTCAGCTTTGGAGATCTTATTTTGGTATGATGGCTCTAACTCCAAGCGTTCCAGCGCGGCGTTCAACGCCATTTTTTTACTGCGCTCATAGTCGTTCAATTGCGCCACATAAACAGCTTCTGCTTCCTGAAACTTCAGTCGTTTGTCCTCGACCTCTCGAGTGGCTTTGAGTCCCGATGCCGCCAATGAAACAACCCTGTCGAATTGCGTTCTTGCAATCTGAAGACTCACTTCTGCTGCAATTACTTTTACGCTGTCGTTTGAGACCTTAAATTGGGCCTGCAATACTTTGTTATCCAGCTGTGACCGCTTGAGCAATAACTCTTGTTTCAAAGCTGTTATTTGGCGTGTTAACGCCTTTTGCTTATCGTCATAGGCCACAACAGAGCCTTCATTGGCATTGATCTGGTCCTGTGTCCGGATCAAGAGTTCAGGATCGAAATAATCGCTCTTGATTTCAGATATTTTAAGAATGGTATCCCCTTCAGAGACCAGGTCGCCCTCCTGAACATACCATTTTTCTATCCTTCCTGGAATCGGTGACTGAAGTGTTTGCGGTCTTTGCGAGGGCATTAAGGCGGTGACATTACCGTTACTGGTAATGTTTTGCGTCCAAGGCAAGAATAATATGACGAATCCGACGATTGCAAACGCCAACAAAAATCTATTAAAGGCTTCATAGTAGGATTTGTCAAGAACATGGCGTCCTGATTGGAATGCCGAAAGATCAACCTTGGTGTGCAGTTTGTTGTTAGAAATATTCAGCATAGCTCTAGAGTATTTTTCCGTTGGACAAATGAAGTATGGCGCTGCATGCAGATTCCCATTGTTTGTTTGCGCTCACCACCACTAATGACCACGGTCTGGCAGAATCGGTCAAGTAATCAATTATTCTTGTGGTCTCCTCATGAGTAAATTGATCTAATGGATCTTCCAAAATGAGCAACTTTGGCGATTTAAGAATTGCTCTCGCCAATATTAATTTCTTGCTGATGGTATACGGGACTTGTTTGCCCTCTGGTTTCAAAACAGTCATCAGGCCGTTCTCCTGATCCCCCAAAAACACACTCAGCCCAATGGCCGCAAACACTTGCTTGATATGGTCATCGGTTATGGCTTGGTTCCCAAAGGTCACATTCTCTTTGATGGTGCCTTCAAAAGGGCTTTCTTCGGACAGCGAAAGGCCTAATAAATCACGATACCCATTCAGATTCAAACTCCTCATGGCCGCGTTATTGACTTGAATTTGGCCTGCTGTGGGCTGAATGATTCCTGCCAATAACCGCAGCAAGGTAGATTTTCCTGAACCACTCTCTCCGGTGATCAATATCCGCGATTTTGGATCAATTTTGAGCGAAATATCCCGCAATATCGGGGTGCTTCTATCCTCCACACTGTAAGCCATATTCTTGAGCACCAAATTAAATTGGGTCTCTTGAGCGATCACATCACCCGACTGGGGCTCTAACTCTTTGTCCACAACTTTTCCCAATTTTTCGAGAGACGTCAGGACATCATAAAATGATTCTAGCCCAAAAATGAGTTTTTCGACCGAAGAAATGACCAGGATAATTATGATTTCTGCTGCGACAAATTGTCCAATATTCATTTCCTGATTCAATACCAAAGCTCCACCAATCAAAAGCAATCCAATCGTGACAATCACTTTGAATCCAATCATTTGGATAAATTGGATCACCAAAACTTTAAAATGTTTTTCACGAGCCATCAAGTACTCTTTGACCAAACTGTCATTCTTAGTCAGTGCCAATTGCGTTTTTCCAGACAGCTTAAAACTGACTATCGATCGGGCAATTTCTTGGATCCAATGGGCCACCCGATACTTATGCTCTGACTCCTCCAAACTGCTTTTTAATCCCTTTGCAGCGGTATACTTGAAGACGACGTAAATCAGGCCCAAAAGCATAAAGCCAAAAACGATAAAAAAGGGATGATAAAACGACAGCAACAACAAGGCAAATAATATTTGCAATAAGGCACTTGGTACATCAATGAGGATTTTGGACAATCCCTTTTGTATGATCAAAGTATCAAAAAACCTATTGGCCAATTCAGGAGGGTAATAAGCCCGAAGTTCCTCCATTTTGATCTTCGGAAATCTATAACTGAGTTCGAAAGACGCTCGGGTGAATATGCGCTGTTGAATGGTTTCAATAATGCGCAACTGCATCAATTGCAGTGCGCCAGCAAAAGCCACTCCAATGGTCACCAAAACCACCAAAACCACCCAAGAGGTGCTCATCTGAGCGCCTTGAATGAGGTTGATGATGGCCTGTATGCCTAAGGGCAGTGTCAAGGCCATGAACCCAGAAAAAATGGCATAATAGCCAATTTGAAAAATATCTTTTCTTTCTAATTGTAAAAGCCCTAAAAGCCTTTTCCATGGATGTAAAGGAAAATCTTTTGCCATCAGACTAGTGTTTTATTAATCAGGTCTACATAAAAATCTGCTGGACAGATATTTTCCGAGCAGCTTGTCAATGAAGGAAGATGACTATTGAAATAAAATTGTTTTAAGAAGCCGGTCAATAAGGCACTGGCCAATGATGCAGGATAGGCATACGATGGGTTGACGGCTTCGATCAATTCTTGTACCCTTTCATGTACCCTTTTATAACTCAAAAAAAGACCCAATTCATTTTCTTGATCGATTGCTCTGTTGAGGAATGCTTTAGAGGACTCTTCTATCATGATTTGTTGGAGCGCAACCAGACTAAAGCTGGTATAACTGGTATCATTCTTTACTTCGCGCGTGATCACATTAACGGCCTTGAGCAATTTCTCCATGGGGTCCGAGACAGCATGCGTCTCCATAACCAACTGATATTCGATCCAGCCCCAATACCAAGAGGTGAGGTAAAGCAAAAACTTGTGCTTATTTTCAAAATACCGATAAATCGAGCTTTCGTTCGACTCAATTATGGCCCCCAACTTCTTGAAAGTAAAGGCGTCAAACCCCAACTCGTGGATCAGATTTATGCCTCTTTCAATGATTTTCTTTCCCAAATCAGAAGTTTCGGGATCTTTGATATAGACCCCTTCAGGCACACTGATCTTAAATGATGCTAATAATCGCTCCATAACTCTTTTGATTACAAAGATAATAGTAATACTATTAGTTATGGATATTTAACTATTATTTAAGAAAAAGACCCCGTGCAATAAAGGCCAGCGGCGTCACAAATTCAATCAGTCTAGCCTTACTTTGAATAATCTTGGAGCGCCAAGGCCCTCATCTTCTGAGGTCAACCAGAATTCATGGGCATCGATTATTTTGATGGCTTCGATCTGAGCAGGACCAACAGGGAGCAGGAATTTGCGCATTTTAGATTTGATTGAACAGTGGCCCAGTCCACAAATTTAAAATTTTGATGCGCATCATCATTAATTCCATCTTGAACAATCAATAACCCCATCGGATTGCAGATAAATTAAATTCTAGGTAATAGGTATTGTCTTGGTCTAAAATGCGTCCTTTTACTTGAGTATTTTGCGCCCATCCTATAGAAGAGGCAAGCAGTAAACAGAAAAATAAAGCTCGTTTCATTTTGTATTGTTGAGTTAATTAATTGTCCCAAAAATACCAGCGATCGAGAAAATTTAAATTAATTCAAGGTTATATAAATACAAAATAAAGAGGGGTTTCGCAGGTCAAATAAATCTTAGATAAGATGCAGTTAACGTTTTTCTAACATACTTCGGCCTGCCCAGACCACGCAACTCCCAGTAGGGGCTCATGAATCAAAGCCCAATAGACTATAAAATATAATCTGTATTCACAAAGTTACTCTGACGCTCTACAAGCATGTCATTGATGATCGCCTTATTCATTGAATTGTCTTTTGCCGCCAAAAACGTCCGAATCGAAAACGTACGCAGAGCATCATGGACACTCAGGGTGCTCACGGCCGAATCTTTGCGTCCCGTAAATGGGTAGGCATCAGGACCACGCTGGCAGGCGCTGTTGAGATTGACGCGGCAGACTAAGTTGGTCAATACATCGATCAAAGGCGCCAGTTCACGAGCCTCTTGACCAAAAACACTCACTTGTTGGCCGTAATTACTTTCGGCCATATCATCTAAAGGCAAGTTAATGTCCTCAAAATCACGAACAGGAATCACGGGGCCGAATTGTTCTTCGTGATAAATATTCATCTCTTTGGTAACGGGATACAATACTGCTGGAAAAATAAAATTTTTGCTGCGCTCTCCTCCTCGTTTATTGATGATTTTGGCCCCTTTCGCCAATGCATCATCGATCAGCGATTGAATATAATCGGGCTTGTGGGGTTCTGGTAAAGGAGTCAAAAGAGTATTTTCCCAGGGCATACCAAACACTGCTGCGTCTACAGCCTCAGCAAAAAGAGTCAAAAATTCATCTTTGATTTTCTTGTGTACGTAGAGTATTTTTAGAGCAGTACAACGCTGCCCATTAAATGATAAAGTCCCTGAAACACATTCCGTGACGGTACTCATCAAATCAGCACTGGGCAGAATGATGGCAGGATTTTTGGCTTCAAGACCTAAAACTAGTCTCAATCTATTCTTATTGGGATGAAGGTCCTGAAGAGCGGTCGCCGATGTGCTGTGGCCGATTAAAGCCAACACGTCGATATGCCCAGAACTCATGATAGGTGACGCCACCTCACGCCCTCTGCCAAAAAGCACATTCACAACTCCTTTGGGGAAGCAAGTGGCAAAAGCTTCCAATAGTGGGCCAATGAGCAATACACCTAACTTGGCTGGCTTGAAAATCGTTGTGTTCCCCATAATGATGGCCGGAATCAATAACGAAAAAGTCTCATTCAAAGGATAATTATAGGGCCCAAGACACAATACAATACCCAGAGGCCCGCGGCGGATATGCGCCCGGACACCGCTGACTTTGGAGAACTTCGCCCCCTTACGGTCAAAATCTTTGCATGCCTCTATGGTCGCGTAGATATAATCAATAGTCCGATCAAATTCCTTTTCTGAGTCACCAAGGTTTTTGCCAATCTCCCACATCAAGAGCCGGACAATTTCGTCTCTTTTGGTTTTCATTTGATCCACAAAATTTTCCATGCACTTGATCCGATCTTTTACACGCATGGTGGGCCAATCGCCTTTACCCCGATCAAAAGCCTTTACCGCAGCGGCTGTAGCCTCCAGGGCCTTAGTCCGGTCCATTTTGCTCACATGCCCTAATAAGGTTGGACCGAGATTGCCCTCCTGATCCATAGTTTCTATGGTCGAATAGACAGGAGTCGTATCGCCATCCCATGTGCGCAACTCACCATCACAGACATATTGGTTGAGCCTAATGGGTGCAACACGGTATTGCTTCGGGATGTCATGAGTTTGTGGGATCATCGGATAATATTTATTGAGAAAATTTATGCATCAATATTTAGTTGAAAGTTAAATAAAATAGACGTTAAATCTATAAATACTCCCCATATAGTTAACGCCTATGATTTCAATGAACTCCAGCATGCTTCGAATAAATACTAGATTTATTGTAGCATGCTGGATATATCAATGAAAGAATAACAGAAAAATCCTCCTGCTATTGTTTAACAAATCTTTTGGTCACAGCTAACTTTCCTTGTAGAAAACGCATAAAATAAACCCCAGAAGGCAAGGTTGAAACGTCAAAATTCATTTGTGTTTCATCGATTTCTCGCTCTTCAATAAGCGCCCCTGTCGCTGTAAACATAATCACTCTATCAAAGCGGGTGGCCCCGAATTGGACACTCAAAGTGCTTTGTGCTGGATTAGGGTATAATTCTATTTGATTGTTTGCGGTCAATATTTTGGCCTGAGTCACCATCGAAGCGCGATTAAGACTTGCCCCACCAAATGGCGCTGGATCTCCATTTATAATCACTGCGTCGAACCAAATAAAGTCATTATTCTTGTTACCGTTATTTTGAACTCTAAATCGATTATTGTTATTAAAGGTATATTGAGAAGCACTTAAAACCTCTGATACTGGGAAACATGAGCCATTTGTAACAGCACCTGAATCATAGAAGGTCACATAGCTATTCCCTTGTAATATTTGGACTGAGAAACTATCATTGGACTCCATGCCACTGGCATAAACCTGCATTTCAAATGTTATTTGATTATTCCCTGTTAAATCAAGCGCAGGGGAAGTAGCGTTTGCTCTGGATGATCCGTTTCTTAATCTTATCGACTGATTGCCCTCACATGAATTACCTGTATTTTGTAATTGACTATCGCGTCCTCCTAAAGTCCATCCCTGAAGACCCGTTTCAAAATAATAGGCCGCAATCTGTCCGCCGCCTGTATTGCCTTCGAGGGTCTCAAAACTTACGGTTCCAGCAGCAGACTCATTACCGGCAGCATCTTGAGCACGAACCCCAACATTATAAACCGTAAGCGGTGCTAATCCATTTAAATTAAAAGTTGTGCTGGCCGTACTTCCCACAGAGGCTCCATTTACAGTGATATTGTATTGTTCTACACCAACATTATCTGTCGATACTGCCCAATCTATACGGGCACTATTTTCCGTTATATCACTTGCCGTTACGTTTGTCGGGGCCGTAGGTGCCTCGGTATCGATTGTCAGGGTAGTAAATGAAATCATAGCCGAACCCGATGTATTACCCGCCGCATCATAGGCCTCCACTGCGGCCATATATTGAGTTTCAGAAGAGAGCCCCGAATAGTCGTACGCAGTATTTACAGTTGTGCCCACCAAATTACCGTCCAAATAGACATTATATCCCGCTACCCCCACATTATCCGTTGAGGCAGTCCAGTTCAGCCTT
>ENA-OUOG01002735-OUOG01002735.1-marine-metagenome-genome-assembly--contig:-NODE-2735-length-17688-cov-11.030208_pt1 | contig 17688 bp, 33 predicted proteins | sample MGYA00248635_ERZ508505 | MGnify/ENA primary metagenome ERZ508505 (study PRJEB26176, sample SAMN06267871) | marine metagenome | isolation source: Saanich Inlet, British Columbia, Canada | place: Pacific...
ACATCCACACTAAGTGAACTTTTAGAAAATCAATAAGTGTAAATCATTTTTAGTTTATATTTATAGTTATGGAACAATCGCCGATGATAAAATTCTTAGAAATGACAAAATCCGATGATGAGCTTATCGACACATACACTACGATAAGAACATGGTTACAAAGGGAAGGTTACACCACTGACTCCGCAACAAGAATTAACGGAGCACCCGCCGAAATATGGTCAGCTAAAGAAAATTTAAGTTCAGGTATTGAAAAGTTAAAAAAATCTTTAAAGATGTATGGTGTATTAGATAGTATTGAAGAATTTAATAACTATCTAATCGAAAAACTAAAAGAAGTCGATAAAAAATTCCCCTTAATTGATGAGATATGATTAAATTTTTAAAAAAATTATTTGGTAAAAAATCAAATGTAGTTGAAGAAGTAAAAGTTTCAGAACCTATTGAGTTTACACCAAAAACTGAAATTGAAGTTTTTTTGATTAACGAAGGTTTCGTATTTGAAGGTACGGTATTATTTAAATCTAATGAAACTTCACAGGTTTCCTATAACTTAGATAATGGTAGAATAATAATTAGTAAAAGTGGGGGTAACATTAGTTTACTGTCTGAAGGTAATTTATCTAAAGTAAAAAGATTTTTAAATAAATATTTTATCTAATAGTATAGTTATTAGTCCATTTTATAACATTAAACTTATTTGATAGGTCAAATGTATTTAAGTTATAACTTACGACAAATATATTTAAATCTTTTACATCTTCATAAATTCCATACTCTTCTTCAAAATCTGTAATCTCAACCTCATCGGTTTCTGATACTGTCTTAAGTAACATTACACTTCCTTTTACTTTGTCTAAAATTTCATAGGCATCAAACACTCCTCCTGTTGATTTAATAGTTTCTTTAATTTCTCTTTCTATCTCATCACCATAAAAAATCCAATATTCCGTGTTTAAAGTAACGTAATCCTCGTCAGTTCTCGTCTCACCTAACCCTTCACATTCATCACAATCAATTTCACCTTCACCATCACAGTAATCACAATAATCATTACCAGAACCATCACACCTATCACAATCCTCAGGACCTTCTACACCTTCTAACTCACCTGAACCGTCACAAGTGTAACATTCAATTGCACCTTCATCATCACACTCGCCACACTCTTGTCTTCCGGAACCATAACAAGTCTCACATTCCCTAATTGATACATCTTTATCTGAAATTTCTTTTATTACTATATAATATAATTCATTCTTAGCTTTGAATTTCGCGACTTCAAAATCGTCACCTTCATATAAGAAAAAAACAATATAAAATAACTCAATAATCTCATTAATATTTTTTAATTCAGTGGTTATTAATTGGCGTAACGCAGAAATGTTTAATGACCTGTCAGCTATATAACTTAAACCAGGTTTAAAATCTGTTTTTCTTGTTTTTTCTATAAATTTTTTAACTAATAAAGATAAGTTCTCAAGTTCCATAATTTTTGTTTATTTATAAATACTCACATATTTATTTAAATATACCATATACTATGTCAAATATACAAAGAATTAAAAAATTAATGATGATATCAGAACAGGAACAAAGACCTGTTACAACACCTTTAAATGTTGATTCATTAGTTTCATTACTTCAATACATTAACGGCACAAATCCTGAATTGGTAGATGTTGTTGACGACTATAATGATATCATGAACTACGGTTATAACAGTAGTAATGTTGCATTACAATTAGGAATATCTTTAGATAAATACGGTAGATTATTTGGACTTCCAAATAAATTTGATTCCGATGATTTTGATTTTATAACTGCATTTATTTTAGAAAATAAAGATAAGATATTGGAAGGTGAAAAAGACTCATCTAACTATATTATACCAAAGCAAAAAACATTTTTAATAGTCGCTGAAGAATCATATAGTGGTAATAAAAGTGATATCTATGAATTAAGGGAGTCAGCTTATAATGAGCAATACCTTAAAGAACTTATCGCAAATAATGAAATTATGGTTTCTGACGGTAAATTCATTAGTGAAGAATGGGGTGATACTTGGGATATGGTACAAACAATTTTAGAGTTTAAGGAAATTGAACCTGAAAACAAAAATGTTAATGAGCAAGTTGATTTAGATACTTATGAACCTAAATTTACATCTGAAGAGTTTGTGGATTACGTAAATTCAGAATTTGATATTGAGATGTTAGAAATTATGCAAAGTGTTATTCAGAAAAGAATCTCTGACTTGAAAACTCTACAACATTTTGCAACAAGAAAAGAAGTTAAAGGTTTTAGAAAATAAAAAGGGAGATGGTAGCGAACCTCTCCCTTAAATCGCCTATAACTATAAGCGGTCCTAATCCTCTTTTTCAGAGGTATTATCTTTATCTTTATTTCCACATGTACAGGTCGTACAATTACAATTTTTATTATTCATCTTTTTTTATGTTTAAAAATTCATCAATTTCTATTTGACTAGGGAATCCAATCATTAAATCACATTCCTCACAAAATAATCTCATATTATTTGTTCCGTCTAAGAACCTAACTTTTTTTTGTTTATGGGTACAAGTTTTTTGTATTTCATTTTTTTCTTGTACTAAGTTTTTAATTTGTTTATTGAGTTCATTAATTCTATCATTTTCCATTATATCATTTTTACTCGTTTATGGGTAATTACTCAAACATAAAAATTGCATTAATTTTTTGCTCTTTGAAGTAATTGTCAACGATTTTCTTAAAGTTAGGTAAATCCTGAACGAATTTCAACATTTCACTAATTTTACCGTCAACTCCTTTGTTTACCATCTTAGAAAGTAAGAGATTGTCCATCGATTTTGAGGACATAGGTAAAGTATCATCACTAATGGCTAATTGTTTTTTAATATCTTCGGGTATTCGGAACTTATATATATGGGACATATTACCTTCATTGTCAGTTTCCGTCACAACTGTGTAGTCGTTAAAGACAAATGGTATCTTGGGTCCCAACATCTTTAAAAAGTCCCTTAAAAGTTCTGTAGCAACTTTATTCATACCGATAAATATCAATATAAACTTAATAATGTAAATATTGTTAGTCGAATTAAGTCGTATACGTTATATGAACACAACTATTAAGGTTTTCATAAAAAAGTGTCTAAAATAAGTCCGAAAAAAAAATTTTTATAATAAAAGTGTTAAAAACCGACCGAAGGTCGAAAAAAGGTCCGAAAAGAATTGATTCCGGCATACGAAAGACATAAATCAGTGATAAATCACCTTATTTTACACCAATTATCCGTATTTCCAAAGAAATTATTCCGACAAATAAGAAAATCCCCCTTTTCACCGGTGAAATCCCCCCTTTTTTAGGTTAAAATGTCGGAATCACCCCTTCAGAAATGTTTTTAGGGACCAATTTAACCCCCTATTATGGTGTCTTAGTGGTGTTTAGTAGGATGTTACCTATACGAAACCGTGTTTTTGGGGTGATTTAACTTAAGAGGGTGGGTTTAATGGGTCTTTACACTAATAATACCTTATTTATTTCCCTATCGGGGGATATTTATTAGTATAATTTAAGAAAGACCATGAGCACACCTAATTATAATGATATTTTCGATAAGTTTAAAGATGGTGTCTTTAAGTACGTAATTAAAAGTGAAGTAATGAGGAAGTTACCTTACGTGGAGGATATTGAATTATTAGATGAATACCACACTAATAGTCATACGGGTAAAATATATCCCTTATTTGTTGTTAGAGTCAATCGTAATACCCTTAGTAGTCACTATCATTATATGATTACACAACGTAATCTTCAAACTCAAATACTTAATGTGGTTAAGGATGGTTTGGATAAGTTTTATCCTACAGATGAGTTTAATTTATTACAACCTAACTTTGAGATTATTAAGGTATAGAGTTTTTGAAACTTTGGTGTTAGTAACCTTGAGGTTATTTAATAGAAAGTTTTCTAAGACCCCCCGCATCGTCAAAATTCGTTATACTCATAATAGACGTTTAAATTAGTCACATCAATATTAATCTCCAATAATATAGAACTTTTATCTGAATACCCAATACGGGTTATATTTGTCAAACCACAATATCTTAACGTATTTACAATCTTTTTAAAATCTGATTCGTTATTTAATCCGAATGTGTTTACTGAAAAAGTTAAGGTTATTTGTTTTGACACATCATATATAGACTCAACAACAACATCCTCCTCAGTTTTAAAAGAAATAATTTCTCTCGAATTAGGGACCACAGAAGACAATACTTCAATTACTTTGTTTAGAGATATGTTAGGTTTAATTTCCGTTCCCATTTATTGATGATACGATAAAATTATAGTTAGTGAATTTTTCTAAGTCAGATATAACTTTATCAATTAATTTAGAATCACCCTCTGTTTGAAAGTCCACATCATAAGTTTTAGTGTATTCTTTAAACTCATTAGTGTCAGGGTCAAATTCAGATATGGGAAATATCCTTGATGAAGATATGGTCGTTCCCGTATACCTTAAACCTTCTATTAATTTATTTAATTCGTGTATATCCATTTCCATTTAAGTGTAGGAAATGTTTTTGTATTAGACAAATGTGTTTGGTGACATTTTTGCGTAGTGAATAACTGAATTACCATCGGTAGACACCCAGTATTTCTCATTTGGGAAAACTGCAATATTCTTTCCGTTAGAATATAAAATGTAATCCACTTCTGATTTTCTTTTGTACCAATCTCTCATCCCGTATGTCGTTACTTTAATGGAACCGTCTTTTTGTCTTTCCATTTTAGACGCTGGCTTTGTTTGGTACCCCTTTCCATTAACTTTAAAGTCAACACCACTTACTCGGTCTTTTACTGAACCTAAACAGTATTGAACAAAATCTTCATCAGTTAATGATGGATTTTCTCTTTTAATAATGTCTATCACTTCAGACTCTAACTTCCACCCTCTTTCAAACGACTGAAGGTTTCTTTTTACTAATGTTTGTAGGAACGGACTACTTTCTCCGAATAACTCTTCTTTACTGTCCATAATCCATTGTTTAAACCCTTCTAATGTCTGAGTATCAGATTCGTCCTGATACTTGTTTAGAAGTAATCTGATGACTCCTGGGTTAGTGTCAAAGAAGTTTAAGATGGACCATCTTGCACCTGGCTCTGCTGGAAAAATATCAAGTACCCCGTCTAATGTTTCACAATCAGGTTCATTAATACGTCCCCAATTATTTGGGTACGACTCTTTTAATGCGTCTAATATGGTATCAGGAACTCCAGAGGTTTTTTTCTTTAAATCATTAACGTTTAAGTTTTGATTTTTTTGTTCCTCTTTTTTATCTTCTTGTTTGTATAACTCTTCGGCCTTTTGTGGGTATAATCTTCTAAATTTTGTAATATTAATCATAAAAGATTTACCATTCTTAGTGGGTTTTAACATACCTGGCTCAAAATAATAGTCATCATCCGTATTATCGTCAGTTAATCTTATTTTAGTTGCTTGAGAAATCGTGGAGATGTCACTATCGAAATCACCAAAGTATACGGAATTACCATATTCAGGTGAGTACCACATTCTTTTAAATGTTAACTCCCCTAAATCTCCAATCATCGATTCTTTTAATATGTTAATTAAATTAAGTTTCATTTTTTTTACTTATACTATAAATACATCAATAATCTATTATAAACATATCGCATTCTCATATTCGAACGAGTTAGATAGTGGTGATGCTAAAAATATTTCATACATAATATCGAAAATCGTATCACAATCAACTAATACGTCATCATTTTCATCTCTAATATCTAACCCCACAAAATCAATTCTAATAGATGCATAGTCAGATTCCGATTTGTATGGATAAAAGTATATTTCCGATTGTTTAAATTCTTCTTTAGTTACTTCAGGGTATTTCTGTTTTATTGTAGGAAATAATTTATCCTCCATCTTATTTACTTCAGATTCAAGTAATGAGTCGTTAAAGTAATAGTAAAATACACCACCAAAATAATCTTGTAGATTGACGTATCTTAAAGCCCTTTCAATATGGTTTTCTAAATCATACATAACAGATGAATACGTACTATCATATTTTAGAGATTCCATATACATTTTATCGACATCAACGTCAACTACAAAAGTGAAGTAAAAAGGTTTTGTACCATATCTACTTACCTCAGTTCGTACTTCATAATCGATACTTAATTTATCGAAAACTAAAGCGTCTAAAATTTTGACAGCCATTTTTCCTTTTTCTTCGGAATCTTTTTTCATATCATAATCCGACATAGTACTTAGTTTTGCGAACAATTACATTGTTGACCATTACATTGACAGGGAGCAACACTGTTTTGACATTCTTCTTTAGTTTCACACGCACAATTTGTGCAATTACATGGTTCACTCATGAGTAAGTTTTATTTAATTCAATTTTATCATCGTCACATAACGAATCCCACCATTCTTGGTCGTCTATTGAGGCTAAGTGGTTAGGTTCGGTAACATCAATCATACCGTTAGAGAATAAAGGATACGAATAACCCGAAGATTTTTCAACTACTGACCCATTACATAAATGTATAAACCTTTCAGGATTTTCTTTGAATTCATGCCCTTCAATCTTTTCATTATAAGTATCATATACAGGATTATTATCAATAAGGTTAATTGAAACTCGACTATTACCTAAATATCTTAATAGATATTCTAAATTACCTATTAAATCACTAGCAGTCGCATATTTCCCGTATATAAAATTAGGTTCTATCTTAACATCCATAACTTTGGGTAATGGTTTATCCATTGTAACATCAAGAGTAACGTATCCATCATCATAAACATTAATATTTTCAACACTATAATAACCATCAAACCCATAGTACTTTATGACAGTATTTCTACCCATGGAGTTTAATAGTTTTTCTGCAGCAATTTTATAGTCTTGTATTTCTTCGTTAGTCATCACCATTAATCATTTTCTGAAGGGCTTCAATCTCTCTTCTTAACTCATCATCTCTTTCTTCTGAATCCATTTTAGATTCCAACCCTTTTGTCTTTTTATTCATTCCTGAATAATCAGTTGTCGTTGAGTATGCTTTGTTATGTGAACCCCCACTTGTTAAACCTTTTTCCATACGAATAAGTCTTTTGTGTAGTTCTTTAATTGATTTTTCCACATCATTAAATGATTCTAGGTCTGATAAGATAATTACGTCAGAAAGATATTCAGGTAAATCATAATCTACAACATCGGATGCATCACCATAAAGTCCTCCCTCTTTAATAACACTTTTGATGATTGTTTTTAATTGTGATTCACTTACTATGTATTTATTTTCACTCATAATTATATAAATATCTTTTAATTACCTTTTCCTTCTGTCGCATATTTAACACCCATGATTGTACCAATAATACTAAATGAATTAGTGAGTAAGATACCAAATAAATTGGACCATGTAGATTCTAATATAGGATTTTCTTGACCTGTCATTAAAGTATAACCAAAAAGTACAGTCGTTATTAAACCTACGCCCATAATGATAATAAGCGCCACTCTAACAATCTTACCTATTAACTCAAATTGAGTTCTTTTCTGTAGAGTATCTAAGTCTTCCATTGCATCGTCACGTAATTTTTCAGCTTCAGCTTTAGCAATCATCGCCTCTTTTTCCGCAACTCTTGCATCTTCCATCGCTATTTGAGTTTCATCTAAAGCCTTTGATAGTTGTTTATTAATCCTAATATTTTCTTCTGCAGCTAATTCAAGTTCTTTATTTTGAGATTGAACCTGCTTGGTAACTTCCAATCTTTTTTTTCTTGATGTCCTGTCTTTTTCTTTGCACACTTTTAGGTATTCCTCAAACTCCTTATCATCCTTAACGGGTCTAAGTAGTTTAAGAAAATTACCCTCTACATAGATTCTTTTTTTCTTAGCAACATCTAGTAAAACATTCCTTGTATGTCCAGTAACTTCTATCACTTATATATTTTAAATGGTGCAGTTTTGTTTTTATAACCATCGTAATCATTTTTGAACTCTTCTAAACGAGGTTCAATATCATCAGATTTAATAATCCAAAATTGTGCTCCCACTTCTTTAGCTTTGTTTATTTCAACCTCATCCTGAGAAGAGGAAATAATACCAATAACACATCCGTTACCATATTCGGTATTAATTTTTCTAATCATTTCAATCCCATCATAAGAGGAACCAATAATATTTAAATCAACAAACACACATTCAGGACGTTCGTGATTTGGGTCATTAGGGAACCAATCTTTAAATTTTTTATCAGCTTCATCTGAGCTGTCTAACGCCTCTATTGAAAGGGCAATATCTAAAAGAGAACAAGCGTCTTCAAATACTAAGTGAAACAAGTTCTCGTCATCTATTAACATCAATGTATCAATCATCTCTATAATTTTTATATAAATATTTTTATTTTAGTACCGCGGTCGGTTTTTTCGGCTTTTACACTAAAATTATGTTCTTTAAGAATCTGTATACAGATATTCAATCCGAGACCTGTACCAGTTTCTTTCTGACCTTCTTTACGAGTATAAGGTTTTGATAACTCAACAAACTCTTCTTGAGTAATACCCCTACCGTTGTCTTCAACAGCAATATAAGTATCTTCATTGTAGTTACCACCCAAATAAATTTTCACCCATTTTGTCGGTGAGTCGTTGTATTTTAAACCGTTTCTAATTAAGTTGTCAACCGCGGTACAAAATAAAGCTTCATTAACTTCTAATCCTGTTGGTAGGTTGTCGTCAAGTATCACTTGGTTTTTATACGCGGTTAGTCTTAGGTAATCTGTTAATATATCCTTGATGTTATGTGTTTGTTTACTCATCTGAGCATTTATCTTTACCAAATTTGTAAATTCATAAACACCCGAATACACTTTCTGTGCGTGATGTAGACCGTCTTCAATAAGTTTTAATGGTGAACCAATTTTCATTTCTTTGATTTGGTCCTCATCTAATCTTCTTTTTAGTGATTTGATACCGCGAGGTAAGTAAGTATTAATACCACTATGCATATCGTGTCTGATAATCTTAGCCGCATGTTCCAAATAAATATTTTTTTTGTTAAGGTCTTTTTTCATAGATGCTTTGTTCTGTAAGAACTCAGAAACCACCTTAAAAAACGGTGGCATGAAAAATACAACACAACCCCAACCAAACTTAGCCAACGTCAATGATGGTTCACATATACCAAAAACGATACATGTTTGCACCGCAAAGAAGGTCATCATAATTAACCCTGCAATTATCAGAGATATTTTAGAGTTTAATGATATACCTTCTAACGCACTCATTATAATTCAGATTTTTTAAATCCACATTTACCGAAAAACCATTTAGACGGACAAAAACCTGTCCATACACCAACGTTTAACATAAATGCAACAAAAATTACCACTTCCCACACATCAAATGCGTAGCCAGTAAGTAAAACTATAGACATTAACAGATAAACCATTCTAGTATCTGTAATACTGTTTAATAATTCTTTCATAATTACTTTTGGTTATCTATTTTATTTCCCCATATTTTATCAACAGAAGCCAATCCTAAGGCTCCAAATGCTAAAGCAGCAACTGCGTTGACTAAAACAGGTGACGGTGCGATGTGTTCATCGGTAAATTGATTAGCGAAAAGTGTAATACATAGTGATATACCAGCTAAAATACCTATAAATCTCTTTGATGAAGGTGTTCCCTTCTCATCTTTCAATAATCCTGAAATCCAATTAATTATTTTTTTCATAACTTTTTACTTATAACATGTTTATAGTCACAATAAATGCAACTTTTATCCTTATCCACAGTCTTTTAGACCATGAAAGTGATTTAAATTCATCAGTTAAGAAGATATCTTCTATTTCTTCGTTTTTAGACATGATTTTTCCTTTCTATATAAATACTAAGAAAAATCCTTTAACACTTTATTTAATGAAAAGTATTGTTATAATTCAAGGTTATCTCCAAAGAGACTGAATCAACACAATAATTGTTGCAAGAATAACACATATAAGATTTTTTAACGATAACGATTCACCCATAACAAAATATGTGAGACCTAATACTGTGAACATTCCGATAGAGAACTGTGTCAATCTAACACCCCACACTGAACCCATATCTAAGTATAAGTACTGGGCACCCCATATGAATAGATAAGAAACAGGTATACCTAAAAAAATAACTAATAACCATGTATGGTCTTTAAACCAAGGCCATTTTACTTGTGCAAATTGTTGAATCCAAGCTCCGATTTGAGCTAAGGCAATTAGGACAACGCCTAATATTAAGTTTTTCATAAATTACCTGAATTTTATAAAAGAGTAATCTATATCACCCTCGGAATCAATATAAGTTAATTTAACTTTTTTAAAGTTCTTTAAGGGTTTAATATTGAATAATGTTAAGAATGATTTTTCAATCCATGGCCACACAGCACTCTGACCCATCATTTGATGGTCCACATCCAAAATTGGATACTCTAAGAACGTACCACTCATATTGATAATTACTTCTAAAGTATCGTCATAAAACTCAAGGTCTATTTCTTCAATACCTTCCCATATCCTGCTATGGTCCATAACCATATCAGAATGTTTACCGATACTATCCTTAATCATAGGAAAATAGTCCCTAAATGCTTTTTCAATATATTCGTAGTCTGTTGCCATACAATAATTTTATTATAAATATAAAATAATCATGTAATTATTTTCCTTTACAGATTTTTATTATTACAATTAAGAAAAACTTTATAATATGCCACAGAGATTTTACTTTGACGAAACAGATTTAAACGGAACATTGGAAAAGATGGACCGAAATTTAATGGAAATGTTGGATTTTGCTTATCTACATGAAGATATGGTTAATACCATAGAAGAATTGATGAGCGATTGGGGTAAAGAAAACTTACCATCATATTCTGAGATAATTGAAGAATATGAAAACATGGACGAAGAACAGAAGAAATGGTATGACGATGTTGATGAATACCTTTCTGAATTCGGAAGATGGTGGATTGAATCATTTGAGAAATTGGATGACGAGATGAAAAAGAATTTTATTCACCGTTACCGTATGACCATCGCAACATGTTTACACAGCAACACATACATGTATGAAGATTTAATGAATGAAGTTAATGAATCATACGAAGCGATGATGGTTTAAGAACAGGATACCCTCACTTAATCGGTGGGGGTATTTTTTTTCCTTTCACCTATTGAAGTATTTCCATATATACCGTATTTTTTTCGAATAATCCTACCGACATCACGAGTAACATCCATTAAACATTCGTCATCAAAACATTCCATTTCGTTATAATAGTCATTATCGTCAGAGTTAGTATCTACAGAACATTCCCAATCTTCAGGTAAATCATAATAATAAAAAAAAGTAGGTTTATTACCAATTTTTTGAACCGTCCACTGATACATTTTTGTTTCGGACCTCATGTCCTTTTCAAGATTAATATCCTGCAATCTAACATTCACATTGGGACAGTTTTGACTTTCAGGTTTTGACAAGTATTCATTAGCATCATTTATGATAGCCCTTTTAAGACCCTTAACGCCACCTTCAATACCATGAAGCTCTGCAATTAATTCGTAATACTCCTCAAAGGTTTTAAAATGTTCCCCAAAATAAAAACCATCATGAGCAGTAATTCTACCTGAACTACCCCAAAGTTTTTTTATTGCATTTTTTTGTTCTTGGTTCATACCTATAAATACCCCATAAAAAGAAAACCCTCACAGATTATGTAAGGGTTTTTTGGGTTATTCTAATTCTTTTTTGTTTTTATCAATAACGGACCAAATACCACCAATAAGTGTTGTTATTGCACCTGATAACTCAAACGCTATTGATTCATCCAAAATTCCTTCCATAATTAATAAACCACCGACAAATGTCAATATGTGTCTTACTATTCCTAATATTTGTTCTTTACTCATACCTTTTAATTTTATGTGTTTATTTATATAAATATCAAAATTTACGCATAAAAAACCCTTACATTACTGTAAGGGTTTTTTGTGTTAATAAATTATAGATTATTTGTAAGACGGAAACTTTAATTTCACATCACCACAATCACACTCTCCTTTATCGTGCAACATTTTCATTTGGTCAGGTGTAATGGTAACAACTTTTTTATCAGATTGTTCTACCATGTCACCTTCTTTCATTTCAGAACCACATTGTTCCATACATTCACCTTCTTTCATTTCAGAACCACATTGCTCACATGTCTCTTTAGATTGTTCAGTTAAGTAAGTAGGGACATCACCCAATTTTTTGTTAATCATTTGATTGAAATTTTCAACCATAATTTCCTTACCACCAGAATGTTGTTCTCGAATACTATTCTTTTCTTCTTGGCTAATATTGTTTAATAAATGTTTCATAATTAATCTTATTTAACTATAAATAGCACAAAGTTTTAAATAATCCTAAGATTGTTTATAAATTTCACTTTTATATCGAATATAGGTACTACCAACACCAATACCTCTATCTAATCCTCTATTCCATACTTCCTCCCTATCGGGGTAGACCAAAACAAATCCTTTGTTACTGAATCTAATTATATTCATTTCTTTTTCCATATTATAAATATATGAATTTATTTTGATAAAGTAAGGTATTTCAATAACATTTAAGTTTAAATTTTAACATTTAAAAACTCATTTAATGTAAATCCTTCTCCTTGCTCTCAATATAAAATGAGTTACTACTGTCATCTATTTGTTTTAAAGGGTTTAAACGTTGGTGAGAACTCCCATCACTTCACCAAGAATCTTATTCCAAACTTTCATAGTTTCGATTCTCTCTTTCTTTCTGATTTGGTAGTTCTGCTTGTTGATGATAGAATTTTGTTTTTTGATAATCTCATTAAGAGCCTCAACCACATCAGATTTAGTATCACCAATTATACCAACTATCCACTCAGTTCCTTCGATAGTTAATTTATCACCTAAGTTTCTTTCCCACTTAGATAATAGATATTGAGCACCTATCAATCGGCCCCCATTCATTCTTACTAATCCTACGTGTGTTTCGTTTATCATATTTAAAGGGTTTAAAAGAGAGAGAACCTCCCCTCTCAACTACACCACTAATATACAAAATCTATTTGACGTGCACAAACTTTCTCCAATGAAACCTTTCCGAACACATAGCCGTTAATTATTTTGGAGGGAAGGAGACATTTCAAAGACAAAAACTTTTAGATGAAACAAAAAAATCATTTGTAAATACCTAACTTTAGTTAGTGAAATTAAGACATAGCGGGTCTACCAAACATATGGTCATTCCAAATAACTTGACCTTCATCTCCAATTATAGATAATTCGATACCCACTTTAGGTGAACCTTCACTCATAGGTAAAATAATATTTAGTATTTTCTTAGGTATTATAATATCAGCCAAATAAAATGGGTCAATACCGTATTCATATAATTCATTGTCTATATCACCATAATCTTTGATTTCACCACTTTTAATTCCTTCATCAAAGCTAAGTGGAATGTCAGTGTATAATGTTACCTTAAAAATATAGTATTCGTATTTTGGCGTGAACTGACTATTAGAAGTTTTTTTTCCTAAGAATTCAAAATCGATTGAGTTAATCTCAAATTTATCTTTATAGATTGACCTTAATGTAGGGGTATTTAAAAGTACTTTACCTAACTCAACTATTTTATCTACATCTATATCCATAACTATAAATACCCAATTTTCCCAAAAAATTTCCAGAAATTCTGTTTCAACATTTGGACCCTTTTTCAAATAAGGGGTCCCCTTTTAGAAACACTCGTAAATTTTACCACCGTTTAATTTCCACAAGACATAGAGGGGGATATTCCCCAATTTTTTCCAAAAATTTTTATTTCACAATATATAGACAATTTTAAAATAGGGGTCTTATTTCCCAATCTCTGAACGTAACTCAATATATCTCTTATCCAACTTCGTACGGTAATAATCCATAAGTGGATTCCTAATCATATTATGATATAAATCATCGTTATCACCATCCTCATCATAATCACCAAATATACTCTGACGACCATCTTCCATATACTGTTGGTTTATATTATCTACCATATCATGTATAACAAACTTCTTGAATACAGGTAAACTACAGTTATATAACATACTATTGGGATTGATGAAACTATCAGAAGTTTCATCCAAAGAATTATAAAATGAATTATCCATACTTTGAATATCCATCCTCCTCCTAAGATATATTGGTATACTCCTTAAAACTTCCTCCTTGATGATGTCGATTAATTTCATATAGATAAATATATATTACCCAAATTTTCCCAAAAATTTTTATAAACATTTTTTCAGTTAAACCCATACAGATTTTATTTAGGGGATTGACCCCCCTTTTGACCCCTAAAACCCCCCAAGGGGAGGGGGGATACGGGACCCCATACAGGGGGGAGGGACCCTATAGGGGGGGTATATAGGGGGTGGTAATGACCCCTGACCATATAGGGGGGTAGTACCCTTAGATAAGAGATATGAATGTCATGTCATAGGGGGGACATAACCAAATAATATATATGGAAGTTATTAACAGGTGACACATTGTCTGTTGATAACTTTAATTAATATGGGGGAATGTTTGGTGGTCTCAGATATTATTCGTATCTTTGTTATGGTGCCCCAAACTTTAGTGGGGGACAAATTGTCAGGGGATATATTTGTGTATGTCAAAAACTATTTGTATCTTTGTGTTGACGCTCTAAAGTATGGGGGGAGGAAGGGGAGACACATTGTCACCTCTTTTATTTGGTAGTTTAAAATATTATTCGTATCTTTGTATTGGTGCTTTATTGTTTCCCCTCCCTCAGAGTGTAGGGCAGGTTGGAGTCTACTCGGTCCCCATCGTTTGTGATGGTTACACCACAAAGATAAGCATAAAAAAGTTACCACACAAGTTGTGTATTAAAAAAGTTTGTTGTATCTTTGTTCTGATGCTCTGGAGTTTGGGGGTTCTTGTTGGTATACTACCCTCCCTCACCACCCTAAAGGTAAGGGTTTTTTTGTTAAGAACCAATATAAATTACCAACCTCTGCCACTATAAATCATGGCTTTGATTCTTTGTTCTCTTAACCAAACCAAGTAGTTGTGTAGTTTCTTTAATCTTTTAATCATTTCCTTTGGTGTGTTTGTCCATTATGTCCATCCCCATGTCGATAAACATTCTTCTGATATCATGGTAGTGTTCCTCGTTAATCTGATAGTATCTATTCAAGAAGGTTAACAGATGGGTCAGGTCAGCGTCCACAATGATATACTGATTGGTGGATAGGGGTTTCTTACCCCATCCCCTCTTGGCTCTCTCAAACCATATTATCCCCTCACCTACCTGTGAATCGAATATCACCTTCATCCCCCGTGAATCCTCATTGACCCTTGGGGTGAAGTGTTCCTCTATAAACTCCCTTATATTTTCCATACCCATAAATATAGTTATCCCCATTACTTTGTGAATAAAAAAAGTTATTAACATTATTGAGTTATGGTACACATTAAAATTGTTAATAACTTTTTATAAATTGTCCCTGTCTGTATGTCAGGGGATATTTTGTTGAAAACTTTATGTCATTTTATTTGGATTTGTCAGAATGTCAGGGGGACGATGCAAACGGCACAATCCCTTTCCCCACTTTTTACCACCCTTCCCTATTACTCTAAAACAAGAAAATCCTTGATTTCACCGATGAAATCGAAGAAAAAGTGTTGTTTTGGGTTAATTAGAGGGTATTAATTTACTAGGTATAAATTCTAGCAAATTATATACCATTAATCCCATAAGCGGGGGAGACGTAGTCTTATGGATTTAAATAAGTTAACCTCAACGTATCTGTAGGACTAATTTTCTTATATGACCCCATAAAATGACCTCAACGAATAAGGTCTTAATTAGACTTAGTATGGTGGGAGAAAGTGGTAGAAGTATTGTTTATTTACACGAAGTGTATTGTATAAATACTATGAGTATATTCTCCATAAAGGATATTGTATATATGAACTTAAATAAACCCCTATGGGGTTCTTATCTATTCATTGTGGTTATATCCCCTTAACTATATGAGATAAGTCTGTAATGACCTTCTTAAATAGGAATGGGGAATGGATTTATTTCAGACACTGAAAGTGAACGATAGTGAACGTCCCTTTAGGGTGAGGGGGATGGAATTAATCCATTACCTAATTCCTTACATTCTTATAATAATATTAGTGATTTAATTATGTAATTTCGTATATATATAGTATATGGATAAATTAGAACCTGAAATAGTTAAAACATTATTAAATGCTTTGGTTAGTCCGAGATACCCTGAGTTGATTCATGACTATGTGGTAAAGACATCTGAGGTAAATGGATTTAAAGTCGTTGGTGTTGGAGTTATTGTGGACCCTGAAAAGTATGAGGAGATGGAAACTTATACAGGAAACCCATTCTCAGGATTGGACAGTAAGGTAGAGAGAGATGTTAAAGATACTTTGAAGTATGTTGGATTGGGACCCACTAATTCTACAGTAAGTTTATTCGTATTAGAAGATTAATTATGAAAATTAGCGACAACGCACTTAACTTAATTATTAAATACTCTTACGATTTAGGGTAATCTCTCTGATGGTGGCAGGTATAAAAAACCCCCACATTTCTGTGAGGGTCTTATATTAATTTCTTAGTTCCTTTATTTTCTCGTCTCGAAGTTTCTTTAAATATAAATCTTCTACCCATCCTGGCTCTTCTTCTTCTCGTTTTAATATCTCATCTTTTCTGTAAGCCGTTGTCTTATATACAAACTCAATCATTTCATCCTGTGTAACATCCTCAGGTTTTTCTACAGGTGGGACACATACTTCAGCTACTTTAGGGTATTCACTAATTTCATCAATACGTATACCATTTATACTCATTTCTTCATTCACACTTTGTATTAAGTTATCCTCGAACCATTCCTCTATCCTGTATTTTACGTAATTTCTTCTTACAGGAAAATACAAAGTTAAATCATTAATAATATTTTTTGGTAACATTAACTGACCTTTTTTAAACTCTCTATCTTTTGCCAGCCTTTTATCACTATAAACGTTTTCATTATTATCGAGATAAATTATTAGATGTGCTATCTCTAACCCATTATTACACCACGTAAAATCATGTCTGAATTCATATAGTTTATCGTAATACATTTTAGAACCTGAAAAAAGTCTATCTAACCAACTATTGATTAAATTGTCAATCTTTTCGGTTGGTTTGTGATAAGACTCGCTTATCTGTTCCCTTAATACTTTTTTTATTATCCCTTTTAAATCCATACCTATAAATACGTCATTACCATATTTAATTGCGAAAGTTGTGTAATATATATTTAATCGTTATATTTATGTTTATATGAATATAGCGACACCTAAAATAATAAGAAACCTATTAGATACTTTGGTAACACCTAAGTTCGATGATGTTGTTGATTATGATATAAAAACTAAACTGAGTGATGATGGTAAAGTGGCTGTAGCTATTGATGTCATTATGAAACCTAAACTTGATGACTCCCTATACATTAAACAAAGGGAAGTGGAGGTTGAAGGTAGAATTAGGGA
>ENA-OUOG01002738-OUOG01002738.1-marine-metagenome-genome-assembly--contig:-NODE-2738-length-17683-cov-6.200273_pt1 | contig 17683 bp, 8 predicted proteins | sample MGYA00248635_ERZ508505 | MGnify/ENA primary metagenome ERZ508505 (study PRJEB26176, sample SAMN06267871) | marine metagenome | isolation source: Saanich Inlet, British Columbia, Canada | place: Pacific...
TGCGGGCTGGCGCCGCCCGAGTACGAGCGCGCGACCCGGCGCGCGAGGGTTCCCAGCGAGCGGTGTCCGCGCCGCGCGGAGACACGAGGGAAGTCGAGCCTAAAGAAGCGACCAGAGTCAGTAAAGAACGGTACACACCACAACCTCTCGCGCTAGGAGTACGCTTCCGTCCTGTCGTAAAATCGCGTTTTCACTTGGCGCCTTTCGCCTCGGCGATCTTCGCCGCCCACTCCGCCGCCTCCTCCGCCTTGACCACCCGCGGGGTCCCCTCCGGCGGGTCGGCGCACATCTCCGGGCCGATGCTGGAGTCGTCCACCATGGTGAAGCAGGAGACGTCTTTGTACTTGCCATCCTTGTACGCGTGGATCTTGCCCACGCCGTCGAGGAACGGCAGCGACACCATCGCGGCGAACTCGTGCACGGAGGCGCCCAGCATGTCCACCAGGTCGAAGCCGGCGAGCGCGGTGCCTCCGGTGGCGATGAGGTCATCGATCAGAACCACGCGGTCACCCGCGGACACGGACCCCAACCGCATGACGGTCTCGTCCGTGGAGTACTCCGTGACGTACTTTCCGGACGACACCAAAACGCCGGGGAGCTTCCCGGCTTTGCGGATCATCACGAATGGGAGGTTCAGGGCGAGCGCGATGGGCGGGCCGAACAGAAAGCCGCGCGCGTCGAAGCCGGCGATGTGCGTGGGCCCTTCCGCGCCCTGCGCCTTGTACCTCTGCACGAAGAAGTCCACGACCATGCGGAACACCTCGGGGTTCTCGGTGATCCCGGAGACGTCGTAGAAGGAAGGCACGTCGTGCGGCGAGTGCTTGGGGCCGTACCAGGGGAGCGACTTTGCGATTTTACGCACATCCGCGTTCGCCTGGTCCAGGCACACGTGGTTCGGGCCGAGTTCCTTCACCGCGGGGAGAGAAGGGGAGGACATCTCGTGCTGTTTGGCTCGTGTAGCGTGCTCGAGGCGGGAGCGGTCGACGCGGCGGTGGCGGCGCGACGGAGGCGCGGCGTGGTGCCTGCGTTTCGCGGCGGGAGAGAAAGCGAGGCGTGAGAAACGACAGCGCGACGGTTCGCACGAAGACGCGAGGCGCGGGCGTCCGGGTCGATTCTCCTCGGACGCGCCGAGGACCGAGGACGGCGCGCGAAGAAGCGCGCGCGCGCCTCTCGTCCAGCGGCGACGGCGACGAAGGCGGCGGCGCGGACGCGTTCCCGGGGTCTCGACGCGAGGGTACCTCGGGCGGAGGGACATCGGCGCGGCGGCCGCCGACCACCACGCAACTCGGCACCGCGAGAGCCGCGCGCGGGACGCGAGACATGGCGGTCGAGAGGGGACGAGGTCCGCGGGGGTGTGGGTCGGGCCCGGAAACGAAACGCGTGACGCACCTGGAGAAGACGCCTTGGAGACGTGCGGGAGTGAGTGTGAGGAGGACACCCATGCTGGCCTGCGAGTCCCGATCGGTTTCGTGTCGACACGCGCGCTCGTGAGGCTGCCGTGCGCTGAACACACCGCGCAGTGGGCAAACAGTCTGGCCCGATCTTATTTACAGAAGTCGTCGCAAACTTGATCCACTTTTTCCGACGACCCTCGGTGCGGTGCCCATCACACGACGCGCCGCGATGGCGACGGCGTGCCCCCAGGCGACGCGCGCGGTCTCGACCGCGTCGCGTCGCGCGCTCGTCGCGTCTCGCGTCCGGGCGTCCGCGCGCGTCCCGCGTCGTCCGCGCGTCCGCGCCGGCGCGTGCGTCGCCGCGGCGGCGACGGACGATGACACCCTCGCGTCGGCGCGCGCGCTCGCGGTCCCCGTCGCGGAGGCGCCGGAGGCGGTGCCCCCCGGCCCCGCGGTGTTCGCGCTGCTCGACGGCGCCGGTCCGGACGCGACCGTCGCGTACGTCGGCGTGTCCAAGCGCGCCGCCGCGGACGCCGCCGCCGCCGCCCACGCGTGCGCCGAGAACGACGTCGCCGCGACGCACGTCTGTTCCAAGGCGCTCCCCGCCAACGCGCGCAAGCCGGTTTTGCGCGCCGCGCTTTTGGCGTGGCTTACGCAGGCGGGAGGCGTGCCGCCCGGGAACGAAACACTCAGCGGAGGAGACGGCGGTGAGACGCGCGTGTCGTCTTCTTCTACAAGTACGCGAAAAGAAAAAAGAACCGCCTCAAGAACGGCGCTCGCGTTCGAGCTCGCGTCGGCCGCCGTCACTCCGACCGCCGTAAACGACTTGTGCCGCGACGGCTTCGTGGTGCTCGACGACGTGTTTCCCCCCGACACGCTTCTCGCCGCGCGCGCCTCCGCGGAGCACCTCTTGGCGGACGGCAAGATGCGCCACGTGGGGCAGGAGGGCAGGGACGACGCCGTGGCGGTCCTGGACGCCGCAAACATGCCTTCGTCGGCGTCGCGATACGGAGGTCTCGCCGGCGCCGCGGAGGCGCTGCTCGCGTTTCCCGAAGCGCTGCGGAAACGGAGCGCGGAGAAAGTCGGGACGTCTTCTACGAGTTCCGAGAGAGTCAAAAAGACAGCCTCAAGCTCGGCTCGAACCCACGATCGCCTGCTTCGCGTCCAGCCGCCTTCCCGCCTGATGCTGGCGCACTACCCGGGGGACACCACGAGGGGCGCGCGATACGTGCCGCACCTGGACAACGACCCGGACGACCCGGGCCGAAACGAAGGCGAGCCCGGCTTGCGCGCGCGCGACCGCGCGGTCACGGCGATTCTGTACCTGAACCAAAACTGGGAAGAAAAGGACGGCGGGTGTCTTCGCGTGTCTTTGGAAAACAACAAAGGCGAAGTCGACATCGCGCCCGCCTGGGGAAGAGTCGTGCTCTTCGACTGCCGCAGGATCGTACACGAGGTGCGACCGACGGACGCGAAACGATGGGCGCTCACCGCCTGGATCGTCGACGGGCCCGGGGACGACGGAGAAGTCGCGTGACGAGTCGTTTTCGTCGTTTTCGTGTTTCGCGTTTTTTTTAGTGGCGAGCCGGCGGGCGTGGCGTGAGCGGTCGCGAGAGAGAGCGTTTGGGTACGTCGTGAGACCCGACATGGGCCCCGTTAGAAACGACGCTCTGAACGCGCTCCGTTCAGAGCGCGAAAGAGCGTCGGTTTCGTTCGCGGAGAGCGTCTGCGTTTCGTTTGTCCTAATATAAACGTCGGCGGGTCTGTTTTCCGTTTGGTTCGACGCGCAAGAGCTCGACGGAAACGAACGACATTAAGTGTCCTTCGTCTCCGCGCCCGCCGCGTTCGCGTTCGGTCCGCCGCCCGCCTGCAACGCGTTGCCTCCCGCGGAGGTCACCTCCGCGCCGGGCGCGCTCAGCCCCGGGCCCGAGGGCGCCGTCGCGGGGGACGGGGATCCCGCCGGCATCGCGCCGTACCCCGAGGTCTGCAGCCCGTGCATGTAGTTGAGGAACTGCCCGAACCCCGCCGCCGCGTACGCTTCCTGCGCCCGCTGCTGCGCCGCCGCGCCGTACGGGTCCGATACCCCCAGCGCCACCTGCACGGCGGGCCCCGAATGCGCCCCCACGAACGGCGCGAACGGCATGGTCTGCGCTCCCATCCCCCCCGGGGCTCCCATCCCTCCCGGGGCTCCCATACCCCCCATGCCCGCCATGAACGAGCCCATCGCCATCGCCGCCGTCCCGTGACTCGCGCCCGGGGGCGGCTGCGTGGGGGGCAGGCCCGCGTGCATCTGCTCCATGGTGGGCATGAACGGTACGTTCATGCCCGTGCCGTTCCCTGGGAACGCGCCGTACGGCTGCGCGCGCTGCATGATGTCCGCGGGCAGAGGCGCGTTGGGCGAGAGACCGGCGAGGCGTTTCAAGTACAGGCGGTACTTCTGCAGGTGGCTCGCCACGTTTTCCCTCGTCATGCCCTCCACGTTCATGAGCTGCAGGATGGTCTTCGGAACCGCGTGTTTGATGCCCAGGTGGTTCACGGCGTTCATGAACCGCATGTGCAGCTCGGGCGTCCACACCAGCCGCGGTTTCTTGGACGCGCGGGAATTCGAAACGCCCGCGGGCTCGTCGTCGTCGGGGCGGTCCCGCGTCGCGCCGCGAGGAGACGAAGGCGTCTCCCGATCGCGTCGATCAGTCGTCTTCGTCACGGCAGCCTCTCCTTTCGCGTCTCCTTCGTCGGTGCCGTCTCCTTTCGCGTCTCTTTCGTCGGCGCCGTCTCTTTTCGCGTCTCCTCGCGCCGCCGGGGTCTCCTTCGCGTCCGGCGGCGAGTCTCCGTCTCCTCGCGTCTTCGCGTCGAGTCGCTCGCCCTCGTCGCGGCCTTCGAGCGCCGTCGTGGCCGTAGGCGAGACGCCCTCGCGCGCGCGCTCCTCCTTCTCCGTGGTCTTCGCGGATTGGTTGTTCGGAATGGGGGTTTCGTCAGCGACAGCGAAGGGAAAAAGACGAGGACGCGTCGACGACGACTGGAGCGCGTCCGTCGTGAAGCTAAAGCGTGTTTTCTTCTTTTTCGCGCGCGGAAAGACGACGCGCGCCGAGGAGGAAACGGACTGTCATCGGGTCGCCTCAGGCACGCACCACGCCCTCGTCATCGCGCGCCTGCCCCGCGGTATCGGCCATCCTCGCGCCCGCGCGGGTCTAGTCTACGTCCGCGAGCGTCTAGAGGCTGGGCCGCGCGCGAGTTCCCGTCTCCCTCGAGCGCGAACGCGTCCCGCGCGGCGTTCCCGGGCGGTTCCGCAGCCGCCGGGAAATCACGCGCTCGCGCGTGTCGGAACCCGTAAAACTAACGCCCGCAATCGACGACGCGCGCGTAGCAGGCGCGCGCGGAGAGCCGCGGACGAGCGTGCGTGTCGGACCGTGCGCTCCTAAAGGCGCTTCAGTCGCACATCGCGTTCGTGCCTGTCGTGCTCTCGTGTCGTGTCGGCGCTTTGAGCGCGGGCAGACGCCGACGCTTCCACTCCATCGCGGCGCTTTTCGCAAACTCGCGCGTTCTTCCGTATCGGTGCCGCGAGCGTTTCATTCGCTGCCACGCCAGCGAAATCGCCTCCGCCAATGACGTGCCGGAGACGAATCGCCCGAGACGCCGCTCGAGGGGTTGCGAACCCAGAATTTTGATTTAATTTTCCCAATGAACGAGGCGTTTTCTCAACTTCTAACTTTTTCCATTTCCGAGAGAAGACCCTGACGCGCGCCGAGCGCCAGCGCGCGCGTGACGAAAAGAGCTGAATCGGCGCCGGGCGCTCAGGACTCGCAGTCCCCATGGCGCCCTGGGGCGTGCGCCAGGGGTGGTCCGGCGTCGGGGAGGGGGTGGCGGCGGCGGCACCGCTCCGCGACACCCGCGCGGCGCCCCTCGCGGAAGACCCCCCGGACGAAGCGCCGCCTCCGAGGCGTCCGAGGGCGCTCTCCCCTTCGTTGCCGAATCTGCCCGGCGACAGCGCGGAAGCGCGCGTGCCGCCCGCGCCGTGGGGAGACGCCGCGCGCGACGGCGCGGCCGCCGGGACGACGCGCGCGCGCGCGAAACGCGCGCGCACCGCTCCCGTCTCCGTCGCCGCGCGCGTCCTCGCGCTCGTCGACGCGCACGAGCGACTCCCGCCGTCGCCCTTCGAGCGGTGGCGCGAGCGGCTCCGCGACGACGCGGAAAATCGCGCGCCCCGGTCGGGGGCGGGCCACGCGCCGGGCCGCGCCGCGGGGCCTTCCGGGGCGGGGGGCGGGGACACGCGAGGCATCGTCGATGTCCTGGGGACGGACCGGACACGAAAAAACGCCCCCCCGGTGGCCCCCCTCCCCTCCCTGACGTGGGACCAGCACGCGGTGTTCCTCCAGTTTCCCCCCACGCGGCGCGTGACGGCGGATGACTTGCCTCGCGGCCTCGCGCCGGCGACGCTCACCGAGCTCTATCGCCGGGTCGAGCGCGAGCAGAAGAGGTTTTTCGCGCACGCCGCGCGCGGCACGCCGCTTCCGGGCGCGACCGACGGCGAAAACGACGCCGAAAGCCGTAAAGCGCGGTACCGCGAGGTCGCCGGGGACGCGAATCACGTCGCCGCGGAGAAGAGATGGCGCGCGGCGCTCGCCGAGGCGGCGTTCCGACCGAAAAGCGCCGGCGCTCTTCAGAGCGGCGGCGTCGCGCCGAGACGCGCGACGGCCATGCCGGTCGTCGTGGCGCTCGAGCGTGAGCTCTCCGCGGCGCTTAACCCTGAACACAGCGAGACGCCTGAGTCCCTGCTCGAGATCGGCGCGGACCTGGACCTGGACCCGGACCCGTCGCGAGACGATTCTTTTTCCATCGACGCCGGCGTCTCGCTTCGCCGCGGCGACGCGCTCGCGCCGCCCGGCGCGGGAGTCCAAGACGGAACTTCTTTGGTTCTCGACGCGGTGTCTTCTTTGTCGCCGTTCTGTTTCGTCTCCTCTCAAAAACTCGTCGAGAGAGGAAAGAACACTCCACGGACAACAACGCAGGGCCCTCTCGACGCGGTGATGACCGCGGCGGCGTTGGCGTGCTTCGCGTCCCACGCGCCGGACCGACGCCGCCGCGCGTGGGAGGTGCCGTTCCGCGTGGACGCCGTCCCCGACGATTCCCCGAAAGGAAAAGGCACGAAAGAAAAAAGGACGATCGTGCGTTTCTTCGACCCCCTGCCGTCGCGTGACCTCTCCGTCTCGGGGACGCGCGCGCGCGCGTCCGCGTACTGGGACTTCGCGCTTCGCGAGCGTCTCCGTTTGGACGCTCGTTTAGGCGCGCCGAAACCGACGGCTCGGTGTTTCACTTTCGCGCGTTCGAACGGGTCAGTCACCGACGACGGTTCTAAGTCCGGGTCCTACCGGTTCGCGGTCGTCGCTACGATGACGATCGACTCGGCGATCGCCGTCGCCGACTACGCGGCGAACGAAGACGAAGAAAAAGAAAACGCGACGGAGGCGTTCCGGTGGGAAGACGCGGCGCGTTTATGGGCGGCGAGCGTGCTCGCGCCGCGAACCGGTCGAACCAGTCTTTTGATGACGGACGGAGCGCTCGGCGACGGCTCGCGTCCGAGCTCCGCGATGCCCCAGCGCCTCGCGACGGTCGCGCGCGTCGCCGTCGCCGACGGGACGGTGGTCGACGTGCAGGCCGTGGACCGCGCGCGCGCCGCGCGCATAGCCGCCGACCCGCCGCCGGAGCCGCCGACTCTCGCCGAATGGCGCGCGGAGGAGACTTTTTTGTTTGGCTCCGAGCCTCTTCCGGAAAGACGCGAGAGGCTTCCGGAAGCGGCGGAGGTGGTGGAGGCGGCGGAGGCGGCGGAGGACGCCTCCGCGGGCGGAGCCGCCGCCGAGCCCTGGTTCCACCGCGGCTTCGACCCCGAACTCGCCGCCGCGACCGTCCACCGCGTGCTCCGATCGGTGCGGGAAACGTGCGCCGCGCCGGGGCGGTACGTGATGGCGCACCGCGCGGGCGAGGCGGTGGCCGAGCTCTACCGCGACGCCGACGCAGACGCGACCGCGGCCGAGAGCTCCGCGGGCGACGCCTCGGTGCCCAACCCCGCGTCTACGCTCCCGCGGCGGCGCGGGCGCCCTCAGACGGGTCCCGGTCCCGAGGGAAGTGCTTTTTTCCCCGGCGGACCGCGCGCCGCGAAGCGGAGACGGCCGCGAGGGGGCGCGCAAGGCGGCGCCTTCGGGGGTGTCGCCGACGGCGAAGACGTAGACGTCTCCGAAGACGATGCCCCTCAAACCACAGGGCGGAGCTCGGAGGCGTCGCGTCTCGCGTCCGTCGTGCCCACGCACGCGGCTCTTCGCGCTCTTCCACATCTTCCTTGCGCGGCGCTTCCCCGGTCGCGCCGCGGCCCCGAGCCCGGCGCCGCCTACGACTTCCACAAGGCTCACTTCCACGCGGAACTCGTCTCGGAACGCGCCGCGTCCGACGAAGACGCGCCCGAGGTTGTGCCTCTTTCGGCAGCGCAGTGTCCCCCCCCCGGGCAGATCCCGTTCACGTTCGCGCCGCGCGGCGAGCCGCCGCAGCCTGGCGCGCGGCGCGCGAGGAAGATGTGGACCTCGCTGCTGGCCCCGCCGTGTGTCACCGAAGACGCGCGTGGCCCCGTCGGCGACAAAAACGTTTCCCTAAACGCCTCGGGCGCGAAGACTGGCGCGCCGAAACACGTTTCGCGAAACGACGACCGCGCGCCCATCCCCGGCGCGCGGTACTGCCACAAGTTCGCGCACCTCGGGACGTGCACGAACTCGCGGTGTCCCTTCCCGCACGTGTCTCTGGCCGAGGCGCGCGCCAGCGCGGCCGGGGGCGGGGCGGAGGCGCGGGCGCGCCGCGCGGCGTACGGGAACCTCGTCGAGAGCGCCGTGGCGAGGCGTCGAAACTGGGCGGGCACGTGACTTTTTGGCGCGACGTACTTCGGCGCGAGCTTTGACGCCGACGGACGAATACGTCGGCAGAAGACATAGACGACACACATCAAAATCAAAACGTCACACGTACTTTCGTATTACCGAACGATACGCGTCACATGGTCTATGTGACGCGTGACAAAAAGATGCAAACACTCACTCCGCCTTTTCCCAGTCGTCCACCGCGCACACCTCTTCGGCGGCGAGCGACGAGTCGACGACGTCGCGAAGCGCGCCGTCCACGCTCGCGTTGGGCATCGCGTCTACCTCGTGGAATCGCGTCAGCGCGTCATCCGCCTCGGCGTTCGCGCGCGCGCACGCCGACATGCGCTGCGGCGTGGCGCGCACCGGGCAGCGCAGCGCCTGCGCGCGCAGAGCCGCGGAGGCGGCGCGGGTTCGAATCCCCGCGGTAAAACTCGCGGGCGCTTTCGACGAGTACGTCGCCACGCCCCCGTTGGCGTTGACGAGCGACTTTGGATACGTCATGTCCAAAACGCGCGCGATGGGAAACGCGTCGCGCTCGGAGGACGTCTCGCGTTTTTTGTGTGTATCACGCGGGCCGACAAAAGACGCCTGTTTCCGCGCCGAATTCGAACGCGCGCGTTTGGAGGGAAGCGCGTCTGCCAGGAGGCTCGCCTCCAGGGCGGCGAAGTTCAGAGCGAACGCCATGGCGTGCCGCGCGCGAAAAACCGGTACGTCACGGAAGCTTCTGTGCGTGGAAAAAAAAAATCCCTCGACGCACACGCAGACGTAGCCGTGCGACCTTTGCGGCTGCGAAAACGTCGCGCGCTCGGAAAAGCGGAAGTTCGACCCCCTGCTTTTTCGAGGCAACAAGCGCGTGATTGAGGGCGCGGCGGCGAGCGGCGGGGAAGAGGGTCAGGCTCGCGGGGACGACGAGGTCGCGTCGCGAGGCACGCGCGCACCCTCCGCGCGCGCGCCGACTGGGCGGGCGCGGCGGCGCCGGCCTCGCGCCTCGGGGGAGATGCAGACACGTTCGTTGTTGACGCACTCCACGTGGCAGGAAAAGAAAACGCGTCTTCGGCGACGAAACGCGTCATCCCCGGCGCGGGGGTGGGTCGGCGGTCGACGGACGGCCGTCGGACCGCGCGCGCGAGGGGGAAACGCTTTCTGGCGGGGACGTACCTGTGCGGAACGCGCGCGCGATATCCCGATACCGGTCGAGCGCACGAAGCAATGGACGCAACAACCTCCCGCGGCTTGACGAATCTGACGAGGCGGTTGCTTTTTTGGCGTGTACAAAAAGCACTTTTTCCGTGTTTCGGATTCCAACCCAGAACCGCCGAAAATTCCCAAAAAACGAGGAATTTTTGGCCCGAGAGGATCCGCGCGCCCGGGGAGAATCGTACACCTCGCGGATATTTTCGCCGTCCCGGAACTCGGAAAACACCCGTGGTTTCGTCACCGCGTCCCTTTTTCGTGTTTTCCGCTTTTCCGCACTGGACGTCCACTCACATGTAGAAATTTTAACATGCATGACATGAGAACGGCGCAGATGCGCACATCCGCACGATCGCGCGAAAACCTTCGGGAGCTTCGCGAGCGACTGACACGCCGCGCCGATCGAACGCGCGGTCACCTCGCGGCGCGCGACGCACGCCCGAGGGACGCGCGCGCGCGAGGCCTCGAGTCCCGCGGACTCGGAGGCGGTGGCGTCAGCGAGATGCACGGCGCCAGGTACGGTTCTGCCCCCCCTTCTGCCGCCGCGACGACACGGCGAGCCCCGAAACGACGCCGCTTCATGGCGTCCCATGTCGAATCCTTTACTCGAGCGCCTGACAAGACCCGCCCCTCTGACCGTCTCCGCCCCTCTGACCGCCGCAGGAGTAACGGCGGGAGTCCGCCGGACATGTCCAACGGCAGCGGGGTCACCGAGGGCCTCTATCGGGTGCGTCGACGGAACCAAAACGCGGGTCCCTTCGCCTCACCGCGTGTCGTGTCGAATCCGCCGGAACGTGTCGATCGCGCGCGCGGGAAGTGGATTTTTCCTCGACGCCCCCCGCGCGGACCCCGCGAACGCGCGCTGACCGCCCTCGTTCCGACCACCCTTCGCTTCCCCGTCGTCCGATCGCCGTCCCCAGGACCGGAACCCCTCGTCCTCCCCCGTTCGCGGCGTGTACGCCAACGGCCACGCCTCGACGTCCCCTTACGGATCGCCGACGAGGCAGTCGCCCCCGAAGGACGTGTCCCCGCCCAAGTCGCCGTTCGAGGAGGAGCGGCTCCAGTCCATCGTCGGCAGGCGGCGCTCCTCGGTGGACAGCATCGCCTCCAGCCTGCGGAGAGGCAGCCTGGGGAGCCACAGCAGCATCTCCAGCATGACGGAAAACGAAAGCATGCACGGCGGCGGCGCCTTCGACGCGGGCGTCGACGACCCCGCGAGTGCGGCGAGGCTGGGCATGCGCCAGAATGCGTCTCTGAGCGACCTCGAGCACTTGCACGACGCCTCGAGCAGCGCCGGGGGAAGCCTGGCGCGCGACTCGGGCGCGAGCCTAGCGAGCTCTATGTTGAGCTACGCGAGCACGATCAGCGCGGGCGGAGGCGGGAGCCGCGCGCGGCCGCCGCGTGACTCCAACCTTCCCGGCGCGCCCGGTCGGTTTTTGGCGTGGCTTCCGCGCTCGCCCACTCTGGAGGGCACGCTCGAGAAGTTGAAGAGCGACGGGTACTTCGGGAACACGCTGCGCATGCTGGGCATGGGCACCCGGGGTTGGAAAATGCGTCACTTCGTGTTGTACGACAACCACCTGTTCTGGGGAAGAGGGTTTTCCCGCATGTACGGCTACGGCACCGTGCTCTCCGCGTGCGCGTCCCCCGAGGATGGCGAGACGTGTTTCGTGCTGGAGCTGGTGACGCACCCCAAGTTTTCTCTGCGCCGCGGGGGGCTGGACTCGATGGACTACTGGCAGCGCCTGTACGGGTTGTGCTGCAGCACGCACGGGTACTCGCGTCGGCTGCTTCGCGCGGGGACGGTGCTCGACCGCGACCGGTGGATCTCGGCGGTGACCCGGGGCTTGCCCGCGATGTCCTCCGCGTCTCCCGTGTCCCCGGCGGAGGCGATGCTCATCACGGAGGAGCACTCCGTGTTCGCCGTGCCGGAGGACGGCCGCCGCGACAGCCTCGACCAGAGCTCCGAGGAGGACGCACCGGACCCGTTCGCGGCGACGCCCAGCACCGTGCGCGCGCGCCAGCGGAAAAGGCAGGAGGCGCGCGAGCGCTCGGGGCTCTGGACCCCGCGGGATTTATCCGGCGCCGAGGCGCGCGCGGCGGCGGCGTGGGAACACGCCGCGCGGACGCTCGCCGCCGCCGAAGCCGACCAAAGCCTCGAGTCGTTAACCACGGAAGGCGTGACTGAAAACAAAAGAACGCGCGGTAAACCGCCGTCGGTCCCGCGTCTCTCCGACGCGTCCGTCGATGACACAGAAAGGTTCGTGAGCGCGGCGTCCACGCCGCGCGAAAATAACGTCGCCGCGACGAAAACGTCTTCGTCGTTTAACGCCGATTTGATATCGGGAAAACCGCCCGCCGTGCCCGGCTCCGGGCGACCTCTGCCTGTGCCCGGCGGGAGCGCTCTGCGCAAGTCGAGCTCTCTGGCGAAGAAGGCGTCTCTGTCTTCTTCCGCGCAGAGCTCCGGCGCCGGGATCTTCAACCTCGCGGGACTGGACATCTTCGGGACGTCTGGAGGCGCGACGGGTTCGGGATCCGCGACGCGCGCGGAGGAGAACGAGAGCGGGTCTGTCTCCGGGTCGCGAAGGGTGAAGTTTCGGGACGAAGACGCCGCGGGTGCGGGGGACGACTCCGGGACGCGCGCCGCTCTGGAGTCCACCGTGGAGTACGCCCCGACGCCGACCAAACGCAACCCGCGCGGGGTCGGCAAGACCTCCGCGAAGCTCGCGCCGTTCAGCGCCGGCGGCGACGAGGCGGTGACGCACGGGTCTTGCGCGGCGGACGAGCTGGACGTCGACATCGACATGCACCCCGCGGCGGCGCGCGCGCTGCGTCACGCCGCCGGTCGCTGGGTGATCCCCCCCGAGGAGTTGACGCTGGGCGCGCGCATCGGCAGCGGCTCGTTCGGCGAGGTGTTCACCGCGGACTGGCTCGGCACGGAGGTTGCGCTGAAGCAGATGCACGACAAGAACTTGAGCGGCGAGTCCATCGAGGAGTTCGCGGGGGAGGTGCGCATGATGCAGTCCATGCGCCACCCCAACGTGGTGCTGTTTCTGGGCGCCGTCGTCCGCGGGCCCACTTTGAACATCGTGTGCGAGCTCATGCCCTACGGCTCGCTGCACGCGCTGCTGCACGGCACGTCGCGCAACGGCGTGGAGCTCTCCACGAACGGGCGTCTTCGCGAGCAGATGGCGCGCGACTGCGCGCGAGGCATGTCCTACCTGCACTCGCGGTCGCCGCCGGTGGTGCACTACGACCTGAAACCCGCCAACCTGTTGGTGGACGCCAACTGGACCGTCAAGGTTTGCGACTTTGGCATGTCGCGACTGAAGCACTCCGCGAAGTTGGGGTCCAAATCCCCGGGAGGCACGCCGGAGTGGATGGCGCCCGAAGCTCTGAGGAACGACCCCACGGACGAGAGCGCGGACGTGTACAGCTTCGCGGTCATACTATGGGAGCTCATGACCCTGAAGTACCCCTGGGAGGAGCTCTCGTCACCGGTGCAGATCGTCGTGCAGGTGGCGTTCCTGCACAGACGACCCAAGCTGCCCACGTGGCTCCCCAGCCACGCCGTGCAGCTCTTGCAGCGGTGCTGGCACAAGGACCCGGGCGAGCGGCCGGCGTTCCCGGAGATCCTCGAGCAGCTCAAGGTGGGCATGCCCGAGGCGTGGGTGGACATGCTCGCGAGCGACTCGCCGCGCTCGCTCATCGCCGCCAAGCAGAAAAAGGCGGAGAACGCGAAGGCGACAAACGGCGAGGCGCGAGGGGCGGCGGGGAACGACGACGCCGCCGGCGCGCCGTCATCCGCGACGACGACGAAAGCGCGGGTCGGGCGCGGCGAGCCCCCGAGCCCTTCGTTCGCGGACCTCGCGGGTGAGGAATCGAACGCGGCGTACAACGGGAGCATGGTGCGCTCGCCCTCGCCCTCTGTGGAGGTTGAGGCGAGCGGCTTTGTCAGCCTGAAGGGCCTGCGTCCGATCAAGACGCCCGCGGCGAAGCCCGGCAAGAAGCACGCGCTCGGTCCGTCGCACGCCGCCGAGAGCGGGTCCTCCAGCGAGGACGACGCGCCCGCGCCGCAGGGGTATTCGCGGAAAGAGACGTCCATGTCGCCTTCGAGCCCGCTCGCGACGTCGGGAAGAGACAAGGCGCAGACGTCGCAGATGGCGGCGGCGGGCGCGCTCAAGATGCCGGGGCTCTCGCCCATCAAGGTGAAACCGACGAGCGCGTCGCCGTGATGCCCGCGTTTTTTTTTACTTCGCGCGACGAGGAGAGCGCGCGTGATTTGGATTCGACGCGTCGGTTAGTGGGAGACACTCACGAGCCTTCGTGTGATAGTATACTACAGAGATAGAAGAGAAGCATGTCGTCTTGTCGCGCGTTCGCGACGCGTCGCTATCGCGTCGCCTCCGTCGGGTCTCGCCCCGCGGGAATTTCCATCACCGCCGCCTCGACGCCGGCGCCGATGCCCACCTGGCCGATTGCGATCTTCCCGACGCCGTCTTGCCCCCAGTTCAGCCACGAGTTGACGACGGTCCAGTAGTGTTCCTGCGACGCCTCGTCTTTCCCCCAACCGATGATCTTCATCACGTGCCCGCCGTGGTTGTCCCCGCGCAACGAAACGTCGTCGCTCTCCCGGAACACGCCGTCCGAGTACGCGTAGAACTCCTCGTAGATGTCTCCGGCGTACGTGCTCACCGGGCCGTACTCGTACAGCTCCCGCGCGATGCACTTATAGTCGAACGTCGGACACGACGTGATCGCCGCCGCCTTGGCTTTCGTGTTCATGTCCCCGAAAGAGGCAGGCGAGACGCCGTGATCGCCGCCGAGCGCGGCGGCGGCGACGTCGTCGCCGCTTCTCTGAGAAGACGGTTTCGTCGCGTTCGAAACCGCGCACGTCGACGGACACTCCGGCGTGGGAAACACACTACAGGGGTGGTGGCACGCCTCGAACGGGTACGGCGCGCACGTGTTCGTATCCCCGAACGCACCGCCCGTCACCACCCCCGTCTTCATGGCGTACTCGTACGCCACCGAGCTCTCCCCGCCGTCGCACCCGGAGGCGCCGTATCCCCTCGCGCACGCCATGAGCTGAAACGGCGACAGTTCCTCGGCGACGGCGCCGTCCGTCTGGATGCACAGCCTGTCCGACATCACCTCCGCGGGCGCCATCGCCCAGCACGACCCGCAGTTCCCCTGGTCGCGCCCCCGGCCGATCAAAGACGCGCACTTCGGCCACTTCTCCCGCGCGTCGAAAGCGTCGGGAAGCCCGTGCTCCGCCGGGCGAAACGGCGCGGCGGCGCTCGCCCCCGCGCTCGAGGATCCCAGAAAGTCCTCGATGAAGCCGCCCAGCCGCCCCGACAAGCCGAACGTGCGCACCACCGCGCCGAGCGCGCTCTCGACGCGTGTCGTTTCTTTGTCCACCGACGCGTCTCCGCGGACGTCGAGGGCGTCGTCGTGCCTCTCCGCCGCGCGCGTCGTCGACGCGAACGCGCTGGCGCGCCACACGGTCGCATCCTTGGGTCTCGACGGCGGACGTCCCCCGGACAGACGCGCGAGGTCCGCGTGCGTGGCGCTCTCCATGCCCTTGGGGACGCGCGCGGTCCAGGACCGGTCCGGCCGCGCGTTCAGGCGGTCGACGAACTCGGAGGACAACGCGGGAGCGTTCAAGCTCGAGGGCCGCGACAGCCGCTGCGTCGAGGACCGAGCGCCCTCCATGCCGCCGAGCCGGTGGCCCGCGAACACGAACAGGAAGCCCAAGGCGGCCAGCGCGCACGCCACCGCGTGCGCGGGGGTGAACCTCGCGGTGAGCCTCCTGGGCGCCTCACCGGACGCATCCCCGGAGCGCGGCGCGAGCAGAGGCGCGCCCTCGGTCGACGACCCGGGCCGAGACGAAGTCGTCATCGCGTCTCTCGCGTCCCTCGATCCCTCGGCGCGCCAAACGCGCCTCGGCGATCGCTCCGCGACGCCGCGCGAGTCGGCCGCTCGTCGCCCCTCGTGCACGGGCGGCTCACCGGACGAGACGCGCGCGGTGTCTCGCGGTGTCGCGGTTCCGGTCTCAGCGCGGAGCGCCGAGCGGTGTGCCGCGTCCCGACGAGGCGGGGCGAACACCTCGAGCGCGTCGCCGTTTCAGAGCGTCTTGACGCGCGAACCTGACTGAATCCCATACGCGCGTCGGTTACATGTACCTTTTTTTTTCCGATGAAAAAATTTCCGTTTCGAGTCTTTTTAAAGAAGCTCCCCACGACGATCCAGTCTGCTTTTTCATGACGCGATTTCGCACAGCTCCTATGACGACCAGTCACACTTAAACGTGAGTGCGTGGCCATTCTCATATGATTTCGGTTTTCTCATTTATCAGACTGACCGACAACTGCGGGAATCCGCCAAAAATCCGTCCCATCGTCGGACGAAAGGTCGAAGGATTTTGAGACACTTCGAGACACTTCGAGACACTTCGAGATCGCTCAACAAAGCGCTTTTCCACAACTGTTTGCCCTCTCGGAATGTTCAAAAACTGAAAAAGCAAAAAGCTGCGGTTCTACAATTGTACGTGTCGGACTCTGCAACTCTGGAGCGCGGACAAGAAATACACGAAGGTAATAGATGGGGTTTGGCGCGCGTCGCGCTATCTCGCACCGCGCGCCCCCCCCGCCGCGCTCGACTCCGTTCGTCCGCGCGGTCGTTTCTGATCGCACAGACCCGACCTCGACGCGAGGCGCGGGTTTCCGGTCGGTCGTCCGTCGGCGTCGCGCGCGCGATCCCCGCCGCCTCGTGTTCTCCCTCGTGGTCGCGAAAGGACACGATCTGACCGACCTGACACATGCCCTCGAGCATGTACGCGAAGTACTGGCCCTTCCGGTCTCGGTCCCGCGCGGCCGCGCCGCGGGGAAGGCTCGAGGAGGAGTCCGAGGATATCAGCGTCCGAGGCGGCGTGAACAAGAAGAAGCTTCGAGAGTCTCCCGGGGCGGTGACGGAGGAGGCTCGCGAGGCGGACGCCGTCGCGCGCAAGCACGACGCTCGCACGCCCGCGCCCAAGTCGCCTGACTCTCGCCTCGCCGCGCCCGTGCCCGTGTCCCCTCTCGCGCGGCACGCCGCGCGCGGCTCGGTGGCGGGCCTCACCGTCTCCGTGGAGAGGTTGGGCGTCGCCGAGGAGGCGGAGACGCCGCGGTCGGCTCAGAGGGCCTCGCTGGAGAGCTCGCGCTCCTCATCCTCATCGTCCCACGATGAAGAAACTTCGAGCTCTCCCCCGCCGCGGTCGCCGTCGTGGTCGTCCTTCGCGCCGGCGCAGCCCGGCCGCGCGCTGCAGGAGACGCCCGTGTTCGCGGCGAAGGCGGTGATGATCAAGCACGAGCGCTCGGGTGAGGTCCGCATGAAACGCTCCAACTCTCTGCTCAGCCGCTCCATCGGGAGGGACGGGCGCGAGTCGCCGACCATGCGGCGCGAGCACTCGTGGTGCAGCGACGGCGACATCTCGCCCTGCCCGTCGCCCGTGGGATCGCCCATGCACGCCGCCGCGCTCGCGACGCGCGGGGCGCGCCCACTCGGGCTCAAGTACTGACGCGCCACGCAATAAAGACAGACAAAATAATAGGCGAGACGCGCGGGACACGCGCGTGCGCATGTGCGATACGAATAATACGAATAGACAGTCGGTAGACGAGGACGAGCGCGGCGCGGCGCCCGAGATGGGCTCGCCGCGATGAGCGCGTTTTCGTCGGAAACGCGTTCGGGAGTAGCCCGAGCGTTCCCTGTAACTCTTATCTTAGACGCATAGTTTCACGTTCCGAACGAGTACTGAGGCACGCGCGAGCTTCTTGCGCGCTTCGCCGAGCGCGTCGCAAAGGCGCGTCCTTCCGCGGGCGGCGGACGCCCGACTCCGACGCGGCACACGCCCTGTGCGTCGTACACGGCGAAAGGACCATCGAGGACAAATAATCACGCCGAGGCGTCGCGTGAGACCGATCTCGATAATTCTTGAGTTATCTTCCATGTCTTCTAAAAACCGTACAAATCTGCGACGTCGAGTTTTTGGCGGCGGAGATTTCAGCGCGTTTCTTGATTGGCTCAGCTGCAGGCCGACGGCAACGTTTTCTAGAAAAACGGCAAACACAACCATCCCGCGCACGCACACACTCGCACACACCATGTTTGCCGCTCGTTCCTCTCGTTCCTCCGCCATCCGCGTTCTCTTCCTCG
>ENA-OUOG01002742-OUOG01002742.1-marine-metagenome-genome-assembly--contig:-NODE-2742-length-17649-cov-6.189506_pt1 | contig 17649 bp, 26 predicted proteins | sample MGYA00248635_ERZ508505 | MGnify/ENA primary metagenome ERZ508505 (study PRJEB26176, sample SAMN06267871) | marine metagenome | isolation source: Saanich Inlet, British Columbia, Canada | place: Pacific...
TGATTAGCTCGGCCGCAGATTTAATCAATAGCTCATGGATATCATCAGCTTTGATGCCATCGTACAGTTGAATGTTTGCTTTGAGTTCAATCTCAGAGATCGATACACCGTTGATCTCTTCAGTAGCCCATTCGAGAACCTTATGGACTTTATCTAGATCAAAGGGTTCCTTCGATCCGTTTCGTTTAATGACAGTAATCCCATGCATATAGTAGTTCACCTTGATAAGTTAGATAGCGCATTATACCCTGGATCGAGGGAATAATCAACAGTATATTATCTAGTCTTTTTGTTTTTTTGATCCGACCGATAATTACATTCAGAGAAGTATTTTATGCTACTATAGACGAGATACACACTAACGCATATCCCGACTAAACACATAACACCCCAGAACGACGCAGGCATCACAACACCAACGATAGACCATCAATAGCGAGATTGATCATCTTGTTCAGTTCTGTTTTACGCTCTAGCTCATCAGTACCTTCAGCGATAGCTTTCGATATCGCGATACTATTCAGCAAGTCCTTATATTCACTTGCACTGATCTCTTGATTCTCATACAGTGCTTTGTAATCTTCATATTCCTGTTGAATTTCGTCTAATGTCATTGTGGCTTACCCCCGAGCGCTTCTTGGATAGAAGCTGCATTCTTTTCGATTAATTTCATTTTAGCTTTACAGTAACCAACAGATACATCAGGGCTGTCATAAGCATCATAGGTCGTTGTGACCAGCTTATGGAGCTTTGCAGCTAGATCATTAGCTTCTTGATTGTTAGGAAGATGTTCTGTGTAGTTGACCAGTGTCAGTGAGAGAGTGTTCATATGAATCAGATTGCGATCGATAATCTCTCGGTACTCACAGGCTTCAGTACTCAGCTCTGCGGCTGTTCGTACTTGAGTTGCTAGCAGATACTCATTGTTATCATAACCAGCCATATTGAAAGCGTCATAAGCTGCACAACCAGAAAGGGTTGCAAGGCTACTCGCTAGTAGTAGGATCTTCAGGTGTTTCATAGTATTCCCTATACTTTACAATAATTGTTCTCTGTGCCATAATATAGTTTCTAATTTCTGCCATGGTCACAGCTAAACTTTCATACCCCTCATCAGTCAGCGCAATAAGAACCAAGTCAGTGTTGTTCTCTTGCAGCTTAGTCCACACCTGCTCAGCATTCTCAGGTGTAATGACTATCCAATTCAGCTCTTGGGGTTGTAGTGGAGCTGGATCAGGTAGATTCAGTGGAGTACGTTTAATCTCTTGAGTAACAATCTCAACAGGCTTCACGTCCTCTTGACCGAATGGCCAAAGACTAACACAACCACTAAGGAGTAGTGCTGATGTAATTAGGATTGGCAATCGCAGGACATTCACGATTCGTCTCACTTGTCTTTTTAGCATTCAATTCTTTCTCTGTATGTTCAGCACCTGTAGCAAGCTCTAAACAACGAAGAGCATTATCAGTACCTCGGTTAATCAGTCGCTCAATCAGTCTTGGCTTCTCAGCTGCAAGAGCACCAAAGTCTCTTGACTCACCACGAGCATTGACATTGAACTTATCTGTGAGGTTCTGGATCTCTTGTTGAGCTTGACGTTGCTGATCTGCAAGGGCTTGATTAGCAGCCTGGATAGATTCAATATCACGCTGCATCCCTTCAATCAGCCGTTGCTGAGCTTCAATACCCTCCTGTAATTTAACTTCATTTTGCTTAGCCACTGCTAGGTTTGCTTTGAGATCACTAATATACCACAAACCACCTCCAATGGCAACAACAATTAGGAGGATAACAATATATTTTATTGCACTGAGGACACCAAACATCTACTTGTCCTTCATATAGTCCTTAAATCGCTTTAGGACTTTCTTCTTCATCATCTGCTGCTTCTTACCTGGTGTCATATCAACACCTCCATGAGCAACAGCATTAGCTGCAGCTGGAACAGCATCTTCATCAACCATGTTTAGGATGAACTGACCCTGTCCAGCAATTTTCTTTCCTTTTTCTCCACCCATATCACGTCCCTTTTTGATCAGCTTACGAGCATCAGCCTTTGTTAGCTTTTCGTCTTTGCCCTTACCCAGGCGTTGACGAATGATACCAGGCTTAGAGTCTTTTGACTTCTTACCGTCCATGAAGTTCTCATTCATCGTTCAAGATCCACTGCTGCAACATAGATTGATTGCTGTGTCTTGATATGAGTTACTTCATAGATGTGTGTGTTGAAAATAGTATCAACAGGTTCACAATTATCTGATACCTTCACCTGGCTTCCCTTTGGATGAATCATCTCACCTGTCTTAGGGTTAGCAAAATCTTCATTAAGAGTGTATACACCTGGAAGTAAGATCTCATCGTTCTGGATCCACGACTCTGTTACAGTTTCAGTTGTATCAAAATCAAGTTCCATCTTATCGAGGACGTCTTGGATCTCTTGCTCTGATAGACCAGTGTTCTCTTTGATTAGATACAGAGCAGCAGCATATGAGGCCAGACGAGTCTGTCCCATTGGGAGTTTGTTCAGGAGTCTTTTGATATTGTAGACGAGCTTATGGAAGATGTTATAAGCATCTTTCTCTTCAGCCGTTTCAGGCTTCTTGAGCTTCTTTCCGTTGTCATCTACAATGCCGAGTTTATAAGCATTCGTCTTTTCCCAAGGTGTTACTAACAACTTGAGGAATCGAAACGCATATATTGTATCAGCAATTCTTGTTATACCCATTAAATCTTCCTCAGTCGATCCACTACTGTTGGATCCAATTCTACACCAACCATATCATCAGACTTCATATAATGTAGGAAGATCAAGCAAGTTTTTACAACAGGCCAATGCTTATCATCAATCTTGTATTCCAGCATCTTCCTAGCAGCTGGAATCCCAAACACATTGTGTATAACAATCAGGTGATTGAGGATTAGACGTTCCTGCAAGTCACCTGTCTGTTCATATCTTCCTAAAAGTCTCTTCAAATATTTGAATCGACTCAGGTCATCATTAAACTCTTCCGCATCAACACACTGCGGGTTGTTATAGCTATTTGCCGCAAAGAGCATAAAGTTGTTATCGTTAAGTGTATCAAATACCTTCATTTCACATTCTCAATGGTTGATCTATGAAGGTATTTAGATTACTTTTTCTTACCGAAAAACTTCTTCTTCTTTGGTGCAGCTTCAACCTCAACAGTTGTTACTTCAACAGCAGGAGCGGTTTCTTCAACCACTTCTTCTACTTCAGGCTCAGGAGCAGGAGCTGGAGTGCCATTCCAAGCATCAATCTGTTCTTGTGTTAGCTTTGCACTTTTAAGGTGCTCACCCCGCGGAGAAAAATATCCGTTGGATTTTGCGATAGAGTCTTTCAACCAACCTGGCTTATTCATTGTTTACTGTCCTGTAGTTTTTGGTACTGATTGCATTGTCTCAGCCTGAGCTTTGTCACCAGTACGTGCAGGAGCCTTCTTCACGCCACCATCCATACCTTTGGTGTCAACGCCAACAGTCTGTTCTTCATCCTTCTTATCAACAGTGTGCTGATCTTTAAAGTCCTTTTCACCCTTAGCACGTGGCTCGAGCTTTTCTTGACCCTCAGGATTCTTTTGCTGAATATTAGAATGCTTGAGTTCTTTAGCTTTTTCTTCATCAAGATTCATATAAAGTTCACCGTTGATGAACGCATCGAATGTGCCATCTTCATTCTCTTGAACTACTTCCCAACCTTTAACTTCATAGCCAGAATGATCGGAAAATGATTCTTTCATGTTTGCACGTTGATCTTTATGGATTGCTGCAGCAAGTGATTGATGCTCGCTTGAAGAGATATGAGGATTTTGGGACTTAACAGCCTTATGGATTGCATCCAAACCCTTTGTACCTACTTTGATATGCGTTTGGCTATACTTTTCTCCGTGCTTACCAGCGTAAGTATCACCAGAACGATCAGCATCATGTCTTAATGTGTTGTTAATTTTATTTGGCAGATTATTATAGGTGTTTGTGTTTTTAGCTTCTTGGACGCCTTCTTCCACACCTTTCTTATCATCATCACCCATAGCCTTCTTTACAGTCTTGCGACGATTATGCAAGTACTCATCAGACTTATCTGTGTCCCCATCGTTGTCGATGTCTTTATCTTCACGATCGTCGAAGTCTTTTTTCAACTCGTTGGGATCGACCTCATCGGTCTTCTTCTTTTTAGCCTCGAGCATATCGAGATATGCTTGGGCGACTTTCTTGATGGTATCCATCTTTTGCTCCTATTGCATGAAATATGTGCCGGCAAGCACAGTGGCCGATACGGAGACCACAATCCAGAAAACTCTATTTATCACTTTAACAGTGACAGCGTAATCATCAATCTTACGATCAACTTCTACAACATCTGTCTCCACCTTACGAAGACGAGATCTTGTATCTTGGTTATCTGCAGACAATGCTACCAACTTCTCTTCAGCTCGTGCAAGAGAAATAACGGTTTCAGCTAGCTTATCAATCTTCTCTTCAATTCGATCTAATCTAGCGTTGTCTGCAGCAATATGTTGTTGCAGTATTTTTTGTTCTTGTTCTGCCATATGCTAATCCATATCTGAAACATTAGTGCCAGACCACATACGGCAAGACCAATAACGGGCTTTCCACTTTGGACCGGGATCGCTGCAATTGTGACGAGCTCTGAACGACTTCTTACGTTCTGGATCATCACGCTTAATCGATAAGTTAGGATCCCCGAAGTTCACCTTTACTACATTACCCTTATCATTCTTTACGTATACATGGAACTTCTTAGGACCATTGCTACTACGAACTGGATCATTGAGTTTGACGTTTTTCTTTTCGCCTTCCTCCATGATTACAACTTCTTCGACAACTAGCTCTTCTGTGCACGATTCACAGCAAAAGTCATCATTTGTATATCCCTTGAATGAATGCATTATTTCATCCTAATTCCATATGGGCGAAGACCTTTCTCACCCATAACGTCAAAGATAATACCATATACGACTTCACGTACATCAGTATCCATTTCGTTCATATGCTTCTTATCAGGGAGCTTACCAGAACGGATCATATCCTTTGACATATCCATCATATGAGCTTTATCAATTCCACCATTCTTCTTAGCGTAATCAGCAAGCTCTTTACCCACCGCGCGAGCATCAGCTGCATTTTCAGCTAGGTTTAGTGTATCGCGAATTGTCTGTAGACGTGATTCAGGGAGCTTACGATCATAAGCCTTACCTGTTGTACGATTAACCCCAGGACGAAGTGCTTGATCATACTTGCCAAAGTTAGAGATGCCCTTCTTCTTAGCTTTGGTACGAGCCTTATCTCTATCTGTGACAGAGAGTGCCAAGCCTTTTTTAGCTGCACCTGGATCATTCTTCTTATTCATATCGCTGCGTTCTTTTGCTTTACGAGCACTATACTCTTTAGCAGGATCACTCTGAGGAACATACAGCTTTGCTTCGTTCTGCTTCTGAAGTTCTTTTTGGATTCGTGGATGGTCTGCTAATTTAGGATGGATCTTATCCATTGCTTTAGTAGCGCCCGTCATGTTGCCACCAGCATAACGCTTATCGCGAGCAATGCCAATACCTTGCTTGATGTGCTGTGGAGTCAATCCATGAGCTTCTTCAAAATGCTCAACTGATTCCATCTTATCAAGTTTCTTAGATGCCCTTGCAACACCGGTATAGCGGTTATCAACTTTCTTTGTTGGCATACCACGATGCTTTGATGCATCTGATGCCTTTGAGGCATACGAACCAAGAGTTTCACGGCTAAGCTCTGATAGCTCATCACGCATCTCAAAGAATGTTTTTGCTTGTTCAACTTCACTAGATTCCATCTTTGGCTTAAGAGCTGCCCGTGCAGAAGGATTACCCATATTACCTTTAGCGTTATCGGGTCCAAAGCCTTTCAACTTGACTTTCTTTGGCAGATCGTTTTTCTGTTGATCTTCTTCTACACGTTTTGCGGCTGCTGTAGCAATGGCCATTTTCTTATCCATTGGCATGTCTGGTTTATCCCGTTCAATAGCTTGAGCGATTTCCTCGCGTTTTTTAAGTTCTGCTTTTGTTAGTGTCTTCTCATTGAGTACACTTTCAAACATATAACCTGAGCCACTCTTCTGTAGCTTCTTACCGATAACTTGTGCCAGCTTCATTAGATTTGGCATAGATGTCTTTTCGATATACTCATCAACAAAGTCTTGAAGTAGTGAGCGGACCTGAGCTTCACCACGAACCTTTAATACAGACTCGGTCTGAACATTGTTCTTGACTGGCTGCATACGGACAACTTCTTTACCGTTGACTTTAACTTTAACTGGCTTACGAGCAGCTGATGTTGTACTATCAATTTCTTCATTTCTTGTTTTACGAGCATCACGACGCTGAAGAGATTTAGAAAGTTCGATGCCAGCATGACGTTTTTTCTCATTATCATAAGCATCTTTAGCCGACATTGTACCCATTCTTTTCGCAGCAATACCTCTGGCACCAGATGTAAATGCTTTCGCCTGATAACTTTGGTGAGTGGCTGGAGATAACTCATCTAGTTGAGTTTTCTGCTCATTCTGTAGAGCTGGACACGTTCCACCCTCAGATGGCTTAACATGCTTGGTACCACAACGACCACACATGGTAGCTTTAGCTTCTGTTTGCTGACCTGGTGTTTCATTCTTATACTTATTGGTCAGTTCATCAGTACCAAAATCACCAGCACCATGTTCTTCTTTCATGTTATCTGCTTTTTGCTTTTTCTTAGCATCTCGGCCAGGACGTGAGTACGATCCTTTCGACCTTAGATAGTTTGAACGGAGGGTGTCGAATTTCATGCTAGATCCTTATCGTGATTTAGATTGCCTTTTTTCTTCTTGACAATGAATGCGTTGACACGAGCATGTCCCCATTGCTCAGGGGTTGTACCAGGACGATGTCCAGTACGCCATGCCGCTACACCGCGGTTGTATACTTTACGGAGAGTTGAAGCACTGATACCAGACTTCTTAGCTTTGTCTGCAATAGACTTCGATGCTTCTTCTGATAGAGCATCAACAAATGTGGTGAGGCTTTCCATATTAGCCTGACGAGTATCACGGTTGCGTGCAGCATCCATAATACGATCGTGCTTACGCTTATCAGCATCCTTCTCACGCTTGATTCGCTCTTTAGCTGCATCTACATGAGTATCGGCTGCTTCACCGTACATTTGCTTGAATGTCTTTGTATACTTAGATGGTTTAGTTTCAGCAGTCGCATCACCAGGAGCTGGTTTGTATGCTTTTGGATCTCTACTGTCCATCTTAGACTGTTTCTTGAATTGTGCATCACGCTTAGCTTTAGTAGACTTTTCTAAACCAGCATGATAACGAGCTGGTTGTGTCCCTTTGCGATCTGCAATGTCATTATCTTGAGGGGTTGATTCGATTATCTCTACAGCATCCAACCACTTGCGTACACGTTTGCCATCAGCCATTTCAACAAGAACGTAATTTGAACCAAGCATAATAACCTGGCCAACCTCATCAGACTCTTTAATGACTACAACATCACCCTCATTGAACAGCTTACCTTCAACAAACAATTCACGGGTTTCTGATACAGGATCTAGTTGTATGTGCTCACGGAAATCTTTCATTGCATCCAAGCCCATGCCCTTACGGACATCATTAAACAGGGCTTGTGCATCACGGAACCCACTTGGAAGTCCCATGGAGAATGTTTTAATGTCACCGTCGGAAGCTGCTGCTCTCATTTTAGAAGCAGACATTCCTGCTACACCTTCAGCATCTGGGTCACGTTCACCAGCAGACACTACACTGACTCCACCCTGGAAGTTGTAGAATCCATGACGCGCTTTAACACCATTGTACTTACCGACAAGTGCTTTGTATTCTGGAATACGATCAGAACCAGCTACGAGAGTAACTTTACCATAGCCTTCATCGTATAGTTTTACCAGGAGATCGAATATAGTTTTGATCTTTTTGTCAATCATGATCTTACGACCATGACGAGGGAACATCTTACGTGCGTACTTAACTTTCTGCTCGTATGAGAGAGGATCTTTTTTGGCGTTCTGAGTTTGTGTCAGATAGATAGCATAATTGCCACCAGATGAGATCTTTGCTGTAGCATCCATTAGCTTTTCATGACCAATAGTAGGAGGATTCATACGACCCCATGCGACCGTAATCCCCTTATCAGCTTCAGTTATATATTGACTAAAACCCTTCATCACTTCGACTTACCTGCCATCTGTTTACGGGCTTGCTCGTCCTTACGAACCTGTGGAAGGAGTTTCTTAGCCATTCTATCAATCACGCCCTTCTTACTTTCCAGACGCTTTTCAACATTCTTACGATCTGCAAAAGACATTTCGTCTTTATCTTTACCTGCGGCTAGCTTTTTAAACATAGCCATACGAGCACGCTTCTGAGCGCGCTGCTTTAACTTTTCGAGGGAAGCTGTTTTGCGCTTAGCACGTTCGCGTCCGACCTTCATACGAGACTTCAGACGGCGCATAATTTGCTTACGCTTAATTCTTTGTTGTGGATCGAGCACTTCATCAAGCTGCTCGTCCTCATTGGTCTCTTCGCCAATGACACCACGCTTGCGCTTGATCGCCCTGTATTTGATATATTCGTCCTCGCCTGGTTTCAGGTCAACGGACATGAAGTCTTTAAAACTGTTCACAGTTTAACCCCTACTCGGTGAATCCCATCCTTTAATAACGTCAGTACTAAAATTGTTGGAAGAGAACTCAAGTCTATCAACCAACTTCACTGCACTACCACCTAATTTGTCGATAGCCACAAAGCCTTCAGCGCCGGTGACTCGGAAACCATTTTTGGTCTTGACAAATGTATCTACATTATTTAATTTGTTTAGTTTATTTATAATAATCATCTTCGCGGCTACTATCGAATTCTGTAAATCGAATACTGTTTGCCAATCAGTAACATTATATGTTTTAAATACAGACATTAACTCATCTTTACGACCCTGCCATACATTCTTAGCAGCATCTGTTTTCTTCTTAGCAATCTCAGCATCCATACGATCGTTGATAAACTTCTTCAGACCAGCAGCATGCTGACGAGTATTCGTGATTGCCTGACGAGCTCGGACCTTCTGGTTGTTGTAGATGTTGACCATCTTATTCAGCTCTTCATTAGTCTCAAGCTCTTTGAGAATTCCTGCACGAGTCTTGTTGAAGATCTTACCAGCAGTACTGAGAGCAGCCGTCACTTCTTTAGTCTCATCAGCGCTCATCAATCCACCAATGGCTGATGGTAAGTTAGCGCTCACAGCCCATACAGAGCTTACTTTGCGGAACTTATTAACATCAACTCCATAGCTAGCTTTCATGTCCTCGAAGTTTGAACCTGAATACTCAGTGTGAAATACAACTCCGATCTTTGCCTTTTTAAGAACCGCTGCTTGTGGCGATGAAGTCGGCACTGCATACAGAATCGTGTTTGGATGGAATGTAACATACTCATCACCTTTAATTTTGTCTGTAGACAGATCATCTGAAGTGAACATGATATCACCCTGGACGACACCTTTGATACCCAACTTCTTCAATTCGGTATATGCGACTTTCATTTTAGCATTGAGATCTGCACCAGCAATGTCTTCGTCGATGTCTGCATGAGACTTGTACACTTTAGGGTTCTTATTGAAGATCCCCTTCTTAGCAACAAAGAACTCACCATCGTTAGGATCAATTCCAGCAAACACAGCAGGAGCTCCGTCCCACTTAACTGTAACACGGCTACTAGATGAATGACCAGCTAGCATATCTCTAAGAGAACGCAGAGCCAAGATAGCATCACGAGTACCCCTTACCCCTCCATCAAGGACAAGATCCTCAATGTGAGTCATGTGAGTATTCTTTTGCTCTTCGAGATATTTTTTAAATGACATTTTAGCTTACCTTATAAAACACTGAACTGATATCAAGAGATGATGAAGCATATCCGATAAGAGCGTTGACTAGATGATTCTGTTTTTCTTTACTCATATTTTTCAAGCTCTTCATTAGATCACTTACTTGCCATTTTGATATCACATAATTTAACATATTCTTTTTACCTGAGATAGCAGAGCGAAGTGCATCTACATCAGGATATTGTACAACACTATCTGGATCAAGAGCTTTCATATCATCAAACAATTTCTTAAACACTGAATCAGGATCAGCTGTTAGCTTCTGAGAGATGTCCTGATGAGACATTGTTGAGAATGAACTATCATACTTTGCCCAGATCTGCAGAAGTGGTCCGTTACCAACTTTACCACCCTGAGCGTGCTTACCATTGATCTCACCTGAAACACCTTCAGGTCGACCAAAGTTACGAATGACCATATCGCCGCCAGAGAAGAAGATAGTACCGTTCAGAGCGTTTACAAAACCAGTCTTACCAACATCCCAACTATCAAACTCGATCTCAGCTCCAGACTCAGCGTTGTACGTTTCAACCTTAGCACGTGTACCAACTTGCTTGAGAGAAACGGCAATCATATCTTTGCTATCGAACTTCTCTTTAACGAATGCATTCAGCTCTGGGAAGTTTGCAAACTTTGTAAAGTCAGTACGCTCAAGAGATGATTTGACCAACCAAATATCAGCTGGGTTCCACTTATCAACAGACATCCTAGCATACCCAGCTTCACGTAATAGCTTCTTAGCCTGAGTACTGATATTGCTCTCAAATGTACTACCAGACCTCTGATGGACGTTGAGAGTCGATCCCTTGACATATGGATACAAGGCTTCAGCAACTTTCTTAGACGACTCGATCCAACCCTTGCTTGCTTTTTCAAATAGAGCATCAATCTTATGTGCTGATGATACTAATGGCTCGCCTTTTGTTTGCAGCTCTGTAAACGAGTAATCTGTACGAGGATTAGCAATCTTTGTAGCAATGAAAATACCAGCTAGGGTCTCTTGCTCATCTGTTGTCAGCCCTTTAGAGGCATCTGGCTTAACACCGACCGTAAGGCCATTAAACTTACCACCCTTGAATGTAACTGCACCCATTGAGGATACTTTCCTCATCATTACTGCAGACTTATCCAGGATAGCGTTAGGCATCTTTTGAAGGTCAGCCATGGCTGATATACGATCTGTCTTGGGAACATATACCAGAATCACCTTTTGTGTGCTCTGCTTGAATTTGTCATAGCCCATCTTTTGCAGCTCGGCTTTTAGACTATCAAGCATACGGTTCTCCTGAAGATACGATTTGAAAGACTGCATTACTAATCCTATGGAAGTACTTATTTCGTACTATTTATAAGATTACAGGCTTACAAATTCTTCGAAGAGAGGACCTTCTAGTTTATATGCTTCTTTTTCCCATGGCTGCTTATCATAGTCAGTGTCAAGGGAATAATATCGACGCTTCCAACGAAAAACTCCTCGAGCAAGCTGAGCATGCTCACCTCGGGCATATTGCTTTACATGAACCATTTCATGAGCAACTGTTTGAAGGAGTGTTGGTAGGTCAAGGGACGAATCAACAGTGACTGTATATTCTTTATCACCTTCGTCCATACACCATCCTAATGCGCCTTCTTTCTCTGAAAGATTACGAACGAGCTCGATGGTAACTTCAATGTTTCTCTGACGAGGCATTAACTTCTGATGAACGAAGTGTGCGATTGCTTCAACTTCAGCACGAACTTTTTTGGTTGAACCGATTACTGTTAATTCCATAGTGTCTCTCCTCACTTGATATACCCCATTATACTAAAAAGGTATGTCTAGGTCAACAGTTTTTTCGGTTTTATTTGGATTGTAACCTGTTGATTCTACAGGATTTTGTAATTTTTTTTCCCCGCGCAAGAGAGCATTTGCCTCTTCTACGGTCATGTTACCCAGATGAATCTCTTCAGCTAGATGTGAGCAAAAGTCGCCAATATCACTCATTTTCATTCTCCAAAGCATAAAACATTTCACGAATTTCTTGTGGGGTTGGGATCGCTTTAACTATAGTGTCGTTGCCATCCTCGCCCTCAATAATATCAATCAGACCCTGATGTTGCAACATACCCAGAGTGAACTCAGTGCCTGTACCAATACCCTCACTCATTCCAACATTATGTAGATGATACATTCCAGCACACCACATTAGGATCAGTACTCCGATCATCCACATTTCTAAGAACATTACGCTGCCTCCAAAGATGCCAAGCGGTCGAAGCCCATAGGACCAACAATCCACTTTTCACCGTCTTCTGTTTCTAAAATGTCGCCAACACTAACACTATGCATTGACTCGTAACGAGTATACAACTCTTCAGGACCAATATTGCCAACACGATACGCTTCATCGAGATCGTTGACATCAAGGTCAGCTACATGAGTATATCTATCAAGATTGGCGATAGGATCAAACACGTTAGTCAAGCCATACATGAATGATGACGCTGGGAACATTGAAGTTTGATCTGCAATTTGGAATACTTTAATCATGATATAATCTCCTATTATTTCCGGGCCAAAACAGCTGAAGCATCGAATACGCTGAAGAAGATTGGCTTTGCAGTCTGCTTGCCATTCTCGTCTTCAACCTTCTCAGTCTTGCTGAAACGAACAAGAGTTGCACACTTAGTCAAGCCTTTCAGCTTCTTGCCTGGGATACCCAGATCACGAACAGCTTGCTTGAAAGTTACAACAGAATTAACACCAGCTTCAGACAGGATTGCTGCATTCTTACCAGTGTACTCACGCTTAGTTACATAATTAATCATAATGTCTCTCCTCATTTGATGTAGCCATTATATGATATAAATGAGGAGAAGGCAACAGGAAAAATGAAAAAAACCAACTTTTTTTTCATTTTTTTTCCTATCAAGATCAGTTAGTTATCAACATATTCAACAATTTGTGGAAAAATCTTTGTAATTGCTTCTGCACACGCCTTAGCAATCTCGATGTGTTCCTTCTGTGTTCCATTAGCTGCACGGAGCTCAATGTAGTGGATCCACGACCGAATAGTGCCATTCATGTATAGACGTGATACAGTTAGACCTTCAGGGAGAAGTGCGCGTGCCTGTTCCTTTGCAATACCGAGTTTGATTGCTCGTTTGTACTCACGTTCAGCCATCCACATCACACGACTCTGGATTCGATACCATTCGCGCTCAAGTTCTATATCATCAACTTCGATTGAGTTCTGTCGGTTCTTCTCATCCTGAAGGCGAGCCTCACGACGAACGAACATCTCATCGAACCCTTCACTTGGGTTAGCATAGCGCTGACTAAACTCCTGGAAAGAGAACGAACGATGACGTAGGATCTGCCGAGCGATATCTCGGGTCGTCTCGATCTCTATACATGCACTGACCATCTCGAATGGAGACCAGTGTTTATGCTTTGCCAGATAATTCAACAGCTTCTCTGCTGTCTCTTTGTTCATCTGATTAGATGGGTTGGATACACGAGCACAGTATGCAACCATGTCCTGGACATCATCAAGCCCTTCGATTTCTCCAGCGGGTTGACTGTAGCTTACTAATTTGACATTCATATGTTAAACTCCGAAAAATCTGCTTTCTCTCTAGTGCCAAATGTATTGATTGGCTTGTCTTCTTTAGGTAATGCACCATCACCCGCTACTTGTTGAGCGTTCTGCTCCACATCAAACAACTTCATCCTTGGTCGATCTACACCAATGACAAATCGCTTGTTAGTGCTTGGATCGTTGTATCTATTCTTCAGCTGCTTGACCATAATCTGATTAAGCTGCTCGAGCTCTTCTGTACTGATCAACGCAAACATTAAGTCAGCAGTAGCAGGAAGACCAAACGATTCTGATGTATCCTCAAGGCCAACATCTGTGTTAGAGAAACCAGCACGAGTAGTCTGAGTTGCAGTAAAGATCGGAACATCAAACTCCATAGCAAGACCACGGATCTCTTCTGCAATCGCCTTGACGAGTGAGTAAGAATTGATCGATCCACCAAGACCCTTCATACGGGATGAAGAACAGATATTTAGATAATCGATATAGATCACATCTGGTTTGAATCTACGCTTAGTATCAAGATCGTTGAGCAATGCTCGGAAGTGACCAACATGAGCAGATCCAGTAGGATACTCTTTGATGATTAGCTTACCAGCAGTCTTACGAGCAACCTTCTCAACCTTCTGATCGAATAGCTGCTTGGGGAGAGACTCAAGCTGATCAATCGGTAGATTCATAGTGTTAGCGTCGATACGTTCTGCGATACGCTCCTCGGCCATCTCCATGGTTATGTAAAGAACATTCTTACCTTCTAGGAGGTTTGATGCTGCACAGTGACACATGAATAATGACTTACCCACACCCGTTCCTGCGAGAATGACGTTGAGGGTCTTGTTAGGAACACCACCCTTAGTGATCTTGTTGAAGTAGTCAAGATCGAATGGCAGACGCGATTCATCTTTGTTGTAGAACTCATAGCGCTCCTCTGCATTATCAATATAATCGTGACCAACACTATTATCAAATGTCACACCCAGAGCATCACGTAGTAGATCTGGAAGAGCATTGGGTGTCAGTTCTTTGTGCTTACCATCAATGATCTGAATAGACTCCATGATAGCAAGATACACTGCACGATCCTGACACCACTTCTCTGCACTCTGAATCAACCAGTCCTGATTAACATCAGTGTTAGGCTTTAGATCCTCGACAACAGTATACACCTCATTAGAGAGCTCACTATGAAGGTTCTCATTCTTATCGAGTTCAATGACAAGAGCTTCTTTGTTAGGCATCTTATTATAGTTGCTTACAAAGCGAGCCATCTCCTTGAACACGAATGCATGAGCACGATCAAAGTACTCAGGCTTGAGGAATGGAATGACCTTACGCATGAACTCATCATTGTTCATTACCTCACGTAGGATTGTTGTCTCGAGGTTTGCCATCTTCATCACCTATCTTATATTTGCCTGATTGAAAACTGTCCTCGATAATATGTTGAAGGACAGCACCGATGTATTCGTTGAAGTCCTCACTGTTTGAGAGCTCATCAAGATCAAGAGGAGACTCTATCAATCCATAATTGAATCGTAGAGTTCCAATAGTATCATCATCTTCGTTCCATCCTTCAGCTGGTGGGATAATTTGGACACGATCATAACAATAATACGTGCCCTCATACTTACCAGTCGTTAGATGGACGACCCAATGCTCTTGATCAACACGCTCTGCGAACGAGTAGTCATCATGAGTAACATTATACACTTATTCCACCTCAAAGTCAAGCGCTGATGTATCCAACATCGATTTATGTCCAATCGTGTAGCTGTTCTTCACGAATTCCTTGAAGTCGGTTTCGTTGAAGATGGGATCCCAAAATTCCTTTGTTGTGGTATCCTTTGATCTGACCTTTGGGTCCATAAGCTCACCAGTGTCACGATCAACACGACAGTACCAACCATTAGAAGGCTTAGCAACATAATTACCAGCCAGAGCAACATCCAGAAGACCACTCCAACGCTCAATACCACCCTCCCAGCTAACGCTGACAGGAATCTTAGACTTCTCTTTAACAAACCGAGACTTCTCCACATTAATGATGAAGTTGTATCCTGTCACCTCAGTGCCAGTCTTCTCTTGCTGACGACCAATGATCCAGATGTTATCCGCAGAATAGTAGATACCTGTACCACCAGATACCACATCCTTTGGAAACAATCCGATCTCTTTATACGTATGGTTGATGGCAAGAAGAGGGATGTTCTTCATAGTCAGGTATGGAGTAGCCATACGGAACAGACCCTTGAGTGCTTTTGCACGAGACATATCTGCAACAGACTTCTCATTCAGAGCATCCTCAAGCTCCTTCTTAGATGCTAGGTTACCAACAGAATCGATAACAACAATCACCTTCTCACCACGCTCGATAGCTTCGAGCTGACCAATCATATCAAACTTCAATTGCTCAACATCAGCAATAGGAGTATGGAGGACACGAGATGTGTCAATACCAAACGACTCGAAGTATGATTGAGGTGAACCAAACTCACTATCATAGAACAGCATTACAGCATCATCGTGCTTCCTAAGATATGCTGCAGCCATCAAGAGAGCGAATGACGTTTTGAAGTGTTTAGATGGACCAGCCAGGACCGTCAACCCAGCAGATAGTCCACCCTCTGTTGAACCAGAGAGTGCGACGTTGATCATAGGAACATCAGTCGCCGTCTGATCCTTCTCGTTGAAGAATGCAGATGATGCTAGGATTTCAGTATCCTTGATCTTACTGTTCTTCTTTAGTTTATCCATAACGGACATTATAATTCCTCCATTAGAGTCATTGTATCAGTGAGGACTAATTGTACACCAACTTCGTCCAACATTGCAACAGTTTTTTTGTATGATTCGAACCACCTACTTGGGATACCATCTTCTAAGTTAGCAGCACCTACTACTTTCTTAATTCCAGCTGATGCTATTCCCTTTGCACATTCATTACAAACAGGCAATCCATAAACATACAGCGTTGATCCAGTGAGATTGACTCCATGATTGGTAGCATTGTAAATGCAGTTCATCTCAGCATGGACGATGTATTGGTTCTTAATTTCCTTTGTTCTCCACCGATAGTCGATATCCTCAACACCAGTAGGGAACCCATTATATCCTGTTGCTATGATCCTCTTTTCTTTCACAGCAACAGCCCCAACCTTATGGCTGGGATCCTTGCTCCAATGAGCAACTTCATAGGCGATCCGTAAGAATCGCTTATCCCATTTGTTTAGTTTCTTGCTCATGATGCATTCCTATAAGCAAACTCCAGAGCATTCTCCGCCTCAACAGTAAGAGGTCTGTTCTCATACCAATTACCAGTGTCCCTATCTATCTCACGACAGAGATCTGCTATCTGGCCAGACGTGATTGGATACTGTTGTCTAATAGCACGAACAGCAATAGAGACCATCATCTGATACATCTTATGATACCAACCAGTCTCATTGATAGACATGTACTCAGCAATCACCTTCTTACTAACAAATGGACAGTCCCTGTATGAGGTCCAGGTAACATTTGTATTCATCATCTTATTCTTACGATGAGACATCACCTGCTTCTGTAGCTCGGTAGGGAGCCTATCAAAGAACGACTTAGCCTTACTGACATCCGTATACGGATGTTTAGCCATTAGCTCTGATGGATCAAGATGCTGGCCCGCATTAGTAAAAATAAAGCTGTGAGCACCTGGATACTGAGCAGGCACGAAATACATACGAGCGAGATCTTTAGTCTGCGCGTCTCCGATATTACCAAGCTCAGTATTGAGAGAGAACCAGAAGTGACGGATTCGACTTTGTTCAATTCTTTCCGTAAGAGGAAAAACAAGACGAAACTTGGGATGATCGACAGTACTAGAAGCGGTACTGTAACATACATAATGATATTTTCCATATCGATCCTTTAGTTCTTCTTCGAGGTTGCCCTCGAACTGATGATCGTCTACATCCAAAGCAGCCCAACCGCCCCACTCGACGACATTGTCGTTTGCTCGAGTAGTATCGGGTTTGAATACAGCGGGAGAGATGAGAGGAGAGGAACGCTTCTTCTCACCCTTCTTGGCTTTGTAGCCAGGCTGTTGAGCCAGATTGTATAACAACACTTCGAACTC
>ENA-OUOG01002744-OUOG01002744.1-marine-metagenome-genome-assembly--contig:-NODE-2744-length-17643-cov-2.521405_pt1 | contig 17643 bp, 13 predicted proteins | sample MGYA00248635_ERZ508505 | MGnify/ENA primary metagenome ERZ508505 (study PRJEB26176, sample SAMN06267871) | marine metagenome | isolation source: Saanich Inlet, British Columbia, Canada | place: Pacific...
GGCGAAGGGGCAATTTGCCGAGAGTGGCATAGGCGTGGGGGAATTGAGCCTTGATTTTGGCCAAATGATCGCCCGCAAAGCCGGCGTTGTCTCCCAAACGGTCGCTGGCATCGAGTTCCTCATGAAGAAGAACAACATCGATGTCCACACGGGCCACGGCAGCTTCATCGACCCCCACACCATCGCGGTGCAACCGGCCACGGGCGACCCGATTCACATCGGTGCGGCAAACGTCATCATCGCCACCGGCTCCAAGCCCGCCTCCCTGCCTTTCATCACGATCGACAAGAAGCGGGTCATCACTTCCACCGAAGCCTTGAGCCTGCCGAAGCAGCCCAAATCCATGGTCATCATCGGCGGTGGCGTCATCGGCCTGGAGTTGGGTTCGGTCTACGCCCGCATCGGCACGGAAGTGCACGTCGTGGAATACTTGGACACCATCATCCCCACCATGGACAGAACCATGGGCAAGGAGCTCATGAAGTCGATGAAAAAACTGGGCGTCAAGTTCCACCTCTCCCACGGCGTCAAAGAGGTCACCGCGACCTCTCGGAGCGTGACCGTCAAGGCAGACAACAAGAAGGGAGAGGAGGTCACTTGGAAAGCCGACTACTGCCTCGTTTCGGTGGGCCGCAAGCCCTACACAGAAGGCCTGGGCCTCGACAAGGCGGGCATCACCACGGACGATCGCGGCCGCGTCGCCGTCGACAGCAACCTCCGAACGGCGGTCCCACACATTTACGCCATCGGCGACGTTGTGCGGGGCGCAATGCTCGCCCACAAAGCCGAAGAGGAGGGCGTGCTTGCCGCTGAAGTCATCGCAGGGGAGCACCCGCACATCGACTACAACCTGATTCCGAACGTCGTCTACACTTGGCCTGAGGTGGCTTCCGTAGGCCAAACCGAGGAACAACTCAAAGCCGACGGCAAAACCTACAAAACGGGCAGTTTCCCCTTCAAAGCTTCTGGCCGTGCCCGCGCATCCATGGACACGGACGGTCTCGTCAAGGTCCTCGCGGACGCGGAGACCGACGAAATCCTCGGTGTCCACATCTGTGGCCCCCGTGCCGCAGACATGATTGCCGAGGCCGTTGTCGCCATGGAATACCGTGCCACGGCGGAGGACATCTCGCGCATGAGCCACGCGCATCCGACCTTCACCGAAGCCTTGAAGGAGGCGGCGCTCGCGGCGACGGATGACCGGGCACTCCACGTTTAACCAGGGAGGGCAGGGGGACTAAGGTGACCAGGGTGACCAGGGTGACTAGGGGAGTCGGCCAAAGGCCGACAAGACACGCGGGCTGGAACGCGGGAGCGGGCGCCGAAGCTGCCGCGGAGCGGAGCGGCGGACGCGACGAGTGAGAGACCACCGGTAGGGTGACCAAGGAGACTAGGGTGACCAGGGTGACTAGGTGGACCAGAGGGACCAGGGGGACTAGGGTGACCAAGGAACGAGGGGAGTCGGCCAAAGGCCGACAAGACACGTGGTCCGGAGCGCAGGAGCTGCCGCCGAAATTGACGCGCAGCGAGGCGGCGGTGGCTGCAAGTGGCGGACCGCCTGGGTTGCGAAGGAAGCGTAACTCGGCGTGAGACATTCCTTCGTCCAGACGAGGAGCATCGTCGCTGATTGACTCAATTCATCTTTTCCGCTGTGCTCCTCACGTTTTTTGGCGAGCCTCCACGTGCCCTTGGCACATCCAAGGTCGAGACGCAATTTGTAAGCCCCGCGCCCGCTTCCCCTCGTCTCCCTGGTGATTTGGTTTCCTTCGTTTCCCTAGTGATTTGGTCTCCCTGGTCCCTGGTGATCTGGTTTCCTTAGTTCCCTGGTGATTCAGTGTGCCTCGAGCCAATCCTCACCCGTGGACATGTCGACGACAAGAGGAACTGGGAGTTCGACCGCAGACTCCATGTGTTCACGAATCAGGGCGCTCATGGCTTCGATCTCGTTTCTGGGAACGTCAAAGACCAGTTCGTCGTGGACCTGCATGATCATGCGAGCCTTGAAGCCCGCTGAGCGCATGGCCCGGTCGATGTTGACCATCGCCACCTTGATGATGTCGGCGGCCGAACCTTGGATGGGTGCGTTGACCGCATTGCGCTCTGCGAAGGCGCGGACAGTGGCGTTGCTCGAATGGATGTCCGGCAGGAGTCGGCGGCGGCCCAGGATGGTTTCGGCATAGCCCGTTGTCCGAACCTTTTCGACAGCATCCGCTGTGAATTGCTGGAGGGCCGTGAATTGAGCGAAGTAGGCGTCGATGATGGATTTGGCCTCGCGGCGAGAGATGCCGAGGGTGTTGGCGAGACCGAAGGCCCCCTGGCCGTATAGGATTCCGAAGTTGACAGCCTTGGCTTGGCTTCGTTGTTCGCGCGTGACCTCGTCGATCCCTACACCAAACACCTTTCCAGCAGTGGCCGCGTGGATGTCATCCCCAGACACAAAGGCTTCGACAAGCCCGGGATCGCCGCTGAGAGCCGCCGCAACGCGCAGCTCGACTTGGCTGTAGTCTGCGGCGAGCAGCACGTGGTCGGCAGATGCAGGGACGAATGCCCGACGAATTTCTCGTCCCTCGGGCGTGCGAATGGGGATGTTTTGCAGGTTGGGGTTGTTTGAGCTCAGTCGGCCGGTAGCCGCAACAGTCTGCATATAGTGGGTGTGCACACGGCCGGTTTCTGCATGGATCAGCCCGGGAAGTGGCTCGACATATGTGCTTCTGAGCTTTCGCAACTTCCTGTATTCGAGTATTTTGTCGATGATGGGGTGGTGGTGTGCGAGTTTGGCCAAAACATCCTCGCCCGTCGGATATTGCCCGGTTTTCGTCTTTTTCAAACGTCCAGCAGGGATGTCGAGATCTTCGAAGAGGATGGGGCCGAGTTGCCTCGGACTGTCCACGTTGAATGCCTTGCCGGCCAAATCCTGAATCTCCGCGTCGAGGGCATTGATTTTTTCGGCCAGCTCGATGCTGTAGGCCTGCAAGCGCTCGGCATCGATGCGAACACCCGTCAACTCGATGTCCGCGAGAATGCGCACCAAGGGCATTTCGACATCCTCGAAGAGGCGCCTGGCATTGTGGGTGTCGAGTTGCGGATCGAACGTGGCCTGGAGTTGCAAGGCGATGTCGACATCTTCGCAGGCGTAATCGGTGATGGCCGTGGGGTCGAGATCCGCCATCGTTTTTTGGTTCTTTCCCTTCTTGCCGATCAAGGTTTCAATGGCGATGGGGGCATAGCCCAAATCCGTTTCTGCCAGCCGATTCAGCCCGTGCCCACCTTCCGGCTGCACGAGGTAATGGGCCACCATGGTATCGAAGATTTGGTTGGCAATGATGACGCCGCGTCGGGCGAGCATCTTGTAGTCATACTTGAAATTGTGCGCGACGACGGTTTTGTCGGGGTCGGCAAAAATGTGAGCGAAGCGACCCAGCAGCGCTTGCTCGTCCGCCCAGGGTCCGCCGGCCACAGGAACCCACCAGGCCTCGCCCGGCGCCACCGCGAAGGACATGCCGACAAGGTCTACGGTCATCACATCCAACCCAGTGGTCTCGGTGTCGAAGGCGTAGACTGTCGCAGCCTGGAGTGTTTCGAGCAATGCGGTCAAGGCCTCCTCCGTTTGCACGCAATGGTAGGCATGCGGGACATCGGCCAGGGTTTTGAAACCGGGGGCAGCGGCTTCTTCGGCGTTGTCATCACCCGGTGGCGGGTCGAACATGCCCAATTGGCCGCCTGTATCCGGCGCAACCACTTGGGCGGCGCTGGTGGCTTGAGCGTCCGCGCCCAGGATTCTTGTGGCCAGGGTCCGAAATTCCAATTCTTCAAAGACCTCACGAAGCAAGTCGGGCTTGGGTTGGCCCATCTTCATGGCTTCGATATTGAGGGCGAAATCCATATCCACCTGGATCGTCGCCAACTCTCTCGAAAGCCGGGCTTGCTCCACATTGGCCTCCACCTTTTCGCGCATCTTGCCCTTCAGGTCGCTGGCGTGGGCAATCAACCCTTCGAGGCTTCCGTATTGCTTGATGAACTTCGAGGCTGTCTTGGGCCCCACACCGGGGATGCCGGGAATGTTGTCCACGCTGTCGCCCATGAGGCCGAGGAGGTCAATGATTTGGTCTGGTCGATCCACCCCAAACTTCTCGCACACTTCCGCCGGTCCCCACACCTCCGCCGGACCACCACCTCGCCCAGGCCGAAACATGCGCACCTTGTCGGTCACGAGCTGCCCAAAATCCTTGTCAGGGGTCATCATGTAGACGTCGAAGCCCTCGGCAGCAGCTTGTTTGGCGAGGCAGCCGATCAAGTCGTCGGCTTCGTACCCTTCGAGCGAGAGCAAGGGAACGTCGAAAGCTTCAAGGACACGAGCGACCCAAGGGACAGCGCGTTTGATGTCCTCCGGCGTTTCATCCCGGTTCGCCTTGTATTCCGGGAAAACTTCGTTGCGAAAAGTCCCACCGGGCGGGTCGATGACCACGGCCAAATGCGTCGGTGCTTCGTTGCGGAGCACTTCGAGGACGGCATTTGTGAAGCCGAAGATGGCGCTCGTGTTTTGGCCCTTGGAGTTGATGCGGGGGTTCTTGATGAAGGCGTAGTAGGCCCGGAAAATCAGGGCGTACGCATCGAGCAAGAACAGTTTTTTGTCGGAGGGAGGCGTGATCATTCTGCCGGCAAGTTACTGCCGACGCTTGAAGATGGGCACAGTCGAACAGGCTTCGCCAAACATCAGGCTTTTGACGACCGGCTGCAACCGGCAAACCAAGGCCGACAAGACCTCTGGCCCGCCCCAATCGCTGCAACCCTTGACCACCACCCTGGCCTCCGCATAAGCGCTGACATCCATGCTTGAGATGTGAAGGACGTGCAAGCGGGTTCGGACCGAGGCGACATCACCGATTTCCACGGTGCTCCCGGCTTCGAGAACCGTAGAACTCGCCAGCATCCAAGCCCAGTCCGGGATGATGGCATCGGCAGAACAGTGCAACGCCACCGTGGCATTTGACCATTCAGCCGCCCGCAGTTCTTTCATTTCTTGGCGGAATTCTTTCTCGCGAAGCACCATGCCTTGCCACAGAAATGGGGCCAAATCCAGTCCCACCACATCGACATTTGGAAGCAAATCCTTCAGTTCGAGTTGCACAAGGCCACTCGCTTCTACCTTGTTGATGATCTGACCGCTATCCATTGTTCTGCAGCGATTTGTGTCAGGCCAGCCGAGGTCCGGCAGCAGCATTGCCGCTTCTGCGAGCACTGGCTTCCCCGACCAATTCCACGGCCGTTTCCACAATGGCCGCAGCGTCGTAGCCGCATTGTGCGTACAATTCTTCTTGCGTACCGTGCTCGATGTATCGGTCGGGCATGCCGAGGCGTTTGATTTGTGCCGTGTACCCTTGATCGGTCATGAACTCGACGACCGCGCTTCCAAACCCGCCCACGATGCATCCGTCCTCCACCGCAATCACGGATTCAAAACGACCAAACACCTCATGCAACATCACTTCATCGATGGGCTTGACGAACCGCATGTCGTAATGCGCCGCAGAAATGCCTCGATCGGCCAGCTTGGCAACCGCTGCAGTCGCCTGCGTTCCAATCGCTCCGATGGTCAGAATGGCCACATCATCGCCTTGATTCATCCGCCGGCCTGTGCCGATTTTCAAAGGCTTCATGGGCACCTGCCAGTCGACAATCGATCCATTTCCTCGGGGGTAGCGAATCGAGAATGGCACCCCGCTCTCGGCGGCCGTCAGCATCAGGTTGCGGAGTTCGACTTCATCCATCGGTGCGCTCACCACCATGTTCGGCAAACAACGCATGTAAGCGATGTCGAACGCACCATGGTGGGTGGGGCCATCTGCACCCGCGACACCCGCTCGGTCCAAGCAAAAGACCACTGGAAGGTTTTGCAAAGCGACATCGTGCATGACTTGGTCATACGCCCGCTGCATGAAGCTCGAATAGATGTTGCAGAACGGCACTTTGCCCTCCGCTGCAAGGCCTGCAGAGAACGTCACGGCATGTTGTTCCGCAATGCCCACGTCGAACGCCCGGTCCGGCATCTCTTCGAGCATAAATTTGAGTGAACAGCCAGTGGGCATCGCGGGGGTTACGCCAGCGATGCGTTCGTCTTGCTTGGCCAGTTCGATGATCGTGTGGCCGAAGACATCTTGGAACTTGGGCGGTTTGGGACCGCTTGCGGGGCTTTTGTGAATCTCTCCTGTGACTTTGTCAAACAACCCCGGGGCATGCCATTTGGTCGGGCTTCCTGCCTCCGCGGGGGCGTAACCCTTTCCTTTGACCGTTACGCAGTGCAGCAACTTGGGACCAGGAATGTCTTTGATGTCCGCCAAAATTTCGGCAAGGTGTTCCACATCGTGGCCATCGACGGGTCCGAAGTAACGGAAATTCAAAGATTCGAACAGGTTCGATTGCTTGAGCATGGCGGACTTGACCGCGTTTTCAACCTTTTGCGCGATGGCCTGGGCATTGGGACCAAACTTGCTGATGCGCCCCAACAAATGCCAAACCTCATCCTTCACCTTGTTGTAGGTGTGCGAGGTGGTGACATCGGTCAGGTATTCCTTCAATGCACCGACATTGGGGTCGATGGACATGCAATTGTCGTTGAGGATCACCAACATGTTCGTGTCTTCGACCCCGCCATGATTGAGCCCCTCGAAGGCCAAACCAGCCGTCATCGCCCCATCCCCGATCACCGCAATGTGTTGTCGCTTCCGATCGCCAGACATCCGGCTGGCCACCGCCATGCCGAGCGCCGCCGAAATCGAAGTGGAGCTGTGCCCCACACCAAAAGTATCGTAAGGACTTTCGCTGCGTTTCGGAAATCCGGACAGACCGCCGATTTGCCGATTTGTTGGAAATTTCTCGCGGCGTCCTGTCAAAATTTTGTGCCCGTAGGCTTGGTGGCCCACATCCCAAACAATCCGGTCTTCCGGCGTATTGAACACATAATGAAGCGCCACAGTCAGTTCCACGACCCCGAGGCTCGCCCCGAAGTGCCCGCCTTGCTCAGACACCACATCGATGATGAAATCCCTGAGCTCCTTGCTGATTTCAGGCAGATCGGCCTTTGCAAATTTGTTGCGCAGATCTGAAGGGAATTCGATTTGCGAGAGATGCGGACCGGCAGGGTAGTTTTTCATGGTTCTGGATCAGGATTCATTGCCCGATTGCGAATGGAACAAATCTAACGGAAACATGTTTTGAGCCGCTGCACTTTTCAAAGATTGGCCTTCAACACGCGCCTTCAGACCAAATCAGGCTTCCACCATCATCGCGAGCCCCCGCAGGATGCCCACGCCATCCGTATTCCCGAGATGTTCACTCGTGGCCCGCTCTGGGTGCGGCATCATGCCGAAAACATTCATGCGCTCGTTGGCGACGCCGGCGATGTTGTTCGTCGAACCGTTGGGATTTGCCCATCGGTTCACCTGTCCCTCAGCATCGGCGTATTGAAAGAGAATGCCATCGGTGTCCTCTAGGCGCTTCAAACCATCTTCACTAATGAAGAAATTGCCCTCTCCGTGGGCGATCGGAATCGTCAAGTGCTGCGCGGGGTCAAGCTCCCGGGTGAGGCAGGCCGCCCGTGAAACAGGTCTGAGGTTGACGTTCTCGCAAATGAATTTCCTGTGCTCGTTGTGCAACAAGGCGCCCGGCAAAAGCCCGGCCTCGCACAAGATTTGGAATCCATTGCAAATGCCCAAGACCCGGCCCCCGCGATTGGCAAAGCTCACAATTTCAGACATGATGGGTGAAAACCGAGCAATGGCGCCACTTCGCAAATAATCGCCATAGGAAAACCCGCCGGGCAGCACCACGGCATCTGCCCCCTGCAAGTCGCGGTCCTTGTGCCACAATTGAACCACATCGAAGCCCAAGTCGTCCCGGAGCGCATGAACCATGTCCATGTCGCAGTTGGAACCAGGGAAGGTGACTACGCCAATTTTCATGTCGCGAAGGTCGCATTTTTTTGGAAAGGCGCGATGGCAAAATCAAGCAATTTGGCTGAGCCAAACCCCCACTGCCAAACCCATTGCCAGCCCCACCACGGCCAGCATTGTGGCCTGTCGCCGCCGCTTCATCCCATCGAACGGCCGGCCGGCATCGGGCACCATCAAACTTCCGGAAAATCCCGCGGAGACGGCAAAAGAGGCCCAAGTCGTGGCCGACAGCCCACCCACACCCATGAGGGCATCCCAGAAAACAGAACCGGCCATTGTTGTCCAAAGGAGCAAAAAGACATTGCGTCTTGTGATTTGCGTCGTCAAGCCATGACCCGACTGACGGCGCAGCATCGCAGCCAATCCCCAAACCATCCACACCCCACCGAACACCCCAGCACCCCAGGAAATCCCCGGGTCTTTCCAAGCAAAGTCACCCGGGAAGCTCGGGAGAAATGGGTTGGGTTCAACAAAGGCGCTGGGTCCATCCGCCAAGAGCCAGCCCCAAACCCAAGCCATCGCCACGGGCCAAACCCACCCGATGACCAACAACGCCAACTCCCGAAATTGGAATGAGCGCGTCAAGATTTGGACCAAAACCAAGCCCACCATCGCCCCCCACAACCCGGGTGCCAGCAAGCAGGCCAAACCCGTGAGCGCCCCGGCCACAAACCCCAAGTGCGCCGTCGAAGGCTGCCGCTGAATGCGCAAGGCGGGCCACCAAGCCCAGAGCATGACCAGCACGCCGATGTCTGATTGCCAAGATTCTGCCGCGGTTTCGGGCGCGACAAACACCAACTGACCCACCATCCAAACCCAGGCCAAAAACACCGATGCTGCCGAATCCGCGCGTTCAACAAACCCAGCCCGTGTGTACAAGAAATGCACAAGCGCGGCAACAAGAATGCCGGATGCGCCATGGCGCACAACCGCCACCCATGGGGTTCCCGTGACCAGAACGACGAGGAATCCCAGACAGGCCATGATCAACGGGACCAAGCCCCAAGCAATTGGCTGATTCGATCGTAGGATGGAAATCACGAATGCGTTACTTTTGCGGTCTTGAAAAAGGCATTTCTGCCGCGAATATACCGGACATGAACACGCAGGAAATCATCACACCCATCGGGAAATTCATCGAGTGGACATTCGAAGCCTTCTTGGTGCCCATTTCTGCAGGTTTCAATTGGACTGTGATTGCGTTTGGGTTTGTGGCCATTGCCTTTTGGTTGCGGTTGCAGAAGAAGTTCTCTGCAAAGGCCAAGAAAGACGGCACGCTCGCCTAGTCCTTTCCCTGCTTTCCCTGTTGCCCCGACCGGCAAATCCTGTTCGCGCGTCCGCCCCGTTTGCCTGGCCGCCCCGTTTGCCCGATCGCGCCCATGCGTTCCCTGGTCCCCCCAGTCTCCTAGTTCCCTAGTCTCCCTAGTCCCCTAGTCTCCCTAGTCCCCCTAGTTCCCTTAGTTATCCCGGACATCCGACCCCACGTCCTTCCGGAAAAAAGCACCATCAAAGGTGACCTTTTCGGCCAGCGCGTAGCTGTTCCGCAAGGCCTCGTCCAGCGTACTCCCCCAACCCGTCAACGCCATCACCCTGCCGCCGTTTGTGACCAACTTGTTTCGGAAGTTTTTTGTGCCTGCATGAAAAACCACCCCCCGGGGCATGGCAGTGTCCGCGCCGTGAATCTCCACGCCCTTTTCATATTGATCGGGGTAGCCCGCACTGGCCAGGATGACCGTGGACGCTGACCGCTCATCGATGACCAAATCGTATTCCGAAAGCATCCCCGTTGTCAAGCTGTCGAACAAATGGAGCAAGTCGCTCTTCATCCGTGGCATGATGACCTCCGTTTCTGGATCGCCCAAGCGGCAATTGTATTCAATCACAAACGGATCGCCTCCCACCTTCATCAAACCGAAGAAAATGAATCCCTTGTAGGGAATGCCATCGGATTGGAGCCCCTTGATGGTGGGGATAATGATTTGGTTCAAAGCCTTTTCCTGAAACTCCGGCGAGACAAACGGCACAGGCGAAATGGCCCCCATGCCCCCGGTGTTTGGCCCAGTGTCTCCCTCACCCACACGTTTGTAATCCTTGGCAGAAGGGAGCAAATGGAAGGAATGACCATCGGTAATGGCGAACATGCTCACTTCAATTCCATCGAGAAATTCCTCGATGACGACCTGGGCGCTGGCTTCGCCAAACCGTTGGTCCAACAACATGTCTCGCAAAGTGGCTTCTGCCTCGGCTTTGTCCGAGGCGATGACCACGCCTTTGCCTGCCGCCAAACCGTCTGCTTTCAGGACATACGGCGCCTTGAACGTGTCCAGGAAGGCGATGGCCTCATCGATTTGTGCCGCCGTGAACGTTTTGTAAGCCGCGGTGGGAATGTTGTGGCGGGCCATGAAGGACTTGGCGAAGTCCTTGCTGCCTTCCAGTTGGGCACCCTTGGCGCCAGGGCCCACGACAGCGATGCCATCGGCCTCCAAAGCGTCGGCAAGTCCTGCAACCAGCGGTGCCTCCGGACCGACCACCACCAGTTGGATGTCGTTGCGCTTGACGTAACGCTGCACGGCGGGAATGTCCATCGGGTCGAGGTTGGGCGCCATCTGCGGTTGCACAGGCCGGATGCTTTCCATTCCAGCATTGCCAGGAGCGATGTGCAACTCCCCGAGCAGGGAACTTTCAACCAATTTCCAAGCGATGGCATGCTCACGACCGCCGCTGCCGAGCAACAGAACTTTCATGCGCGCAAAGCTACTTCATCCTAACTTGCCGGCCATGAGCGGGACTGACGTGAAGTTGTCCGTGGCGATCATCGCGATGAACGAGGAGCGGAACATCGAGCGCTGTTTGGCCTCGGTGCATGGCATCGCCGACGAGGTGGTGGTGGTGGATTCGGGTTCGACGGATCGGACGCTGGAAATTTGCGCGGCACATGGCGCCCGTGTTGTGCATCAGGCCTTCCTGGGGCACATCGAACAGAAAAACCTGGCCTGGTCCCTGACCACGGGCACGCATGTATTGAGCTTGGACGCCGACGAAGCCTTGAGCGATGCCTTGCGCGCGTCTTTGATGGCCTGGAAGACCGACGGGACGAAGGATCCCCATGCGGATGTGGTCTGGGCGGTCCATCGGCTGACGAATTATCGCGGGCACTGGGTTCGACATGGTGGCTGGTATCCGGATCGAAAGGTGCGGCTGGCCGGGCGGGATGCGGCCTTGTGGACAGGCGAAAATCCGCATGACCGGCTGGAAGCGAAGAGCAAGCAGGCCCGGGAAGTGCTCTTGAAGGGGGACTTGTTGCACCATTCCTATTACGATTTGGCGGATCATTTGAACCAAATCCATTTCTTCTCTGACATTGCCGCCCTTGCCTCGAATCGCCGCCAGCCGTCCCCTCGGCTGGAGATTTGGGCGCGCCAAGGCTTTCAGTTTTTGAAAAATGTTTTGTTGCGCGGGGGTTGGCGCGATGGCCGTGCTGGCTGGCAAATCGCCTGGTGGAGCGCGCACGCGACGGGGGAAAAGTACCGCAAGATCAGCGACAGGGTTCGCGGCATTCAGCGCCTGCGGGCGGCGGGTCGGTCAGAGGTGCGGCGCATTTGGATTTGCCGCACAGACGGCATTGGCGATGGCGTGGTGACCCTGCCCATCGCCGGGTGGTTGCGTCAGGAGGCCTCCTCCGGGGTGGAGTTGGTGTGGGTGTGTCGTCCATATGCGGCCGCAGTGGGTGAGGCATGTGCTGACATCGACAGGGTCGTGACGTGGTCGCCAGGGGCGCCCTTGCCTTCAAAGGAGGGCTTGCCAGACGTGGTGATCCTGGCCTACCCGGACCGAGCTTTGCTGACGCTGCTGGTCGCAGCTGGCGTTCCTGTTGTTGCCGGTTCCGCCCGGCGCATGTGGACTTGGCGGCATTTGAGCCATGGCGTTTGGCAGTCGCGCAAACGCAGCGGTCACCACGAAGGGTGGCATGGTTTGCAGTTGCTCGCGCCTGTTCGGTTGTTGCCGGGCATGGCCAAGCCCGGGCGGCAGTTGCCGGGGCCATCGGCGGATTTGGCACAGTGGCTTCACATGCGCCCATTGCCCCTGCCGTCCATCATCGCGGACAAGGCCGAATGGAAGGTGCCAGGCCGCAAAGTGGCGGTCCACCCAGGGTCACACGGGAGTGCAAACAACTTGGCCATGCCCCGATATGCCGAGTTGATCGCAGCGCTGGTGGCGGCGGGCTGGCAGGTGTGGGTCACGGGAACGGCTGCAGAACGCCAGACGATGGCTGGTTTGCCTTGGCATTTGGCGGGGGTTGTGGACGCGACCGGAGAGATGGATGTGCTGGCGTTGATGGGCTTTTTGGGCCAAACCCAGCTCTGCATCGCCGCAAGCACCGGACCCTTGCATTTGGCGGCGGCCATGGGCACCCCAGTGGTCGGGTTGTTCGGCGCGGCCGCACCGGTTTGGCCGGAGCGGTGGCGGCCCATTGGTCCTCACGTCGACGTTCTTGTTGCCGACCGCGCGGCGCCAGACGGGGGGTTGGACTTGGAGGCCTCCCAGATCGTGATGGCCGCCGAACGCGCCACCGACCGCGCGGCCCGCAGCGTCATTGATTAGTCCCCCTTGCGCCCGAGAAGACCGACCCACAGCCCTGCCCAGGTCACACCTGCTTGCGTCTCGAGGGTGTCTTCTGTCCAGCAGGAAAGAAAAAAGACCAGCGCAAACACAAGGGTGGCCACGGCCATGCTTTCTTGACCCGCAAGCTCATGCCGGCGACTTGTGGCCACAAGTGCAACGAAGACACTCAAAAACAACATCGCCCCCACCGGGCCGCCGCCGAGCGCGAAGGACAGGAATTGATTGTGTGCGCGCAGCCGAAATGGCTCGGCAAGGGAGCTGTCCATGGCATTGTAAGCCTCATGAAAGGCCAAATCCAAATCGCCCGTCCCCACCCCCCAGGCCGGGCTGTGGTGGAAAATGTACCAGCCCGTCTTCAGGAATGCCCAACGTTGCATGACCGATTGGCCAGATGGCGCCAAACCGCTGCACATCGCATCGACTTCAAACTTCAGCACATCCCACCTTCTGCGCAGCCCGCTGTGTTCGATTTCCAGAATGGACGCAACGCCGGATTCGATGCGCGCGACATCCACATCGCGCAATGCGGCCACGCCGAGGCTGTCCTTTGTCAACCCCCTAGAGGTCATGTATCGAATCAACGTCATGCGCAGTTGCTGGTTGCGCCCATCCAGCGCATAAAACCGAACGCTGCTGCGCGTGTTCCATGTTCGCTGAAGCTCCCCCCATGCGATGTGGGTCCAGACATGGTGGCCATTTTCCCGCAGGCAGCGATCCGGGTGATGGACATACAATTCGCCTCCGGCGCTGCGTTCGGGCAAGCCATCGAGGTCGGGCAGGACAGGTCGCAAATTCAGCAGGAGCAAGGCCAAACCCATCCCGCCAACGCCACCCATCCCCATCATCCATCGACGGGCTGTCCTCCGCGACACGCCGCGCCCATCGAGGGCCCCCCACCCAACCAACGCCGCGGCGACAATCGGGGCGAGGACGACGCCGGTGAGGGCGCCGGTTTGGCGCAAAAACAGACCACTCATCGCAGTCAGCAAGCCCCAAATCACCAAGTGCAGCGCCCGATTGTTTCCCTGGCTGCGCAACAACCGGTAACTCAGCCACCCCCAAGAAGTGACAATCATCAAACTGAAGCGGATGTGGCTGATGAAGGGAGACCAATTCCGAGCCGAGAGCTTCTCATCCGACAGCCACCCCCGGGCGAGTGCAACAAGGCAGCCCAAAGCCACCATGGCGGCCCACCACCCCGGCAACCACCGCCAGACGGCGGTTCGGTCGAAACGGCCAGTTAGCAGAATGAGGGGAAAGGCCAGGAAAGGAAGTTTGATGCGCAGCGCTTGCAAGCCATTGCCCAAGTCTTCGGTCCAGGCCAGCCCCAACACCTGCCAACCCATCAGGCCCACCACGGCCAGCAACACGGTGCTTTCTTGAATGAAGGTGCGATCTCGACCTTTGAAGAGCGGCCCCAAAGCCCAGCGATCATGCCCCCAAGCCAGCAACAACGCAAAAGCTCCTAGAGACATCAACAGGTTGGAGAACACCATCGCACCGGCTGTCCATGCGATGCCGAAAGCATACAACGCGTGAACCCGGCGGTTGTGGGGTGTTCGGGGTGGTTCAGTCGCCAGCATCAAGGGGTCATGTCGGCGTGGGTGCCGGCGAGGATCGTTTCAAACGACCGGTCGCGGATGATGTCGAGGGCTTTCGCCACCACTTCGTCGCGGGGGAGCATCCATTCAATGACGCCGGGCTGCAAATGGTACCGCATCACAATTTCCTGCTCCAGCGCCTCTTGGATTTCATCGCGAAAGGCACTCAGATCTCTCTTCACTTCCGGGGCGAGCAAACCTGCCAGCGCCTGGAATGCCGACGAATCCAACGCCCAGTAGCGCTCTTCCTTCGCCATGTCGACCGCGTCTTCAAAGGCACTTAAGGTGGCCGATGGATAGGCCAAACCCGCATCGGCTTCCGCAAAGGCCACAAACGCTTCCCATTGCGCATCGCTGAGTGCAAAAGCGGCTGCTGGGCCGATGCTGTCATTCTGCCCAACAAATTCATTGACGTAGCGGAAGATCGTGCCGCTGGCGAAGAGCCCCTCCAGCACGTGGCCGTAGAACAAGGCATCCACTGGGACGTCCGGTTGAATGCCCTTCCCATCCCGAACCGGCCGGCCATTGCGGGTGGTGAAGGTCTCCAGCAAGGAGTCGGGAATGGCTTCTGCGCCATCTCGGCTGTAATCAAGGCGTTGGATGCAGCGGCCGCTGGGGGTGTAGTATTTGGCGACAGTGACTTTCAGTTTTGTTCCATAGGCCAAATCCTTGTTCTGCTGCACCAATCCCTTCCCGAAGCTTTCTTGCCCGATCACCACCGCCCGATCGAGGTCCTGCAACGTGCCAGCGACAATTTCCGACGCCGAGGCACTGTAACCGTCGACCAGAACCATCACCGGCTCATCCTCGAGAATGGGGGTTCCGAGGGTGGTGTAGACTTTCTCCCAATCCTTGACTTTCCCTCGGGTTCTGACGACTTCTTCGCCCTTCGGAATGAACTGATTGACGACTGTGACGGCCTCGTTGAGCAAGCCCCCACCATTGCCGCGGAGGTCCAAGATCACCGAATTCACGCCCACCGAATCTTGAAGGGCTTTGATGGCCTGACGCACCTCGCCCGCGCAGTTTCGGGTGAAAGTGGTGAGCACAACATAGGCCGTGCTGTCGCCGATGATGCCGCTGAACGGGACGGCAGGCATTTTGATCTTCTCTCGAGTCAAGGTCAGGGTGACAGAGGTGTCCGAACCAAGCGGGCGGTATTCTATCGTTACTTCTGAGCCGGTGGCGCCTTGGAGGCGCTCGGAGATTTGGTCAATGTCGAGGCCTTCAATCGACTCCCCCGAGACCTTCAGCAACACGTCGCCGATCCGCATCCCCGCTTCGGCGGCTGGAAAATCAGGAAAGACGTCCACAAGGGTGGCATTTTCCCCCATGATTTGCACAGACGCGCCGACGCCACCATACTCTCCAGTGGTCATGAACCGAAGGTCCTCCACGCGGGATTCCGGGTAGTACACGGTGTACGGGTCCAGCGAATTGACCATGGCGTTGATGCCTGTTTCCATGATTTCGCCGGGTTGCAATTCGTCGACGTAATAGACATTCAACTCGCGGAACAAGGCATTCATGATCTCGAGTTGCTTCGACATCTCGAAGTAGTTTTCGCGGATTGGGCGGGCAGCCAAGCTGGCCAGGCCGATCACTGCGATGACCACAGCAGGGGTCCAATTGCGCTTGCGCTTGCGTCGAGGTGAGGATTGATGCATCTTGTGGGGAGTCAGTCAGTGTTGGGGGTCAATTGCCGAACAGCTTGGGCCGTCAGTTTTCGCATCGCTTTCCGACAACGTTTGGCATCGGGCAATTCGTGTCCCACAAAGATGAACACGATCGCCCATTGTTTTTGAAGCTTCTCCAGCTGCTCTTCGAGGTCGTGGCGTTCGTGGCGCCAGGCCTCGCGCAAATGGCGTTTGATTTGGTTTCGATCCACAGCACGGGCAAATCGGCGTTTGGAAACACTGAAGGCCGCTTGCGTGGGCGAGTGGGTGACCAAATCCGCTTCCACCACCTTCATCAGCAGCGGCCAAGCCTTGTTCGGCCGTTCACCGCCGGGCGCAAACAAGGCGTCGAGCAATTTTTTCGACTTCAGGCGATGGGCTTTTGGCAGGCGGTGGCGCCTTGGAGCCAAGGGGGATTGCGGAGCAGGGTGGTCAGTCACACCGGGTTTTATTTCCCGGAAATGTACTGCTCAATGGCCATGGTCATCGAAGGCGCCTTCGGGGTCGGGGCAGCAATGTCTACCCGCAACTTGTTCTCGGTGGCAGCTTTCTCCGTTGTGGGGCCAAACGTGGCAATGCACGTCGTTCCTTGTTCGAAATCGGGGAAATTCTTGTACAAGCTCTCGATGCCACTGGGGCTGTAGAAGACGAGCATGTCGTACTTCACATCGCTCAAATCGCTGAGATCGGAGCAAACGGTCCGGTACATGACCGCCTTGGTGTACTCGATTTTTGCATCCTCGAGCAACTTCGGAATGGAGGGCTTGAGCAGATCGCTGCACGGCAGCAAGAACTTTTCGTTTTTGTGCTTTTTGATCAAGTCCATGAGGTCTTGGAAGCGCAATTGCCCGTGAAAGATCTTCCGCTTGCGATACACCACGTATTTCTGCAAATAGTAGGCGGTGGATTCGCTGATGCAGAAATACTTCATGCTGTCTGGCACCTCGAACCGAAGTTCTTCGGCCAATCGAAAAAAGTGATCCACCGCGTTTCTCGAGGTCAAGATGACCGCGGTGTGCTCGCTGAAGTCGATGCGTTGTTGACGGAATTCCTGACCTTCAAGCCCCTCCACATGAATGAAGGGCCGAAAGTCTACGGTCAACTTGTGCTGATCCGCCAAGTCGAAGTAAGGAGATTTCTCCGTGGTCGGCTTGGGCTGGGAGATCAGGATGGTCTTGATCTTTTTCGCCATGGAAATTGTGGTCGTTCAAGCCCGTCACCACTCCCCCAAACCTTTCATTGCAAGGACAATGGTAGGAGTGATTTCGAGGGTGCAAAGGTACGCAATTCCCCAACCAATTGCTATCCTTCTGTGAAACATGAGTTGCAGGCCCCGAAACCACTTGATGACAAGCCATCCCGCCCAAATCCACAAGAGGTTGTGTGCTGATGCAGCCCACCCTTGGGCGTGGGGCTCCCGAATGGCGAGGCCGAGAATGCCCAGAGCGAACAGCGCAGCGAGTCCGCTGCGCAAGTGCCGGTCAAGTTCAGCGGAATTCTCGAACACTTCACTTTCGCCAGTGAGCCATCGGCCGAAGGCGGTGCTCAATGCCCGAAGCCCAAAGGCTGCCGCCCCCATCAGCAAGCCGCGCCCAAACCCCATCAGCGGCGCTGCATGCCACCAGGTTGCCCCGGCCATTCCCCAAGCGCTCCAACCAATCATGTGGCTGATCAGGACACCACCGGAACGGGCTGATTCATTCGGCAGGCGTTTCCAAACCCGTCGGATGTCCCCCCAACTCCAGACCGTCAATTGCCATTCCCGATCGAATCGAGCGCGAAGCAACACGATCA
>ENA-OUOG01002747-OUOG01002747.1-marine-metagenome-genome-assembly--contig:-NODE-2747-length-17633-cov-4.788790_pt1 | contig 17633 bp, 11 predicted proteins | sample MGYA00248635_ERZ508505 | MGnify/ENA primary metagenome ERZ508505 (study PRJEB26176, sample SAMN06267871) | marine metagenome | isolation source: Saanich Inlet, British Columbia, Canada | place: Pacific...
CAGTCGTAAGGTTCGCTGTCTGGAACCCCTGGAATAAGGGTGTAATTAGTTTCTACGCCTTGACCATTACGCTTAAGCTTAAAGGCCAGGTTAGAGACGCTACCCGTTTCAAGAGCGTAGTCACGAATCGTGTTGAAAGGTGACTGCTTGCCAACCCCCATAGACCAAATAGCGGCGTATGGCTCTTCAATGCCGTCGTCAACAAGGACGTTGCAATAGAAACGAAGTCGGCCACTCCAACCAGCCTTGGGGTCTTTGCGGTGCATTTCTTCTGCCCAGTCTCGACCCTCGGTGTCCATTGTGTCTACTGCCTTACGACGGTAGACTTTGGGGTTGGTGTGCTCTTTAACAACAAGAGAAAGGCCGCGCTCTGCATCATAGTTTGCAGAGTCCTCGTCCAACTCTTCGATAAAACGGATCTTAACAGATTGTCCGTCTGCAAGCTTAAGCCAGCGGACTCGCGGCTTGTCGCTATCATATTTTGGCTTATCTAGCAAAGCGTTAATGTTTGCAAGCCCTTTTACTACACTCATATATATCTCCTTATACTTAATTTATACTTGTTATATATTTAGTCAAGCATTGAAGAAATAGAATCTGCAAAATCAAAGCTCATGGCCTTTATTTCGCTGTCTTCCATATCTCCAATATCTTTGTATTGTGTGTCTAAATGAATCACAGAGACCTTGGCCCCCAGCTTCTCCTGAAGCCTTTTGGACATTTTGCTCCCTGCATCATCATTATCTGCAATGACAATTATATCATTGAAGTATTTGTTTAGCAAGTCAGTTTGAATATTAGATACGTTTGAACCCAAAGTCGCCACGGCTGGCATTTCGCACTGGTCTAATCGAATAGCGTCAAAAGAAGATTCTACCACATAAACCCTGCGAGATGTTTTTACCCTACTTAGATTAAACAGTGTTTTGCCTTTAGGAAGCTTTGGGGTATTTTTAAATTCTTTGCCTTCAACAGAGCGGCCCACAAACCCTACAAGCATTCCGTCTGGAGAATGTACTGGAATTGTAACCATATCTTGAGCTTGAGAATAACCAAGAGAAAACTTTTTCATAGAGCTTTCTGTAATTGATCGACCTGCATAGTAAGTCTTTGCCCTGTCGGACTCTAGAGCCTCAGTTGCTAGCCTTTTTACAAGAACTTCATCAAACTGAATGTACTCCGGTTTTTCTATAAGCTTTTCAGAAATTTCTGTTTGCAGATCACTCTGAATTTCTAGGCTCTTGATAAGTCTTAGCGCTTCAAAGTATGTCTTCTTCGTTTCATTCATCACAACTTCTACAAGGCTTGCTACATGGTGACAAGAGAAGCAAAAGAATGTGCCTCTTACTTTGTCAATCTCTCCAGCTGGAGTTCTGTAGTTGCCATGGAAGGGACAAAAGATTAAGTAATCTGTGTCAACCTCGGACTCTATGTCTATACCGCTTACAGATAGCACTCTTCTAATCTGTTCTGGCGTATAAGTATGCCCCTGGTTTTTTGTTCCTCGAACACTCATAGATCAAAGCTCCAGGTCTTTGTACTTGTACCAGCCCTTGTCAAAGTCTACCTGGACCATAAACTCGCCCATGAATCCGTGCCTATTCTTTCTAAAGACACACTCCATAACGTCGCTATTGCTAGCCCTGCCCAAGGCCATAACCCAGTCAGCGTCGTAAGCAATTTGACGGGACCAGGCAGTCTGACCAAGAGTCGGGACAGTGTCTAGCTTGGTTACATCGTCTGGAGTCGCAGATGAGATAGCAATAATAGGAACCTCTTCTGCAATTGCCATTAGCTTCAGCTCACGAGACAAGTTTTTCATTCTAACTGTTTCGTTGTCAGACTTTTGGTTTGGGCTCATCAGCTGCAAGTAGTCAACGATTACAAAGTCTGGCTTGTACTGGTCCATCTTTCCTCGAAGGACGGAGGGAGTGATGTCACCACCAGTATCATTGGAAACAATTCTAAACGGTGGCTTGTCTTTAATGTGTCCCTGGTGCCAGCGCTTCAGATCGTCAATGTCCATCTCTCCATTACTAATTTTACGATGCGACCAAAGCCCCTCGCCCATAATGGTAAACACGCGATTTCGAACTTCTGTTTCCGACATCTCTAAGCTAATAACAAGGGGTGATTTGCCCTGTTTCCAAGCCTGCACCGCAAAGTACAAAGATAGCCAAGATTTTCCAATACCAGGGTATGCCAAGAAAACCCCGAGCTGTCCTGGCATAATTCCTGCAGGAAGGTAGTCGTCAAATCCAGGAAGGCCAGTCTTAATGCCTAGCACGCCTAGCTCTTTTTGCTTCTGGACATTTCTAAAGTATGCAATTGCGTCTTCAATGTCTGTTGCATCAATATCTTTAATGACAGAAGTGTTTTTCTTAAGCTCTGAGGTCTTATTGATAATTTCTTCTAGCGCCCCGCCAGCTTGACCATCTTGGATTTCTGTCGCTGCGGTACGTACAATTTCTTTTAGGCTGGTGCTTAAGTACTCAGACTGTAATTCTTCAAGGTGGTGCCTGGTAGCTCCAACATCCTCGACAAGGCTAAAGTCTGGAAACTTTTGCTCAACCAATTTAGTAGGAGGAAGCTCGCTATTACTTTCTGTGTACTTCCTTACAAAATCCCAGATATCACCATGGGTAGACATAAGGTTATCTGCATTCGCCTGCAGCAATACGTGAATCTGCTTATCTTTTAGTACTGCAGATATTACCTTTGCTTCGGCGCTATCCATTTAGCCATTCCTTTGCCATCTTGCGTCGTTCCGCTCTCTCTCTTTTGTCTTCTTCTACCTGCTCTTTAGCCTGCAAGATCTTTTCTGCATAGTTGGCAAAATACCCCCAAGAAGGTGAGGGTGATGCCTCGAAATAGTAATCTAAAAGATCATAACATCCTGGCAAAGAGTAAGACTCTATCAGCCCGTCAGCAGCCCACTGCTCTTTGTTAATATTGTGCTTTGGCCTTGCTTCATACCTTTGTGCATAAAGCTTTGCATATCTGCTAAGCAAAGCCATTCGGTCTTTGCGCTCTGCCATTACTGACTAATTTCTGACGAAGCCTCTTTAACTTTTTCAGTCAGCTTGCTCTCAACAAACTCATAAACACGCTCAAATGCTTCAGCGATGTTTTCGCCTTCACGTCGTGAATCTTCGATACCCAGGTCAATACGCAATGATTGGAAGTTTCCAACATTAAGTGTATAGCCTAGGGCAACAGTTACCTTTGTCTCACTGTTTTCCATCTCATACCCTTCTAAATAGATTCGTTCCATACCGGAACAAATTTTCCATCTTCTGTCTTTGTATACATCAGTATACCGTCACCCATACGCCTTGTCAACTCTTGAACTGCTGGAACCGTGTTGTTAGAGACAAGCCCGTCTTTACGAGGACGTCCTTTGTGTTGTGAAGCAAGTATATCACGAATTTCCTTAACCGCTGTTTCAGAGTAGTAGGCTCTAATCCTCCAACCCCTCTCTGCATTGAGAGAAGCCGCTACAGGAGGCGGAATTACTCCTTTTGTAACAAGTCTATAAATATGTTTTTGGTGTCTGTTTACAAGAGTTGCAGTATCTTTAACCGTGTAAGCTCTTTGCTTATTTTTCTTAAAGTCTGATATTAAACAACTTTCTATCCTGTCTTTATTAATATTATAAACAGACATGATGTCGCTTGATCGGCTGGAGTGATGTTTACGAACAAGGTCTCCGTTTAAGAAAAAGACTCTCTTGTTCGCTTCAACTACTGGAGCGTTGTTGTATGCTTCCCTGTCCATGGCTGCCCCTAAACTGGAACACCGACCATTACCAGATTGACACCAACCGAGGCAACACCAATAGTTTTAAACTTGATAGTACCCTCAACCCTATTGTTTGTAACCTTAGTCAGCAAGACAGACACGTCCTTACCAGCCTCGGTGGAGCTGTCTCCAATCAAAATAGGCGTTGCAGTGATAATTGGTGGGTATGCAAAATCACTAAAGTTATAACTAAAATTAGTCTCCCCATCGGGGCTTGTACTTGCATTGTTTGTTACCTCAAGGTACCCGCCCACAATTCTTGCATCAGAAGTTCTAACATTCTGCTTGCCAGCAGAAACGGTATCGACAGATGAATATCTTCCAGTCGTCGTTGTTAGCTGAGCGGCAAGCTCATTAACCGTATTGGCTATCTGGTAAATATAAGACAGATCTAATGGCTGTCCTCGTTCTGGTAAAGGTATCTTAGACATAAAACTCCTAACTCAATGATACCAGATCTTCGGGGGCATCGGTGTCCCAAATAATAAGGCTAGAGGCGTATTCTCTATCAGAGCTAGATATTTGAACAGCAGCCTCTACGGTAGAAGCACCAGACTTGGCCAATAAAGAGTATGTATGAATTAAGGTTGTTCCGTGATATTTAAAAGTTTCATCTGTGTCAAACTTTATAAAAACATCATAAGATCTTCCAATGTTGTCATCGCCCCAGACTAGCTGAATGGCTGATCCAGTAATAATAATGTCTCCCTCAACAGGATCTATATCAATGCCCGAAAGCTCTCTAATTGGAGACCATTGAGAAAATCTGTTTTGGTCCTCAGAAACAATCCGATACCTTACAAGATATCCATAACTACCGTCTGCTAGAAGACTAACTGGCGGTAGCGTGTCTTTTTTTACAACCGCTTTTTGATCTCCACTTGGCATTAAGCCACATCCATTCCGTACCTAAATTCAACAATATTAGATGTGTTCGTGGCCTTAGTGATAGGCTGTCCGTCGTCAGTTTTAATAACAGTGTATCCAGACAAGCCATATAAAGGATTTTGAGCAGTTTTGTTTTCAAACCTTAGACCGTCTAGTGCAACATAAAATTTATCAGAAGGGGTTTCTGAAGCTGTGTCAAATACTGTAGCGTAAATCTTGGCAGAAGTAACTGAGTCCCAAGTAAATCCAGCAGACTTTTCAAGGTTTCCCAAAGTGCTATCAACAAATGCATAGCGATTTGTTGCAAAGCTTTGATCTGCGTTTGTTAAATTAATGTGGAGCCTTGCAAAGTTGTCTGGATCTACTACGTCGCTTGACGCAAACTCAACCAGAATTCTTACCCCGCCTACCGCCTCAGACTGTGCGGGATCTTTATGCACAACAGCAAAGGCAAGCTTAAGCTCATCTTGTGAAGAGTTTTTGTCAAAGTCTACAGAAATTCCTGTTTTGTGTATGTGATCTCCACTGCTTAAGTACACTCGTGAGTCGTTGTATTCTTCTTCTAGAAGCGTAGACATGTCTCCCCGTAAAAATAAAGCCGTATCTAGAAATCTAGGAAGCTCCTGGTCTACTGTTCTTGTAGAGGTGCTAAAGGTAGTATCATTAGACTTACCAATAAAAGCTGTAAGCTCTCCGCCCTCGTCATCGGTAGGATCGATTATATCGTCCGACTCTCCTGTTAACTCTCCGCTGACTACGGGAACAGAAGAGGCTGTAGCTTCATCGTGAAACTCCCAGTTTTCAGACTGAGTAAAGGTGTATAACATTCTGCTGTCCCGATTTCCAGCCGAGGGGTTTGACCTTCCAGAGTATACTCCAACCTCTGTAAAAAGATATCTTTGATCACCTGGCAAGTCTGCAGAAAAAACAATATTCGCAGCTCCAGCTTCATCATAAACGTAGCCCCTAGAGGTAATCGGAACTCTTAAAACTTCAAAGTCCAGGTTTTCTTTAGTAGAGTAGTCACCAAACTCATCGGCACTAGAAAGTGGCTTGGGACCTACCCCTAGGGCAATGTGAGATGCATACGCTGGGGCTGAGCCAATTAGGTATTTAGCCAAGATTGTTTTACCAGTATTAGTAATCAAGATTCCTCCGTATATATTGTATCACTTAAGAGGCTTCCAGAATCAAGAATTTGTACGTCTACCAGCTCGTTTTTTTCCATATTTGTAACGTCAATGACTATATCTCCTCTTTCTGCAAAGGGTAGGTCTGTGTTAGTAAGGTAAACTCTTTCTTGATTTGGCCCAGAGCCTTCTTCTGGGATATGAGTATCCAGCCTAATTGCAAAGTTTTTAAAATATTTATCTATTGTTTCTGGCAAGGTAAAAATATTTAGAGGGTTATACCTTCTCTGTAGCTCGTTTAAGTTACCAATCAAAGAATAGGATACGTCAATGCCATTGATCAGGGTTGAACGAGCGATATTGATAATCTCAATTCCTGCAATTTTTTCAAAGTAAAGCTGTCCAAGAGCATCTACTGCAGTAGCTTCTGACTGGACGATAAGATCTGGAGTTGCTACCTTGACCCCAGACGTAGAAGACTCTGTAGGTGTTGCCACCGCTATCTCGGGTGTTGGGTTTGTCATTCTGTAACCTCGCTAACGTATGCAGTCATAGACGGACCTTCTTTTGCTCTGGAGTAATCTATGTAATAAACTACAAACCTAGTTCCAGCTTCTCCTAGCTCGTTTATGTTGTTTTCGTTTTTGTAGTCTACCTCCACAATGTCCCCCAGCTGTAAAATTGGCATACCAAAAATTTGTATTCCAGCAGACATTCTTTTTTTCATAACTCTAGAAGTTAGCCAAGACATTAGTGTGTCTGCAGATTCTTGGCTTTGAATATATGGGGCCTCAATGCTAAACTCTTTTCTGCCCTGAGTAAGTCTGTTAAATTTAATATTCTGATATTCCTGCACAGATTTTTCCGGTGGCAAGATTACAGTTTCTCCAGAAATAATAGGATCTGAAAGGTCTCCAGTTCTATTAAAGTATTCATCAACTGACAGCTCCTGCTGAGACTGCTGGGTAAAGGTAACTCCCTGAATTCTTAGGTAGTTTCCACTGCTAGAATCTAGGCTAAGCGCTGTGTCTGTGTTGTTAAAAATTAAGAACTCTGCTCCATAGGAACTTGCCCTAAAGCCAGAAACCGAGTATCCTCTAACCTTGTTAAATGTAGGAGCAATTTGTGCAGACAAGGCTGGGTAAGCTTTGTCATACCTAACGTTAAAGTACGAGGCTTCTCTCATAATTGTTCCAAACTCATCATAGTATATGCTGTATTTTGGTGGCTCGCTTGGGCCAATGCCAGAAAGATAAGTTGACTGGATTAGTCCGCTCATGGCGTACTTTTGAAGTGCCTGGTTGGCGTTTAGGTCCTCTGCATTGAACACTGATTTTATGGGGGCATCAATAGCGAAGGTGGCGTTCTGGCTGTAGTTATCGGTTAGTGCATAGATGTTTTCAAACATTAGCCTTGCGTTCCCCCGCACAAAAAGACTCATGTTGGTATAGGTTGGCAAAGGGTCTTCGTCATCTACGATTGCAACGTTTACATTGTTAATGTATAAGTAAAACCTTCTCTTGTCTCCCAAGTCTTCGTACTCTACTGCCAAATCGTATACAGTTGTAGATGTCTCTGACGCAAGTCTAGACTGACCAACAAAAGTGCCATCATCTACTAAGAAGTTTCCAATACCGCTCCAAAGCTTTACTGGAATTGCTGTTTCTGAGTCTGTAGTTGCAGAGCTATTTCTTTTTACTTTATAGAAAAATGCATCTGCTACCTGAAGCTCTTCGTTTTCGTCTTCTCCATACTCTGAAAGATTTGACGCTGTTAGTGCTGCTATCTCAAAGAAATACCCGTTGTTGTTTTCTGAATTAAGAAGTATCCCTAGCCCACCACTGCCTCCAGCAACCGTCAGGTCTTGTCCAGCAGAAACGTCTGAAAGGGTGTAGTATGTGCTTGATCCGTTAGCGGTTTGATCTCTTGTATCGCTATCCTCTAGCTGGCCAACGATCCGAACCCTAGTGCCAAAATGCTTAAACCTATTCTCTAAAGGCTTGTATACATAAGACACATAATCCCTACTTGACACTTCCCCAGTCGATCCTGGGCCATTCATTACCAGCGCAGAAGACTGAATAGTTGCTGGATAAGAGAGGCTATTGTCTATCTCATTAACTGGCTGATCTGCTAAAAAGTTTTTGATTACACCAACCCTGTCAGAGGATTGTGCTGGTTCGTTGTTCTGTCCAGCCACGCCTACAACAGTTTCCGGAGTCTCTTCGTTTTGGAATATGTACCTAGAGTCCATCTGAACACCACGAACATTGTCGTTATCTGACCAATAAGAGTCTAGCCCAGCAGAGTGCGATACAATGTTTGTTCCAAACTGGCCTCTTCCGTGTTTTGCGACAGGACCATTCTCTAGCTTAGTGACTCCACCATTAGTCTCATAGTTGGGTTCTGAATATATTCTGATTAGGCCAGTTGGATAGATCTTTCCGTTAAAAGGTATTTTTGCAAAGTATCTCTGGTATTCTCTTAGGCTGCTAATCCAAACGTTGTCGTTATTTTCTGCGTCCCTCTCACTTTCAGATAAACCTGGAATATTGTACTGGACGGCATCATATTTAATTACTTCACTGTTTGCATAAAAGTAACCGCTATATCGACTTAGCCAATATACGCCTTCTCCAAGATCAATAACGTTGTTTATAATTTTATGATCCTGCACCACGGGCAGGTCAGTTGACAAGTCTGAGTTTAGCGGTACCGCTGAAAGAGAGTACGCTGATTGCTCCATTACTTCTTCGTTTGTTGACCTCAAAGATTCATTGGCTGTGACTTCCCAAAGAAGGGCTGGCTTGTATACCCAGGTTTTGTCTCTTTCTGTAAGAAGTGCCTGCCTAATCGACCCATATGACCTTTGCAAGTATCTAGTAGAATAAACAATCTTTCCATCATTATAGATATCATTATCTTGGTATGAAACATCAATGATGTTAGAAAGATAAGAGTTGTCTGCTTTATTTTTAACTACCCCAGAATCTGTAAAATCTTTAGAGCCATACAAGGTTAAGTCTGTTGCCCTGTCTTCAGAGGTTGGCATAATATAACCTTTGCTCATAACAACAAAGTTGTTGTATTCGTCAAAGAACATGGCTGACTGTGTCGATCTTGCGAGACTATTTAGTACCTCTGCTACGCTTTTATCTGGCTCTACATAAAAGTAGGAAATAATCTCTTCGTCCTCGTTTGTATTTCTCTTAAAAGTATAGTTAGAGAATCCTACATAATCTAGCAATAGCGAAACTGCATAGCTCAGAGAAACGTTCTGCACAAGGATCTGTGGTGCCGTCGTTGTTTCTAGATAGAAGAAAAGGTCTCTCATACTAATAGAAACAGACCTATCTTTGTTATTTATTGCAGGGAAGCCTTCGCTGTACATTGTTTTAATTGGTACAAAATAATCTACCCCGTTTACGTCTACAACAATTTCATAAAGCTTGATCTGTATGTTTTGTGAAAGATATTTTGAAATAATGCTTGAAGTGTTTTCTTCATAGAAAGCTTGGTCATAGTCGAACAAATTTAAGGTTCCAGTAGAAGCAAGCAGCTGCCCCACTGGCAAGCCACTTACACCAAGATCAGAAGCGGACTTCTTGATAGAAAAGTCTGTAATCTTTTCTGACAGATCGACAGCTAGCCTTGGAGAAAGCTCGATAAGGTCTAGAGATGACTCAAAAACATTCATTGTCTCTGCAGCAATCCTCAAGCCCTTGACATATTGAAGCTCTCTGTATACAGGATCTTTGGATATGTTGTCAGAGAACTGTGGAGGGCTCGTTAGGTCTGTGACAAAAGACACTGCCCTGGTTACGTCATCAATAATTTGCCAGCCATAGTTAGCGACAAAAGTTTCATAAACTCCGTTTACGGCGACATACACAATACCGCGAACATCGGTAGAATTACGAACAAGGTAAGAAGTCCCATCGGTTAGGTCTGTTGCGCTAGGAAGCAAAGAAGACGAAGCAAATTCTTTTTCATACCTAAAAATATCGTAATACTCATCTGGAATCTTTAGCCCAAAGCCTATCTCCAAGTAGCCGTCACTATCAAAAATGGCTGAGCCGTCTCTTCGAACAGACTGCTCATCAAAGACCATCGCATCAAGCCAGTTGTCATCGAGCAGGTACTGAATTTTAAATATTACTGGCACAGTTCTGTTTGATGCACCATAGAAGGGATCTGTATAGGCACCAGAAGGGCCTGTAAACGGTCCTAAGTCAATGTCTCCCGTATTTGTTTGTACCTTTAAAACTATCCTGTTTGAAGGCACGGACTCCTTGTATACAACATACGGAGCAGCATCGTCAATGTAATTTCTTTCATTTACGACATTTGTGGCGATGCCCCGCTCTATTCCGTTTTCTGTCCTGTAAGAAGACCAATATTTAAAGAGATCTTTTTTGTCTGCCATGTAATATCTTGGACGTTGGGACATGAAGATACTGTCATTGTGGGAATAGCTGTTTTCAAAATACCTTAACTTGTTAATTCCAGATCGTGGCCTAAATCTACCAAAGCAGTCTTCCAAAGAAAACAACATCTTTTCTTTTTGTTTGCTAGAAATAAAAGCTAGAGGGGTGCCGTCGTCTTCAAGACCCCCGTCAATAACTACGTCGGCGTCTGTTGCTCCAGTATAAAAATTACCCTGATCATTATCACTAAAAGATGCAGCTACGCTGTGATAGAGGCTGTCTGCCTCAGTTGGCCTAAACCTATAGTTACCTACCTGCAAAATGTTTTCAGCAATGTTCATGTTCCATTCTGCAACTACTGAAGACTGCAGCTTGATCGATGAAGAATTTTGTAAGTGATTTTGTAACTTAGAATTAGTAAACATTATACCTCTTCTAGGCTAAGAGAAACATCCCAAAAATCGTGAGTAGCCCTTCCGCGCCTCGTAACATCAAACTGGAAATCTTCAAAGAAAACTTCTACAACTTCGTTGTACCTGCCTAGCTTATTATAAGCATCATCTTCAAAGTTATTAAATTTGTCGTACGCCAGGAAAACCCAGAAAGACCCTTGGTGATTTTCATACCAATCCAATAGGTCAACTGCCCCTGCGCCATTATCCACAACGTAGGATGTTTCTGCTGGATCAATAAAGGTCTCACCACTATTTTCGTCAATGATTAGTTCAGAACTTGCAGACCTTGATGGAAGGGTCTGCCAAGAAGTAGAAATAGAAAGCTTGTCTGCAATATGGTACGAACGCATTCTGCCATTAATAGTTCTAACTTTGTTTTCAATTCTGTTGCTCTTAAAAGAAATTGGCTGCCTGTTGTGATCTGACAGCACTAGGAAGTCTTCAAACTCTGTGCCTTCTGGAACGTAGAACCCATTGTCAACAATTCCTGGATTATCAGAGAATGCCATTGCTTGTGGCCTTGCATATTTTTTACGACCAGACATATATGCTGCGCTAGACATTAAATCCTATTCCCCCTAATTTTCTGACCCTCTACCTGCTTGATGCTCCGCATTACAGTGTTTGCAATTCTGTTGGGGTCTGCGTCTGACTTGACGTTAACTGCTAAGTTATAATTATACACGGAACCGCCACCGTATGTGCCACGATTAATGTCTTCAAGGTTCTTTACTCCAAATTCTTTAACTGCTGGGCGTCGAACAACATACTCTCCAGGAGTTAGCATTGCTGGGATTGTATCAGATCCTAGAGATTTAAAGAATCCACCTTCTGACTTGTAGGGAATCAGACCACCCATGGGGTAACCCTTAACCTTACCCCCCATAGCCATCTGTACTGGGGGCCCACTACGAGACCTGCTTGCTAGTCCACCAGAAGCCATTCCCCCAATTCCTCTTAGAGTTTGGCCGATTGGAACCCCAGTAGTGTTATTTCTCATGTTTATAGATTTCATCAGCATTGATTTGGTGTATGCATCGCTAGTGGCGGCTGCTGCTTTTGCCATCTCTGGAACAGTCATCGCCCTAGTTACGCCAGGAACATCGTCTTCTATAATTTGAATTGGGGCTGGTCTAGGTGCTTGTGAGGCTGGAGCTGGGGCTGGTGCTGCTGGCAAGCTAGCGCCCATAGAAACAACCTTTGCTTCAACCTCTCCAAACAAATCTCTGCTTAGCTCTACACCATTTACGAAATATTCATATAGCCCTAGTGCTCTTTCAATGTTTGTAGCAAATGCATCTGTATCTTCTGCTGCGCGGGTAGTAAGGTTAGAGATTTGCTCCCATTGGTCTTTTGTCCTACCGCTAACCTCAAGGGCTTCTACCTGAAGATCCTTATCGATCTCTGCTAGACGTATTCTTTCTTGTGCTGGCTCTAGTCTTGCTTCCTCAATGCCAAAGATTTCATCCTGTACATCTTTAACATTCTGCTCAAGCTGTTCCCTGGAGAGGCCCGACCCAGAACGGACACCCGCCAGCTCTGCCTCTTGTTGCCTCTGCAAGCTTTCTCTACGTGTTTCTTGTGCAGCCTGTGCCTGCTGTGTCTTAAGCTCTTGTTGTGCTCTGGCGGCTGCTGCGATATCACCACGGCTAAGAGCATCTGCAATGCTAAGCTGTGCCTGCTGTGCGCGGTTGACTCTTTCGTTTGCTTTGGCTACTTCGTCTAGTGCCTTAAACCTATCAGCATACTTATCATTGATTGTTTGCTCTTGATCCTCAATACCCTTTAGTTCTGCTTGGTAGTCGTCAACCTGGTACTGTAGTTTAGCAATCTGGTTCTCAGCTTCCCTTACGATGCCCTGATCCGCGTCGGTAGCAAGCCTAAAGTCAATCTCAACTTTATTTTCTTCTTGGGCAAAGTAATCATTAACTTCAGAGATGTACTCATCGAACAGAGTTTCTCTGCCCTCTTCTGTAGCAATCTTAACATTTAGTTCTAGGTTTGCTCTGTTCTGTGCATTTTTCAAGGCCTGAGACAAAGCTCCTGGATCAATAGATGGGTTTAGGAAAAGTGTAGAAAGATCTGGGTCATCTAGTATTGCTCTAATTTGTGAGTCTGTATACTGCCCTTGACTCTGTGCAAGTTTATTAAGAACCGCTGCTTGGTTTCCATACTCCTTGTTTGCCGCCCTGACAGAATCTGAAACCTGAGAACGCTCGCGCTCTCTATCCATCTGTGCTTGCAGGCTAGAAACCTCTTGGGTAATTCTAAGAATTTCATTAAGCTCTGCGGTAGTTGCAGCAGTGGCAATGGCAGTAGCAATTGACTGATTCTCTACAATCTTAAGTGCTTCTGCATAGCTTAACCCAGAAGCACGCAACTTAGTAACAGCACTAATTTGATTTTGTGTGTTAACAATAAATGCACGCTGTTCTTCAAGATATTCTCCGATAGCAATAGCTCGCAATGCTCCGCCAAGCTTCTTGGCTTCTGCCTTTAGTCCAGTAATTGAATTAGTTGCTGGGTCAAAGTTAAATAGCCTGCCCTTGTACTTTTCAAACTCTTCTGGGGGCATTCCAACAACAAGATCGATTAAGTCTTGGCTAGCGCCAACCCTTCTTAGCTGTTGTGACAATCCATTAAATCCATCGGTGCCTGCAGAAAGAGCGGATTCAATAGATCGGCTGGAAGCATTAAAGCCTTCTGTAACCTGAGTAGTACCACTTACAAGCTTTCTCAAGCTTTCTGTTATTTTATCAATAGAGGATGACGCCTTACCGCTGCCACCAGAAACGGCTTTGGGGATTTTTGACTCTTCTTCAAGGACTAGGTTGTATTGTTCAATAAGTGCTTGAAAATCTTCCTTAGTTGTAGCTGCAGCAAGCCCAGACCTTAGAGTAGAGTCTGCAATCATCGCTTGCGCCTGGGCAACCGGAACACCAAGACCAATCAGTCTTTCATATACTTCATTTTGCTCTTGAGCATCTGCCAGTCTTTCTTCTAAGCTTGCTTGTGCAGCTGTTACTTCTGCTGCAGCAATCTCGGCAGCGGCCTGTTGCTCTGTTAACTCGACCTGTGTTCCTAATTCTTTATTAAGCTCAGCGATAATTGGTGCGGTAGACTTTCCGCTCTTTCCAGCATCCTTAAGCCTATCTGCGTATTCAGCGATAACATCATCGTCTAGCATACCTGTTGATTTAGCTCTAAGAAGTGACATCTTGGAATCAAAATCATCGACTGTGCCTAATAATGTTTTAAATTCGTCAGAGCCTTCTGGCAAGCTTTCAAGCATCTTTTCAAAAACAGCAGCTTTGTCTCCCTCTTCAAGTTTGTCAAAGTTGGCAAGCACTGAGTCCATATCTGAGTTGAACTCTGCTACAGAAATAAGTCCATTCTCAACGCCTTGCCCAAGGGCCTCAAATGTTCCGGTTAGAGCACTTGCATATTGGTCTATGCTCTGCAATCTTTCTGGACTTGGCAAAGCGCTTGCGGAAGTTGCTCCATACTTTTCTGTTGCGTAATCAGTTGGCCCAACTCCGCTAACTTCTGTTCCAGAAACAGACACGGTAGATCCAGTTATTTCTGGCAAGCTGGAAATACCTTCTCTAGCCTCTGCCAAGCTTTCCTTTAGTGCAGCACGGGCTCCTTCAGTTCCAATCCCAAGGCTAGCGAAGTCAAGGCTAAGGTCTGTTCTTCCCGCTTCTTGTACTAATGCGTTTACAATTGACTGTACCTGTTCCTGTGCAAAGCCAGACGCCTCCAGGCGTGCCCCCAAAGTTTTAAGGGCTAGCTCTACATCCTTAGCTGCACCGTTTTTAATTGCTTCAATGTCTTTTTTAAATGTTGTTTGAAACTCTTTTGTTCCTACAAGTTGCTGCCCCTGGGCCTGTGTTTCTGCATCGACACCTTCTAGGCTGGGAGCAAATCCACGAGACAGGCCGCCTTCGCTAAGTGTAACTCCAAAAATATCTCCAAGCTTTTGCATCTTGTCAGATGTCATTGTTGCAACATTGCCAAGACCCTCAATTGCCTGCTTCTGTTTTTGATGAGCTGCATAAAGGGCCATGCCACCGCCGACTAGCAATGCAAGAACTCCAACCGCGCCAACGAGTCCAAATTTAAACTTCTTTAAAAAGTTTCCAATTTTGGGAAGAATCTTTTTGCCCATATTACTATCCATGCCAGAAGATACAAGCTCGGTAACGGCACTTAGACCAAACAAAACACCGCTAACCTTAGCAATCCCCTCTGCAAACTTTCCCGTTTCTCCGCCAGCCATCATTGCGATACTAGACAAACCAGTAAGCGCAAAGCTAGAGGACATAAGGCCTCTGTTAAACTTTCCAAACCCTGCTGCTGCCTTTCCTGCTGCTGGAATTCCAACTGGAGCCTGTGGGGCTTTAGCAAATCTACCAGTCTGTGGGTCTCTAAACCTACCACCACCACCAGTCGCACCAGTAGCTACAGCTGTACCAACTCTGGCACCAGCCCTTTGGGCATCATCTGTTCCACTTTCAATTCCCAAAACTGCACCCTGGGCAATATTTGCACCAGCCCTTTTAGCTTTTTTGGAAGGAGACTTTGATTGCGCTGCTTGGTTTACGCCAGCGACAGTAGAATCTGCTATCATAAAGCCCATTCTCTGGGCCGCTCTCTTAATGGCGTTAGATGCTTTTGGATTACTTACAAGCTTTTCAATATTTTGTAGTTTTGGTTGAGAAACATGACCCATTTGTAGGTCTGCAGCAGATTGTCCAGTTCTTCTAGAAAAAAGCGCTTGAGCTGATGGGCCAAGGCTAGTATATGATCTTGGACCACCTGACCGAATAGATCTCCTGGCGCGAGTAAGCTCTTTTGACCCAGCTCTCCTGGCCTCTGTTGGAGCGCTGCCATAATAATCTTCGTCTAAGCCAAATGTTTTGCGAACAACACCGCGATCAACATCTGACTTTATCTTATTTACATCTTTTTCAACGGCTTTCCCCGCTGCTTGCCAAGCCTTTTGATACCTTTCGTTACTATCTTCAATGCCTTTAAAGGTTGTATCAAATTCTTTATTAAGTTTTTGTGTAAACTTTTTACTGATAGCTTCATACTCATCAGCTATTGAGTCAAACTTTCCTGCTCCAACAGATGCTTTTCCAGGAGTAATCCCCCTAGCTTCTCCAATTCTTAAGGCTAAGGGAGAAAGAACATTTTCAAAACCTGTCCCGCCGCTTGCCCTTTGGGCCATATTTTCAGATTTATTTTGCAATCTCATTGCATACTCTGGGTATGTTGGTATTAGTCCTGTTTTAAATCCAGGAATCTCATCTGCAATAATTCCATTAATCAATGCCCCGTATTTTTTAGTCATTGCGGCTGGGATAATGGCTTCTCCATTAGAAACCATAGCGGCAATAGAGTCTGAGGTCCCTGTTCCTGGTCCTTTGATAATTCCACCAGCGGCGTAGCCCTTTGGTTTAACTGTTTTCCCGCCACTAACAACTGGCCCTCTAAAGTTTCTTTGGCTAACAATAGCCTTTTCGTAGGCTGCTCTTAGCCTATCGACAGCCCTTGCCTCTGAAGTAAATGTTTGTTTAAGTTGATTGTGAACCTGATCAAGGGATGCTGCAACGCTAGAGGCTTGAATCTGTTCTTGAGTTAAGTAATCAAACTGTTGGCCTAATGTTTGTGTGTCTTGCTTGCTCCTGCTAAATGCCCCGCTAAGAACTGCAAACATCTTGATAAGGTTTGCAACACCGTTGGCCAACAGACCGAAAGTCATAAGGGCTATAGGACCAATACCACCAAGAATAGCAATTAGGCCCATGATAACCCTCTTGGTGCCGTCTCCCATATTGTTGAATGAGTCAAGGACCTTAGTGCCAAACTCTACAAATGGTGTGGCGAGCTTCAGGAACTCTTCACCAACTGGGGCAAGCTCTGCTTTCAGCTTTTCAAAGGCTGACTGGAATTTAGCGGTTGTAGAATCCGAAACAACGGCAAGCTCTCCCTCGGACAGCGCGGCTAGCTCTTCAATAGAAGCAGTAGCTAGATCTGCTACCCTGGATGCCTGGGTGCCCTGCTTGGTAATATTATCAAAAAGTGTAGAGATACGAGCGAACTGGAATCGACCAAAAAGTTGCTCGATTGCTCTTGATCGGTTTAGTGGGTCTAGCTGATCTAGCGCTTGGCCTAGATTCATCATTGTGCCCATTAGGTCGCCAGCGTTTTGCTCAACAATTCCTTTAATGTTAATACCCAAGCTAGCCATAAACTCTGTGGCTTTTTGAGTTGGGTTGATGATACGTGCAAGACCAGACTTGAGCGCGTTAGCTCCTTCTGCGGCGTTAACCCCACCTTCCTTCATTGCTGCAAGGAAGAATGACAAATCTTGTACGTCTCCACCCAGAGCCTTAATAACAGGAGCAACCTTGGGGATAGCAGTAGTGATGTCGTCAAGAGATACAACTGTCTGGTTTTCTACTGCGTTTAAGAAGTTAATAGATTCTGCAAGCTCTTCATTAGACATCTTGAAGGCATTTTGCAAAGCAATGGTTGTTTCTAGCGCTTGCTGTGTTTCAATCTGACCCAATACCGCCAGCTTAGTGGCTTGAGCGGTTTGTGACTGTAGGTCTGCACCAGAGAAACCAGCAGCTGCAGCGTCTGCTGCTAGACCAATAGTGTCTGCTACTGCGATACCGTATTTAGTAAACTCCTCACCAAGATTTTCAATATCTTTAAGTGCGCGGTCTCTTTCTTTTTCTGGGGTAAAAAGATCTCCGTAAACTTTACGGAACGCAATTGCCTGCTTTTCCATTTCCATGAAAACGCGAGATGCTGTCATTCCCAAAATACCAAGAGGTATTGTAAAACCAACCATAAGCTGACGACCAGCCCACTGAGTGTTCTTACCAAAGTTTAGAAGGTTTGTAGAACCTTGTCGCAAC
>ENA-OUOG01002748-OUOG01002748.1-marine-metagenome-genome-assembly--contig:-NODE-2748-length-17628-cov-11.333200_pt1 | contig 17628 bp, 14 predicted proteins | sample MGYA00248635_ERZ508505 | MGnify/ENA primary metagenome ERZ508505 (study PRJEB26176, sample SAMN06267871) | marine metagenome | isolation source: Saanich Inlet, British Columbia, Canada | place: Pacific...
TCACCTTATTCTAAAACAATTTAATTTAAAATATCATGAAAAAAATCGAAGCGATTATCAGAAAATCGAAATTCAGCGCCGTGCGAGATGCACTGCATGAAGTGGGAGTCAACTTCTTTTCTTATTGGGATGTTACGGGTTTAGGAAACGAACAAGAAGGACATGTTTATAGAGGAGTTAGCTATAGCACAAGCGACATCCAAAGAAGATACATCTCAATAGTTGTTAATGATGACTTTGAAGCCATCACCATAAAAACCATCATAGATGCTGCAGGAACAGGAAATGTTGGAGATGGGAAAATTTTTGTAAGCGACATCAAGGAAGCTTACAGAATTAGAACAGGCGAAAAAGGCGGAGAAACATTAAACTAAACTTTTACAAAATTAAATTATGGAATTACTTACAATTAATAATGTATGGATGATGCTGTGTACAGCACTGGTTTTCTTTATGCATTTAGGTTTCGCTTTTTTAGAAATCGGATTGACAAGACAAAAAAACACCATCAATATCTTATTCAAGAATATTTTTATCATTACAGTTGGGCTCTTATTATATGCCTTAGTTGGATTTAACCTAATGTACCCAACTTGGGGCGCTAACGCTTCGGGTTATTTAGGTGATTTTATTTTCGGAATCTCCGCACCTTTAAAAGACGGTGCCTTAGATTTGGCCTACAATAAGGGATACACATTCTGGACCGATTTCTTATTTCAAGGAATGTTTGCAGCCACTGCAGCAACGATTGTTTCTGGAGCTGTTGCTGAAAGAATGAAAATCTTACCTTTTATGATTTTTACAATTCTATATGTAGGATTGGTATACCCAATCGCCGGATCATGGAAATGGGGAGGTGGATTTTTAGATCAATTAGACACGCCTTTTTATGATTTTGCAGGGTCTACGTTAGTACACTCTGTAGGAGGATGGGCAGCTTTAATAGCCGTATGCTTACTTGGTTCTCGAATTGGAAAATTTAAGAACGGAAAAATTCAAGCAATCCCTGGTCATAATATACCACTAGCCACCGCTGGAGTTTTAATCCTTTGGTTGGGTTGGTTTGGATTTAACGGAGGTTCTGTATTATCTGCAGACCCTGGTGCAACCTCTTTAACCTTGGTTACCACCTGTTTAGCTGCTGCTGCAGGAGGTGTGATTGCTTCATTAGTTTCTACCATCATGTACAAAAACTTAGATTTAACCATGTTTTTAAACGGAATCCTTGGTGGTTTGGTAGCTATAACAGCAGGTGCAGATCAAATGTCGCCAACAGATGCCATTTTAATTGGTGGAATTGCTGGTGCATTCATTGTATTTGCCGTAAGTTTAATTGACAAATTAAAATTAGATGATCCTGTTGGAGCCATAGCAGTCCACCTAGTATGTGGAATTTGGGGAACCTTAGCTGTCGGTATTTTCGGAAACCTTGCTAGTGGATCACAATTTTTAAGTCAATTATTAGGAATTTCAGCATATGCTATCTTTTGTATCATTACTTCCTTTATCATTATTTATACCCTAAAGAAAACCATCGGTATTCGAGTGAGTGAGAAAGAAGAATTGGAAGGATTGGATGCACATGAACATGGAATGGACGCCTATCCAGATTTTAGATTGAACGAACACTAGGTTCGAATAAAAAATAGCTTTTTAAAGCCTACAGGAAGAAATCCTGTAGGCTTTTTGTGCTTTTTATGAATATCACAAAATAAAATGCCTTATTTATGATTATTTCATTTTTCTTACCTTTTTTCCGTCATCTCAATAAAAACAAAATCAAAACACCTAAATCATTGAATTATTTTCAATAAAAATACTAGTTTTACGAAAATTATTCAACAAAATGAAACAACAAGGCCTCTATTTACCTGAATTCGAAACCGCCAATTGTGGTGCTGGTTTTATCTGTAATCTTAAAGGAAAAAAATCGAATAAAATCATTCATAATGCTTTAGAGATTCTTGTAAAACTAGAACATAGAGGCGCAGTTAGCTCGGACGGAAGAACAGGGGATGGCGCAGGAATTTTAATTGATATTCCACATGATTTCTTCAAACGTGTTTGCAACTTCGGTCTTCCAGCTCCAAAAGAATATGCTGTTGGAATGGTTTTTTTACCAAGAAGTTCCAATCAAAGTAACTTTTGTATTGCCGCTTTTGAAGATGAAATCAAAAAACAAGGTTTGCGCATTATTGGCTGGAGAGATGTTCCTGTAGATACTTCTAGTATTGGTGAAATTGCTGCAAAATCAGAACCTAAAATAAAACAAATTTTTGTCGATAAGAATGATCAAGAACTGTCCGACTTAGCATTCAATGCCAAATTATTTGCTGCAAGAAAAATTGCAGAACACATCATCTCAAAATCTAAATTATCACAAAGAGATTATTTCTATTTACCAAGTTTTTCAACCACAACCCTCATTTACAAAGGACTTTTAATTCCTGAAGACATAGGGCGCTACTATAAGGATTTAAAAGAAGAAGATGTAGTAACAAGATTGGCACTAGTACACCAGCGCTTCTCCACCAATACATTTCCTGCTTGGAGTTTGGCACAGCCGTTCCGATACATGTGTCACAATGGAGAAATCAATACGCTACGTGGAAACGTGAATCGAATGAAGGCGCGCGAGGAAATCATGAAAAGCGATTTATTTGGTGAAGACATCAAAAAAATATTTCCAATTGTAAGTGAAGGACAATCCGATTCTGCTTCCATGGATTTGGTTGTAGAACTGTTATTGATGACAGGGAGATCTTTACCAGAAGTCATGATGATGTTAGTTCCTGAAGCATGGGAAAAACACCAAACCATGTCGGAAGATAAAAAAGCATTCTATGAGTACAACTCCTGCATCATGGAACCTTGGGATGGTCCTGCCTCAGTTCCTTTTACCGATGGGAATTTCATTGGAGCATTGTTAGATCGAAATGGATTAAGACCTTCTCGATATACCGAAACCAAAGACGGTTTTGTCATCATGTCTTCAGAAATTGGTGTGGTAGATGTAAAACCAGAAAATGTAAAAAGCCATGGTCGTTTAGAGCCAGGAAAAATGTTTTTGGTAGATATGAATGCTGGTAGAATTATTGAAGATGAAGAAATAAAAAATGAAATTGTTTCTCAAAAACCCTATAAAGAATGGGTAGATACCCATACACTTCCTCTTTCTGAAGTACCTTATACAAATAATACTTGTCCAATTGAAGCAACAAAATACGACACTCGTTTGCGTGTTTTTGGGTATACCTTAGAAGACATTTCTACTGTAATCAATCCCATGGCAACACAATCCAAAGAAGCTTTAGGTTCTATGGGAATCGATACGCCACTGGCTGTACTTTCAGACAAACCGCAACTGCTCTACAATTATTTCAAGCAACTTTTCGCACAAGTCACCAATCCACCTTTAGACGGAATTCGTGAAGAAATAATTACCGATATTAGTTTGGCAATTGGGGGTGATCGTAACATTTTTGATGTCATTCCAGAACAAGCAAAAAAATTACGCATTCAAAATCCAGTCATCTCTAATGATGATTTAGACAAACTTAAAAACCTAAAACATCCCGACTTTAAATCGGTTGTGATCCCAATGTTGTATCCGATTTCAAAAGGAGTTAACGGATTGGAAAAAGCATTGGATGATATCTTAGTTGCCTGTGAAATGGCTATTTTCGAAGGTGCCAATATCATTATCCTTTCCGATAGAGGTGTAGACGAAGACAACGCTCCGATCCCTGCATTAATGGCCTGTTCCTATGTAAATCACTCGTTAAACAAAAAACAAAAAAGATCGAAGTTCGGAATTGTAATTGAATCTGCAGAGCCAAGAGAACCGCATCATTTTGCAACCTTATTTGGTTATGGTGCCAGTGCCATTAATCCCTACTTAGTCAACGAAATCATTCGTGACCAAGTAAAGACAAACGTGATTAAAGGAATAGATGCCGAAGTTGCTGTTAAAAACTTCAACAAGGCGATTGGAAAAGGAATTCTGAAGATTATGAATAAAATCGGAATTTCTACACTCCACTCCTACCGTGCTTCTCAAATTTTTGAAGCTTTAGGATTAAAGAAAGCATTTGTTGGAAAATATTTCCCAAACACTCCGACTAGAATTGGCGGAATTGGATTGGTCGTTTTAGACAAGGACATTCAGAAAAGATTTCAGAAAGCGTTTAAACTAGAAAGCTTCAAAGATGCACTTCCTTTAGAAATTGGTGGTGAATATCGCTGGAGAAGAAATGGTGAAAAACACATGTTTAATCCAACAACGGTTTCTAAATTACAAGAAGCAGTGCGTCAAAAAAATGTGGATAGTTATCAGATCTATGCTGATGAAATTAACAACCAGAATAAAAATTTAATGACCATTAGAGGCTTGTTTGAATTCAACAACCTCGACCCAATATCAATAGAAGAAGTAGAACCTTGGACAGAAATCGTAAAACGATTTAAAACAGGAGCTATGTCCTATGGATCTATCAGTCAAGAAGCCCATGAAAACTTGGCCATTGCGATGAATCGAATTGGTGGAAAAAGCAATTCTGGTGAAGGAGGAGAACATAAAAATCGTTTTTCAAAAGAAAAAAATGGCGACTGGAAAAACAGTGCTATCAAGCAAGTAGCCTCAGGAAGGTTTGGAGTTACTAGCAACTACTTAACCAATGCCAAAGAGATACAGATTAAAATGGCACAAGGTGCAAAACCAGGTGAGGGCGGACAATTGCCCGGAGAAAAGGTATTGCCTTGGATTGCCGAAGTTCGAAATTCGACACCTTATGTGGGGTTAATATCTCCCCCACCGCATCACGATATTTATTCGATTGAAGACTTAGCTCAGCTTATTTTCGATTTAAAAAATGCCAATCGTGAAGCAAGAATCAATGTGAAATTAGTCTCCAAAGTAGGCGTTGGAACCATTGCTGCAGGGGTCGCAAAAGCAAAGGCAGATGTTATTTTAATTTCTGGTTTTGATGGTGGAACTGGGGCTTCCCCACTCACCTCTTTAAAACATGCAGGTTTGCCTTGGGAATTAGGTCTGGCAGAAGCACAACAGACCTTGGTTATGAACAATCTAAGAGGGAGAGTCGCTCTAGAATGTGATGGTCAATTAAAAACAGGAAGGGATGTTGCCATTGCAGCCTTATTAGGTGCAGAAGAATTTGGTTTTGCAACCGCACCGCTTGTAGCCTCGGGATGTATTATGATGCGTGCATGTCACTTAAACACCTGTCCTGTTGGAATTGCAACCCAAGACCCTGAACTTCGTAAGAATTTTAAAGGGACTCCAGAACACGTGATCAACTATATGTATTTTGTTGCCGAGGAGTTACGACAAATCATGGCGAGTCTTGGTTTTAGAACCTTGAAAGAAATGGTGGGACAAACCCATAAAATAAATGCAAAGAATGCAGTTCAGCATTACAAAGCAAAAGGAATTGAAATTGCTGCTATATTACACCAACCGGAAAGTGAAGCAACCACAACCCTTTCAAATTCAGAGAAACAAAATCATAATTTAGAAAATGTATTGGACATGCAAATTCTAAACGATGCCAAATCAGCAATCATTAATAAAAAAATAGTCAATTTATCTTATCCAATTCAAAATACAGATCGAACATTAGGAGCTATTATTAGCAACGAAATCTCTAAAATACACGGCGAAGATGGTTTACCAGAAGATGCTTTATCTTTAAATTTTAAAGGATCTGCTGGTCAAAGTTTTGGTGCTTTTTCTACCAAAGGAATTACTTTAAAGCTAGAAGGAGAAGCCAATGATTACTTAGGAAAAGGTTTATCTGGCGCCAAAATAATAGTAAAGAAACCCAAAGAAGCTACCTTTGTTGCTGAAGACAATGTGATAGTTGGAAACGTTTGTTTCTATGGTGCTATTAAAGGAGAAGCCTACATCAACGGAATTGCAGGAGAACGTTTTGCTGTAAGAAATTCGGGGATTACAACTGTTGTAGAGGGGGTTGGAGATCATGGTTGTGAATACATGACCGGTGGAAAAGTGGTTGTTCTAGGAAAAACAGGTCGAAATTTTGCCGCAGGAATGAGTGGTGGTATTGCATACGTATATAATAAAAATAATGAATTCTCTGACTATCTGTGTAACTTAGAAATGATTGATTTGGACACCTTAGTTGCTGCAGACTTTGAGGAACTGAAAGCAGACATCACCCAGCATTATGAATATACAGAAAGTACTTTAGCAGAAAAATTACTTCAAAATTGGGAAACCGAGAAATTGAACTTCATTAAAGTCTTCCCAAAAGATTATAAGAAGGCATTAGAGCGAATTGCAAGAGAGGAACGTACAGAAAAATTAACAGCTTAATAAAAAGACATGGGAAAAATAGGAGGATTTAAAGAATTCAAAAGACAGAACGAAACCAATTTAGCTGTAAAATCACGTATTCAAAATTACAAAGAATTTACGGTACCCTTGCCAGAAAAAGCGCTTAAAAAACAAGGATCTCGCTGCATGGATTGTGGGATTCCATTTTGCCACAGTGGATGTCCATTAGGCAACTTAATTCCTGACTTCAATGACATGGTACACAAGGGGGAATGGCAAAAGGCTTCCGATCTTTTACATGCCACTAACAACTTCCCAGAATTTACAGGAAGACTGTGTCCTGCTCCTTGTGAACAAGCCTGTGTCTTGGGAATTGTAGACAGTCCTGTAGCCATTGAAGACATTGAAAAAAGCATTGTAGAAAAGGCCTTTGCAAATGGCTGGATTCAACCCATCTTGCCAGAAAGTAGAACCGGTAAAACAGTTGCCGTTATTGGCTCTGGACCTGCTGGGCTAGCTGCTGCACAACAACTTAACAGAGCAGGTCACAGTGTAACTGTTTTTGAAAGAGATGATGAAATAGGTGGCTTGTTAAGATATGGAATTCCAAATTTTAAACTGGAAAAAGAGATCATCGACAGAAGGATTACTATTCTAGAGAAAGAGGGGATAATCTTCAAAACCAATGTGAATGTGGGTGGCAATTATGACCTTAAAAATCTAGACTATTTTGATGCGATCGTTCTTTGTGGTGGCGCTACTAAAAAAAGAGCTTTGCCTATTGACGGAGCAGATGCAAAAGGTGTTGTGCAAGCGATGGATTTCTTAACACAACAAACCAAGCAACTGTTCAATAAAGAAGTTGATGGCCCCCTTTTATCAGCAAAGGATAAAAATGTAATCGTTATTGGTGGTGGAGATACCGGATCTGACTGTGTGGGAACTTCCAACAGACAAGGTGCAAAATCGGTCACCAACTTCGAAATTATGGAAAAACCACCCGAATTGAGAAGCGAAAAAACGCCTTGGCCTTTTTGGCCTTTGCAAATGAAAACAAGCTCTTCACACGAAGAAGGTTGTGATCGCAACTGGTTGATAAGTACCAAAGAGTTTATTAAAAATGCTAAAAATGAATTGATTGCTGTAAAAACCGTGGAAGTATCTTGGACTTTTAAGCCAGGAGAACGCCCTGTTTTAAATGAAAAACCAGATTCTGAAAAAATTTGGCCGTGTGATATGGTCTTATTGGCTTTAGGATTTACAGGACCTGAGACTTCATTGAGCGATCAACTAGGCTTGGAACTCGATGCAAGGAATAATTACAAAGCAAAAAAATACCAAACGAATGTACCACATGTATTTTCTGCTGGAGACATGAGAAGAGGACAATCTTTAATCGTTTGGGCTATTTCTGAAGGAAGAGAAGCTGCCAAAGAAATAGATACCTATTTAACTTCTGAATCGTTCTTGTCCTCAAAAGGAAAAGGTGATTTACTTTCTGCAAATTAACAACACGCAACACATCAATAAAAAACCCCTACTAAATTAATAGTAAGGGTTTTTAAAGATATTTTAAAATAGCTAAAAAAACTTATCGCAAAAATTTTCTTAGTTTTCTTATTTTTTTACTTTTCTTTTCCAAAGTTTCAAAATTAGGGCAATCTTCTAAATCTGACTTTTTAAAACCAAGTTCGTCAGATTGTTCTTCAATTTCTTGTCCTTTTTCTCTTAAGGACTTGAATTCCTCTTTTTGTTCTTCTGAAGCTCCCTCTTCAGAATCGACAGCTTCTCCTAAAGCGATTACTTCATCCACAACTATTAACATAGCATCAGCTACTTCGCATTCTGTTGTTAATTCACTTACATCAATGTCTTTTGCTTTGTTTCCACAACTGATAACTAAAGCTGTAAATAAAAAGGCTGCTAAAATTTGTTTGATTCTCATACTGTTTGTTTTTAGATTGTTTACAAATATAACTAATTCCTAATAACTGAACTTATCCAATTTTAGCAGATTTAGTTCTATTACAAGGTTCACACAATAATTGAATGTTTCTGTAAGTATTTGCACCACCTTTTGAATAAGGGATAATATGGTCAAATTATAAATTTGTAATTCTATCCATAATAAAATTATGTATTTTCATTAACGAACGTCTTGAAATCTGAATAAGGTCAGTTGTCTCTTTTAAATAAATACCTAAGGAGCCTTCATTGAATATTAATTTCATTTCTTCAGAATAATCATTTACCAAGCAGCGTTGTGCAGCCTCAACTGAGCTGTAAAAATAACTGGAAGAGACATTGGGATTATTTTGAAATGGAAGGCTGCAAAGACTATCTAGAGTTTTGTAGGTATTTGAATCAATTTTATTATTGAATTTAATTGTCACTTTTGTAGTTTTTTCAGAATCAAACCTAGCACTGTGAGTCATTTTAGAATCAACAATTTTATAACTAGGAATTTCTAAACCAATTAATTTTTGTAATTCATTTTTGTTTTCATATTTGTAGGATGTACATGAATATATAAGTAAAACAGGAATTATAAATAATATTTTCATTGATTAAATTTAGTAGTTAATTGTATTAAAATATAGTTAATAAATATCTTAAGAGAAAAGGGGTTTTAGTTTGACTTCACCGTCTGTACAAAGTGAGTAAGTTTCATTTATTTCTAATGAATTAATATCAATTGGGCCTTGACCACTAAGTGATATAAGCTTCTCAAAGAGTAGATTTCTTTCTTGGGTATTATTTGTAATGAACTCTAAACTATTTAAAAATTTATCTTGTATTGCCCAACCATTTTTAAATCTTATATCAATACAATCTACTTTATAGTTTTTACTAGATAAGTATGTTAGTAATTCTAGTGTATTTTCAAAAGATAAATTCATTTTATGTTGTGGATAAACCTTTTTAGTCTTCCTGTTTCTTGCGCTCTTTTTACGGTAATGTAATATCAGTTTATGAATACTGAGATGTTTAAAATGAATGAGCATGGATATTCTGTCAAAATCATTATTGAATTTAATTTTAAAACTCCTGTGGGTACCCTTTTCCAATTTGTTATGATCATCAATGTCTTCTATCCATGGAGAATATCTTAATTCTATAGTTTTAAATAATATGTATTCTTGGCTGTCTTTCATTCAACGTAATTTTATTTTACATAAATTTCATGTAGTACCCATAACCAATAGCTTTTGTAATTGGAAAAGAGTTCCATACTCCCAAATAATTAGGTTTACAATTTAGTTGAGCATTTTTACAAATAAATTAAGTATTTTATTCATGCTCCAATTGGCCCATTCACTAAGTTTAAATGAAACTAAAAGCCACGGGGGTATTTTTTAGCATACTCTTATAAGTATTTTGCCAATTAAATACTCCTTGGGCCTATTAATTTTTCGGATAGCTTGATATTAAAGAATTGTGAACATAACCCTTTACTCTTCCACTAGCATAATAGACATAAGACCATTTGTTTGAAAATAAATGCTGATCTGGATTAGAAGGATTAAAAGGAATAACATATACAAAATGGTTTTTTTTCATTGTAAGGATTACATTAGAATTTTTAGTTCCATATGCTCTCAAATTAGCATTTCTTTTAATAAGGTATCTTGGGTATAAACCTGTATGTAGAAAGTACTCATTCTCTTGATCACTTGGAGGTTGAAATACAAAAGTCTCTTTTTTCTCAAGTTTATCAAGTCCAAGTTTTTTATATGCTATGGCAGCATAATCTGGATAATCTACAGGATTATTGTTTGTTTTAGGCTTTATATAGCCCTTTTTTCCTGTATATGGATTTACATTAGGATATGTTGAATAATTATCATTTATAGTACTGTTTGGTACTGTTCTGTAATATCCTTGAACATAAATACCATCAGCTCTATGATAACCAGAAATCCATTGAGAATTTTGATTAACTTGCCCAAAGCCGCTCTGAGAAAAAATTAAATTAAATACTATAATGCCAGAAAAATTCAATATAAATTTATACATACAGATAATTTTTTATAAATAAATATACAAAAATATTTAAAAGTGCAATGACCCCTTTACTTGAACTCATAGAAATTGAGGACAATTGGATATATCAAGATGCACAACATGAATCTTATTTGTCTAAAAAATTCTTGATACTGGATATGAGTACAAATTGTTTTGATTAAACAATTGTAGGCATATCTTCCTCTTTCAATTCTGCTATTTCTAAACCTCTTAAGTAGGTTAGAGATACATATATTAATAAATCAACAAATATCGGTGTTAGTGCACCCCTTACTGCACCCTTTTACTAAAAATTAGGCATAAAAAAAGAGCCATAAATTAATATAACTCTTTGACTGTATTGGACTTAACCCTTGTGGAGAAGATGGGATTCGAACCCACGACCTCTTGACTGCCAGTCAAGCGCTCTAGCCAACTGAGCTACATCCCCTATTATTTTGGCTAAAATAGACAATAAATGAATACCTTATGTCAAATAAATCTCAATATAATATAGTTATTAAGACCCGTCTATCAAAGTAGTTTCTTTATGATGGTAACCATAGATACGATCAGCTACGAAAAAGTTTCGGTTTTGATTCCTCTATTCTTTTACTCATGTTCTGCTATGTCTGAAGACTTTTCAGAGCAGAAAGACAGGACTAAAGTCAAACTATTGATCTTTGGATTAGAAAATTTTTATAATTTCTTTACAATTCAAATAGTAACCAAATCATGTACAGTTTTGTTAGAGTTTCGATATTTTCTCTTCTCTAGGTTGAACTATCTTTTTGATGTAGTTGATTATAAATAGATTGTATGCGAAGATTAGGATCACAATTAATGACATACCAGATATTAGTATGTAGTTACTTTTGGATGTAAAATCAAGTAAATCAACGATTTTTTCTATATAATAATTTCTTGTAAAGTTGCTAATAAATATTGCTATGATTATCAGTAAAACTGTTGTTGAGCTAATAAAAATTTGATAAAACTTTGCAATTCTATTGTGATTATAGCCAATATTATACAAATTCAAGATTAATTCTTTATTTTTTTGAATGATCAAATTAAGACTTATTATAATGAACGAAATAGAAAGTATTATAATTACAAGAGCAATAAAAAACACAAAAAGAAGAGCTAATTTAAAGAAAAAAACAAGTTTACTAAACTCTAATTTATCTTTACTGATCGAGTAATTATTTTCATTAAAATACTTCAAGATTGCTTTGTCTGAAGGGTTCTTAAATTCAATTAAAACTCGGCTTGTTTTGTTTTTATCTCCTCTTCCAAATTCTTTATTAGCCCATAACAAAAAATCTTCTGGGACCAGTATTGAATTCACTTTATTTGAAAACCCTACAATTTTGCTTCTATATCTTTTTATTTGATTATTTCCAGAAACTTTAATATTAAATTCAATCAGTGAAATCGTATTTTTTGACAGAACAGGGAGTCCCTGACTTTGTGCAAAACCGAAATTGTAGAGTTTTAAATAGTTTTCAGGAATTATGATTGGAATAAAATCTAAAGAAGGGTCCCAATCCCATTCTTCAGTTTCCACATCTAGATACTTTTGAGGAATACTCTCAAAAAATAAATCAGTATAAAATCCTGGAACTTTTTCTGATTCTTTTGTGTAGGCCTTTATTTTAAAAGAGGCATTATTAAATTTTGAAATATTTTTTATGAACGGTTGATTTTCTAATTCTTTGATTTCTTCATCTGTAAAGTAAATTTTCTCTTTATTTATTGATTTAAACACTGTGATATTTTTACTTACGACAACTGCTTTCGTTTTAAATAAATCGGTTTCTTGAGACAACAATGGTTTGATATCAAAGTAAAACTGGGAAGTTACCAGTATGATTGTTGCGCCAATTAACAATGTGAAAGCATACCCTATTATTTGAGATATAATAAGTGTTTTTTTTTGTAGTTTAAAAAGCATAATTACAAGTTTAGTATTTTATCGTAATCAAAATAACTAGTATCACCAAGCGATGTCATGATTAAGCTTGCGTTCTGCTTTTCTAGTTCTTGAGAAACTATATTTGAAATGATACCACAATTTTTTTCGTCTAAATGACTAAAAGGTTCATCCATTAATAGGAACTCAAATGGCTGGCATAATGCTCTTATTATTGCGACTCTTTGTTTTTGACCTAGAGAAAGGTTTCTAACTAAATTATCCCTCTTATGACTTAATAATACTTGATCTATCAAATGATCAATTTCTTCAACGGATTTATTGTTTGTCAAGCCATTTTTAAGTTGAATGTTTTCAAATATTGTTAAGTCCGGGAACAATTTAAGGTCTTGAAAAACATAACTTATTTTTGACTCTCGAAAGCTAAATGTATTGTGATTTGAACTCCCATCGTAATTTATATTTCCATCAAAGTTGGCATTACTTCCATATATAATGTTTAACAGTGATGATTTTCCGTGACCTGAATTTGCTCTAATTAAATATTTCCTCCCCTTTTCAAACAGTACACTTTCTTGTAAATATATGTCAGATTCAGAAATTTCTGAATCTGACATATATGAAGGTTTAATATTGTTTAATCTAATTGTCATCAAATTATAAAGACAGTTTTTTATAATTATCATCTAAGAGTGTAATGATATTATTTAGAGTGTTAGTATCACTTTCTTTGGTATTAAAAGTCATTTCAAAAGAGTAATTGTCCTCTACCTTAAATTCAACACTTTTTGCAAGTTCATTCCAGATTTCAAATAATTTTTCATCAGATCTACTCATCCCATCTTTCATCTTTTTTTCAAATTCTTTGGAATAATCATCTAAGTCAAGATTCAAATAACTATAAAACATGTTGTCTGACATCTCTGAATTACTTAAACTGTCATCATACCCACCATCTTTGAATTTTTTTATACTTTTTTCATCGTTAGTAATAAAGCAAACTTCTTCATTGAAAGCAAAAAATAATGGATATCTATTTTCAAACTTGGTTTCATAATAATCACCACGTTTTTTTATTTCATTATTATTATTTTCTGACATTTTTTTAACCAGTTTTTTCATCATCTTATTACCATTAAGGTCCATTGACATTCCCATTAGCGGTAAGTATTCTTTTTTGGTTTTCTCGACATATCTACCATATTCCCTACCACCTTCGTACCAAATAACAGCCATATTTTGCTCTATAGCTTCTTCTACATTGCCACCTCTATCTAATAGGTTTTTAATATTTATAGAATTTCTTGGATATTTGGGTGTTTGTATTGTTTTCCCTTGATTTAACAACCTTTTTTGTTCTGATGATAAAGTACCAGCATTATCAATCGTATGTTTCGTTTCTAGGAGTTTAGCTTTATTTTTATTAAAGCCATATCCATATCCCATATATGTATATTCAATATTTTCAAAGCCATATAAACTGAACACAGCATTTCCTTTAAAAGATTCGAATAATTCTTTTAACTCAAAACCTAATTCTTCTTCAAAATCAGATTTAAAACTTTCAAATTCTTTTCCATCTTGTTGTTCAATATTATTGTAAAATGCCATTGGATTTATTGAAATACTTCCAACTAAATTATTCTTATTTGGAAAATTTTTAAGCAAATCGTCATTAAATGAATTACTCCAGTCATTTTCATCCATCAATTCTTGGATTTCACTATTTGGAGTGAATTTAGCTTTTAAAGAAATATTGTCATCATCAAAATTTATGAAAAATGAAGCATAATTATCTTCAAGATCATAATCAATTTCTTTTGTTATTTCATCATACATTCCGGCGAATTCTGAACTTTTCATCAAATTTGATGAAACCCATAAGCTAATATCCTTTTTGTTTTTGTGAAAGTTAACAAATTCTTCATTTTCAGAAATTTGATCTTCTTCGTCCAATTCCATGATTGTTTCAATTGTATCTTCTAAATTTTTACGACTAGAATAGTTTGTTGCAATCAATAGCACCAATTTATCTTCATCCCAACCCCAAATAGCTTCTGAAGTGCTTAAAGCATAATTGTAATTTTCTTCATTTTCAATGTCACAATCAAGACCTAATTTTTCCATTGCATTTTCTAAAAATTCCGCAAATTTTTCATCATCATTGATTTCCATTGAAAAAGCAGTATATTTTTGATCATTTCCTTCATCTATTAAAAACATAAATATATCTGACGTAAATTTTAATCCAGTCAAGGTAGGGTCATCTGTAAGATTACTTACAAATTTTGATAATTTTTTATTTTCGTTTTTGATCTCTTTTTTGATCCCTTTAAAAATTTTTAATTCTGTAATTTCATCTAATTGACCTTTTTTGATTAAAGAATAAAAATCAACTACAGCAACGACATTTGTATCCTTTGGTATTACTTTTAAACTATCTGATGATGAACAGAAAGTAAATGAGATTGCAACTGATAAGACTAATAATAATTTCAATGATTTCATAATAATAAATATTTCTTGTTTGTAAATTTAATAGGTTGAATCCGTCAAGTTTTTACACAATGATTAATTGCTATTAAAAAATTAAAAATACAAAAAGAAATTTATTTACCAACAATAAACAAAAATATATGAATCCACACTTTCGCTTATTCTTAATAACTGAACTTAGCAAAGGAATATTAACTGTTGTTACTTTAAAAGCACAATTGGTTTCATAAAACACAATTCCTACATCTCAACAATATTCATTCTGGGTCAAATAATCACACAATAAATGTAATAGTATAAGTAGTTATCATTTAAGGATTGACTATTTTACAAATTCATAAACCCCTTACTGGTGTTAGGTTTAAAAGAGGTGTGTTGGTCTTAAAAATCACTTACTCATTTACGAAATGATACTAGATGTTTATTGGAATTAAAACTAAACAAATAAGAGTTTATTTATGGTGCTTAAACCAAAGGGTATTACCACTCATTATTTCAAATTTTATTCCCAAAAATAAAAATTATTCTGAAGCATAATTTTGGAACCAATAGGAATAAAATCGAACTGTATTGGTTATGATTTAGACGTTTTAAACATCTGATAATTTATTTTCAAAGATGATGTCTTTACAACTTGTAATTTGGATCATGACTATCCATTATTTGCTTTGCAACATGGTGTAAGTTGGTGTTGAAACCTGTGTCATAAGAAAAGGTACTTAGATCAACACCATAGATACTATTTAGCCATAATAGTGAACCTGCTTCTCTAATGATATTTCCTTGATGCCCTTTATTATCGATAAACAATGAAGTTGATTGTGGGCCAAATCTTGTTATGTCATCCAGCAGTTCATTATTCATATTCATTTGATCCAAATTAACCGATGTCCAACCTGTTGGAATCGTGAAAATTTTTGTAGAAGGAAATTCAGAACGCAAAACATCTACCATCTCATTGTGCACAATATCATTAACAAAATAATCGTACAATTCTTGTATCGTATCAAACCCATATTCTTGTGCTCGTTGTTCCCAATCAGCAGGGAAATCAATTTGTGGTATCGCAATAAAGATCATAATGTTTGGATTGTTTTGTAATGCATAGTTTATCCATGAACGATGTCCTTCAGTAGGGTCCTCGGTTTCATGGCCTGCTGTCATCCCGAAAATATCAATATTTCCTGCATCTAGAGCTGCTTTGATTTGAAGATGTTCATTACTATTTGAATCATTCCAAAAATTGATTGGTCTTCCATTATCCCCTCCTCGAGTAATTCGGGTACTACTGTGATTTTCAAATCCAGCGATAATGGACAAGTCATCTAGTTTTTCTGCATAGGGTCTAAAGAAACTATTCCCTATAAGTAGCATTTTATACCCTCGATTTTGTATTGGATATGGAGAGGCATCTATTTGATTAACTTCTTTGTTGCATGATAGAAAAACGAGCATTATAACAACTGGTAAAAAAATAAATTTTCTCATGTTATTTAGTTTTAGAAAACAATCAAAATAATAAAATTCTGAGAAAGGCATAATTAATTTTTCTCCCCAATAGCAAGTATTTGTATTAAATATTATCTTTTTTTACTTTTTTAGAAATATGCGAGAGCAAGCAATTACTTATAGCATTGTTGAAATTAGTTATTGATCATTTTAATGAATGTAAACTCTTCTGAAGGGTTGCAATTTTTGCCAAGGTATCGGCTTCTTTTTTGCGTTCTACTGCCAATACCGTTTCTGGTGCATTGTTCACAAAACGCTCATTGGATAACTTTTTTTGGATACCAAAAAGAAATCCCTCAGCTCTCTTTAATTCTTTGTTTAATTTTTCTTGCTCCTCTGCTATATTGATATTGTCCAAAGCAATCGGAATAAAATATTCATTCGATTTTACTCTAAAAGATGCGCCGTCTACTTTTTCTGAAACTGCTGCAATGCCTGACGTATTTGTTAATTTCTGAATGATCGCATCAAAGGCTTTGGCATTTTGTTCGTTTTCAACCACAAATAATTCGATGGCATCTCGAAACGGAATGTTTTTGTCTTTTCGTATGGTTCTAATTCCTGAAACCACTTGGGTTGCAATATCAAAATCAGCAATAATTTTTGTATCAAAATCTTTCACAGCTGGATACTTAGCAATAATCAAAGCTTCTTCAGGAGTTCTTTCTGTGATGTATTGCCAAATTTCTTCCGATAAGAAGGGCATGAATGGGTGCAATACTTTCAAGTTATTTTCTAAAACCTCAATGATCGCCGCAAATGTTTTTGCGTCAATTGGCTGCTGATATGCAGGTTTTACAATCTCCAATAACCAAGAAGAAAAATCGTCGGTAACAAGTTTATAAATCGCCATCAAAGCATCTGACAAACGGTATTTAGAGAAATGATCTTCTATTTCTGCCAGTGCTTTCTGAAACTTTGCTTCGTACCAAGCCAATCCGTTGATGGCGGTTGCTGGTTGTGCTATGCTCGCATCCACTTCCCAGCCTTTGATCAATCGGAAAGCGTTCCAAATTTTATTGGCAAATTGTTTTCCTTGCTGACATAAATCTTCATCAAACATGAGGTCGTTTCCTGCAGCAGCACTGAGTAGCAAACCTACACGCACACCATCGGCACCGTATTGCTCAATCAACTTTAACGCATCTGGCGAATTCCCTAAAGATTTCGACATTTTACGGCGTTGTTTGTCTCGCACCAATCCTGTTAGATATACATTCTGAAATGGTTTTTCGTCTTTATATTCATATCCAGCAATCACCATTCTTGCTACCCAGAAGAACAAAATGTCTGGTCCGGTAACTAAATCGTTGGTTGGATAATAGTATTTAATTTCTTCATTTTCTGGATTTCGGATTCCGTCAAA
>ENA-OUOG01002749-OUOG01002749.1-marine-metagenome-genome-assembly--contig:-NODE-2749-length-17626-cov-4.788250_pt1 | contig 17626 bp, 9 predicted proteins | sample MGYA00248635_ERZ508505 | MGnify/ENA primary metagenome ERZ508505 (study PRJEB26176, sample SAMN06267871) | marine metagenome | isolation source: Saanich Inlet, British Columbia, Canada | place: Pacific...
CGACGGGTACTCCGAAGTTCTGGAGCCCGACGAATGCGAGCGCGACGCGGATCCTCATGGTTGGGCGCAGCAACGCGCAAGCAAAACTGGGCGTCTACGACATCGAGACCTGCGACCCAATCCCAAACACGATGCTCCAGTCGATCGGCAGGTGTGGCGTGCCGCCGTGCGAGAGCTGCTGCGTCGCGATGCGGGAGATGGGATTATTTACGCCGATTGATTGCGCGTGACGAGATCCCGGGACCTTCTATTCTACCTTCGAAGGTAGTACTACATACTGTACATGTGCATGAAATGAAACGAACTTCTACATGAGTAGCCTCATGAGACTCATCCCCACCGCCGCCATGGACATGATCGCGCCGATGGAGTACTTGATGACATCGTTCTTCGCCGCCTCGATGGTGGTCTTCATCGCGCTGATCTCCCGATCCAACCGCAACTCCATCGCGCCCGTCTTATCGTCCTGCCTTTGTAAATCGTCCCGCAACCGCCCGCGCTCGAGGTTCAGGTCCAGTTTCTGCGACGTCGTGATCTTCTCGTGCGCGAACCGAAGCTCCGATCGGAGCTTCTCGATCTCCGACGTCACCACCGCGACCGAGTGTCTCGACGAACTCTCTTGTTCGCGTTGGCGAGACTTCATCTCGCTCTCCGCCGACTCAACCTTCGCGGTGAGCGCGACGGTGAGTTTTTCAAACTCGGCGCGGCTCGCCAACGGCCCCGTCGCGTTTCGCGTCGCGCTCGCCACCTCGCGCGCGACGCACTCCGCGACGCGCGCGTCCATCCCCGCGCGCTCCAGCGCGCGAACCATCGCCAGCGTGTCCACGTACACCACGGAGGATGGGAAATTCGTGGGGAAAGAATGCGCGAAGGAGGCCGCGCGCCCGGACGAAGACGAGGGCGCGTGATTTGTGAAATTCGTCGTCGTCTCGTCGCCGTTTCCGTGCATCATCATCTGGCTGGCGTTCGCGGTCGCGACTCCGGGTCGGTCTGTGCCGGTGAACATCCCCGCGGGAGACGACGACGCGCCGTCCCCGAGACCCGCGTGCGCGGTCTCGCCGACCGGGCTGATCGCGTCCAGCGCGGCGCCCGCGGCGCGAACCTGCTCGTCCTCGAGCTTGCGCGCTCTCGTCGCGGCGTTGGAGGACTCGAAACGCGTCTGGCTGGGGGAGGGGCGCTCGGAAAGAGCCAACGCGAGCGGTCGCGCACCGGGCGCGACGGGCGCGGCGCCGCGCGCGACGTGCGCGCGCGCGAACGCGCGGGACAGGCGCGACAGCGCGCGCCCCGTCGCAGCCATACGAAGCGCTTCTTGGGAGCGACGCGCGTGCCGCAGTGAATTGCGTCAGCACCAAAACGCGTGTCACAGATTTTCGCGAAGTCTCTTCCCCGATGTCGAAAAGGTTACTGCCGCCGACGCGGCCGCACTGTGCGACAGCACACGCGACGCGATGTTCTCGGCGACGCAGTCGAGCGCGCTGCGCGCGAGCGTCGCGCCGCGATGGGCGCCGCGCCCGGCACGAACGCGCGGGCGGAGGAGCATCCTCGGTCCCGAGTCGTGTCCGGCCGGGGGAATCTCCCCCGCCGCCCGAACCGTCGTGGCGACGCGCTTTCCGCCGCGCGACGCGGACGCCCCCGTCGCGCGCGCCGCGTCGTTCGCGCGGCTTTTCGGGTCCCCGGCGGACCGCGCCGCGCTCGTCGGGGCGCGCGCGGCGAACTGGCCCGGCCTCGCGGACGCGGACGACGCGCCCAAACGCGGGGGCGGGTCGGACCGCTCGGGCGGCGGCAGGGGCGGCGGTGGCGCGTCGAGATCCGCGGGGGCGAAAAAGAAGAAACGCGGCGGCGGCCGCGGCGCCGGCGGGAAGAGCGAGAAGCGCGAGCGCGGAGATCGAGGGTCTTCCGAACGAACGAGCAGAGGCCGAGGAGGACGAAAAAGCGCCTCCGGCACACGAGGCGGCCGAGGCGCGAAGCGCGTCGATCGTGACGATTCGAATCTCCGTCTCGGCGCGGACGGCTCGACGGCGTGGCGTCTGTTCGGAGTGACACTGTCGCTTCACGACGACCCGGGCAAGGACAGCTTCGAGGTGACTGACTTCATACGCGACGCCGTCGCGCACGCGCTCGGTCTGCCGCACCTGGCGGGCTACCGCAGTGACGGCTCGAACGAGCACTTACTGAGAGACGGCGACGGGTACGGGATAAGGCTCGTGCGCAAATCGTGCGACGCGCGCGTGAAAAACGCCCCGGTGTTTCAGTACGTCGTCGACGTGGACGACGTGTGTATAAACTCGGCGGTCGTCGCGACGGGCGAGATCAAGCCGCCCGTCATCGCGCGCGTCCCGAAGCGACGCGAGCGCGCGCCGAGGGACTGGGACGAGGACCTGGAGGAGGACGGGGTTCGAGAGGACGACGTCGACGGCGACGACCTCGACGACGACCTCGACGACGGATTCGACCCTCCGACCCAATCGGACCGATCGGACGGCGGCTCCGACGACGACCGCGTGGTGATCGTGGGCATGGGCCCGTGCGGTTTGTTCGCCGCGCTGGCGTTGACGGAGCGGGGCGTCCCCGTGACCGTCCTCGAGCGCGGCCAGCCCGTGGAGGAGCGCGGCCGCGACATCGGCGCGCTCTTCGCGCGGCGCAAACTGAACGAGGACTCCAACCTGTGCTACGGCGAGGGCGGCGCGGGGACGTGGTCCGACGGGAAGCTCACGACGCGCATCGGAAGAAACGGGGACGACGTGCGGAGCGTTTTGCGAGCGCTCGTGGCGTTCGGCGCGCCCGAAGGCATTTTGGTCGCGGGGAAGCCGCACTTGGGCACGGACAGGCTCGTGCGCATCCTGCGGAACGCGCGCGAGTACTTGGAGGCGAACGGCGCGAACATCGTCTTCGGGCGAACGGTCGAGAGCGTCGCGTTCGAGACGATCGACGCGGAGGCCGACGCGGAGGCGTCGGAGGCGTCCGAAAAGAAGAAACGCTCGCTGAGGACCAGACGCGTGGCGGGCGTTTGGACGACGACAAATCGCGACGGCGGCGCGGCCGAAACGAAGGAAAAGGAAGGCTCTTCCTTCGTTCGCGCGTCCGCCGTGATTCTCGCCTCCGGGCACAGCGCGCGCAATCTGTTTGAGAAGATGCATTTAGACGGCGTCGCGCTCGAGTACCAGCCGTTCGCGGCGGGGTTCAGGATCGAGCACCCGCAGGTCTTACTCGACACTTTGCAGTACGGGTCCGAGCTCGCGCCTGAAGCGGCGCGCGGGAAAGGCAAACTCCCTGTGGCGGATTACCGGCTCGCGCACACCGTCGTCGTCGGAGAGACCTCCGCGGGTGGCGCGTCGGAGGCGTCGGGGGCTTTTTCGTCACCGAAGAAGGAGACCGAAAACGCGTCGTCCCCGGGTCACGACGCGCGCGCGTGTTACTCGTTCTGCATGTGCCCCGGCGGGCAGATCGTCCCGACGTCCACCGACCCGAACGAGCTGTGCGTGAACGGCATGAGCTTCTCGAAGCGCAACTCGGAGTGGGCCAACTCGGGCTTGGTGAGCGCGATATCGTTCGACGACGCGTTTTCGTTTTGCGCCGAATCGGACGACGACGACAACGACGACGCGACTTCGTCGTCGGACGACGACGACGCGTCGCGCCTCGAGCGTTTGCGCGCGCGGTCGCCGCTGGTGGGTCTGGATTTCCAGCGGAAGATCGAACGCGCCGCCGCGAAGATGGGCGGCGGCGACTTGGTCGTGCCCGTGCAGACGGCGCCCGATTTCTTAGAAGGGCGCCTCACCGACGTCGCGAACTTGCCCCGATCGAGTTACCGTTTAGGCGTGAAGCCGGCGCGTTTGGATACGCTCTACCCGAAAGCCGTCACGGAGGCGGTGAAGGCGAGCTTAAGGGCGTTCGACAAACAGATGCCCGGGTACGCCGGCCAACAAGCGTTGCTGCACGCGCCGGAAGCACGCACGTCGTCTCCGGTGCGTGTCGTGCGCGATAAAGACGACGGCCAATCAGTCACCGTTTTCGGCTTGTTCCCGGCGGGCGAAGGCGCGGGGTACGCCGGAGGCATCGTCTCCGCCGCGGTGGATGGGATCCAAGCCGCGGATAAAGTCATGCAGGCGATGGAGAGGTTAAGGAACGTTAAGTGACGTGTGAGTGTACGGTACGTCAGTGAGGTAAGGCGTGTACAGAGCGTATAGAGTTTCTGAGACGAAGTCTTTTAAGCGTTTTATCGCGGAAAGGGCGCGCGGAGCGCAGCGGAGCCTTTCCTCTCGACGCGCGTCGAGAGACGCGAAACGTCTTCTGGCTCCGACACTACAAAAGTTTTTTTTTCGCCAACCACGATCGTGCGTTGTCGGAAGACACACATCCCGCACGCGCACACGGGAGACCGTGCCTCGGCGTTTCCCGATGGCGCGCGGTGGCGCGGGGCTGTCCCGTTTCGCGCTGCTCGCGCTGTCCTTGTGCGCCTGGTGCCTCGTGCCGTCGACGGCGACGTCGGGTGATGTCGCCCCGAGCCTGTGCGCGTGCCAGCGCGAGAACGAGTACGCGGCGTGCATCGCCGAGGTGGCCGCCGCGTGCGCGTCCTGGGGCGAGCACGCGGGGAGTCAGCCGATGTGCCTGGATTACGTCGCGAACGGTAACGCGTTAGAGCAGTACGCGGTGTTGAACCCGGCGACGTTCATGGCGGTCATCAAAGCCAGCGCGTCGTTCTGCAAGCACCCGTACCTGTTCAGCGTCGCGGAGATGTCTTCGTTTCTCGGCGCCACCGGCTTCGGCGACGCGAAGATCGCGTTCGAAGCCGGCCAAATCACCGGCGCGCACATGACCCGCTTGACGCTCGACCAGCTCGTGCACAGTCTGAACATGCCTCTGGGGCGCGCGATGGACTTCAAGGAAGGCCAGGAATCGTTCCTGAAACCCGGCGCGCTCGTGAACGTCGACGCGATGCGCGGCCGCGACGCGATGACCGCGCAGATGGAATTCAACGTGAAGGCGGTTTCGAAAATCGACGAGGTGGACTTTTCGTTCGCGGCGGAGATCGACATCTTGATGCACTGGTCCGACAGCAACGTCTGGGCGGACTGCAACGCCGGCGGCGACGCGATCGACCAAGGCACGTGCGCGTACGTGTGGCGTCCGCGTCTGCTGTTTTTGAACGCGCGCGAGCTCGAGTACGATTTTTCGTCGCAGTACCTGTGGGCGGACGTCCGAAAAAAGGCTGTGACGTTCCGAGTCGCCGCGCGCGGCGTTTTCTCCGCACCCATGAGCTTCGTGGAGTTCCCCGCGGACGAGCAGAGGCTGCCCATCACCGTGACCATCGCGGACGGCGAGGGGGGGGGGTACGCGTACGCGGATTTTATCTGGCGCCCGGTGTCCGCGCGCCTCGACGCTCGCGTCGCCGACCCGGAGGAAGGGAAGGACATCATCAGCGGGTGGATGTTAGCGGGCGCGACCGCGTTCGAGCACCCCACGATCGTGCTCGATTGGAACACGCTCGCCGGCGACTCCGGTCCGATGCGTTTGTACATCGACGAGATGATGGCGTATTTCGGGAGCTCTAAAACGGACGTGGACGCGGCGTCGACGACGAGCGCGGTGACTTGCGAAGTCGTCGTGCGTCGCACGACGGTGTTTTACATGATCAACTACATCCTGGTGGTAGTGTTGCTCACCTCTCTGTCGTGGGTGGTGTTCATCATGCCTCGGGATGACCTCGCCGGACGCGCGGGGATGAGTCTGACGCTTTTACTGGCGCTCAACGTGTTCCAGCTCATTTTGAGCGAACTGATGCCCAAAACCGCGTACCTCACCCCGATGCACGAGTTCGTCATCGTCAGCACGTTCTTCACCGTCTTCGCGGCGTTCGAGTCCGTCGTCGTCCGGGAGCTGCAGACACGGGGAGAGACGATGGACGAGTTTAGGGGGGAGGAAACGCCGGAGCCGGACGGGCGCGCGGGCGAAAGAAAGCCCGCGCAGAGCGCGCGCGGCGACGTCGCGCTGGAGCTGAGCGGCGAGGGGGAGGAGACGCGAGACGACGCGGGGGGAGAGCGTCGGAAACTCGGCGCGAAACTCCTCGCTGCGGCGAAGGTGATCGACCGCGCGTCGCTGGTGGGGTTCCCCGTCGTGTACGCCGCGTACACCGCGTACGTCTTCGGGCCGACGCGGGGGGGGTAGGCTGCAGGTGGAGCGTCCCGAGGCGTTCTCCGGAGGACGTGGCGAGGCGACGACGACGTCCAAGGCGGCGCTTTCTTGTTGTACACGTGTCGTATCAATCCTTCCTGTAGCGAAAAAGATCTTCTCTTGTTCGCTTTTTTTCTCGTACGAACGACGACGACTCCCGCGGCGCCTCACTCTTTCGCGCGCGCCCGCGGACGTGCTACCGACTCCCGCGCTCGCGAACGAGCCCCCGACCCACAACACCCAAACTCGTGCCTCGCCAGGCCCGCGCGAAGCCCCGCGCCGCGCCGACGCCGCTCGAAGTCGCTCGAAGTGTTTTTTTTCGTTTCCTCGGACGTTCGCGAAGCGGCGCTCGAACGCCACCGACCCGCCGACCGCGCCATGCCCGCGCCTCCCCCCCCCGGCCGCGGCGCCGCCGCGGCGACCCCCGAGGCGCCTGTCGCGCCGGGAGGGGGCGTCGCGTTTGGGTCGCGGCGCGCGCGCCGAGCGCGCGTCGCGACCACCGCGCGCTCCAAGGAAAACAAAGCACGCCTTCTCGGAAGGTCCGTCGTCGGATTTCTGAAGGCGAACACGGCGGCGCTTCTCTTTTCGCTCGTCGTCTTTTCTTGCGCGCTCGCGGCGGCGGCGGAGGCGGTCCCCGCCACCTCCGCGCCGCGCCGCCTGCTGAGCGCCGCGACGTTTCCCGCGACGTCCTCGACGCGCGTCGCGAACGCGTTCGACCCTGCGACCGACCCGCGCGCCGTGGAGACTAAAAGCGAGACTAAAAGCGCGTACGCCATCTCCGGCGACGTCGGCGACTCGCGCGACTCGCGCGTCGCCGCCGCCGCTCGGCCGAGGCGCGCCGCCGACGACGGCGAGCGCTCCGCGCGCGCGGCGATCTTTCCCGGCCGCGCGACCGTTCGCGGCGGTGCGCTCGGGATCGGACGCGAGAGGGACCCTCTCGTCCGTCCTTCTCCGCTCTCGAACGGAGAACGCGGCTCGAGCGTGTCTGGCCCGGCGAGCGTGTCTCGCCCGACGACGCCCGACGAAGCCGGAGCCGGAGGCGTAGCGTACGACGACGCGAACGTCCCACCCACCTGGGGGGTCTCGAGCCTGGAGGCGGTGCGGCGCGACGCGGAGTGGTGCGCGCCCGGCGCGACGGATTTCGCGAAGTGCGACCCGGCGCCGAACCAGATCCCGACGCCGCGCGTGCCCGCGTTCGACGCCGTGAACGGCTCTCCCGGCGCGAAATCCGCGCACGGCGCGTCTTCGCAAACGTCTTCGGACATTCAGAGCCGCGCGGACTGGGAGAACGACCTCGAGATGCGTCCGTTCCGGCTGCGGTGGCAGCAGCCCGTCCGTGCCGTGCCGCAGGTGACGCACGCAGTAGACGTCGCGAAGACGGACCCCGCGAGCGGCGTCGTTTCAACGCGCACGCAGACGTTCGAGTGGTACGAGATGCGGCAGATGCTCTCCTTCGCGTCTCTGTTCCCCGCGCGGACCTGCGCCGCGGACGACACCGTGTGCCGACCGTGCGAGACAGCGGCGGCCGGCTCGAACCCCCTCGCCGAGGGTTTACCCAACGCGGACGACGAGACCGCCGACTGCGCGACGGTGGGCGGAAAAAACCTCCGCTGCCTGAAAGCGGGCGAGGTTCCGTTCTGGTGGTACAACGGCTTGGGGCCGGGCCCGCTGATCCGCGTACCGACGGACCTGAAGTGGCGGAACGCGCGCGGGAAGCTGAACGAGGAGGACCAGCGATTCATCGCGCCCAACCTGATCGTGCGCCAAAAGAACGACCTGCCTTGGAACTGCGCCGGCGGCGCGACGACGCACGACGACTTGGAGTGCAAAAACGCAATCACCTCCACGCACCACCACGGGTCGTCTTCCCTTCCCGGCTTCGACGGTTGGGCGGACGACGTCACCGTCTCGGGGCAGCACAAGGACTACTGCTACGTCAACGACATGGGTCCTCGAACCAACTGGTACCACGACCACGGCATACACAACACTGGGTTCAACGTCGCGAACGGTTTGTTCGCGATGTACCCCATCTACGTCCCGCCGCAGTTCGAGGAAGGGCCGCACGGCGAACGGGTTTTGCCGCGCTGGATCGATAAACAATGCGACGTCTTCGCCGCGGGCCCCGGAAACGCTCGCGACGCGAACGAAGAAGGCCACTGTTTCGAGTTGCCCATGATCCTGTCCGAGGCTCGTTTCAACAACGAGGGGGGCGTGACCGCGAACTCACCGCCTGGTTCGGGCGTCGTCGTCAAGGAAGGCACGTGCCGCGTCGACTACGAGATCGAGGGGAACATGTATAAGGCCGACGTCGTCACCGTGAACGGCGTGCCTTGGCCGAAAATGACCGTGTTCGCCGGGTACAAGTACCGCGCGCGCGTGCTCGGCGCGACCATCACGCGCGCGTTCCGCCTTCTTCTCAGCGGGGACAATTGCGCGCGTATGCTCGTGGTCGGGTCGGACACGGAGCTCCTGTTAAACCCGGTCGTGGTCCCGCATTTCGACGTCAACGCCGGCGAGCGGTACCAGGTTGTGTTCGACTTTTCGAGCTGCGTCGTCCCTGACGGCAAAAAATCACTCAAGGTGCGCCTGCGCAACGCGCACGACTTCCTGAACAACGAGGACTACCTGCACACGGACAAGGTGATGCTCTTCGTGGTCAAGCCACCGCCGGCCGGTGGCCTCTCCGACGAGGGCCAGCCCGCGCGGCTCGCGTGGGACGGCGTGCCGTGCGCGTCGAACGCGGGGGACGAAAACTGCGCCGCGGCGAGCCTCGCGCCTCAAAACGTTCCGAACTGGTACGTCTCGAAAGACGTGTGTCTTCTGTCCCCGAACGACGCGCGTTTGCGCCGCGAGGCTGTGCAGACGGCGCTCAAGGCGCTCCGCGTCGTGCGCGGCGTCGACCCCGACGCCGCGACGGGAAAAAAAATCTCATCCGACCTGCTCACCGAGAACCGACCGGTTTCGCTCAGGGTCGACGCGCGTTTGGACGCGAACGACCCGGCCTCGAACCCGGACGGGTTCGCGACGCTCAGCGACTCTTGCCACTCGGCCGACGAGCTTTCGTCGGAAACACCGACGTTCACGACGCACGCGCGCACGGAGACGGACAACCCGAACGCCCTTGTGGAGAAGACGCAGTGCGTGACCGTGCGCACGCTCATCTTCGCGCGGACCGGCGGCGAGTGGGTGATCAACGACAAGACCTGGCGCTCGGGCGAGAAAGATCAGATGGGCCGCGTCGAGGCGTCCACGACGTTCGGGTGTCTCGAGGTGTGGCACATCGTTACCGGCGGAGGGGGGTGGCACCACCCCGTGCATCTGCACCTCATCGACGGGTGGCTCATCGAAAGACGAGACGGGCGCGAAGAGGAAGCGCTCAAAGCGTGGCCTTCCGGAAGAGGCGTGTTTCCGTACGAAACCGGAAGCAAAGATGTTTTTTTCGCGGGGTTCAACGAACACTTAATCGTCGCGTTCTGGGCGGACGCTAACCGCGGCAACTACATGTTCCACTGCCACAACCTCATACACGAGGACGACGACATGTTACTCGCGTTCACGGTGACGCACGAACTCACCGACGCTAACGACGGCGGAAAAATCTATGACCAAGAAGACGGCGAGCCCGACGCGGTTCCCGTCGCCAAGCAAGACGACCCCGCGATCGAGACGCCGCCGTTCGAGACGCGCTTCCCGTTCGAGTCCTGGGTCACCCCGGGGGAGAGCGGCGAGGAGGGCGAGTCCTCTGCGTTCGAGCGCGCGAAGCGGTACGTGTACCCGAAGTCGATCGGCGGCAACAAAGGCGTGGTCACCGCCAACAGCTACATGTTCGAGTACCAGCGGCTCCACGACGTGCAGTCGCCCATAAAAGAAAACGAAGTCGCCGCGAAAGCCGCGATCGACTTTTTGTTCGGCGCCGGCGGCGAGGGCCGGTTCGGCAAGTACTACGAGAAGGACGGCTCTTTTTTCGCCAGCGGATCGCGAAACGAAAACGGCGATCTGCTGCTCGACGCGAACGCGCAGCCAGCGCAGACGCTGCGCGTCGTGGACGTCGAGGAGAAGTTCTGGCCGACGGCGTGATGACGACGCGAAAGACGCGGAGCGAGCGATGACTGGTTACTCATACCCGCCTTTGACGCGCCCCGCGAGAGACGACGAGAGATACGACGAGAGACGGAGAGACGCGCAGAGATGTTGACACATTTGAGAGCGACGAGAGAGACGCGATCGAAGAGACACGCTTCGGAGCGGCACAAGAAGTGTTTGTGATGGAAGAGGGCTCGTCGCCGTTCAGAGCGCGCGTTCGGAGTCGACAGAAGATTCGATTTGTGTCGTTTTTTTCACGCGTCTCTCTCCTGCTCTCAGCCACGAAAAGGTGAGTCGTGAGAGACATGAATGAACATCGTGTCCTCCTCGTCCCGCGTTATCCGCGGGTCTGCACTCCGCTCCGCGCGGCGTGCGTGCGAAGCGTCCAGGAGACGTCGAGCGGGACGCGCCCGATGCTCCGCGGCGCGATGTCCGTCACCGCGGCGCTCCCCGCGGTGCCCCGCGCGGTGGCACGGAGGGCGCGTCCGGCGTGTTCCCGCAGTTGGGGCGGCGGCGGTTCTTCCCACCGCCGACACCCGCCGGCGGTCGCGGAGCCGGCGTGGACGACGGGACGTCTCGGCGCCCGAAGGCGAGCCCTCCGCGTTTCGTCGGAGACGGCCGTCGGCCCGCGCTCGTTTCGGAAAGCCGCGCGTCTCGCGTCTTCCCGCGACGACGACCCCGGGTGCGCGGCGTCGGATCCGGGCGCGAAGCCGCCCGTGGACGAGACCGTGGACGACGCGACGCCAAGGCCCCGAGGTTCGGTGAACGGCGTGCAGTGGGCGAGCGCGCGCGTTTTGGAGCTGGACGCGAACGTCCCGGGGTGGTGGTCGTTCCCGCACGAGAGGGACGAGGACGGGCGGTTCACAGTTCTCGGCGAAAGAGGCGGAGGAGGCGAACATGCGCATTCTTCGCGGCGTCTGTCGTTCCGCGACGATTCATGGACCGGCTTCGTGCGCGACGACCTGCGCCCACCGCGATCCTCTCTTCCTCCCCAGCGACTCTCCATCGCGCCCATGATGGAGTACACCACGCCGCACTTCCGCCACCTCGTGCGTTTGCTCACAAAGAACACCTGGCTGTACACGGAGATGGAGGTTGATCAGACGTTGCGACACACCGACCACCCGCGTCTGGATCGGTTTCTGGATTTTCCTATAGCCGGCCATCCCACGTCTTTGCAGCTCGGAGGCGCTGACCCTGAGCTCCTGGCGATCGCCAGCGCGGTCGCCGCGCCGTACGGGTACGACGAGCTCAACTTGAACTGCGGATGCCCGAGCCCGAAAGTCGCGGGGAAAGGCGCGTTCGGCGCGAGTCTGATGCTGGAACCGAACCTCGTCGCCGAGTGCGTCGCGGCGATGGCGGAGAACGCGGGCGGAGCGCCGGTGACGGTGAAGTGCCGCGTCGGGGTGGACGATAAAGATTCGTACGATGAGCTGTGCGCGTTCATCGAGACGGTCTCTGGACAACTACCCAATTGCCCGTCCGCGGGTGGTAAACCGTTGTTCGCGATTCACGCGCGGAAAGCGCTTCTGAACGGTTTGTCACCCGCGGAGAACCGAGCGGTTCCGCCTTTGCGGTACGAGTGGGTCGTCGCGTTGGCCAGGGATTTCCCACACGTCGCGTTCGCGTTGAACGGGGGGATCGTCGATATTGAAACGGCGAGTGTGATCGCGAACGGCGATCTCGCTCCCTTTGACGACGACGGCGGCGTTCACTCCGCGGCGGACGAGACGCTCATCCCAACTAATCTCATCGGGACGATGATCGGTCGCGCGGCGCACGCCGATCCGTGGGGCGTGCTTGCGACGGCGGATGTCGACGTTTTCGGTGACACGCACAACCCGGAGACAGCTACGAGCCGCCGAAAACTGCTCAAGGCGTATGGCGAGTACTGCGACGCGACTCGAGGAAGGTTCGGGGTCACGAAGGATGGGTACGCCGTGCCTTCCACTCGCCACCTCGTGCACCCGTTGCAGAATTTGTTTTACGGCGAGCCCAACGCCAAGCGATGGCGCCGCGCGATGGACGACGCGTTGAAGCGCGACGCGAAAAACCCAGACGTCTCCGTCTCCGAGCTCATCGACCAGACGTTAAGAGAGGGTGGCGTGAGCGATGAAACGTTGGACGCGCCGCCTTCAGTGAGGCGCTCGCGGAAACCCAACGGTTTAGGCCTGAGCGACGACGAGGCGGCGGATACAAAGAGGGCTCGGTTAAGGGACGCCGCGAAAAAGTTGTTGTCGTTACCGCCGCCGCCGACGAGGAGCGTCGAGACGCGCGTCGTTCCGGCGCCGGCGCGGTGAGACTTTTTGAGACGCGTTGGACGAACGATTTTGTTTATCGTATTTTTTCTATATCGCTGCTTGTTCGCTCTGATGTACACGCTGATACACGTCTCGGCTGCTCGCCGCTACGGCGCGGCCGCGTCTCTAAAAAATAAACCGGGCGACAAACGGCCCTTCGTCACCCGCCCAAAGGCTCACGCCTTCACCTTCTTGCTCGCCGGCTCGGACGCCTTTAAAATCCCGGTGTGTCCGTCCCCGAACGGGCGCTTCACCGAGTCCTCGTCCTTCATGCCGTCCCAACACGAGATGGCAGCGCGCGTGCGCGCCAGCGCGGGGGGGGTCTTCGTATGCGTTTTGTTCCTCTTTTCGGTCGCCGCCGTCTTCTCCGCCGACCGCTCTCCGTTTGTTAACCGCTCCGCCGCCTCCGCCTCGCTCGTCAGCTCGTGCAGCTTCCGGAACCGCAACTCGGTTTTCTTGATGAGCTCCGTTAAAACCTCCGTGCTGTAAAACGGCTGCTGCAGCGCTGAGACTAGAAACGGGCTGCGCAGCCGCACGCGCGACCGCTTGTCGTGCTTCTTCAAAATCTTCACCAGCGCGGTGTAGTTGAGAGACGTCCAGTGCTCTAACAAAACGAGCTCGCCGTGGAAATCCGCAAACGCTTTTCGGGTCTCCTTCAACGCCGTGACGCTCGAAGTCGGCTCGGAGTCGTTCACAGCGATGAGCTTCCCAGTCTGTTTATCCACCAGCGCGTGGAACTTTGTGCCGAGCGCGCGTTCGCGCATCACCAGATCCTCCTCGGCGTTCATGAAAAACTTGTTAAACTTTTTCATCTCGTCATTCAGAGTCTTCACGAAAGCGCGCTGTTCGGCGGTGAGCGTGATGAGCTCCTTCTTTCCCCTAGTAGCGCTGTTCGTCTCCGCGGTAGTCAAACCCTCCGGCGTGTCTTCCTTCGCCGCGCGCTCCTCGGGGATGTTCTTCAGGCATTTCTTCAAGGTTTTGTAGCACAGGAACTGCGGAAAGAAAAAAAACGGGATGAACCGGTCGTGTTCGGGTGAAGGGGCGTCGTCAGCGACGGGGGCGGCCGGGTTCGGGCGCGGCGAGTCGGCGGCCGGGCGGGTGCGGCGTCGGAGCCCCTCGGCGCGTGACGGCGCGGGGGCTCGCGCGAGCTCGCGCGCGACGCGAGACGCGGGAGGGGCGGACCCGGCGCGCCGCGCGGACGGAGCGCGAGCGATAAAGCGCCAACGCGTGGCTGTTTCGACATCCCCGAGGGGTGACGCGCGCGGCGCGTGAACGCACCTGGTCGGAGACGCTGGGGTGCGTCTGCTCGATGACCTGCTGGAACCTGTGTCCGAACTTCATGGCGCGAGGCTGAGCCCGGCCAGGTCGGAGGCGACGCGCGCGCGCGGCTTCCTTTGCCGACTCCGCATCGCGAACGGCGAATATGTCCGAAAAAAAAGAATATTCACTCCTCGACAGACTGACAGAATATCCAGTCTGAAGAAATGCGCTTTCCAAAGCGCATGACACATAATTCTCGGACTGACGAATGGATGCGTTCACGCGGGTTCCGCGTTGACGCAGCTCGCCTCGAGCACACAAAAGACATCCATAAATCACAAACTCATCCATCCGGCACCGTCGGCGCGCGCGCGTCCTTGTCCATGGTCAGCGCCTTCTCCAGGTCCACCACCGCCGTGCTCCTGTGCGAATTGCTGTTCTCACTGGACCCCGCCCTCGCCGCCGCCTCGGCGTCCGCCACACTCGCTTCCTCCACGACCAGACCCAGAGCTCGCAGAGCGCCCGGCAAACGATCGCGCATGAGATTTCGGTCCCGCACCCATCGCGACAGCGGAGTTAAGAACGCGCCGTGCGGCCTGTTTTCCCGGTACGCCGGTTGCTTTTCCGGCACGGCGAGGTATCGCGACATGTTCTCCTCGTCGAAGTCCCACAGGAACGAGGTGTGGTGCACGAAGCGCGTCTTCGAGATGGACTGCGCGTTACCGCCCACCTTGAGGATTTTTTTCGCAGCGCGCTCATCGACGCTCGGAACGTCTGACACCTCGACGACGTAGTCGTTCTGGTGTAACCGCCAGTTCGGGACGTCGCGGAACACGCCGGCGTTTTCTTTTTCGTCGCACGTGTTCGTTCCTTTGTACAGATCCTCGGTCCACCGCATCAGCGGGTGCGGGAACAGCGGCGTCGGCGCCACCGCTTCCGCGTTCATCACGAGGCTGACCAACTGCGTGTTCGCGTCGACGACGACCGTCCCCCCCCCGCTGAACCGCTTGATCACGAGGAGGTCGTCCCTGTGCGCGGCGGCGACGTCGATCAAACGGTGGGGTTTGCCGGATATGCCGAGCACGATCGCCGTTCGCGGCGCGCCGTCGTTGACGATGGCCCAGTTCTCCGCGTTCGCGCGGAACAAACTCTCCTCCAGTCGTAACTGACGAAGCACGCACAGGCCCCGCGTGCGCACCAGCCGGATCACGTTCGAAGCGGCGGGGGTGGACATGCCGGCGTCGGAAAGCGCGCGCGTCTCTCGGGAGACGCGGCACGGAGAAGCGCCCGAGCCGAGCCCCCGACCCCGAACCGGGCGTCACGCGCCCGCGCGTCTGCCGAAGACGCCGAAGCGATCTCGTCTAAGTTTTGCGAAGTGCGGCAAATCGCGCGCCGGCGACCGGTCAGAAAAAGCCGCGGCTTCGAACGCGCGGCGGCACACGCCACGGCACGCGCGGTTTTGACGCGCTCTGCGGCGGCGCGCGGGTGCCTCCGGCCGCGCCCGCGATGGCGCAGTACGGGAGCGACCCCGACGACGGGGGATCGCTCGCGGGCTCGCCCGCGAACTCCTCCTTGACCGGGGACAAGCTCCGCAGGAGGCCCGCGCACTCCCGGAAGGCATCGCTGGAGTCCCTGGACCTGGAGAACGACATCCTGCTCCCCGCGGCGCTGCAGGCCCTGCAGATCCTCCCCGGCGCGAGCGGTAACTTCGGCGCCGGTCGCCCGCCGCGCGGCCGCGCGGCCGCGCGCGAGGGCGCCTCCGCGCGCGAGTCCGTCGCGTCCGCGGACGAGTCGGTCGCGCGCGACGGCTCGAGCGGCGAATCTTCGCGGGCGGCGGAGGTGACCTCCGCGGAGAAGCCCTCTACCTCGTCCGGTACCAAGATCCGCGCGATCGTCGCGTCGGGGGGAGCGTTGTACGACAAGCCGGACGGGAGCCGCGGGTACAGAGGGGGGGACACCAGACTGGTGTCCATACGACGGGGCACTACGTTTGACACGCTCGTGACGCTCCTCGACGAAACCTCCGACGACGAAACTTCAACCGACGCGCGTCTCGCTAAACGCAAAAAGAACGGACTCAAAGTGTACTACCGCGACCCGAACGACGGCGTGACGCTTCTGCGCGTCGCGCGCGACGCCGACATCGACGAGATGTTCGAGGAGTGGGACCGGAGGATGGCGATAATCGCGAGGGAGGCCGGCGCGGACGCGGCGGCTTCGGCGGCGGCGGCGGCGGAAAAACTCAAGGTGTACGTCTGCGAGAAATCCGGCAGCGCCGACTCGGAGGCGGGGACGCCGCGAGATTTCGTCAGAGCCGCGGCCGAACCTTTTCGTAAAGACACCGACAACGAGCGCTCTCTGGTGAACGAAAACGGTTCGCGAAGTGTGAACGAAAACGCGAAATCGGCGTCAAAGGCTTCCGGCTTGCAGAACGTTCCGAGCAAAGAGTTGACCCTCGTGCACCGTTTAGGGGGTGGCGCGTTCGGGGAAGTGCACCTCGCGCTGTGGCGCGGTTCGGAGGTGGCGGTCAAATTCCTACACGCGCGAAGAGAGAGACTTTCGCGCGCCGAGACGCGCGAAGCGCGATTAAACGGTCTCGCGAGAGTATCTGAAAAAGAGGAGAGGGACCTACAGACGGACTTCGTTGTCGCGAGTGGTTCCGCCGAAGGAGATTCGGCGGATTCAGACCGCGAGGAGGATTTGCTGGACGCGAGGGAGGCGTCGGCGTCGCGCGAGAGTTTTTTGAAAGAGGCTCGCGTGATGGCCGCGCTGCACCACCCGAACGTGGTGTTCGTGTACGGGGTCGTGGACGACGGCGACCGTCTCGGCATCGTCGAGGAGTTCATGCGCTCGGGGAGTCTGCGGCGGCTGCTCAACCTGCACGTCCGCGAGGCGCGCGAAAGTCTTTCGCTTTCGCGCGCCGCGGAGGATGAAAAGACAAACGGAGAGTCGAAAAAAAACGCACCTCGCGGCAAACGCCACTTGAGCGCGTCCGTGCGCGCGCGGTGCGCCCTCGACGTGGCTCGCGGGATGGCGTATTTGCACTCGCGGCGGTTCGTGCACTTCGACCTGAAGTGCGACAACGTGCTCACGGCGCGCCAGCTGGGCGTCGCCGGCGGCGTGACGTGCAAAGTCGCCGACTTCGGTCTCTCGAAGCAGCAGAGAGGCGGGAGCGTGGTTGGATCCGGCGTAGCGGACGCTGAAGCGCGACAATTCACGAGCGGCATCGCGTCGCAGCGCGGGACGTTGCCGTGGACGGCGCCCGAGCTGTTTTCCGACCCCGCGAACGCTACCGAGTTGGTGGACGCGTACTCGTTCGGGGTGTGCATGTGGGAGCTGTGGACGTGCGACGTGCCGTTCAAGGACATGCGCGAGCAGAGCGTGGTGTGGGGTATCATGACCGGGAAACGCCCGGAGCTGCCTCCGGCGGATTTGGACGAGCCGTGCGTTGGGTGGCGTGATCTGATGACCGCGCTGTGGCGCGAGGACCCAAAATCGAGGCCCACCTTCGACGAAACAGTGCGAGTTCTGGAGGAGGCGCTGACCAAGACGAACGCGGAAAACGGAGCGAGATGCGGTTAAGCGGCGTCATATAGGCTAGCGTCGCGAGCTTTCGTCAACCGGAATACGCTCTAGTAGTACACCGTTCGCGTGATAGACTATAGTCGACTACGACGCGAGGCGCGAGGCGCGAGACGAGACGTGGGAGAAAGTGAAGCGTCGTCTCACGCCGCCGCGGAGACGGCTTCGGCTTCGGCATCGGCTTCGACGTCGTCGTCGGAACCCGCGTTTTCGTTTTCGTCGGCGAG
>ENA-OUOG01002752-OUOG01002752.1-marine-metagenome-genome-assembly--contig:-NODE-2752-length-17608-cov-2.969597_pt1 | contig 17608 bp, 18 predicted proteins | sample MGYA00248635_ERZ508505 | MGnify/ENA primary metagenome ERZ508505 (study PRJEB26176, sample SAMN06267871) | marine metagenome | isolation source: Saanich Inlet, British Columbia, Canada | place: Pacific...
TTGCAGTTTTCCTCTGATCCTCCGATCATGAAGGTGAGGGTGCCTGCCGCTGCTCCTGTAATGCCGCCAGAAACCGGGCAGTCGATCATGCCAAGTCCCGCTGCGCTTGCCATGGCATGTGCCTGTTTTGCGCTTTCCACATCCACAGTCGAGCAATCGATCAGAAGAGCGTTCTCTTCGCAAGCCGGAATGATGTCTTCCAAAACAGACCTTACGATCTGACCGTTTGGCAACATGGTAATCACGGCTTCTGCACCACCCACAGCGTCTCTTGCCGCAGCACACGTTACAATGCCTGCCTCGTTCGCAGCGATCAGCGTTTCCGGCACTGTATCAAAGCCAAGAACTTCATGCCCTGCCTTTACAAGGTTGGTCGCCATGGGAAGGCCCATATTGCCAAGTCCAATAAATCCTACAGTGGCCATGTTTTCCTCCTGGCTGAATTTCAGAATGTCAGCTCATCATTTCCCAGCGGTTCCAGCATGCCTGAAATTTGTTCATCTTCCAATGCTTCCAAGGTAGCAGGCTTCCAATCGGGTTTACGGTCTTTGTTTATGATTTGTGCGCGAATACCTTCGATAAAGTCTCCATGCGACATGGCGCGATAGGTGAACCGGTATTCAAGGGCAAGCACGTCTTCAATGCGGGGGAGGCTGCGTGACTGACGTACCAGTTCTACCGCGCAAGCAACGGACAATGGGCAATTTCTGCGCATCAGTTTTGCAGCCTGTGCTTCCCATTCACCATCTGAGGCTTCAAGTTTCTCAACAATCTGTGCCGCGGAACCAAACGCATAATACTGATTAATCTTTTTCAGATCATGCCCAAGAGATCCGGTTTCTGCTTCACCACCCAATGTTTCCATGAATGAAAGCTCTGCCGTTTCTTCCAACGCCTCGATAAGTTCGTCAAGGTTTTTGGCCGGAACAAATACATCACCAATGCCTGCCGTAATGCAATCGGCAGCCTTTAGCCGGGCGCCGGTTGTGCCAAGATATTCGCCAACATGCCCCGGTGCGCGAGCAAGCAATTGATTGCCGCCCACATCCGGCACAAGACCGATGCCGCATTCCGGCATTGCAAAGAGTGTGTTCTCGGTGACAATCCTGTGTGAACCATGCGCGGAGATGCCAACCCCGCCGCCCATGACAATGCCATCCATGATTGCGATATAGGGTTTGGTATAATTCCTTATTTGTGCATTGATGCGATATTCATCTGCCCAGAACTTTCTGCCATAGGCATAGTCGCCCGCCTTGCCGGTTGCATAGAGGTCAGCAATATCTCCGCCTGAACAGAAAGAGCGTTCACCTTCTGCATCGATGATGACAAGACGCACGTCTTTATCGTTTTCCCATTCCGAGAGTGCTGCGCCGATTGCCATGCACATGTCATAGGTCATTGCATTAAGCGCTTCGGGGCGGGTGAGTGTTATGCGTCCGGCGAGACCCGACTTGCGAATATTAATGTCATCACTAAGGCTCACGTCACGCCTCCGCCAGCATTTGACGTGAAATGATCATGCGCATGATCTCATTCGTGCCTTCAAGGATTTGGTGAACGCGAAGATCGCGGACCACTTTCTCAATGCCGTAGTCAGACAGATAGCCGTAGCCGCCATGCAATTGCAGAGCATCGTTTGCTACCCGGAAGGAGAGGTCTGTTACGAGGCGCTTCGCCATGGCGCAGTGTTTGGTTGCATCCGGTGCCTTATTGTCGAGTTTCCATGCCGCTTGCCGCAAGAACACGCGGGCTGCCTGCAGTTCGGTTTCCATGTCTGCAAGGCGGAACTGCAAAGCCTGAAATTCTGAAATCGGTTTACCGAAGGCTTTGCGCTCTTTCATGTAAGCCAACGTTTTGTCCAGCGCGAATTGTGCGGCCCCGAGAGCAGAAGCCGCAATGTTCAAACGCCCACCGTCCAGGCCGGACATGGCATATTTGAAGCCTGCACCTTCTTCGCCAATCAATTGGTCCGCCGGAATTTTGCAATCATCGAACAGCACTTGTGCGGTTGGTTGCGCGCGCCAGCCCATTTTCTTTTCATTCGCACCAAACGAAAGACCTTCTGTCGGGCTTTCCACCAAGACGGCTGAGACACCCTTTGGACCTTCAGCGCCTGTGCGCACCATAACTAGATAGAGTTCAGATGTTTCGCCACCTGAGATGAACGTCTTCCCGCCATTGATCTTCCAACCGTTACCGTCTTTTTCGGCCTTTGTTTTGAGTGCGGCAGCGTCTGACCCTGATCCTGGTTCCGTCAAACAGTAAGAGCAATATTTCTCCAACGTGGTCATTTGTGGCAACCACTTCTGGCGCTGTTCTTCTGTGCCATAGGTGTCAATCATCCACGCGGTCATATTGTGGATGGAGATAAATGACGCGATGGACGGGCAAGCGTATGACAAAGCTTCAAAAATCAATGTTGAGTCGAACCGCTTGAGATTTGATCCGCCCACATCCTCGCGAACATAAATGCCTGCCATGCCGAGTTCGCCTGCGGAACGAAGGACTTCTTTTGGGAAGGCGCCCTCTTCATCCCATTTCAAAGCGTATGGGGCTATTGCTTCCTGCCCGAAGCCAAAGGCCATGTCATAAATGGCATTCTGTTCTTCTGTTAGTGCAAAATCCATATGTGCGTCATGCCCTTACTGAAACCAACTTCATTGAATTACGATATTCATATGTTGTTTTGTGAACAGATAACCCAAACTTTCAGGTTGTACTTTCTGAGGGAATTGTTGAGTACTCCCCGAAAAGCCACCTGTGCTGCATGTGATGAGAATTGGCTCTGCAGATTCCTTTGGGTGGGGAACAAGTAATTTTGCAGGTGGTTTGAAAGTTCCTTTTGTTCCAGGACCAATAATCTCACAAGATAGATCATCTATATTTGAAACGCCGAGATTTGCCCCAAAAGAAGCTACAACATTGATTCCAGAACGAATGCATTCTCCATTTATATCGCTGTTGGCGACATTGGTGGTGATGCGGTGGCAATCACCCTTATCACTTTCAATGAAAGGCAGCTTGATCTCGTTCTTGGACGAAGTTGTTGTAGCTGAACAACCAATTAAAATGCAGACCGCCGATATCATTATTAGATCGTGTTTGTTTATCATTGTATATCAACTCATCGTCGGGATCGAGAACTCAGCGCCTTCCTTGATGCCCGACGGCCAACGCGAAGTGATGGTTTTGGTTCTTGTGTAGAACTTGAAGGCATCCGGGCCGTGTTGGTTCAGGTCACCAAAGCCCGATCGTTTCCAGCCGCCGAATGTGTAATAGGCGAGTGGTACCGGGATCGGAACATTGACGCCGACCATGCCGATGTTGATGCGGTTTGCGAAGTCACGAGCCGTGTCGCCATCGCGGGTGTAAATCGCAACACCGTTTCCATACTCATGGCTCATGGCAAGGTCGATGCCTTCTTCATAGTTTTTCGCACGTACGACTGAGAGCACCGGGCCGAAAATCTCTTCCTTATAAATCGACATGTCTTTTGTCACATTGTCGAACAGGCAGCCGCCAATGAAGTAGCCGTTCTCATAACCTTGCATGGAAAAGTCGCGTCCGTCGACGACGAGATTTGCGCCTTCCTTAACACCGGTATCCACGTAGCCCTTAACCCGGTTATAGGCGTCTTTGGTGACCAGCGGTCCAAAGTCAGCATCGTCGCCTGCCGTGTAAGGTGCAATCTTGAGGTTCTCAACGCGCGGTGTCAGTTTTTCCATCAGGCGGTCAGCTGTTTCTTCGCCCACCGGAACCGCAACGGAGATCGCCATGCAGCGTTCGCCTGCGGCACCGTAACCTGCGCCGATCAATGCATCAGCTGCCTGATCCAAATCGGCGTCCGGCATGATGATCATGTGGTTCTTCGCACCACCAAAACACTGAACGCGTTTGCCGTTTGCGCAACCGCGTGTGTAAACGTACTCTGCGATTGGTGTGGAACCCACGAAACCGACCGCCATGATGTCTTCATGGTCAAGCAATCCGTCCACGGCCTCCTTGTCGCCATGCACGACCTGCAGAATACCATCAGGCAGGCCTGCCTCTTTCATCAGTTTTGCAAGCATGTTTGGGACGGATGGATCGCGCTCTGATGGCTTCAGGATGAATGCGTTGCCGCATGCAATGGCCGGACAGAATTTCCACATGGGGATCATGGCCGGGAAGTTAAATGGGGTAATGCCAGCGACAACGCCAAGTGGCTGGCGCACCGAATGCATGTCGATGCCGGGGCCCGCGCCTTCGGTGAATTCACCTTTGAGAAGATGTGGTGCGCCAATGCAGAACTCGGCGACTTCCAAACCGCGCTGTACGTCGCCTTTTGCGTCTGGAATGGTTTTGCCATGCTCACGCGATAGTGCCTCGGCAAGCTTGTCCATGTCACGTTGCAATAATGAAACAAACTTCATCATGACGCGCGCCCTGTTTTGCGGATTTACCGCAGCCCATGCAGGTTGTGCTGCCTTTGCGCTTGCAATTGCGGCGTTGAGTTCGTCGCTGTTGGCCAGAGGAACCTGCGCCTGTACTTCACCCGTTGCCGGATTGAAAACGTCTGCAAACCGACCTGATTTGCCCTCGACCAGTTGACCGTCGATAAAGTGTGAAATTTGCTGCACAGAAGCCTCCCAAAAACTTTTTGCTGTATTTATCTGTTTATTTTTGTATATCCAACCAGTGTTTTAGTCCGTTTGTTTTGCAAATTTGCACACTGTATTGGACAACGTTGAACGACACTACCTTAAGAGGAGGTGGTTTTGAACTGGGATGATTACAGATTTTTTCTTGCGGTGGCGCGTACCGGAAAGCTGAGTTCGGCAGGCCAGCAACTGGGTGTTGATCATGCAACGGTTGGCAGGCGTGTAAAGGCACTTGAGGAAGCCCTAAAGGTGCATCTTTTTGATCGTAGTCCTCAAGGGTATTCGCTTACCGACGAAGGTCAAAAGCTTGTCACAATGGCAGAGGGTATGGAAACCAGTGCCGTTGCGGCGCAGAGTGAATTTTCCGGTGAAGCGGATAGTGTTTCCGGTGTGGTCAGGATCGGTGCGCCGGAAGGGATGGCGACTTCAATGCTCGCCGAAGTCGCCGTTCGTTTGTGTGAACAACATCCGAAGCTTGAACTGCAAATCGTTGCCATGCCGCGCACTTTTTCGCTTACAAAACGCGAGGCGGACATTGCGATTGCCGTCTCTGCGCCGACGTCTGGTCGTTTGAAGTTTCGCAAGATTACCGACTACACGCTGCATATGTACGCAACCAAGGAATATCTGGCGAAGAACCCGCCGATCAAGGAATTGGCTGATCTGCAGCGGGTTCGGGGTATCGGGTACGTTTCCGATCTGATTTATGACAAGGAACTGGATTATATTCCGCTCATCAGCCCGGATGCCAAACCTTTTCTAACTAGTACCAGTGTGCACGTGCAATTGGAGGCAGCGTTGGCAAATGGCGGCTTATGTGTGTTGCATGACTTCATTGCCCGGCGTCACCCCGAATTGGTTCGTGTCATGCCTGAGGAAGTCTCTTTCACGCGGACGTTCTGGTATATTGTTCATGAAGATTACGCAAAGCTGCACCGCATTCGCGTGGTTTCCGATGCGCTGATCGAGCACGTGCGCAAAAGGGTAAACATAAAGCCGGATTGATTTTCCATATTCTTGATCCGGTTTACTGGTTTTCCGATGCATACCCATATATGAGAGTGTGCGACGAACATGTTTTAAGGAATTCTTTCCATGACGCTTCTGGTCCTTTTTGTGTTTCTGGCAATAGGTGTGTCTTTTCTCTGCTCAATTCTCGAGGCGGTTCTACTTTCAATAACGCCGTCTTTTGTGGAAGCAGCTGAAGAAGAGCAGCCAAAACTTGCCGGCAAGCTTAGAGAGTTGAGAAAGGATATCGAACGCCCGCTTTCAGCCATTCTTTCGCTTAACACAATCGCCCATACGGTTGGTGCCACTGGTGCGGGTGCGCAAGCTGCTGTGGTATTTGATGACTTTGGTGTTGGCGTGTTTTCGGCGATTTTGACGCTTGGTATTCTTATTCTATCCGAGATTATTCCTAAAACGCTTGGTGCTACCTATTGGCGGAGCCTGGCGTCTTTCACCGTAAAGACCTTGCCAATCCTCATTCTTGTTCAACTGCCACTGGTTTGGATGAGCCAGGCAATTACAGGATTTCTGAAACGCGGAAAATCTGCTTCAGAAGTTTCTCGTGAAGAGATTGCAGCCATGGCCTCTGCCGGGCAACGTTTGGGTATTGTGGGCGCGGACGAGACGCTCGTGGTCAATAACCTTTTTCAACTGCCGCATATTCCCGTAAATGAGGTTATGACACCACGCACCGTTATTGAGCATGTCTCGGGTGAAGAGAAAATCAGCGCGGTGATTGAGGGAAAGGACACGTTTCCTTTCTCGCGGCTTTTGGTAACCGGTGAAACCGTGGATGATGTTTCAGGCTTTGCCCTGACCCGCGATCTGTTGCTTGCCGCGGTCAACGGACAGAAGAGCAAAAAAGTGAAAGAATTTGTTCGTGAATTGCCGCGCGTGGCTGAAGATCAAGACTTGGACTCACTGCTTGATTTGTTGATGGAGCGTGACGCGCATATTGCACTGGTTCAGGATCAGTATGGCGGCACTGCCGGGCTGGTTACCATGGAGGATGTTCTGGAAACACTCCTTGGCAACGAGATTGTGGACGAGCTTGATGAGGCGGTGGACCTTCAGGATGTTGCAAAAACGCAAGCAAAAGAACGCAGGGAAAAGCGTAAAAACAACAAGTAGTGGCTAACTCTCACGTTCCACGGTGAATCTGGCCGCGTCAATCAAAACACTCGCATCATCGCCAAACGGTTGAAGCGCTGCAATGGCTTCTTCAAGCAGTTCGTTTGCCCTTGTCTGTGCTGCTTCCAATCCATAAAGCGAAACAAGTGTCCCCTTGCCACGATCTGCGTCTTTGCCGGTTTGTTTGCCCATGGCTTCTGCGGTGGCGGTTTCGTCCAAAATATCATCGGCCAATTGAAAGGCCTGTCCAACAGCTGCGCCAAAGTGCAACAGCGCCTCACGTTGGTCTTTGGATGCGCCGCCCAGCACAGCACCTGTTTCACACGCACATCGAATGAGAGCGCCTGTTTTCATGGCCTGAAGTGTGAGTATTTCCTGTTCGTTTATATGAGGCTTTTTTTCTGCCTCCAAATCCAGCATTTGGCCACCCACCATGCCGCCAAGCCCGGCATTGCGTGCGTAGAGTCTGACCAGCTCTATGCGGATGGCAGGATTGATGTGAACTGCGTCTCGCGCCAGCACATCGAAAGCAAGGGTCAGCAAAGCATCACCTGCCAGAATTGCCGTGTCTTCACCATATGCAATATGCGTTGTTGGCCGCCCACGTCGCAGGTCATCATCGTCCATCGCCGGAAGGTCATCATGTGCCAGTGAATAGCAATGAATCAGCTCCAAAGCACATCCGGCCCACACACTTTGAGCGGGCTCAATTCCAAATAGCCGCGCACTTTCCATGACCAGAAACGGCCGCAATCGCTTCCCTCCATCCAGCGATGAATGACGCATGGCGAGCATGAGTTTTTCAGGACGGGTGGTCTCATACTCCAATGTATGATCGTTGAGTAACTCTATCAGAGCATTTTCAACCTGATTGGCATGAGACGCCAGAATTGCCTTGAAATTGGTCATGTGTGCCTTCTGAAACTTTGAGGCTTTTCGTTACACTTGAAGACAAGATCGTCAAGCGGTGTTTCGTGCGAAGCAACAATCGGCTAAAGAGTTCGGATGAGCAAACCGACAAAGAAAAATGCGCGTATGCTAAAAGCGCCTTCTGACAAGGAGGCGGCGGAGACAACGCGTTCGAAGGGAAGGCTGGGCAAGCGCAGTTTCAAGTCGTTTGCCTTACGGTTTCTTGTCGCGGTTTGCCTGATTCTGACAATTGTTCCGCTTGTTCTTCTTTGTTTGTATAAAGTTGAGAGCGTTAGGCCGATTTCCACGCTGATGATAAAAGAAGCCCTGGTGGGACACGGTGCAAGACGCGAATGGATAGAGTTGCAGGATATGTCGCCCCGGATTTATCAATCCGTGCTGATGTCGGAAGATGGCCAGTTTTGCACTCATGGCGGGGTAGATTGGGGTGCGTTGAACCAGGTTATTGATCATGCTCTTGATGGCGAGCGTACCCGCGGAGCAAGTACCATCACCATGCAATTGGTGAAGAACCTGTTTTTGTGGCCGGATCGATCCTTTATTCGCAAAGGACTTGAAATTCCCTATGCCTTGATGGCTGAACTTGTGTTGGGCAAGCAGCGGATCATGGAGATTTATCTCAATATTGTTGAGTTGGATGTGGGTGTATTTGGCGTTGGTGCTGCTTCAAAGCATTATTTCAATATATCTGCAGAGAAACTCGGCCCTCGGAATTCCGCTCGAATGGCGGTAACTCTACCGAACCCGAAGGTTAGAAATCCGGCTAATCCGTCTAGAAGATTACGATCTCTCGCTAACATTATTCAGAAGCGAGCAAAGGCTTCGGGTGCCTATATAGGTTGTCTTAAGGACCCGGCATAAAAATTTGCTCTACCCTATGGTCAAAGATGGAAAAAAACTGTATAGCAGCGGCCAGAAAGCGTTTCAGGGCTCTCGCGGAACATTCTTCTCGCTTAGCAGAGCCCTTTTTTAATTCGAATTCGGAGTATGCATCATGGCTGTACCAAAGAGTAAAATCACACGCATGAAACGCGGCCATCGCCGTTCATCAGATGCGTTGAAAGCGAAAGCGTATGTTGAGGACAAGGATTCCGGTGAATTGCGCCGTCCCCATCATGTCGACCTGAAATCAGGTATGTATCGCGGTCGCCAAATCCTGGAACCAAAAGATTCCATCTAATCGGTTTTTTAGGTTTAAATGTAAAAGGGTCGGCTAAAGCTGGCCCTTTTTTTTGACAAATTCCTGTCGCTATTTTAATGGCTTGTCTTACAGGGGAGAAGTCATGCTAACAAACGTACCACTTTTGATCGTGCCGTTCATTGTCTACAACATTCAGGTGTTCCTGCATGGAGGGATCGGTGTTTGGGAAAACGAAATTTTTTCAATTCCGCTCATTCATGGTGAAGCCTGGGTCATGAAGATGGGCGATCTGATGGTTATGTTGGCGCTTATTCTTCTTTTCTTTGAGATTTTGAAGGCAACCCGTGTTGGGGCGTCGTCGGTCATTGACCACTTGCTCTCTACATTTGTCTTTATCGCCTATTTGGTCGAGTTTCTGGTTGTAAAGAATGCAGCCCATTCGGTGTTCTTCATTCTCATGACGATTGCTTTGGTCGATGTACTCGCCGGATTTACGGTTTCCATCCGCTCTGCAACGCGGGATGTGAATGTTGGCCATGGTGGCTATCACGGCGAATATTGATTTCGCCGTGAGTGGTATTTTCGCAGGAAACGCTTCCTAGGCACCAGGATCGGCAAGTAGATTCACAGCCTCAATGCCTTTGATTGCCGAAGCTTCATCTGCATCTGACGTGTCGCCGGAAATACCCACGGCTGCCAGAATGTTTCCTGATTTGTCCTTCGCAAGTACGCCGCCGGGAACTGCTACAATGCCGCCTTCTATGACTGAACTCAATCCGTCCAGAAAGTGTGGGCGGGTCTCTGCTTGAGTATTCAACCAGCGAGACCCCATTCCAACCGCAATGGCACCTTTTGCCTTGCCGCGGGCCACTTCAAAACGGTTATTCGAGCAACCATCCTGAGCCTGAAACGCTTTCAGGTTTCCACCATCATCCAGCACAACAACGGCCAATGGCTTGTAGCCTGCCTCTTTTGCGTGGGCGAATGCTTGTGAAATTATGCGATTTGCGCGGTTAAGCGAAAGCTTTGCCATAGACTTGCTCCAAAGAATTATCGATATATGTGTGAGATGACAGTTCCACCAGAATTGTCAATGCAAATTCAAGAGGTGTTATCCGTGTATAGAGATTTTTCCCTTCCAGGTCGTTCCCCGGTGATTGCAAGTGAATGTGCCGCCGCAACCTCCCATCCGCTCTCAACAGCTTCTGCTCTTGATATATTGCGGGAAGGTGGCAACGCGGTTGATGCGGCAATTGCCGCTTGTGTGACGCAATGTGTGGTTGAACCGCATATGACAGGAATTGGTGGGGATTGTTTTGTTATTGTCGGGCAACCGGACGGAACACTTCGTGGTCTGAATGGTTCAGGACGTTCTGCTGCAGGCGCAAAACTTGACTGGTATCTCGAAAACGGGATCACGAAAATCAAGGAACCTTCACCCCACGCGGTAACGGTACCAGGTTCGGTGAGCGCTTGGGCGGAATTGCATGCAAAATTTGGAAAGCTTGATTTCGAACGCCTCTTTGTCGATGCCATCCGTTATGCAGAGAATGGCTATCCGGTTGGCGAACGGGTTGCTTCCGATTGGGCCGAACAGGTTGAAAAACTTAAAGGGAACGCGGTTTCTGCTGAAATGCTTCTGGTTGATGGCGCAGCGCCCAATGCGGGAGACCATTTCGCCAATCCTGCTCTTGGGGCGACCCTTCGCCGGATTGCATCGGAAGGGAAATCTGCATTTTACGAAGGTGAAATTGCTGCAGAGATTGCGAACACGGTCCAGGGTTTGGGTGGCTTTTTGAACGAAGTGGATCTTGGAGGCGTCACGTCTGATTGGGTTGATTTGATATCCACTGATTATCAAGGCCATACCTTGAACGAGATTCCGCCGAACGGCCAGGGTCTGGCAGCTATTATGCTCGTTAAGCTTCTCGATAAACTTGGCGTACCTTCGGATGCGCATTCTCTTGAGCGTGCTCATCTTGAGATGGAATGTGCAAGGCTGGCTTATACGGCGCGAGATGCCTATATCGCCGATCCTGACCACATGACCTATTCTGTTGATCAGCTTCTGAGTGACGAGCATATTGCAAAACTCGCAGGACTGTTTGATCCTGAGAAGCGGAACCCTGAAATTGCACTGCCTGATCCCACAGGTTCTGACACTGTATATCTCTCTGTTGTTGACCGTGACGGGATGGCAGTTTCGTTTATCAATTCGCTGTTTGGCGGCTTTGGATCTGGAATCATGACCCAGAAATCTGGGATTGTTTTGCAAAATCGCGGGTGTGGCTTTAATCTTATCCCGGGTCACGGGAATGCGATTGGACCTTCAAAACGACCATTCCACACCATCATTCCTGCCATGGTGACGAAGAATGGCAGGATTACGCATTCATTTGGGGTGATGGGCGGCCAGTATCAGGCAATGGGGCAGGCTCACGTGCTCTCCAACATGCTGGACTATGGTATGAACCCGCAGGTTGCGCTCGATGATCATCGTATTTTCTGGGATAATGATGGCAATCTTGATCTTGAAACCTCTGTTTCTGCAGAAATTGAAGCGGGATTGAGGGAAAAAGGTCACCCGGTAACGCGAGGCGCAGTGCATGGCGGTGGGCAGGTTATTCAGATTGATCACGAACGTGGTTGCCTGATTGCGGGCTCGGATCCACGAAAAGATGGCCACGCTGCCGGTTTTTGATCTTATTTTAACGCTTCCGTGCGACACTGTAGTTGGATTTAACTGCGGTGTGCACTCTTATGACCCCATCAACTGACATCTTGGCTGCTCTGGGCCAGGCAAGTTATATTTGGCACATTGCTGAAGACAGGCTTGAATGGAGTGATAATTTTGCCTCTTTGATTGGTTTCAAGGAGGGAATAGAACTCCACTCCGCCAGGGGTTTTGAAGCATTGCTCTCGGCTCAGAGCAAGCAAACACGGTATAACCAGTTGCAGGAAAGCATTGCTCAGAGCGCTCCTGGTGAAGGCGGCGCGTATCAATGTGTTTATGCGATTAGCGACAGGGTAATACTTGGCGATGAACCTGTTTGGATCGAAGACGTTGGTCGCTGGTATCCTGATGAAGATGGAAAGCCAAAATTTGCCCAAGGTATCTTGCGGATTGTCAGTGAGCGCCGCAAACGTGAGGAGAGCCTGAAAAGGAAGTCTGAAATTGATGAGCTAACCGGCTTGCCGAACCGTGTGCATCTTGAAGAGAAGCTTGATATGAGCATAAAGGACGGATTGGCGCTTGGCAGGTCTTCTGCTCTCCTTCTTATTTCTCTTTCTGATTTTGACCAGATTAATGCGACACTTGGTTTTTCCGCTGGTGATGAAGTCTTGGTTCAGGTTGCTGAAACCCTAAATGATGCCAAGCGTGAAGGGGATCTTGCGGCGCGTTTTTCAGGTGCGAAATTTGGTTTCATTCTCAGCAATTGTAACGAGAAGCAGGTTGAAACAGCGGCGCGTCGCATGCTCGCGATGTTGAATGGTCGTATCCATGTCACGTCCAATGGGCCGGTCGCATTGAAGGCATCGGCGGGGGCATGCCTCTTGCCCAAGCATGCGATGAATGCGCATGAAGCAATCAGTAGTGTAACGCTTGCATTGCAAAAAGCACAAATTCGTTTTGGTGCAAAAGTTGCCGTTCATGATCCAGATCCTGATTTACTGCAAAAACGTGCAAGCGATGCTGGTCTTCTCAATCAATTTGCCAAGGCGATTGAATTGGGTGCCATGCATTTGGCCTTTCAACCGATTGTGGGCGCGCAAAGCCACCGCCCGGAGTTTTATGAAGCTTTGCTGCGTATGACACCTGAAACAGAAGGTGTGATTGAGGATGCAAGGTTTCTCAATCTGGCGGAACGGCTGGGGCTAATGCGCTTGCTGGATCGTAAGGCGTTGGAAATGACTCTCGACACGCTTGAGGAGTGTCCAGACGCGATCCTATCGGTGAATGTGACGCATGACAGCATTGCGGATGGTGCGTGGACCAGCTTGCTCCGGGATCGATTGAAGCTTATCCCGGATATGGCGCCGCGGCTGATTGTCGAGCTTACAGAATCCCAACTTGTTACAAATCTTGAGGAAACCGCTTCTGCAGTCCTTTCGATGCAAGGCTTGGGATGCCGTGTTGCAATTGATGACTTTGGGGCGGGTTACACATCTTTCTCACATCTTCAGCGTCTGAACATTGATATTATCAAGATCGATGGTTCTTTTTGCCGTGATATGGCGCAAGATCAAAAGACCCGTGCTTTTCTTGAAGCAATGCAGTGGTTGTCCAGCCGTTCATCGGTTGAGACTGTTGTTGAATGGGTAGAGGATGTGGAGCAGGCGGCCCAACTCAAGGAATGGGGATATACTTATTTACAAGGAAGCCTGTTCGGTATGCCCCTTGCCATTCTGCCCTGGGAGCGCAAACGTGACCTTTCACAAAAAACGCTGAAGGCCCGCAAGACCTGAGATTGCCTAACCCGCTTCTGGCAGGGCAATTGCGGCGTCTATAAGTTTCACAGCATCCGGGCTTGCCCAATGAGCCGGGCCATTTAGAACACCTAATCCGCAGCCGTTTCTGTCTACCAACAAAGTGGTTGGCATCCCCAGTGCGACAGCTTTCTTTTTCAGATCATGAAATGCATTCATGGTGTTGTCGTGCATGAACGGCAGGGCCTTGAGACCCGTCTCTTCGTAAAACCTTTTTGGCTTGGAAGCATCGCCCAAATCGATGCTAACGGGCACTACCTGAAACGCATCGCCACCTTTTTCTGTTTGCAGGGTTTCAAAATAGGGCATTTCCTCACGGCATGGCGGGCACCATGTTGCCCAAAGGTTGAAAAGCACAATTTTGCCTTTCCAATCTGAAAGTGTTTTCGGAGTTCCGTTTTCATCCACAAAGTTGATGGACGTAAGGTCAAGCGGTTCATCGAGAGCCCGGAATGCAGCAATGTCTCCGGTTGCCAATGGGCCAAGTTCCTTGCCGCGTGCAATGGATGCCGGGCAGCTTGCTGATGTTTGCTCCACTGACGTGTTGCCAGAAGTGCCCAACATGCCGTATACGCCAACACCAAACCCAAGAGCGATTGCTGCAACGCCAAGTCCAAGAATCAATTTGTTCTTCACTGTCAGTTCCGTTCCAAATACCTTGTGCCAAAAGGGCTTAAAAATGACCAATAACAATTCCGGAAACGAGATGTGGGGCGGGCGTTTTGCCTCCGGTCCCGATGCAATCATGGAAGAAATCAATGCTTCCATCGATTTTGACCGAAAGCTTTATGCCCAAGATATCTCCGGTTCGAAAGCTCACGCTTCCATGTTGGCTGAAAAAGGCATTATTTCAAGCGCGGATGCAACGCAAATTGCCTCAGGTCTGGACACAATTCTGTCAGAGATCGAAAATGGATCTTTCAAGTTTTCCCGCGCGCTTGAAGATATTCACATGAATATTGAAGCCAGATTGCGCGAATTGATCGGTGACGCGGCAGGCCGATTGCATACAGCGCGCTCCCGTAATGACCAGGTTGCACTCGATTTTCGCATGTGGGTTCGCGCAACCCTTGAAGGCATATCAACCAGCCTGGATGCGATCATCGCTGCGCTTCTTGAAAAAGCAGAAGTGCATGCTGATACAGTGATGCCCGGTTTTACGCATTTGCAATCCGCGCAGCCTGTGACTTTTGGACATCATTGCCTTGCTTATGTTGAAATGTTCGCGCGCGATAAATCCCGCGTTCAGGATGCAATCGCACGATCGGATGAGTGTCCTTTGGGCGCTGCGGCGCTTGCGGGCACAGGTTTCCCGATTGATCGCGATATGACAGCCAGTGCATTGGGCTTCTCCGGTCCGACCAGAAACTCGCTTGATTCCGTATCTGACCGTGATTTTGCGCTTGATCTGCTTTCTTCTGCATCAATTTGTGGCGGGCACTTGTCGCGTCTTGCAGAAGAAATTGTGATCTGGTCCACGCCGCAGTTCGGATTTGTCACGCTTTCAGACAAGTTCTCGACGGGTTCATCGATCATGCCTCAAAAGAAAAACCCGGATGCAGCGGAGCTTGTTCGTGCTAAGTCTGGCCGGATAAACGGCTCCTTGATTGGTTTGTTGACCGTTCTCAAGGGCCTTCCGCTTGCTTATTCCAAGGACATGCAGGAAGACAAGGAAGCGGTATTTGATGCATCTGCGGCCCTTGAGGTTTCTCTTGCTGCCATGAGCGGCATGATTTCTGATATGGCCATCAATACTGCTGCGATGAAAGCGGCTGCGGGTTCAGGCTTTTCCACCGCAACCGATCTTGCGGATTGGTTGGTTCGTGAAGCCGGTCTGCCGTTCCGTGATGCACATCATGTGACGGGTCGTGCAGTTGCATTGGCTGAAGCTGAAAACAAACAACTGGACGAACTTTCGCTCGAACAATTGCAGGGGATCCACGAAGCGATTAATGCATCGGTTTATAACGTTCTGTCTGTTGAAGCGTCTGTTTCCAGCAGAACCAGTTTTGGTGGTACTGCGCCTGAAAATGTCCGCAAACAGGTTGCATACTGGAAAGAAAGAATGGCCTCGTAACGCCAATCAAGGTTTGACATTTTGGCTTTACTGTCGAATATGACACTCGTCTGGTTAAATTGGATATATGTAATGTCTCAAGGGCTTTCAGGAATTGCCACAAGAATGATGCTGGTGCTTATGGTTGCATTGGCAATCACTGCCTGTGGTCGCCGTGGAAACCTTGAAGCGCCACAAACTTCAACGGTGATTTCGGTTGATGAAAACGGGAATGAGGTGGAAACATCCGGGCCACCTGCAGCAGAAGACAAACCGTTTGTTCTTGATCCCCTTCTTTGAACAAGAAGGCTGTTAATCCATGAATCATTTTCATTATATCAATGGCGTATTGCATGCCGAAGACGTGCCAATTCCGCTGATTGCGGAAAAGGTGGGTACGCCATTTTATTGTTATTCGACCGCGACGCTTGAACGGCACTATAACGTGTTTGCGAACGCGTTCGATGACATTGACACAAAAGTCTGCTTTGCAATGAAAGCGAACTCCAATCAGGCGGTCTTGAAAACGCTTGCCAATTTGGGCTCTGGTGCAGACGTTGTTTCCATTGGGGAGTTAAAGCGCGCACTTGCGGCGGGTATTCCGCCTGAAAAGATCATGTTCTCAGGTGTTGGCAAGACACGCGAAGAGATTTTGTATTCTCTTGAGAAGGAGATTTTCTGCTTCAATGTTGAATCCATTCCCGAGCTGCAGTTCTTATCTGAGTGTGCGCTGGAATTTGGCAAGGTTGCACCTGTATCGCTGCGGATTAATCCGGATGTGGAAGCGGGCGGGCATGAGAAAATCTCCGTGGGCAAAAAGACCGATAAGTTTGGTATTGCATGGGATAGGGCGGAAGAGGCCTATGCTTTGGCGGCAAGCTTGCCTGGTGTGAATGTGACCGGAATCGACATGCACATCGGTAGCCAGATTGAAAAACTGGACCCGTTTGACCAGGCTTTCTCGAAGCTGGGCGGGCTTATTGAAAAACTTCGCGAGCAAGGTCACGCCATCGACCATGTGGATGTGGGTGGTGGTCTTGGCATTCCATATAAGCAAGACAACAATCCACCGCCCGAACCTGAAGCATATGCGAAGGTTGTGAAAACACACGTTAAGCAGTTGGGGTGTGAGGTTGTGTTTGAACCTGGTCGGATGATCGCAGGAAATGCAGGCATCCTGGTGGGTTCCGTGATTTATGTGAAAGATGCCGGGGACAAGCGTTTTTACATCGCGAATACGGCAATGAATGACTTGATACGCCCAACGCTTTATGATGCTTGGCACGAAATATTTCCTGTAAACGAGCCTGAGCCGGGTGCAGAGAAAAGAATTGCTGATGTGGTTGGCCCCGTGTGCGAGAGCGGCGATTATATGGCCAAGGAACGTGATTTGCCCTTGATGCAATCAGGTGACTTGTTCGCAATTGGTTCCGCCGGTGCTTATGGAGCAGTGCAAGCAGGAACCTACAACACGCGCCCCTTGGTGCCCGAAGTGTTGGTCAAAGGTGACAAATTTCATGTGGTTAGGCCCCGCGTTGAAGTGGAAGCGATTATCGCGATGGACAGTCAGCCTGACTGGCTGTGAAACACCTGCGCGTAACCATCCTTCACGAATCCGACATGTGACATGATAGGCCTCGAAATGGCCGGGTTTTGTGCTAGATTATCGGGATGAACCATAAATTTAGCTTTTCCGGTCTCACAGAATGGCCAGCGACATGAAGTTTCATTTGAAAGCAACAGCGCTGTTTGTTTTGGCATGGGAACGCCTATGGCCTCTTTTGGTGCCGTTTTTCATTGTCGCATCTTTGTTCCTGATCTTCTCATGGTCAGGGGGGTGGCGTTTTGTAAGCAGTGAAGCTGGTGTTGCCGGGTATTGGCTGGTTCGGATTCTGTTTGGAGTGTTGGCTGCGGCAAGCCTTTGGCCGATACGCAATTTCACCATGCCTGGCAAAGATGAAGTGACCCGGCATGTTGAGAAGCATTCGAAACTGGAGAACCGCCCAATCACTGCACAGAGCGATTCAATGGCGACCGGTGGTGAGGATGCATTTGCGCATGCGCTTTGGCGGCGAAGAAACCACCGCAACCGACAAGCATGTGATTGTGATTCTCGCTGTGGGAGAGCGCATCGCCGGCGTGTTGGTAGACACAGTTTCCGACATATTAACCGTGCAAACCCACGAAATTAAAGACGCACCCGATACTGTT
>ENA-OUOG01002754-OUOG01002754.1-marine-metagenome-genome-assembly--contig:-NODE-2754-length-17604-cov-6.460718_pt1 | contig 17604 bp, 29 predicted proteins | sample MGYA00248635_ERZ508505 | MGnify/ENA primary metagenome ERZ508505 (study PRJEB26176, sample SAMN06267871) | marine metagenome | isolation source: Saanich Inlet, British Columbia, Canada | place: Pacific...
ACCTTCTCCGCTGTAACGCCCGCAGTGGTGCGCAGGTAGTATAGTCCTTTAAGTCCTTCTTTCCAAGCCTTGAGATGTACCTGATTGACAATAGCTTTATCCGTGCCCGCAGGGAAGAAGACATTAACTGATTGTCCTTGACAGATAAACTCCTGTCTCTTTGCCGCATGTTCCACAACCCATGTTTGGTCAAGTTCAAACGCTGTCTTAAAAGTATCCCTCTCGTCATCGGATAGGAACTCCAAGTGCTGTACAGAGCCTTCATTCTCAAGGATGCTTTGCCATACCTTCTTCGTGTTCTGGTTATACTCATCTAAGACCTCTTCCAAGTACGTATTACGTACCGTATGACTGCCTGCCCTAGTACGATGTACATAGCAATTGCTAATGCGTGGTTCGATAGAAGCACTACAACCGCATAGAATGGAACTGTTAGCATTAGGAGCAACAGCAAGGAGATGCATATTTCTAACACCAGTACCCACTCCATCAGGACACTCGCCACGTTCCATAGCGAGCGAGTAGGTGGCCTCAACAGACTGGGCCTTGATGTCTTTGAAGATTGCATAGTTCTCACTCGCCGCCTGCCATGACTCCCAAGCTATTCCTTTGGACTGGAGATACCCGTGGAACCCCATTGCTCCCAAACCAATTGAGCGTTCTCTGTAAGCTGAGTAGACAGCTTTTGATAGTTCTTCTGGTGCGTGGTCAATAAAGTACTGAAGCACGTTGTCCAAGAATCTGATAAGGTCTGCAACCATTCCGCTTGACTTCCACTCATCATAGTATTCGAGGTTGACTGAGGAGAGGCAACAGACTGCTGTGCGTTCTTCACTTGTTGCGAGATGGATTTCGTTGCAGAGGTTACTGCCATTAATTGACAGTCCAAGTTTTCTTTGAGCTTCCGGTAAGCCTCTTCTGGCTGTGTCGATAAAGTTAAGGTAAGGACTGCCAGTTCTGAAGCGAGCTTCAAGGATTCGTTGCCACAGTCTGCGAGCTTTGATTGTATCTCGAACAATTCCTGTGTGCGGGTCTGTAAGATCGTGTTGTTCATCATTGATTACTTTCTCCATAAACTCATCTGTGATGTTCACAGCATTGAATAAATTAAAACATTTGCGATTGATGTCTCCTCCTGTTGGCACTTTGAAGGAAATGAACTCCTCAATATCCGGGTGAGACACATCCATATAGGCAGCATAGCTACCCTTTCTTGTCTTTCCTTGTTTGTACGCAGTCATCTGACTGTCCACTACTTTCATGAACGGTATCGGGCCGGGGGCTTTGTCGCTGATCCCTCGAACGTCTGACCAATGCCCACCCACACCGCCGCCCTTTACGGAAAGCCATGCTACTTCACCATTATGTTCAATAAGGCTATCAAGATTGTCCCCCACGTAAGTAAGGAAACAACTAATAGGCAACCCACTAATCTTTCCATTCGGTTCCGGGGCATTGCTGAGTACAGGACTCGCAAACATGAACCAACCTTTTGAAGCATAGTCGTAGATGCGTTGTGCCAGATCCAAGTCATCAGCGCAGTAAGCCACTGATGCACGTGCAAAAGCTTCTTGAGGGCTGTTCTCATGCTCAAGCATATAGTAGTCCTGCATGAGTTTAATTGCGTGGTCACTGAGGCGAAAGTCTCTTTCAACATCAATCGTTATCCCAAGGTGTTTGCTCATCAAATTCTCCAGATAGATGCTCATAGTTATTTTCAATGTAATCCGAAAAGCGATTTACTAAATCTTCAGAGGTAATCTCTAGTGTTTCCATCAGCGTTACCTCATCCAATTGCATAAGTTTACTTTTTAAATCTTGTAGTGTAAACATAAATCGAACCTACTATTTTACACTATTCTGTCATGGTTGTCAAGGTTAAATTTACTTCTGTCTTCTATCCTTTGAACCATTCTGTTGATGTAATACTGAGCTTTCTCTATATCCTCTGCACCGTTCTTGAAAAAACAGCGTGTTAGATACTCCCATGCACGTGACCAGTCATCAATGTCTACATATGGTACTACTATCTCTTCTGTCTGTAGCTTTGACAGGATAGCCTCACGCACATCCTTGACTTCTAGTCCCGGCTTCAGGATATAATGCTTTGGTGAGTTTACATTGTCAGTCATTAATCTTTACCCGGATAGTAGATACCAAGTGCTTCAGTGTCTAGTGTAAATGCGTAGCCGTATGCTGCCTCAAGTGTACTAATGACTGGCCCTAGCATCTCATCCCATGTGCAGTCGTCATCAAGTTGAATGTTGACTGAGTATGTTTTACCATGAGCCTGATAGGTCATGCTAAGGTATGCTTTATTTTCTTGATCGAATGGACTCATTACTGTCTCCTACTAATTTCATAAAATGTTCTAGATCTACTACTGCTAATGGTTTGCAACGATTCTGCTTGATAACCACTAGCGGTTCATGTGTGCCACAATTTGTTTCTGCCTGTTGGTAGTAGTTGTATACTGCTATCTTTGATAGATTCTTACATTCAACAGAGTAGGGGAAGAGCTTCCTAGCTTTAGGACTAAGAAGAACATCCTCTCCCCCTGCCCCCATTGAGGTGCTTCTTACATCGTCAGGCTCCAAAGTCGGGAAGGATTGAAGGATCGCATCACGTACAGCCTGTTGTAACTTTCTGCCTTTTGCCTTTGCTGATTGCGCCTTCATACTGGTGGAGTAAACCTGTCATCAAGGTGTCGGAGCATGTACAGTAGGTGTCCATTCTCTAATGCCCTTTCTTCTCCAAGATGCTCTACCACTGTTTCCCACATCTCCTGTTCAGTTTTATCCTCAAGCAGCTTCTGTGCTTTCTTGGGGCCAATTCCCTTGACTCCCTTAATATTATCAACCACATCGCCTGTAAGGAACTGCTTGTAAAAGTTAAGAAGCCCCTCAGATTCGGTGATGAAGTACTTGTTTTTATTAACAAAGTTGTAGTGCCATCCTGAGACTTGATCGAGGTCTTTATCAAGTGACACTATCATACTGTCTTCACCTTCTTCTGTCGCACGTATGGCAAGCATATCATCTGCCTCCATACCTTCTACTACGGTAGCATCCCAAGAGGATGAGAGATACTCACGCAGTAGTTGGTAGTGCTTGGGCTTCTCTGCACCTTTGCGGTTGCCCTTATATTCTGTAGACACTGCATAGCTGTACCGAAAGTTAGTCTTACCTGTTAGGTAGAGTTCCCATCTCTGGACTTCAGGAAGATCTACTAATAGAATATCTTCAATGAAGTTTGCCATAATACGCATAGCATAATCCTTCTGCTCATTGTTGGTAGCAAAACCAATACGATAGATCAGGATGTCCGCATCAATAAGGGCTAACTGCATTACAGGATGTCTGCTGAATCTAGTTCTTCAACAGGCTCAGCATCGTCATAGCTCACAAGGTCTGTGATGACTAGCTTTTTGAGGGATGGTGAACGGCCTTCCTTGTTCTTGAAAGTCCACTCATAGAAGCCCACCATAGCGATAGCACCAGAACCATTACCGACTGTTGCATCCAGCTGGTCACCGTTCTTGTCGTATGCTTTGATAGGGTTGCTAGACTTACAGGTAATGAAGTACCCTTTGTCTTCCTTCTGTCGCACTGCAATACCCATATCTTCTAGGGCAGCGACAGCAGGGTCAGATAGATTGCATAGGTCTACCTGATACTTACCAGACATGTCGTTAGGCTTCTCCAAGTAAGCCCACATTACGTCTGCTTTAATCTTTACACGTTCTGTCATACCATTCTCCTTCTGTTGGTGGTATAGTAATATTATATCACACTTTATTAGTGTGTGTCAAACCAATTCTTACCGATCTTTGATTCGGCATCTACCGGGCAACGAAAGCCCAAGGTAACCCCGGCCTGTGAAGCCGCATCGCACATGATCTGTGCAACCTGTTCACCATACTTCTCCTCTGTTTCAATTTGTACTTCATCATGCACAAATGCAACCTGTTGTACAGGTAGTCCATGCTGTCTGAATGTTTTGTGTGCTTCAATACACCACTGCTTTGCAATGATAGCCCCACAACCCTGAAGCAGGCTGTTGAGTGCGGCATGCTCAGATCTAACAATGATTCTCCTACCATCAAGCCCCGGCACATACCCTTTGATCGCCACTTTCTTAACTTTTTCCATGAGTCGTGACAATGCAGGGGTGTTAGCATAAAACCTCTGCAACACTTCATTCCCTTGTTTCGCACCGCCCCCGACAATACTACCAATCTTTGCAGCCCCTGCTCCGTAAAGGGTTGCGTAGATGAGAGTCTTAGCCTGCGGTCTTGTAATCCCCGCAGCATCTGCGTTCTTCTGATGGATGTCCCCATTCAATAACTCCTGTGTCCACTCATCGTCCTGCATGTAGTGGGCAAGACAACGTAGCTCGATACCTGAAAGGTCAGTACCAACTAGAACATTACCTGTATCGACAGTCCAAAGCTGCCGGCATCGTTCCCCGTATGGTTTGTTGACGCTTGGTATCTGTCCCATGTTGGGACTATGGTGTGTCATGCGTCCTGTGACTGCACCATTGGTAATGATTGCCCCATGCACACGATCATCGTCCTGCACAAACTTCAGCCAGCTATCAATAAGACCCACACGCTTCTGCATCATTAGGTATTCTGCTATCATCCTTGCTTCCGGTATGTCGATGCCCTCAAGCGTAGTCTCATCAACGATAGGCTGACCCTTCTCTGTGTGTTTCTGCGGCTTCCATCCTAGGCCGGTAAGCCTGTCTGCAATCTGCTTCCGGGATGCTAGGTTGAAGATTGTTACCTTATCCTTCAGTCGTTTACCAGTCTTTTCAGACCAACGCTCCTCAACAATCGGCGGAAATACACTCTGTACATTAGCCTCAAGAACACCCATCTGATCTGCAAGCTCAGCCCTAAGAGACATAGCCTCCGGTACATCCAGCCTAAACCCGTTGGCTTCTTGGTTTCTGCAGATGACTGCGATGTCGTGTTCCAGTAGTATACTCTGCGTGGGGTCAGTCCACTGGTTGAGTTCTGCCATAAGGTGCGTGTACAAGTCACAAGTGAGTTTAGTATCTTGGATACAGTACTCCTGCATCTCATCGGTGAGTCCATTATCAAAGTCCTCTGCTTCAAAGTTGATCTTATTATTCTTCAGTCTCTGACCCCATGCCTTCAGGCTGTGGCCTCCTTCTAGTTGTGGATTCAAAAGTCTTGAAAGAATTAAAGTGTCTACCGCTTTCGACTTGGGAATCCCAATACTCCATAGCTTCCTCAGCACTGGCGCATCGAAACCTATTCCATTGTGCATTATGATTTGATCGTACTCCTTTACCAGTGGCTCCAGAGTTGATGGTTCGGTATGACATACAACCTCCCTTGTATCTAAATCAACTGTTACACAGAGCCAGATCGTGCTGTGGGCAAGATTGGTTTCTATATCCAACGCCATTCTCTTTAGCCCGGTACTCATTCATCACCTCTTTAATTGTGGGGATGTAGGTTCTAAACCATTCACCCTTACGTTCAAAACATTTGTCATGCTTCTCTAGCATCCGATGAATCTCTGCCTCTGCTTGGTGTCGATTATCGAATGTCTCATAATATTCTAACACATAATCCCTGAAAGGGGAAGAGGTTTGGTAACCATTTAGTCTATCCTCACTACTGACTGCCTTGCCTACCTTCAACCAGTTAGTCCACGCACTGTTGCGAATGATGTAAACCTCACCCTCTGTACTGCGGGAGTCTATCTCTGTGTGTGACCATGCATCATCCAGTGTCTTGAATCTACCGGGCTTGTACAGCGGGTGTGTCTTTGGTATGTACTTACCATTCACCCACATTCTTTCTGTGTTCTTATCATGGCTACAAGTATTACAGTAGTAACGCTTCTGCCGTTTGTTACCTTCCTGAAAGTTCTCTCCAAGTACAAGATCTACATTGCAGATTGTGCAGTTCATCATAATGCTTTCTCCGCTTCTTCCTGCTCATTGAACTCATTCATTCTGCCTGTGCGTAGGTCATACAGCAGGCTGCATCCCTTGCCTGTGATACCGCAGAACCGATTCTTCAGTACACGCACACGGGTAGTGTTACGTTCTGTTGCATCATCGGCCTGCCCATTCCTCTCTAGACCTATCACCATGTCCGATAGCTGTGCGATAGATCCTGAGCCACGCAGCTGTGCCAATGATGTTGCTGCTCCCTCCTCATGCCCCTTTGATTCAGGACGTTTGAGGTGTGACACACAGATCAGTGACACCCCTGTCTCCTGCACCAGCATACGCAGCTTGGTCATGATCTCATCAATCGCCTTTCGCTCATCACCATTATTCTGTGCAGATACAATGATTGAGATGTGGTCTACAAATATGTAGTTACATCCTACAACCTTGGCAAGATACCTCACCCTGTTGACAATGTTGTCCACATCAGAGCTACCAAAGTGATCGAACAGGAAGACTCGATTCGTTCCTAGTGTCTGCTCAAATGCTGAGTCCTTCTCTTCCTGTGTTGATTCACAGTCCGGTAGGTGTAGTGGTTTGTCTGCAGCCAGTGACATCAGTGACAGGCCGGTTTTGCGTGTGGATTCTTCCAAGAACATTAGACCGATGTTGTCTGTTGTATTCTGCAGGATGTGCCACACAATCTCACGCAGGAACTGTGACTTACCTAGTCCACTACCTGCTGTGACTGTCACTAGCTCGCCCTGCCGTATGCCGTATGTCAGCTTGTTCAGTCCATCATACGGGTACATTACGTCTGCCTTGTTGATAGGCTTCATGACTGCATCATACAGCGATGAGCCTGCCACAATACCATCAGGTGTCCAGCGTTCAGCCCTCCAGAATGCATCAACAAACGCCTTCTGGTGCCCATCCATGTACTCGCATGCATCCTTCAGATTATTGGATGGCGTAATGGTGAATGACTTGTGACTAAATAATTCTGCACACTTTGCCTGTGCATCCTGTCCTGCTGTGTCATTATCAAAAAAGAATGTGACCTCATCAAAACTATCCAGCCACTCATAGTTATTCTTGCAGTCATTCAGCGCAGACTGTGCGCCATTCCTCACTGAAACTACAGGATACTTGTAGCCTAGCATCTGGTATGCTGCGAGTGCATCAAACTCCCCCTCAACACAGAGTACCCGCTTACCTCCAGAACTAAATCGTTCCTGCCCAAACAAGGATGGTGTGGTATTCCATTCACCCTCGATCTTAAACTTCTTCTCACCGCCAATGCGTACCTTTGCTGCTGCATCATTGGCATACGGAAATACAATGTCTGTACCCCTGAATCCAACACCATACTTCTGCAGTGTCGGGATGTCTAGCTTTCTGTCACGCATGTCACGGTACACTACACCATTGGATGCAGAATAGCCTCCAGATGTACCCTGAGAGCTACTGTACTGCCCTGTACGGGACGATTGTCTGTTAAGGAATGCTACCCTACTATCCTGTACTGTGCTGACTGTCTCTGCTCCATTCTGCTCTGGCGGAATATTACTGTTGCAGCTGAAGCACTTGCCCCATCCCTTATCGTCAATGGCGTAGGCATCGCTGCTGTCACACTTTGGACAGGCTAAGTCGTATTCAACAAAGGCCATGTGGTTATCCTTGCATATGATTTCGTTGGTTGATTAGTTCCTTGTACGCTAGAATGTATTCCTCTAGTAAAAAGTACACCTCCATTGTATCATGCTGTGGCATTTCTGTCAACACAGCATCATAGTTTGATTTAGGTTCGTAGAGTTCCTCTGTCATTCTGTTGTACAGTTCCAAGAGCAGGGCGAATGTTGGTATGTCATTCATCCTGTAAACTCCATGTGTTCATCAATGATGTATGAACCTACAATACCCTCTGCTGTGCGTAGCCTACGCTGCAGGTAGTCAAAGTGATTCTTCCGACTGTCAAAGAAGTCTTCAATCTTCTTCATTGATTCTGTACCTACTGCATGCTCCGACAGTAGTTCCAAGGCATCATCATAACTGTACACTGGTTTGTCCTGCTTCATAACTCTCGCTCCATTTTATCTGCGTAGTTGAATACAAAGGGTAGTGCAGGGTCTGCGCTGTAGTCCTGTAGTTTCTCCAAGAAATCAGACAGTCCCCATGACTCAATGTACTCTGCACATACACACAATGAAACATGCATCGCTAGTTCCTGTGCTACTGTGTCAAAGCTTTCCGGTAGTTCTTTCATTTCTTACCTCTTCATAGCTGTATAGCTATTTAGTTTATCAAAGTACAGTAGTATATATTCTTCTAAACTTTGGAGCTACATAGCTATCTAGCTGCTTAGTCTATATAGTTATTATATCACACTATCGTTAGATGTCAAGCCCTAAATTATCTATGTCATCCGTATGCATTAGGTCTGCCCTCTCAAATGCTACAACATCCTCGCTAATACTGTTGTAACAATCATTGCACAAGTCTATGAATTCATTAGACTCTGCTGCTCTGCGTGTTGACTCATAGTCTGTTAGTTCTTTGTTACATGCTTTACAACGCATTGTTCAATCCTCAAAGTAATTTTCGTATATTACCATTATAAAAATAAAAGCACATGCTACCATCCAAACCCATCCTAGCATTCTGCTAGCTCTTTTAGGTATTCTTGGTATGCTACCTCTATGTCTTTACCAAAGATACTGTAGTATACATTCTCTAGTCTCCCTGTTTCAAGCTCCTTGATGCGGTGAATTTCGTTGATGATTTCTTCAATGCTCCATCGCAATGCAGCATCATACTCATCATTGCATCCTGTCTCTCTGTCAATCATAGCTCATTCTCCCTGTACTCTACCAGTTTCTGTGTTGTATACTTCAGCGATACCATGACCTGATCGAGTGTCTCTGACTCTGTGTCGCCAGTGTCATGCAGTCTCACCATTGCTTCATTAAGTAGGTCTAGAATCTCACCAGTCTGTTTGTCAACCAAACTATTCACTCTGACTCTATTCTCATTGCTAACTGTAATCATAGCCGCACCTCTTTAGCTTTATCAATGTATTCTGTTACCTGTTCAACACTATTCTTTATTGTCTCGAACTCATACATAATGTCATACAATTCTTTAGCGTAATTTTCAATGTCAGAAATTTCTGCTCTCTGATCTTTCAAGTCTACAATCCAGTCATCTAGTTGCGACAACCTAAACTCAAAGTCTTTTAAATTATTTTCAAAGTGTGTCATTTCTTAATCCTCTTCTGTAGTCTGTCCTGTAGGTCATAGTATTCTGGTTCATTCAGTCTGAAGCCTAGTAGTTTCGCTGCTAATGCTCCTATCAGTAGTGATACAATGAAACCTACGCCGATTATAATGCTAAATGTTAAGACTTCCATAATGCTATCCATTCCTTCAAATCATATACAGGGCTGTACTGTACTACTGCTGAACCCTCAGTTTCAATTGATAACCATGCAATAACTTTCATTGTTTGCTCCTACTTAATCCTGCGGAATAAATACTAGGATAACTCCTTTTGATTTATATTCCAAGTATAACTTATGCGCTGTAGTATAGTCAACTCTCGATTTAATTTTAGTTTGACCTAAGTATACGTTATAGATTGTTGCGTTCATTGTTTGCTCCTACTTAATCCCGTGAATCCTACGCCATGTTACCCATGTTATAGCTTGCATTTCATAGGCCTTCAGTGTTTTGCCATTGATTTCTACTGACAATCCTGCCTGCTGGTATGCAGTCTGTATTGTAGCATATTCTTTTTTGCCTATGCTAATCGAACCTGTTAAGCCTACTCTTTGTGCGTGATAGATATTATATGCATGCCCATCTATAGTGCAAGTGTTTTCACCCAATATATTCTCAAAGAAGCAAACAATTTTTTGTCCATTGAGTATCGCTTTTGTTTCTGCATAGTCTGGATTCTCACCCATAATACGCCAAGCTTTTTCTTTCATCTTTCCGTAGGTTGATACCTTGAATGATTCTACGCTATCACCATTGCAGTATGCAGTACATAATGTCCTGGCATTCTCAATGTTTCTATCCCATTTATTATTTGGTGATAGTGCGGCAGTAACACCCACAACAATATGTATCGGTAGTCCTAGGTCTTCTGCTATGGATAAGCACTCACAATATGCAGTACTGTACCATGTAACGCCATGCTCAATCTCTTCTGGTGTTGCGAGATTGTATATGCTCAATATATTGTCAATGCTCATTGTTGTATCCTCTTCTGTAGTGTAAGCAGTTTAGACTCATGCTTAGGAGCTGTCAAATTATCCTGCAAAGTTTGCAGTGTGTCTAGGACGCATATCTAATGCAATGCTAATCTTCCCTAAATGTAGTTGCGTGAATGTAGACTGCTTTTCAATCTTGAATCCCCTAGACTTCTTTTTACGTAGTGCGATGAAGCCTTTCAGTTTCTTACCGATTGTAAAACGGCGGCGGCCATTGATGTTTTTAGTTACTTTAATCATTGTAGTATCCTCTTTTGTTTACAATGTTTAGGCAGTTTAGACTCTTGCCTAGGAGTTGTATATTATACTTTAGTCTAATAAGAAATTGTTCTGCTCTTTCATTTGTTCGTTGACAATTTCAACTATTTCCATACGATCTTTTGTTGGGCATCCTTTATCCTTTAAGATTTCCTTTACCATGCTAAGGAATCCGTATGCATCTACCTTTACATTACCTTCCGTATGTTCGTTGAAGTTATCGACTATCTTTGTCGCTCTTTCTAGGTTTGTTTTCATTTGTTTATCCTCTTTAGTAGTTGATGATGCTAGTAAACCATAGCGTATGAAGTATGTCAAAACTTTTTTTATATCAATTTGGAATATCAATATTCTATCTAGTTATATAGCTATATAATATATATGAATAGTCTTGACTAACATAGTCTGTCTAGCATGTCAACATCTTTGTAGTCTAATAGGTATGGTGCATCGCAATATAATTTATCCCTAGTGGGTACTACATAGACTCACACACTTTATCAATTAGACCATAGTCTATATTATACTTTAGTCTAACAAGCCTTGACAGGCTGTCTAGTTCTATGTTACTATATAGGGTTGCATAGAGGGGCGGGGAGGGGCTATACAGGCTAAATAGTTATACAGTACCTGCACAGATACAAAAAAGAGCTAAATTAAATAAAAAAGACTTGACATTAGCGGGGTCTATAAAGTCTATGTAAGTCTTTGATATCTATGTAGATAACACAATCTGAACATACTACGATAAAGCTATGTAGTTGTATCATTAAAAAGTAGCTCTTGACTTTGATAAAAAAGTGTGCTATACTATTAAGAAATTGCTAGGATTTTACTATGACGGAAACCAAGCCTAAGCGTGGTCGTCCTCGTAAGTCTGTTGTTGAATCTAAAAAGAAAGGCAACAGAGGCGTAAGAGGTAGACCTCCCGGAGATGCAGCAAGAATAAATGAGTTCAAGGCTCGACTGCTAGCAACATCTGGCGATAAAGTAATTACTAAAATTATAGACATCGCTATGGATGATGAGCATCAAGGGCAAATGGCTGCACTAAAGATGTGCATGGATCGTGTGTTACCTTTGTCTTACTTTGATAAGGATAAGAACAACTCAGGTAGGAGTGCTGTTAGTATTACTATTACTGGTGTTGGTGGTGATACTACAATTGTAGGTGGTGAAGAACCTATTGAAGCGGAGTACAAAGATGTCTCTGAGTAAAGATTTAACTGAACAGATTAAAGAAGACCTCAAAAGACATGAAGGGGTTAAGTATGAAGTTTACTTAGATCACTTAGGTCTTCCTACAGCAGGCATAGGTCATTTACTACCTGCTACTACAGAGTATGAAGTAGGGGATGAGATCTCCAAAGAACAAGTAGACGAATGGTTTGAGGAAGATCTAGCTACAGCAGTTACTGATGCGTGTGCTATCTTTCTGAACTTTGGTTCCCTACCAGATAATGTTAAACGTGTTTGTGTCAATATGGCATTTAACATTGGACGTAGCAGACTGGCTAAGTTTAAAAACATGATTCGTTACGTCAATGAAGGGAACTACCTGATGGCTGCTAATGAGATGGTCAACAGTAAGTGGTACACTCAAGTAGGTAACCGCAGCAAAGAACTTGTAGACATTATGAAGGATGCCAAAGACTAATGGCAGAGCTAAAGGTAGAACTACTTCCTTGGCAACAAGAAGTCTTTGAAGATCCTGCTCGGTTTAAAATTGTTGCAGCAGGCCGGCGTACTGGTAAGTCTCGTCTTGCAGCTTGGATGCTTGTGATTTACGCACTACAAGCACAGAGAGGCCATGTATTTTACGTAGCTCCTACTCAGGGACAGGCTCGTGATATTATGTGGACTACGTTACTTGAGATTGCTCACCCAGTTATTAAAGCATCCCACATTAACAATCTACAAATTACTTTGATTAACGGCGCAGTTATATCATTGAAGGGTGCTGACAGACCAGAGACAATGCGTGGTGTATCCCTTAAGTTCCTAGTAATGGACGAATATGCGGATATGAAGCCTAGTGTGTGGGAGCAAATTTTGCGTCCTGCACTTGCTGACCAAAAGGGTGATGCCATGTTTATTGGTACGCCAATGGGACGAAACCACTTCTATGATCTATTTCAGTATGCAGAGCTAGGCGATGACGATAGCTACAAAGCATGGCACTTTACATCCTACGATAATCCTTTACTAGATCCTGAAGAAATTGACACAGCTAAAAAGTCAATGTCATCCTATGCATTCCGTCAGGAATTTATGGCATCCTTTGAAGCAATGGGTTCTGAAATCTTCAAAGAAGACTGGGTTATCTTTGATGATGAAGAGCCTGAGATTGGGGACTACTACATTTCAGTTGACCTTGCAGGTTTTGCAGATGTTGAAAATGCATCAAAGTCCAAAGGTAAAAAACTTGACCAGACTGCAATCTCAATTGTCAAAGTTAATGAGCATGGTTGGTGGGTAGCTGACATTATTCATGGGCGATGGGATGTTAAAAAAACTGCACGTAAAATATTTGAAGCAGTTTACTACTACGAACCTTTGGCGGTTGGTATTGAAAAGGGTGCGCTTAAGAATGCAGTGCTGCCTTATCTAACTGACTTAATGAAATCAAATCAAGCTTTCTTTCGTGTTGAAGAATTAACACACGGTAATAAGAAAAAAGTGGATCGTATTGTATGGGCATTACAAGGACGGTTTGAGCATGGTCAGATTGTACTTAATGAAGGGGATTGGAATGCTGAATTCTTAGATGAACTATTCCAGTTTCCAAATGCATTGGTGCATGATGACTTAATTGATTCTTTGGCATACATAGACCAAATGGCAAAAGTCGCATACCACTATGACTTTGAAGAAGATGACTTTGAAATACTAGACATTGTAGCAGGATATTAAAATGGACTACGATCACACCTTTGAAAATGAACAGTTCCTTGAGCAATGGGTTATGCATAAGTGTAACCAATGGCGGGATCACTATGAAGCAAACTACCAAGAAAAGTTCGATGAATACTATCGTTTATGGCGTGGTATTTGGGCCGAAGAAGATTCAATGCGAGCTTCAGAACGCTCACGTTTAATATCACCTGCACTGCAACAAGCTGTTGAGTCTGCAGTTGCTGAAGTAGAAGAAGCTACCTTTGGCCGTGGGAAATGGTTTGATATTAAAGATGACCTACAAGATCAGCAACCACAAGACATTCAGTTCTTACGTAATCAGTTAGATGAAGATTTAAAGTTTGTTGCTGCTCGTAAGTCTATTGCAGAGTGTGTTCTTAATGCTGCGGTCTTTGGTACTGGAGTAGCTGAGATTGTTGCTGAAGAAGAAATTGAATTAACTCCTGCTACTCAGCCAATTATGGAAGGAGCTATGCAGGCTGTAGGTGTGATGGCAAAAGCACGTACACTATTTAAACTTAGACCTGTTTTGCCACAAAACTTCTTAATTGATCCTGTTGCTACAACAGTTAAAGAAGCTTTAGGTGTTGCCATTGATGAGTATGTTCCACTACACCAAATACATATTGCACAAGAAAACGGAATCTACGATCCAAATGTAGAAGTTGTTACTGATGCAGTGGACAGTGACTTAGAGCCTGACCAAGATCTTACTATTTACTCAGATGACAAAGTACGGCTAACAAAGTACTATGGTCTTGTACCTCGTGAGTTGTTTAATAATTCTAAAACATCGTTAGAAGACGAAGACATTGCTGAAGAACCTACTGATGAAGATGAATCAGAATATGTAGAAGCAGTTATTGTTATTGCAAACGGCGGCACTCTGCTAAAAGCTGAAGCCAACCCTTACATGATGAAGGATCGCCCTGTTGTTGCATTCCCTTGGGATATCGTACCGGGACGATTCTGGGGCCGTGGAATCTGTGAAAAAGGATATAACGCACAGAAAGCCCTTGACACTGAACTAAGGGCAAGAATTGATGCGCTTGCGCTTACTGTACATCCTATGCTTGCTGTTGATGCTTCACGCCTTCCTCGTGGAGCAAAGCTGGAAGTTAGACCCGGCAAGGCCATCCTTACAAACGGTAATCCTGCAGAAATCTTACAGCCATTTAAGTTCGGTCAACTGGATTCTGTAACATTTAATCAGGGTGCAGAGCTTCAACGAATGGTACAGATGGCTACAGGTGCTATTGATGCTGCAGGTATACCCGGATCTATTAACGGGGACGCTACTGCTGCAGGCATTTCAATGTCACTTGGAGCAATTATTAAGCGTCACAAGCGTACATTGATTAATTTCCAAGAGTCTTTCTTAATTCCTATGATTGAAAAAGTAGCTCATCGTTATATGCAGTTTGATCCTGAGCGTTATCCTGCTAGGGACTTTAAATTCGTTGCTTCATCCTCTCTTGGTATTATTGCACGTGAGTATGAAGTTACACAGTTGGTACAATTGCTGCAGACAATGAGTCCAGAGTCTCCAATGTATCCAATGTTGATTGAATCTATTGTTGACAACATGAATCTTTCTAATCGTGAACAAATTATTCAAGGATTACGTCAAGCTAATCAACCAAATCCAGAGCAACAGCAGATGCAAATGCAGGCAGCACAGCTTGAAATGGCTAAGCAGCAGGCAACTCTTGAGAATGTACAGGCGCAAACAGCAGAAATTGTGTCTCGTGTACAGCAGAACTCTGTTGAAACTGAATTGTTGCCAGTGGAAGCAGAAACTGATCGTTTAGCAGCTTTGTTAAAGCATATGGGTAAAGATCCTACGGAAGTAGACTTTGAACGCAGAGCAAAACTTGCTGAACTTTTATTAAAAGAACGTGAGCTTGAAACAAAAGAAGACATTGTAACAATGCAAATGAGGAAATAACAATATGGTAGTAACTAAAAAAGAGTTCCAAGATATTATTGAGCAAATGAACGGTATCTTGACAAAACTCGATGAAAGATTAAAGCAGTTAGAAGAAAAACCAAAGGCTAGCACCAAGAAACCTGTAACAAAAACTACTGCAGAGTCTTGACTTTTAGTAAAAAGTATGCTATAATATTATTATATTAAACCAAAGCACCAAAAGGAGAATGCTTTGACGTTAGAAGAAGAGAAATACTACGAACATTACTTTGATGTTTTCGCTACAGATGGGTGGAAACAGTTTGTAGAAGAGATACAAAGCATCCTTGATGGACATAGAATTGAAGACATCAAGGGTGAAGCACAATTAGCGTACACCAAAGGGGAGCGAGCAGCTTTTTACAAAGTAGTACACTTTGAACCTGCTATTCGCAACGCTTATGATATGATTCGAGAGCGTGAAAATGCTTAAACGATATGATTATCGGTGTACTAAATGCAATGCAGTAGAAGAACATTGGAATGAATCTTCTGAATCTGCCTTTGCAACATGCCACATCTGTGGTGAAACAGCAGAACGGATAATCTCTCCGATCCGAACACATTTCGTAGGTCATGGTTGGCCTGATAAAGACGATAAGTGGGCTAAGGATCATGAGAGAGCCGGTCGTAAATAGTCTTTCCATAATTGCTACGGCAACGGAGTTTAAAAAATATGGCACAATTCATTGATCCGAAACCCAAAGATCTAGAAGAAGGCGAAGAGTTCGCTAACATCGAAGACGAAGAAGTAATTGAAGAGTCTCCTGCAGAGGAAGAAGCTCAATCAATTGAAGAAGACGTACCTGATAAATACCAAGGCAAAGATATCAAAGATATTGTCCGTATGCATCAGGAAGCTGAAAAGCTATTAGGTCGCCAAAGTTCTGAAGTCGGTGAACTACGCAAGATTGTAGATGACTTTGTTAAGTCTCAGATTGAAAAGGCCGCAAGCCCACAAAAAGAACAAGTCGAAGAAATTGACTTTTTCTCTGATCCAGATAAGTACCTAGACAATAAGTTAGAAAATCATCCGAAGATCAAAGAAGCAGAAAATGTTTCTAGGTCGATGAAACAAGCGGAAGTATTAAATACTTTATCGCAACGACATCCAGATTTTCAAGAAATTATTCAGAATGAAAAGTTTCTTGAATGGGTTGGAAAGTCTAAAGTACGTGTAGAACTATACCAACGTGCAGACCAAGCATTTGATTTTGATGCCGCTGATGAACTATTAACATCATGGAAAGAACGTCAAAACATTGTCACTGAAACTGCACAGATGCAACAAGAAGACCGTAAACGTCAACTTAAATCTGCATCAACTGGCTCTGCCAAAGGATCTGTAGAAAAACCAAGTCGCAAAATCTATCGACGTGCTGATATTATTAAACTTATGCAAACAGACCCCAATCGCTATCAAGAGCTTGCTCCAGAAATTAGACAAGCTTATGCAGAGGGGCGAGTTCGTTAGCCAGTAGGAGATATTTACAATGGCAAACTTAACCCCAGCGAGTAATAATACCGTTACTCTAGCAAATGCGGCTACGTTCATTCCAGAACTGTGGTCAGATGAAATCATTGCGGCGTACAAGCAGAACCTCGTTCTTGCTAACCTCGTAAACAAAATGCCTATGACTGGCAAGAAGGGTGACACTCTTCATATTCCTAAGCCTACTCGTGGCTCAGCGAATGCCAAGACTGCGGCTGACACTGTAACTATTCAGCAGACTGCTAACACAGAAGTGCAAGTAGTTATCGACAATCACTACGAATATTCTCGTTTGATTGAAGACATCACAGAAGTACAGGCTTTGGATTCACTCCGCCGCTTCTACACTGACGATGCAGGTTACGCTCTTGCTAAGCAAGTCGATGACGATCTGTTCGCAGAATTGTTGAATGTATCAAACGATGCAGGTACTGCAGACGGTTCTGATGCTACACAGTCTCACTACCAGATCAACGGTGCATCTGATGTCTTGATTGACTATGATGACACTACTGCTCTTGAAGCATTCTCTGATGCGGCTTTCCGCAACATGATCCAAGCGTTGGACGATGCTGACGTTCCTATGGACGGTCGTGCATTGATTATCCCACCTGCAATCCGCAATGTCATCATGGGCATTGATCGTTACCAGTCTTCTGACTTCGTAAACGGTCGTGGTGTTAACAACGGTCAGATCGGTCAGCTTTACGGTGTAGACGTTTACGTTACATCTAACGCTCCAACTGTCACTGGCTCTAG
>ENA-OUOG01002756-OUOG01002756.1-marine-metagenome-genome-assembly--contig:-NODE-2756-length-17595-cov-4.292899_pt1 | contig 17595 bp, 16 predicted proteins | sample MGYA00248635_ERZ508505 | MGnify/ENA primary metagenome ERZ508505 (study PRJEB26176, sample SAMN06267871) | marine metagenome | isolation source: Saanich Inlet, British Columbia, Canada | place: Pacific...
GGTAAAAGCCGGCATTTTAAAAAGTTCTTATCGTGTGAGATTGGTATACGACAAAAAAAATCAAATAGTTTACCAAGATTCAATAAGAGAGTACCATCCCTCTGGCACGATAAGATCTTTTGATATACCCGAGGAGCAAAGAGATACAATAAAATTAAAAAAACCTTTTTGGTATTATGAGTACAATGATGGAAGAGGATTTGTGACATTTAATCCAATTGAGGCATATATATTCAAAGTAAACTTGCAATTCCCTATTGATGAAATTATTGATTGCATAAAATCTAGCGGATGCATCAATTGGTCATCTGTATCAGAATCAAAAAAAATGGCGTTAATTAATTGGGGACACGCGTACTTGCTTTCGGGAGAAACAAATAAGGCAATAAAGATTTATCAATTATTTCCTTCTGACTTCAGATTTAGTAAGGATTTCCGACATATGACATATAAGAAAGTGCTAAAAAACGATTGGAAAGATTTTGTAAAATCACAGCTCATTTCAAAGGATAAGATTGATAAAATGCAAACTTTGATAATAACTAATAAGTATTAACTACTCACAACAACGTGTTAGCAATATTGCCTAGCCGCTGGCGCAACACAAGGCAACATCGCTTACACGTAAAACGTTATTGTATCAATTAATTGTCAATTATTACTTTCAAATCATTAACGATAAAATTGTAGTGATTAGCAACCCTCCAAATGATTTTGAACAATTCAAACCAATTGTAAAAAACTACATTCAAAGAAAAAAGAAGATTTACTTTGATTATCAGTTACACAATCATCCTAATGATGAACTTTATCTTAAAAAGTTCAAAAAGTTTAGTGATTACAATGAATTTTTAAATTATTTCAATTCAATTGAATATCCAGAAGTTAAGTATGATTATGATAATTATTTAATTTGTGATTTTTTACCAACTGGAACTCATGTTGTTTTTTCTAAAAATAGTTCTGAGTACCAAGAATATATCGTTGTGAATTCTGAAGGGAACTTAATTGATAAACAAATATTTGCGCTTGATATGGGTGCACTTATTGCTGGTGCAAAATTTAAAGGCGAGTTTGAAGAACGTTTAAAAGCAGTAATTAAAGAAGTTACAAATAGCGATGGAGACATTGTATTATTTATAGATGAAATCCACACACTTGTTGGTGCTGGTGGAGGACAAGGTGCAATGGATGCTGCAAACATATTAAAACCTGCTTTGGCGCGTGGAGAATTACGCGCTATAGGAGCTACAACTCTAGACGAATACCAAAAATATTTTGAAAAAGACAAAGCTTTAGAGCGTCGTTTTCAAAAGGTAATGGTAGAAGAGCCAGACACAGAAAGTGCTATTTCTATTCTTCGTGGCATTAAAGAAAAGTATGAAACACATCATAAAGTGCGTATAAAAGATGAAGCCATTATTGGTGCTGTAGAATTATCTACACGCTATATTACCAATCGGTTTTTACCAGATAAAGCCATAGATTTAATGGATGAAGCTGCTTCAAAATTACGTATGGAAATCAATTCTAAACCAGAAGAGTTAGATGTTTTAGATAGAAAGGTCATGCAGCTAGAAATTGAAATTGAAGCAATAAAACGAGAAAAAGACGAAGTAAAACTAAAGTCTCTACGTAGCGATCTAGCCAATTTAAAAGAAGAACGAAATGAGATTAATGCGAAGTGGAAAAGCGAAAAAGAGGTTGTAGATAACATACAAAACACTAAACAAGCTATTGAAAACTTTAAACTAGAAGCTGAAAAAGCCGAACGCGATGGCGATTACGGAAAAGTGGCAGAGTTGCGTTATGGTAAAATTAAAGAAGCACAAGAGGCATTAGAGAAGCTACAAACAGATTTAAAAGCACAGTCTGAAACGTCTTTAATTAAAGAGGAAGTAACTTATGATGATATTGCAGAAGTAGTTGCAAAATGGACTGGCATTCCTATTACAAAAATGCTACAAAGTGATCGTGAAAAATTGTTAAAACTAGAAGCCCAATTACACAAGCGTGTTGTTGAACAAGAAGAAGCTATTGTTGCAGTTAGTGATGCTGTACGTCGTTCTAGAGCTGGATTACAAAATCCGCAAAAACCAATTGGGACCTTCTTATTTTTAGGAACTACTGGTGTTGGTAAAACAGAACTAGCAAAAGCACTTGCAGAGTATTTATTTGACGATGAAAGTGCAATGACGCGAATAGATATGAGTGAATACCAAGAACGCCATGCAGTGAGTAGACTTGTTGGTGCGCCTCCAGGATATGTAGGTTATGATGAAGGTGGACAGCTTACAGAAGCTGTAAGACGCAAACCGTATTCTGTTGTATTACTAGATGAAATTGAAAAAGCGCATCCAGATACTTTCAATATTTTACTACAAGTATTAGACGAAGGTCATTTAACAGATAATAAAGGGAGAACTGCAGATTTTAAAAACACTATAATTATCATGACCTCTAACATAGGAAGTCACCTAATTCAGGAGCGTTTTGCAGCAACCAAAGATATTGAAACCGCAATGGAGGCGGCTAAAATAGATGTATTGGGCTTACTTAAACAAACGGTAAGACCAGAGTTTTTAAACCGAATTGATGATACTGTTTTATTTACACCTTTAACTAAAGAAAACATTATAGAAATTGTAAGTCTACAACTAAAAAGTGTTACTAAAATGATTGCGAAACAAGGCATAACATTTGATGCAACACCAGAAGCTATTAGTTATTTAGCAGAAAAAGGTTTCGATCCAGAATATGGTGCAAGACCAGTAAAACGAGTAATACAAAAAGAAGTTTTAAATGCGCTGAGTAAAGAAATTTTGTCTGGAAAAGTAACAACAGATAGTATTATTCTATTAGACGCTTTTGATAACGCTTTAGTCTTTAGAAATCAAGGTGATTTAGTAACCGAAGAGTTTTAAAAATCACAAAATAGTGTTAATCTATAATAAATGAGAAATTACCTCGTTTTTAAAATAATGGTTAGTTAGTTAGTTAGTTAGTTAGTTTGAAAAAGCGACATAAAACGTAAAGTTGAATGTCGCTTTTTTTTTATAGTTTATGCAGAAAAATAATCTATTACTTTTTCTATGTAGTAGACTACAAATATCTGGTAGAAAAATACTATTAAAACTATCATGAAAACTGTAACTTTGTATTTATGAAACTAAACAAATATATAGACCATACATTATTAAAAGCTACAGCTACAAAAAACGATATTATACAACTTTGTGAAGAAGCTAAAGCACATCATTTCTTTTCTGTTTGTGTAAATTCGTGCTTTGTTTCTTTAGCAAAAGAACAATTAAAGAATACAGATATTAAAGTTTGTAGTGTTATTGGATTTCCACTTGGTGTCATGAGTACTAAAGCAAAAGTAGAAGAAACAAAACAAGCACTTAAAGATGGTGCAGATGAAATAGATATGGTTTTAAATATTGGTTTACTTAAAACTAAAGATTTTGTAGCTGTTTGTAAGGATATTGAGGTCGTAAAAAAAACTATGCCTAACCAAACACTTAAAGTTATTTTAGAAACCTGCTATTTAGATGATCTTGAAATTATTAAAGCGAGTGAGTTGGCTATAAATTCTGGAGCAGACTTTATAAAAACATCTACAGGCTTTGGTTCTGGTGGAGCAACGATTAATCATGTGAAACTTATGAAAAGTGTGATTGCAAGTGGAAAAACCAAAATAAAAGCATCAGGTGGAATACGAAATACAAAAACAGCTTTAGACTATATTAATATGGGTGTAGAAAGAATAGGAACATCTAACGGAATTGCTATTGTAACTGGAGATTCTTCCGAAGGAAATAATTATTAATATTTAGAGTATAACTTATAAACTTTAAACTTAACAAATGAGCATACATATTGGAGCCAAAAAAGGCGATATAGCAGAAACTATTTTATTACCAGGAGATCCTTTACGTGCAAAATGGATTGCCGAAACTTTTTTTGAAAACCCAGTTTGCTTTAATAAAGTTAGAGGTATGCTAGGTTATACAGGAATCTACCAAGGCAAACGAGTTTCTGTAATGGGAACAGGAATGGGAGTTCCAAGTATTTCAATTTATGCGCACGAATTAATTACACTATTTGGTGTAAAAAATTTAATTCGTGTTGGTAGTTCTGGTTCTTACCAAAAAAACATAAAAATAAGAGATGTAGTACTTGCTATGGCAGCTTCGTCTAATTCTGGAGTTAATGAGCTTCGTTTTGGAGGAGCAGACTACGCTCCTACTGCAGACTTTGAATTATTTATAAAAGCAGTTGAAGCAGCAAAAGCAAAAAGCATTGCTATAAAAGCTGGAAATGTGTTTACTAGCGATGAGTTTTATGCAGATGATTTCGAATCTTATAAAAAATGGAGTAAATTTGGTGTCCTTTGTGTTGAAATGGAAACTGCTGGTTTATATACAGTTTCAGCAAAACACAATGCTAAAGCATTAACGATTCTTACCATTTCAGATTCTCTTGTTACAGGTGAAACAACAACTAGCGAAGAAAGAGAAACAACATTTAAAGACATGATAGAAATTGCCTTAGAGCTTGCTTAAATTTATTTTAAATGAAAAAAATAATACTTTACGTTCTTGTCGTTTTTACTGTCTCATGTGGCCAATCAAAAAACGAAAACAAAAAAATAAAAGAAACAACTACTTACTACTTAGTAAGACATGCAGAAAAAGACACTATTCCAGTAGATAATCCTAAATTATTAGCATCTGGAGAAAAACGTGCTCAAAACTTGGCTGCTTTTTTTAATAACAAAACACTAGACGCTGTGTATTCAACAGACTACACACGCACAATTAATACTGCATATCCAACAGCTAAAGCTCAAAATCTTGAAACTATAATTTACAATCCTACAACTATAAATTACAAAACCTTTTTAAAAGAAACCAAAGGTAAAAACGTATTTGTTGTTGGCCATAGTAATACCATTCCTGGTTTTGTAAATAGCATTATTAACGCAAATGCATATGAAGAAATAGATGAAAGCATCTACAATCGTATGTATGTTGTAACCATTACAGATAGTAAAATAAAACATGAACTAAAAATGCTAGATTGATTCTATTTTTTTAGCTTTGCGAATAGATGCAAAAAACCATAAACATACTCAATAAAAAAGCTAAATTTCAATACGAAATATTAGATAAATACACTGCTGGAATAGTTTTAACAGGCACAGAAATTAAATCTATTCGAGATAGCAAAGCATCTATTACAGAAAGTTTTTGCGAATTTAATGAGCAAAATGAATTGTTTGTTATTAACATGACTATTCAAGAATATCGCTTTGGTAACATTTACAATCATGCGCCAAAAGCAGAACGAAAATTACTATTAAACCGAAAAGAATTAAAAAAACTTGAAAAAGAAGTTAATAATTCTGGTTTAACAATAATACCATTACGTCTATTTATTAATGAAAATGGCTATGCAAAGCTAATTATTGCATTAGCAAAAGGGAAAAAACTCTACGATAAACGTGAAACCATAAAAGATAGAGACAATAAACGTAACTTAGCACGCATTAAGAAAGACTTTAATTAAACATAATATGCTATTCTGCAAAAAAAACATACTAGTGTTACACCTGCTTGTAATAACTCATTGTTCTTTTTCTCAAACAAATACTGTTTTAAATAGATTCTATATAAAATTAAGTCCTGCATTACATTTTGAGACACCAAAAAACATATTAGACATTGAAGCCATCAATAATCTAAATAATCGCTATCCTTTTAAAATTTATAATGCTTACAGTATTTCTAATCAAAAAATAGAAAAACTTGCAAAACAATCTCAAAGCAATCATACATTAAAAAACACGTTTAGAATTGAAGCTGGAATAATAGTTGTAGCTGCTGCTGGAAATGGTGGTGTAAATTTAGATGCAACATCCTTTAATAATTACAATGCAAGAGGAGACAGTGGTGCCATTATTGTTGGAGCTGGAAGTGCAAACACTATGCATTTACCATTATGGTATACAACATATGGATCTCGAGTAAATGTTCATTCTTGGGGACAAAATGTATACACAACAGGAGTAAATGGTTGTGATATTGTTTTTGGTAACGATTTTAACCAAACTTATAACTCTTGTTTTGGAGGAACAAGCTCAGCAACAGCTCTTGTTGGAGGTTTTACTGCTGTTTTGCAGTCCTATTATTTTGAACAAACTGGAAACCATCTATCTGCTCAAGAGTTAAGAATGTTAATGGTAAATACAGGAATTGCTCAAGGTGCTGGAGTTTCCATAGGTCCTTTACCCAATATGCAAGCCGCAATACTAGAATTAAACAATACACTTAGTACAGCGCATCATAGTTTTTCAAACTTTATTATGTATCCTAATCCTACTCATGGTATTTTAAATATAAATTTAAAAAACACCATTGCTGCTGATTTAGAAATCCACAACATAATGGGACAAAAAATTTTAGAGCGCAATTTAAAAAGCAGTAACAACAAAATAGCTTTAAACAATATTACCAAAGGCCTCTATCTTGTTACCATTAAAACAGAAAAGACCGCAACTACAAAAAAGCTAATTATTAATTAAAGTTGCGTTAAAACTAAAAACATAACAATTTATTTTTTTTATGTTTGAGTATTCTACAGGCAACCTTTTTATAAAAAATAACGTCTTTAGAATAAGCAACTAACACTATCCAATGAATAAATTTCTACTACTCTGCTTTTCATCTTTTATTGTAAACTATACATTTTCACAAATTACTGGTAATCTTACTTCAGATAATGGAGAAACGCTTCCTTTTGTTAGTGTCTATCTTAATAATACTTATGTTGGCACCACAACAAACGAAGAAGGCTATTATACTTTAGACCTGGAGAAAACAGGAGATTACACGATAGTGTTTCAATATTTAGGGTTTAAAACACTTAAAAAAAAGGTTTCAATAGTAGCTTTTCCATATGTACTAGATGCTAAACTTGTTGAAGAAAATATTTCTTTAAGTGAAGTGGTTATTAATTCTGAAGAAAATCCTGCAAACCAAATTATTAGAAATACTATTGCAAAACGAAAACAAGTACTAGAGAAATTAAGCGAATACAAAGCTAATTTCTATTCTCGTGGACTAATAAAAATTAAAGACGCTCCAAAAAAAGTATTTGGTCAAGAGGTTGGTGATCTTGGTGGTGGTTTAGATTCTACTCGAACTGGTATTATTTACTTATCTGAAACGATCTCAAAAATTGAATACAAAAAACCAAGACGTTTAAAAGAGAAAATTTTAGCGTCAAAAGTAAGTGGTGATGCTACTGGTTTTAGCTTTAACAATGCTACAGATGTAAATTACAACTTTTACAACAACACTTTCGACCTTGGAAATACTGTAATTTCTCCTATTGCAGACTATGCTTTTAACTACTACAAATATAAATTAGAAGGCATTTTTTACGACGACAATAATAACCTCATCAATAAAATACTAATCACACCAAAACGAGATAATGATGCTGCCTTTTCTGGATACATTTATATTGTTGAAGACCAATGGCTAATTTATGCAACAGATGTTACTATTAGTGGTAAGCGTACAGGAATTGCTCCTGTAGACTTACTTGCATTAAAACAAACCTTTTCATTTTCTGAAACCGATAATATTTGGGCTTTAATCTCTCAAACTATCGATTTTAAATATGGTATTTTTGGAATCAAAGGAGAAGGTAGATTTACAGCTGTGTATAGTGATTACGACTTTACACCAGAATTTACTGCTAAAAACTTTACACGAGAAATTCTCTCTTTCGAAGAAAATTCGAATAAAAAAGATTCTATTTTCTGGAATCAAAAACGTCCTGTTCCTCTTACTGTCGAAGAATCTAAAGATTATGTTAGAAAAGACAGTATTCAATTGGTTAAAGAATCTAAACCCTATTTAGATTCAATAGACAAAAAAAACAACACCTTTAAATTAGGCGACATTTTAGGTGGCTACAGCTACCAGAATTCGCATAAAAATTATCGTTTTAGTATAGACTCTCCTTTAGAGAAAATTACATTTAATACTGTACAAGGCTGGAATGGTAGTTTAGGTATGCGTTACACAAAAGAAATTGACGACTATAACAGGTTTTTTAACATTTCTGGAAACCTAAACTATGGTGAAGCAGACGATCGATTAAGAGGTACAGTAGCTGTAAACTATAAATTTAATAATATTAACAATCGTTTTATTTCGCTTTCTGGAGGAGTAAAAGCCGAACAGTTTAACAGTTCTAACCCTATTTCTAGTACAGAGAATTTAGTAAGTACTTTGTTTTTTGAAGATAATTATATGAAACTCTACGAAAAAAGCTACATACAAGCACGTTACTTTCAAGAGTTATTTAATGGTTTTAGACTAAATTCAAATATAGGTTTTGAACGCAGAAAAGCCTTGTTTAATAATACCGATTATGTTATGGTTAACGAAAATGGAGACCAATACACAAGTAACAATCCTTTAAACGAAACCAATTTTACATCTACTCCATTTATAACGCACAATATTGCCAAGTTAAACGTTAGTACAACTATTAATTTCGCTCAAGATTATTTAAGCTATCCAGATGGCAAGTATAATATTCCTAGCAGAAAATATCCAACGCTTTCTGTTGGTTACGAAAAAGGCTTTGCAGCAACTAACTCTAATTATAATTTCGACCAGTTCGAAGCACGTTTAAGACAACGTGTAGCTATTGGAAATAAAGGTGAATTTGAATATAATATGCTTGGAGGTCTTTTTTCTGGAGCAGACGATATTGCTTTTATGGATTACCACCATTTTAATGGCAACCAAACCAATGTGAAACTAGATGGCTCGTATTTAAATGCTTTTAAAAACTTGCCTTATTATGCACTAAGTACTAATAATAATTATGCTGAGTTTCATGCAGAACATAGATTTAATGGTTATCTATTAAATAAAATACCCTTATTAAGTAAGCTAAATTTTAATCTTATTTTAGGTGCCAACGCAGCTATTACACAGGACAACAAACCGTATAGCGAATATTCTATTGGTGTAGACAATATTGGTTTTGGTAAGTTTCGTTTTTTACGTGTAGATTATGTGCGTTCTTACCAAAGTGGCTTTATAAACGATGCTGTACTATTTGGTATTAGTTTTTAACTTATTCTTTCGTTTGTTCTAAACTTGCTTCAGTAAAGCAAAAATTATAAACTTGACTTTTTTGAAAAAAAACTAACTTCGATTAACGTCTGATAAAATAATGAAACGCGTTTCATTATTGAATTATGTACAAGCTGAAAAAAAATCGGAACTAAACATTAAACATTTTTATTACTATTTATCTTTCGAATATTCCAATATGTCACCTGGTTGGCATTCAAGAACTTCACAAATAGCCTCCAAAGTTGTAAATCTTATAGCTTTCGCCTTACCTGTCTTCAAGATGGAAAGATTTGATAGAGTTAGACCTACCTTATCTGAAAGTGCATTCAATGACATCTTTCTTTTAGCCATCATAACATCTAAATTTACTATAATTGACATAATCTAAATGGTTAATTCGTTTTCGTTCTGTATTTCTATACCTCTTTTTACAATCTGAACAATTACAAAAAGAATAACAGCCATAAAAAGCCAAACATCCGCACCTGCTATATGCAATATTTGTAAATCGGCTTTTTCAAAACCTTGTTTAGTTAGCCATAAAGAATATTTAAAACCAAAATAGGAAAATAAACCAATGACTAAAGCAAAATAGGATAAGTTTAATATGAAACGTCTTAAATCCAAACTGAAAGGTTTGAATATATTTAGTTTCTTATCCAAGAAGAGCTTTAGAATAAAATAAAACATAAGCGCCTTTAATACAGCGACAATAGTCATCGTCAAGGTTATAGCTAAGAAATGTCCATAATCATAATCATAAAGACTTGATAGATAATCCGAACCTTCCCAAAAGTAATTTATGCCATTAGGACTAATAAAGAGCGAAATAAAAGTATTTATAGCAATTGCACCAGCTTCAATACAAAGACCAATAAAAATAATCCAAGAAAGAAATTGTAACACTTTCAAAATTTGATTAGTTGTGATTTTAAATTCCATGAGATATTGTTTAATTAAATATTATTATTCAATATTAATGAATATTTATTGATAAACAATATATTTTTATTTTTTTATAAAAAACTAAAAAAACATAAAAACAACACCAATATAAAATTAATTGCTAGTAACAGTATAATTACCAAAATCCTCGAGGACTTTCTATCTGTGATTATTTGCTAACTTCGTTAATTAACCACGCAACTAATCTTATGCAAAACCTATAAACGAAACGTATAAAAACGCACTACTCTTTTACCATTTTAAAAATCCTAAAAGACTTTTCTTTAGAAACTTTAAAGAAATAAATACCTGATGCTAATGCATTGGTATTTATAGTTTCTTCATTAGAGTTTAATGGTATAATTCTTCCTAAAGTATCAAAACATTCAATTTTTATAATTGGTTTGTTTTGTGCAATGGTAATTGTATTATTAAAAGGATTTGGAAATAGTTTTATGGTTTCTAGTTCGTTTTCAAAAACAGAAAGAGCGCTACAATCTAGATTAACAGAAGCGCTCGTTGTAAAACTTCCATTATTTACATACCAATTTTGCCAACTTCCTCCACTTCCTGAAGTCCAATCGCTTAAATCAAAATAGTTTTCGCCAGTGGTCATTCCTGGTACTTTATACACTTTAACAGCTTCACCACTTTTATTCCAATGTAAAGGGTTACCAGTTGTACAATTCTCAGGTAAATAGTCTGCTAAATTGCAATTGGTTTGTAGAAAAAAAGCATGCTCTTCGTAATTTGGGTAATCACCATACACATAGGATTTACCATCATTATCTATACAAACAGCTGTATATTCGTTACACGCAATCCCAAAAGAACGTGCGTTGTTATCTGTTGCAAAACGTGCTAAAAAAACAGTATGTCTGGATCGTCTATCTGGATCATCGTAATGCGTATCTGTAATTACATTTTCTAGAAAAGGAACATTTAAAAAATCGTTATAACCTAAAGACACTCTATTATGATAAGGATTACTTAATGCTTGTGCGTTAGTAACTGTACCATTCTCTGCATCAAAATATGAGCTACCCAAAATAGCCATACCAGCACTTGTCCCACCAATAACGCCTTGTTTTACATTAATAAAATTATTTAATGCAGCTTCTACTGAATTGTCTTTAAAAAAGTTAACGTAATCGTATTGGTCACCACCAGCAAACCAAATGGCTTCGGCCTTTTCTATTTTATCTAATACATAAGCGTTTGTAGCACCAGCTTCTGTATTAATTACAAAAGTGCGCACAGAATTTATTGTGACTCCTAAATCTGTATAAAAATAATTGTTGTAACCATCGCTTCCAGAAGCTCTTAAAACCACAACATCTCCTCCATTTGCTTTATTTAAAAACCAAACCATAGCTTCATCGCTTTCGCTGGCTCCACCCATTAAACAAACTCCAGAACTTGGTGTTACAGTTAAATCTGCTGTATTTCCTGTATGGTATTCTATATAACTTTGAGAAAAGCTATAACAACTAAAAAACAGAAACAAATAGTAAAAAGATTTCATAATAATTTCTAATTCTTATCCTCCAAAAGCGGTACAAATCTAAATTCACCAAATTCGGTTTTCTCAAATGCTTTCAAACCTGTTCTAACAAAAAGCGTCATTATTTGAACGTTTTCACCAACAGGAATTACCAAACGACCACCAATTTCTAATTGTGCCAATAATGGCTTAGGAACAAAAGGTGCTCCAGCAGTTACAATAATACTTTTATATGGTGCTTGCTCAACCCAACCTTTATAACCATCTCCAAAAATAAATTTCTTTGCTCTATAACCTAATTTAGGCAAAAACTTACTGGTTTTTTTAAACAATTCCTGCTGCCTTTCAATGGTGTAAATTTTTGCTCCTAATTCACATAATACTGCAGTTTGGTAACCACTTCCAGTTCCAATTTCTAGAACTTTATCGCCTCTATTAACCTCCATTAATTCCGTTTGAAAAGCAACAGTATAGGGTTGAGAAATGGTTTGGTCTGCAGCAATAGGAAATGCTTTGTCTTGATACGCGTGATCTAAAAAACCAGAATCCATAAACAAATGCCTTGGTATTTTTCCTATGGCATTTAAAACGGCATCGTTTGTAATACCTTTGTTTTTAAGTAAAGTAACTAGTTGTTGTCTTAAGCCTTTATGTTTATATGTATCGTGCAAAATTAAGCAAAGTTTAATGCCATAAAAATACTAAAATCTTCTAATTGAAACCTCCCATTTATATTATTATTTCTAGTACAAAACACCTATTTTTGAAAAAATGTTTAAGAAACCAATTAACACCTTTTTAAGTTTTGTGTTAATGGCATAAACATTGCTTTAACTAAAACTGAAAATAGTTTCAACTTTAAAAAAATAAAACAATAAAAATTATGAAAATTAAATACTTATTTTACTCATTAGTAATCCTTTTTAGCTCATATACAGTAACAGCTCAAACAAAGGTAGGTACAGTTAATATTAACGTTATAGTTACTAAATTACCTGAAATTGGAAAAGTAAAAACTGGAATTGAAGACTATGAAAAACAATTACAGAATGATTTAAAATTAAAATTAGAAGCCTACGAAAAAGAAGTTGAGGCAGCTAATAAAGTTTTTGCTACAATGGATGATGAAGCTAGAAAGAAAAAGCAGCAAGACATTTTTAATTTAGAAACTGATATTCAGAAATTTAGACAAAATGCCGCTGAACTAGTTCAATTAAAACAAGAGGAGCTCATGCGACCACTTTTTAGTAAGGTTGGCCAAGCAGTTTCTGAAATTGCAAAACAAGAAAAATACACTCAAATTTTTACGCTAGATGGAAACGAATTAGCCTACATCGATCCTTTATATGATTTGACACTTAAAGTCGCCGAAAAACTTGGCATAACTTTAAAATAAACAAAAAAAACGAAATTGGTAAAAAGATGAATAAGAACGTAAATTAAAAAATTAAAAATCTTATTTTTGAAAAAAACGTAAAAAGAATGCTAAACGCTGGTGTTTTAGGTGCTGGACACCTTGGAAAAATTCATTTAAGATTACTAAATCAGTCTGAAAAATATAACCTTATAGGTTTTTATGATTCTAGTGAAGAAAATGGTAAAAAAGTAGAAGCAGAATTTGGTTACAAATACTTTAATTCTATTGAAGCTTTAATAGACGCAGTAGATATGGTAGATATTGTTACACCAACACTCTCTCACTACGATTGTGCCAGGCAAGCCATTGCAAAAGGCAAGCATATTTTTATAGAAAAACCTATAACCAATACAGTTGAAGAAGCCGAAACGTTAAGAACTTTGGTAGCAGAACATGGTGTTAAAGGTCAAGTTGGACATGTAGAACGTTTTAATCCTGCTTTTAAAGCCATAAAACACCAATTAAACAACCCAATGTTTATTGAGGCACATCGTCTTGCAGAATTTAATCCAAGAGGAACAGACGTTCCTGTGGTTTTAGATTTAATGATTCATGATATTGATGTTATTTTAAGCGTAGTACAATCTAAAGTTAAAAGTGTGTCTGCAAGTGGAGTCTCTGTTATTAGCGATACACCAGACATTGCGAACGCAAGAATAGAATTTGTAAACGGCTGTGTTGCAAACTTAACAGCAAGTAGAATTTCATTAAAAAATATGCGTAAAACAAGGTTTTTTCAAAAAGACGCCTACATTTCTGTAGATTTTTTAGAAAAGAAATGTGAAGTTGTAAAAATGAAAGACGCTCCAGAAATACCAGGAGATTTCGATATGATTCTTCAAAACGCAGAAGGTATAAAAAAGCAAATTTATTTTGATAATCCTGAAGTAGCTAACAATAACGCTATTTTAGATGAGCTTGAAACTTTTGCAGATGCTATTAATACCAATACAAAACCAATAGTAACCTTACACGATGGTACAGAAGCCTTGCGTGTAGCAACAATGATAATTGATCAGTTTTAAAATTTAGTAAGCGGTAAGCAAGCAGTCATCACTTTTCAGTCTTACTCGAATGAAAATCTCAAGGCGTTGTAAGACCATAAAATAAGATAGATTAACGCCTTTGCGGAAATAAAAAAGTAAATAATTTATGAAAAACGTAGCAGTAATTGGAGCAGGAACTATGGGAAATGGAATCGCTCACACCTTTGCACAATCAGGTTTTAAAGTACAATTAATAGACATAAGTGAAGCCTCTCTAAAAAAAGGAATAGCAACTATTTCTATGAATTTAGATAGAATGGTCGCTAAAGAAAAAATTACAGAAGCAGATAAAGTAGAAACTTTAGGCAACATAACAACATATACAAGTATAACAGAAGGTGTAGAATATGCAAGTTTAGTTGTAGAAGCTGCAACAGAGAACATAGATTTAAAATTAAAAATTTTCAAACAATTAGACGAAGCTTGTCCAGATGATACTATTTTGGCAACAAATACCTCTTCTATTTCTATAACACAAATTGGTGCTGTTACTTCTCGTCCAGAAATGGTAATTGGTATGCATTTTATGAATCCTGTACCAATTATGAAACTGGTAGAGATTATTCGTGGTTATAATACTAGCGATGAAGTGACCAATACCATTATGGAGATATCTAAAACCTTAGGTAAAACACCTACAGAAGTTAACGATTATCCTGGATTTGTAGCCAATAGAATTTTAATGCCAATGCTTAACGAATCTATTGAAACATTATACAATGGTGTTGCAGGAGTTGAAGAGATTGATACCGTTATGAAATTAGGCATGGCACATCCAATGGGTCCATTACAATTAGCAGATTTTATTGGCCTTGACGTATGTTTGTCTATTTTAAATGTAATGTACGACGGCTTTAAAAACCCAAAGTATGCACCTTGTCCTCTATTAGTAAACATGGTTCGCGCAGGAAAACTAGGTGTGAAATCTGGTGAAGGATTTTATGATTATTCTGAAAGCAGAAAAGCAGAACATGTTGCGAAGCAGTTTTTGAAGTAAACAATCCTAGTCGTAGTTTACAGTAGCAGAATCTGTTTTACACAGTTCTACTCCTAAAACTGAAAACCGAGACTGAAAACTAAATACATGGCAGTAATAAAACCTTTTCGCGCAGTAAAACCAACACGAGACAAAGTTAGCCTTGTAGCCTCACGTTCCTACCAAAGTTATACACAAGCAGAACGCGAAGCACGTTTAGATTATAATCCGTTTTCATTTTTACACATTGTCAATCCTGGTTATAAATATGACAAGGAAATTTCTGGAGCAGGACGTTATCAGTTGGTTAAAAATCGCTATTCAGAATTTAAAGAAGATGGTGTATTTGTTCAAGATAAAAAGCCTTCGTTTTACATTTATAAAATTGTAGATCGCGACCAACAAACTTTTAATGGCATTGTAGCTGCTGCAAGTGTTGAAGATTATCAAAACGATGTTATAAAAAAACATGAAGATACCATTGCTAGCAGAGAAATTGTTTTTAAAGACTACTTAAAAACGGTAGGTTTTAATGCAGAACCTGTGCTCCTCACCTATCCTGATAATAAAGCCATTTCATCTATTATGGCAGAAATACAGGAACAACGTTCAGAATTCGAATTCACAACAACCTATCGCGATACGCATTACCTTTGGCAAATAGATAGCGAAGCACATACAAATACTATTACAGAGGCTTTTGCAGCAATGGAAACGCTTTATATTGCAGATGGTCATCACAGATCGTCTTCCTCACTTTTACTTTGTAAAGATTTAAAAGCTGAAAATAAAAGGCATAAAGGAGATGAAACTTATAATTATTTTATGAGTTTTCTAATTCCAGAATCCGAATTACGAATTCATGAATTTAACAGACTTGTTAAAGATTTAAATGGGTTAACAAAAGAAGAATTCCTTATTAAATTAGATACACTTTTTCGCATAGAAAATAGAGGAATTATGCCATACAAACCATCGAAAGCGCATCATTTTAGTATGTATTTAGATGGCGAATTTTATTCTATGTATTTACGTAAAACAAATTATAAGTTTAAAACCTCTTTAGAGGAACTCGATGCACAACTACTCTACCAAACCATTTTAAAACCAATTTTAGGAATTACAGATTTACGAAGCGATAAACGCATAGATTACCTAAGTGGAAAAAAAGACATCATAAATCTTAAAAGCAAAATTGATAGTAGTGAGTTTACAGTAGGTTTTGGTATGGTTCCTGCTACAATAGAACAAATGAAACACATTGCAGACGATGGACTTAAAATGCCACCTAAAAGCACATACATTGAGCCTAAATTAAGAAGTGGTGTCACTATTTATGAGTTTTAAATAACAGGCGTTTTAAGTAGTTAGTCATTAGTAGTCGTTCTCAGTATTCCAAAAATTGCTGGAGTAGAAGAGTCTAAATTTAGAGAGATGTGAAACATGAAAAAAATATTTAAGCCATTTCATTTTTTGAGAAATGATTGAGGACTATTTAAAATAAATAACAATAGATTTAATTAATGAGCATAAAACAAAACCTAAACAACATAAAAGAAAAACTCCCAGAACATGTAACACTTGTTGCCGTTTCTAAAACAAAACCTATTAGTGATTTAATGGAAGCCTACAATGCTGGACAACGCATTTTTGGAGAAAACAAAATCCAAGAAATGGCAGAAAGACATGATGAAATGCCAAAAGATATCGAGTGGCACATGATTGGACATGTACAACGAAACAAGGTAAAATACATGGCACCTTTTGTAAGCTTAATTCATGGTGTGGAGAGTTTTAAATTACTTAAAGAAATAAATAAGCAAGCATTAAAAAACAACAGAATTATTGACTGTTTACTTCAAATTAAAATAGCTGAAGAAGATTCTAAATTTGGAATGCGTCCTGAAGAAGCTAAAAACATACTACTATCTCAGGACTTTTCAGCATTAAAAAACATAAAAGTAACTGGCGTTATGGGAATGGCAACGTTTACTGATAATACTGAACAAATTGAAAAAGAATTCAAACTTTTAAAAGCTACTTTCGATACTTTAAAAACACTAAAAACAGAAAATTGTAAACTACAAACTATTAGTATGGGAATGAGTGGAGATTACCAATTAGCAATTGCTTGTGGTAGTACAATGGTTCGTGTAGGAAGTAGTATCTTTGGCTATCGTAACTAATAGTTAAAAACTAAAAGTTAATAATTATACTCATGAAAGAATCAATTTTAAAGACTAAAAGTTATGATTTTGCTTTAAAAATTATTTCAGTGTATAAATCTATTTCTTCATCTGCATCTGTAACCTGACAAGCAGCTCTTACTTCAGCTGATAAACTTAATGGAGATATACTTTCTTTAATAACTATTTCTAAAAGACTACCTTGACTATCTCTTTTAATACAATACTGACTTAAAGGATAAATTTTCATTTGTCCCTCTTTTGGAAAATGTACTAAAACATTACCAGTAATAATTAAATGTTTTAATGCACTAAACACAGGTACTCTTAAAGCACTCTGTTCAATAGCAT
>ENA-OUOG01002762-OUOG01002762.1-marine-metagenome-genome-assembly--contig:-NODE-2762-length-17551-cov-5.474305_pt1 | contig 17551 bp, 13 predicted proteins | sample MGYA00248635_ERZ508505 | MGnify/ENA primary metagenome ERZ508505 (study PRJEB26176, sample SAMN06267871) | marine metagenome | isolation source: Saanich Inlet, British Columbia, Canada | place: Pacific...
CACTCAACAACACAAAGACCGAACTTTGCGGCGCTTACGGAACAAGGTTACAAAAAAGCGAAACTAAGAGCGCACTCAGATTATATGTGGAACAGTGCAGTTAATGACTGGGCATTGTCGCATTGGGAGTGGGGCGACATTATGGTAGAGTCTAAGTGCAAAAATCTAGCAAGTATACAACTTTGGGAACATGCAAATGCGAATAGTAGTAGCAGGCGGAGGTACAGCAGGATGGTTAATGACACTAATCATCTCGAAGCTGTTCCCGCAACATAAATTAACAGTAATTGAAAGTACAAAAATAGGAATCATCGGTACTGGGGAAAGCAGTACCGGCATGCTTGCTGACGTAATTAGCGATCCTCGTTTTGGTATCGATCTTGAAAAGTTTGTAAAAGAGTGTGACGGCACAGCCAAGTACGGCATCAAACACATTGGCTGGAACAAAGATCCTAGCAAACATTATTACGGTCCAATTGCGGGCACAGAAACACAAAGCAACAACAATGATGTAATTTTTTATCATGCTGTTGCAAACTTACCTTTGGAACAACGACATATTGCTTGCGAACATGGTGTTAACATTGAACAAAACACATGTAGTATTTTTGATGATCCTAAACTAAATGTATGGCACTTTGATACACACAAGCTAGGACGTTATCTCAAAACTATTTGCAAAACTGCTACACACATAGATACTGTTGTAAACGATGTAGAACTTGATCCGCACACAGGCTACATTACTAAACTACATTGCGAAAACGGTCAAGTAGTTGAGGGCGACTTATTTGTTGATGCTACAGGATTTAAGAAAGTTCTGATGAACAAACTAGGAGCTAGGTGGAAAAGCTACAAAGATAACCTCCCAGTTAATAGTGCTATTCCGTTTATTCTTCCCTATGACGATGATGAACTAATCGAACCTGTTACAACTGCTTGGGCACAAAGTGCTGGATGGTGTTGGATGATTCCAACCAACGAACGTTACGGCTGCGGTTATGTGTTTGATAAAGATCATATCAGTGCAGATCAAGCACATGCAGAAATAGAACAAGCACTAGGTAAGAAGGTTGATCCTATCAAGCAAATACATTTTGAGAGCGGACGACAAGAGGATCTGTGGATTAAAAATTGTGTAAGCATTGGATTAGCAGCAGCATTTGCAGAGCCGCTTGAAGCAACTAGTATTCATACTACACTTACACAGATATTAGATTTTATTGAAAACAGACTAAAAGACACAGTTGAAGAAACTTGTACTACAACTGCAATACAAGACTACAATACATTCTGTGGCAGTGTGTACGATAACATGAAAGAGTTTCTTGTGTCGCATTATATTTGTGGACGAGAAGACAGTGAGTTCTGGCGCAACATCGCAGCAGGAAACACAGTTACTCCGTTTGTTAAAGACATTGTAGAACTTGCAAAATATCGTGTGCCCACTAAAACTATGTTTCCTGTATTTCCAGGTTCAGCAGGTTGGCCGTTGTGGTGTTGGGTACTGTCTGGTACAGGTGCAATATCACCTGAAGTTGCTAGGAAGGAATTGCAAATTTACGGTGCCGAAAAACATGCTGGCGAACAGTTTATGGAGAATTACAATACGCATATGCACAATGCTATTCGACTTCCTAAAAATGACACCTTTATTCGCAGTCTTGGAATGACAATATAAATACAGTATGGAGAAGAATAATGAGCTATCTAAACAACATGTACGGCAAGAACAAGCCAGCCCAGACCCAATCATCATCTGATAAAAACCCTAACCGTGTAACAGGCGGACTAAAAGCACAAGGGGTAGATCGCTTTACTATGGTTGCCGAAGATGGTAGCTCTAGAGAAATTCCTACAGTAGAATATGTTCGTAGTTTAGAGGAGCAATCAAGAAAACAGCGAGCCGCTATAGACGTCCTAGAACGTAAGCTGACTCGCCAAGATGCTGCTATTCAACAGTTACAATCAGCCGTTCTTAATCGCGGCTAAGATATCTGCCTTCTTCATACTAGCATTGGCATTAATACCATTCTTCTTAGCATGAGCAAGTAAATCTTTCTTAGACATATTGTCTAGATTAATTTTTGCCGCCTTCTTAGTAGCAGATTTTTTTGTAGTTGTCTTTTTAGCTTTAGGTTTACTTTTAGGGATAGGAACGCCGCTATCTAATTCAACAACTTCTGTTATAATACTAGTAGCTTGATTCTTTTTTATTTCCTGCGTGATTACAGGCGTTTCGGAAATATTAGATCCGAAAAGCTTCTTTAACCATTTAAACATATTTTTTCCTCCTTAAGGAATAATATTTAAATAAATACATTATACAGGAGATTCAAAATGGCTAGAAATTCTATGATAGGATACAAAGGAAGCTTAACTTTAGATAAAATTACAGGCATACGCCACGATAAGGGACAAAGAATGACCTATGTTCCTGTAAAGAAAGACACCTCTAAAATTCCTGTATCAAATAAAGCAACAAAGAATAAACTAAAATAGTGAGAGTTTTATGAAAAAATTTATTATAGACAGATTAAACGAGCGCACAACACTTGATGGGGCCGTACTAATTGGTGCAGGTATTGCATTTCTAATCTTTAAACCAATCGCAAGTCTAGTAGCATACGGCGCTATTGCATACGGTGCTTGGACATTATTCAAGAAAGAAAAATAATTATAATTTACTAATAGGCGTAGAGCTACTAGCAGTCATGTTCCATTTTTGCTTCTGTTCTACGCCTTTCTTTTGAGCAAATTTCTTACTATCGCAGTTCTCACATACGTGAAAGTAAGAATTGCTTAGACGCTTAGGATCCATGCTTCCTCTTGTGCGTTCGAACTCAGCATCACATTCGTCACATCTAAATATACATATAGTAGACTCACGCTTGTAGGCATGTTCCTTGCCTGTTTTACTTGTTCGAATATGTCTAGTTTGTTTTTTAAATTCTCTTAAGAACATAACTATATTTACATTAAGATTATAAAACGCAACGATAAATAACATTAATAAGGAGTTTTCAATGACATTTTGCACACTTACAGACGCTGCAAAGAAGCAAATAGATACTATTTGCAAAGAAAATAAAGTACATGCTGTAACACTAAACATAAAAGGCGGAGGCTGTGCAGGTTTTGAATACGAATGGGGAACTTATGATTCTCCAACAGAAATTAAAGAAGACGACGAAATACTTAAAACAGACACTGATTGCACTTTTATTGTTGGCGCTCACAGTGTTATGTTTTTAATAGGAACAATCATAGACTATAAAAAAGACATTATAGGATCTATGTTTGAAATAAACAATCCTAATGCGCAATCAAGTTGTGGCTGTGGCGTTAGTGTAAATTTTGATATGGACAAGCTGGCAACACCAGCAATTTAACCGGAGTAAAAAATGGCAAGACAAGATATTGATATCGGCGTTGAAGGTAATGACGGCACAGGCGATAGTATTCGCGAGTCGTTTCGTAAAGTAAATGAAAACTTTACAGAGATTTATGCGGTATTTGGTGTAGAAGGAAGTTTAAGTTTCTTATCGTTAGGAGATACTCCTGACTCGTTTGCAGCAAATAAAATATTAACAACAAATGCGGCAGGAAACGCAGTTATATTTTCCAGCATAACTTCAAGCGATGGTACAATTGGTGTTGATCTTGTTAGTACTCCGGGAGAGATTGACCTTAGTGTTACTGGCGTTGAAATTGTGCAAGATACGTCATCGCCTACATTAGGAAATCATCTAAGTGCAGCTAACTTTGCCATCGGCGGAGTAGCTATTTCAGAAGCAGCGGCAGCTGCATTATCTGCACAACCCGGTCGTTCGACTACCTATACTATTGATGATCTTGTTATTACTAAAGGCTATGCTGATAGAAGATATGTTACAAGTGGTCTTCCTATTCGTGTTGCTGCCGAACCTTCCACATCAACACAGTACACACAGACTATCGATTCTTATAATGGTAGCGGTCATCTAGTCTTTAATAGCGGACATAATTATGACAGTGGTGCAAACGGTACTGCATTTGTCTTTGATGCAGAAGACACAGATCCAACAGGCTTAACAAGTGGAGCAACTTATTACATAAGATACGAATCGCCGACAGAACTATCATTTTTTTCTGATCAAACAAAAGCACAAGCAGAAAGCGATAGTGTAGCTGATCCGCATAAGATTATCGTAAGTGGAGCAATTGCAGGAGATGACCAGCATACTATTCGAGATGCAGGGTTTGATGCAACATTAACTGGAAACTTTTTAAGTGACGTAGCTGTACCAAGAGAGAGTGTTACTCGACGCCAAGGTGATACAATGGAAGGTGCATTAATATTGCACGACCATCCAGGTGACTTGGCAGGTTCAGGAACGCCAAATGGATCAGAGGATCTACAAGCAGCGACAAAATTCTACGTAGATAATACAGCCTATAGTAGTCCAGAAGTTTTATTTGTTAGTACAGCAGGCGACGATACTATGTCTGGTGTACCAGCAGGCAAAGAAGGCACAGCAGCTACATACTCTTATAGAACAATTAATGCTGCGGCACAAAGAGCTAGCGAATTAATAAACACAGCACCAGAAGAACCAGGGCCTTACTTCCAGACATTAAGTTTTGGTGCAACTCCTAATCAAGAAGGAACAGCTTCTGCTGTAATTAGTGCTGCGGTAGAAACCGCAGTTAATGTAGACACACGTTCTATTATCCAAAATAATAGAGAGTATATAATTAAAGAAATCACTGGATATCTTGCATATACCTATCCAGAGTTTGCTTATAATGTAGATACATGCGAGAGGGATACTGGACTTATACTTGACGCAGTAAGCTTTGATGCTACTAGAGGTAATACTGCTAATTACTTGTCAAGAACCGCAGCTGAAAGATATTATTCAAGTGTAAGTGGGCGTATTGCTATTACGAGCCAACTAGAGCGAACAGACGATGCATTTGCTAAAACATCTGACATTGTTCAGGCTATTCTACAAAACAGCTTATATTTGCCAAAAACTGTTACTGCTATTACTAAGAAGTCAGGAGACACTCCTGCTAGTGTAACAACAAGCACAGATCATGGACTAAGCAATGGTAATCAAGTAGTATTCAAAAATGTATCTGGTATGACTGAAATTGAAGACGAAATTGTTTATGTAAAAGTTACAGGTGCAGGCACATTTGAATTATTTACTGATGACGCATTAGAAGTTCCATACGATAACAGCGCATTTACTACCTTTGTTAACGACAGCAGTGCTAAAATTGGTTTGCGTTATCAAGATAAATTAAGTCAAGATACTAGCGTAAGTGCGCTTACTCCATCTGACAACGGATATGTTGCCGTAACACAAAACTTCGCTTTAATTAGGAATATTATAAACAATGGTATTGATGCAGGTGCAGATATTGCATTCGGAAACAGATACGAACTTGATGTTACAAATAGCACAAGCGGTATATTAGATCAAACTGACCCAGATAACGTAGACGCCCTGCCGGGTAAAGTTATTGTAGGTAAACGCAGTGGCGCTATAGGTAGAATCATTACTTATACACAGGATACATCATCAACTACATTTTATTTGCAGCCGTTAGAATCAAAGGACTTTGATGTAGACGAAGAATTAGAAATGGGCAACTTTGTAAAATCTAAACAAGTTGTAATTAGAGTAGAATCGGGCATCTACGAAGAAGATTATCCTATTAAGTTAACAAAAAATGTTTCACTAAAAGGCGATGAGTTTAGACGTGTTATAATTAGACCTAAGAAACGTGTATCACAATCACCATTTGCAAATACCTATTTCTATAGAGATAAAGAGTTTGACGGTATAGAACTTCTAAATACCGGTACTCCGTTTACTAACCAAGTAGGCGATATACAAGGTTACTTTGGTTATCATTACCTTACTGACAATACAAAACCAGAAAACGTAGGTGCAACTGTAACTAGTGTAGGTGGTTACGATTCGGCAGGTAATATCTTAGAATTAAATAGAACGTTTATACAAAAAGAAGTTGGCGAATATGTGGATGCAACTTACCCATCATTATTTAGTTCAGAATCTAGAGCTAAGTGCGAAAGAGATGTAGGTTTAATTGTTGATGCTATTGTAAATGATTTAGAAAGAGGTGGTGTAGAAGGAGTTCTAGAAGCACAAGGCGAATACTATACAGGTGCATTAACTCCTGGCACAGAAGCAGAAACCGAAGATGCAATTTCTCAAATTTCTGCAATTGCAAGTGATTTGCTAACCGGTGTAGACCCTGCTGGCAACGGTTTTAATAGAAGTTCGATCGAGGTTGATTTAGATGGCGGCGTAGCAGAGCCTACTTGGGCAGTCGGCACTACTTATACTCAAGGCGATTTTATAAAGAAAACTGTAGGGTTGGATACTTTTCATTACAAAGCAACATCGTCGCATACATCTGTAGCAGCTGACGAAGATACAGATCCTTTGAGCGGTACCTACCTTAAACTTACTAATACATCTAAATGGCAGCAAGTTACAGGTTCAGTTGAATTAGTAGGTGAGCTTGTAGACAAAGTTAACTTTGCATTCGACAGCGATTACAATCCACCTAAACGGAATGATGCCGATGGCGTCGACGTCTTTATGATGGACGATGCTACAATTGTGCGTAACGTAACAGTACAAGGGCATGGCGGATTTATGTGTGTTCTTGATCCTACTGGACAAATTCTTACTAAATCTCCGTATATACAAACAGCCTCAAGTTTTTCTAGATCAAGAAATGCCAAAGCATTCAGTGGCGGTATGTTTGTTGATGCATTTGCTGGTAATATACCTATGCGTATTGAAGGTAATAGCGGTAATTACACAGACGGCTCAGGCTCAGTTGCACTAGATGCATTTACGTTGTATGTAGAATCGCAGGATGTAGGAGGCGTTGCACAAGGACTTAAACTTAGACTGCCTGAATTACCAGCGCCTTTCTACTTTGAAGGCCAACGTTATCAAGTTAACGCAATTTCAAATTACGACAGCGGCACAGGTAGAGCTGTGATATATTTAGATCCTGGATCAAATAACGGACTAGGATGGAATAGAACAGGCACTGACGATGTTGGCGACCCTGGACACGATAATGCAGACGTAATACAAGATATTTTCTTGCAAACAGCAGGTAATAGATCAATATTAGGAAACGACTTTACACAAATTAATGATTTGGGTTATGGACTTGTAACAACAAACGGTGCGTTTTCTGAGATGGTTAGTATGTTTACATACTATTGTCATGCTGCTTATTATGCAAACAATGGATCAGAGATTCGATCTTTAAACGGTTCTAACGGTTATGGTAACTTTGGTTTAGTTGCAGAAGGTGCTGATCCAAACGAGATACCAGACGAAGTAACTACTTTGCGTAATATGGTGCAACCTGTTAAGGCATTTACTTACAGTGGATTTACAAATGCTTTTGAAGATACAAATATCACAGTTTATGACTTTAAAGAACCTCCGCTTACAAACAGTTTTATTTTAATTGATCACGGAGGCGCAACTGGATCGTTAAATTATAGAATTAGTAGAGTAGAAAATCTTGCTGATCCAGACAATAACGGAACGTTTGGCGCAGCTGGTGCTGTTTTAGTAACAGGTATCGAAGCAGTAGATAATACAAGTATATCAGGAACAATCCCAGCTGGGACAGCAGATTTTACAGGAGTTACACAAAAATCAACAAGCGGTAGCGGTACAGGTGCAGAATTTACAGTTACATTATCTTCTGGTTCTGCAAGTTTTGCAATTACTAACATAGGTAGTGGCTACGCTACAAGTGATACAATTACAATCGACGGTGGTGATATTGGCGGCGCTAGTGGAACAAATGATCTTACTATTGATGTTCAAACTGTATTTCAAAATACTCCCGGTACATATATCTCAGCAGCAACAACAGGATCTATTACTGCTGCAACTACAGCAACTCCTGTCGTAATAACAAGTGCATCACATGGATTGTCAAACGGTGACAAAGTTACTATTACTGATGTAATAGGAATGATAGAACTTAACGATGAGAGTTATTTTGTCGGTGATGTTACTACTAACACATTTGCTCTTTATACAAACAGAAGTCAAACAATTCAATTGAATGGATCAGAATTTACTGCATATGCTTCAGGAGGAACTTGGACAAAAGCAGGTGAAATTGGTAATCATGTTTATAGACTAACACTGCAAGAAGCTGGATCAAATATTGATTTCTTCCCAGATTTACAGGCAGCTGTTGCGCACGATACGTTTATCGAATATAGACATGGAGAAAACTTCCTATTTACTGGTATAGCAAATCCAGGCGGTATTACTGAGCGTCCTAGTACTGCTATTAACTTTGATGAAAGTGACTTAACTACCTATCGAAGCACAGGATTTTCGCAAGCAGATGATCAAAGTGTAGATCTAGGATCAGACGAAATTAAAGCAACATTTGATGCTGGATACGACTTTCCTGTATTAACAGTTGACTTTGCCAATACCAGCGTTGCAGATCCAGACAACGGTGCTAAAACTTTGGGCTCAACAATAGCTGATACGAAAATTGCAATTGAAAAAATTGACAGTCTTGCAAAAGAGTCTCGCATTGTAAGCGATGCTAGAGATGCAACTAATCAAAATATTCTTTTACCGGGAGACGTAGGTTACGGCGGAGGAATGATATTTGCATATCAAGGTAAAATATTGCAGATCACAGAGTATGACGCAGTTACACAAGGAGCAATAACTGCAATTACGCAGGCCGATCCGGCAGTTGTAACCAGTGCAAGTCACGGGTTATCAAATGGCGACGCGATAGAGATTCGTGATGTTGCAGGAATGACTCTCTTAAATGGTAATATATTTTACGTAGGCGGCGTTACTACAAATACATTTGAGCTCTATACCGATAGTGGCGTAAGCAGTGGATTAGACAGTAGTGTATATGATGCTTATACTTCAGGCGGACGTTGGATAGATGAAGATTCTGTATGGTACATATCAGTTGATGATTATCAAGTAGATGGTGCAGATTGGGATATTACAGGATCCCTTCCAAATAATGGAATAAAAACAGCATTTACTGCAAGTAGAGAACTATTTCCAGCACTGCCCGAAGGCAGCACAGCAGAAATTACTATTGCGATATCTTTGCTAAGAGCTACTGGACACGATTTTACACAGATAGGTACAGGTGGATTTAATACATCAAACTATCCTAATGTTTTACTCGGGGCCCCTATTCAAGACAAAGCCGGTGCGTATAGTGATGCAGATGATGCTACAAAATCGCAAGTGTGGGAACGTAGAAAAGGGCGTGTATTCTTTATAAGTTCTGATGAGGATGGTTTCTTCCGTGTAGGTAAGTATTTTGTTGTAGATCAGTCAACGGGTAGTGTAACTTTTGCAGGAGAAGTAGGAATTAGTAGAGCAGCTAATTTGGGCTTCAGAGATGGTGTTACAATTAGCGAATTCTCAAATGACGAATTATTTACTGATTTAAGTGACACTGCGGTTCCTACAGAAAAGGCAATAGCAAACTATGTAAGTAGACGTTTAGGACATAACGGCAGTATCCAACTTACAGGTAGTGCAAGATTCAATCCTGGATTTATGGCGTTAGATGGTTCCACTAAAATGGAAGGCAATCTTAATATGAGTTCTAGGCAGATAAAAAATCTGCTAGACCCAACTGACGACAACGATGCTACTACAAAAGATTATGTAGTACAAGCGACCCAAGCTTACGACGAGCTGGACGATATAAGAAACGTTATTATTCACGACAGAGCAGGTAGCGGCGATGAGCAAAATCAGATTTTTGTTCCTACAGGTTATAAACGACTTACTGTAGATCCAACTGTTGGAAGTATTGGCGCAGGCGATGTATTAGAAGACGGTTCAAGCACAGCAACAGTTATAGCAGTTGAATCAAGATTTGATTATTCTTTAAATCAAAATGTGCAAATTATAACTTATGACTTATTAACAGGAACAGGATTTAATACAACTCTTACTCCAGTATACGTAACATCGCCCGGAACAAAAGCAGCTGACGTTTTAGAAAACCCGCAAGACGAATTTGCAAATGCTAAAGAAGATAGTGCAAGCGATATTAATATCAATGTAATAAGATCTTCGAGCGATACAACTGTAAATCTACAAATTGAATCACAATCAATTTTAAATGCAGATGTAAATGATAATGCAGCTATTGCTCAAAGTAAGTTGAATATGAATGCTGCTACTACTAGAGCAAATGCATCAGGGATTGTACAAGCTGATTTAGGAGTTGCTAGTTTTGATAGTGACGACTTTACTATTACAGATGGATGGGTAACCTTAAAAGCTAACGGGGTTGACCTTGCAGATTTGCCTGCTGTTGATCAGTATGAATTGTTTGGTAGAACAACTTCAGGCAATGGTAATCCTGAAATTGACTCATATGCCAATGTAATTGATAAAGGACTTGGCCTGGCAGATGGAGACTTTACAACTGAACGTGCATATTGGTCTAACCCGCCAACAAACACTGTTGTAAATGATCCTGGGCTTGCTCTAATACAGTACGGCACAGCCGGCGATGGTGATTATGCGTATACTGATATTGCGTATGATAATGCTGGAAATAGTATTGTTAAACGTGATGTCACAGGAGCAGTGCATGCGAATAGTCTTATATTAGGAGGCGACCCTTCCTATACAGTTCTTTCAGAAGCAAGTGCTATTTTGACTATGACAACACCTGAGCAAGGAACAATCTTTACAGCATCAGGTGCAAGCAAACCGACAATTAATACCGGTGGTGTTATTAGGATTGGTGACATTCCAGCATACTCCGAAAGTAACTTCCATCAAGCTAGTGATTTTGGCAGTGTAGGCGGAGCAGGAACTACAGAAGAAACTTCTGCACTTGCTGCACGTTGGATATACAGCTCATTTATTGAAGCTCCTGGAGAAAAGGATGCAAATAGTACAGGTATCGGTATAGGCACAGGAACTGGATTCAGCCTTGGCGGAAACGATACTATTACGCTTGTAACAAACGGAAGTGTAGAAGCAAGAGTTACAACAACTGGGGTTGAAACAGACGATATAAGAAGTATGTCAACTAACACTAACCTCAGTGTTGGAGCAAACGGAACAGGGCAAGTACGAATTTCAGGCACAGGATCACTGATATTACCTGTGGGCAATGTAGCACAACGTCCGGGAACAGTAGCCACTGGTATGATACGCTTTAATAGCGAAGATACTACGTTTGAAGGATACGACGGAACTGCTTGGGGATCACTAGGCGGTGTCAAGGATGTAGATCAAGATACATATGTTAGTGCTGAAAATGCTCCTGGAGACGATAACGATCAATTAAGATTCTATACTGCTGATGTAGAAAGAATGACAATTGGTTCTACAGGCGGAGTAACAGTTGCAGGTACAGATGCACTTACTGTAAAAACAATCACAACAGGTTCAGCAGCTACAGCAGGAACAGTCACAGGTAACTGGACTCTTACAACAGGATCGAGATTCGAAGCAACATATGCTGACTTAGCAGAATACTATGAAGCTGATGTGGAATATGAAACAGGCACTGTTTTAATATTTGGCGGAGAAAAAGAAATTACTCAAAGTTTAGCACATCGTTCTACACGAGTTGCTGGCGTTGTTTCAGAAAATCCTGCATATACAATGAACCAAGCATGCCCGGGCATAGCTACGCCTGTGGCATTGCAAGGAAGAGTTCCTGTGAAAGTAATCGGCACAGTAGCAAAAGGAGATATGCTAGTTTCTAGTGCAATACCCGGACACGCTGTCGTAGACAATGATCCAAAAGTTGGTACTGTAATAGGTAAAGCTGTAGGAGAAAAGCTAGATACAGATAGAGGAATTGTTGAAGTAGTTGTGGGCAGAGTTTAATGCCCACAACGTTCGTTTTACAAAAGCCGATAAATATATAAAACAGGATTAGAAAATGGCAAATAGATTTCCGCTTGTAGTTGATACATCAGACAGCAATAAAATAAAAGAAATTCCTTCAGGAGATAATTTACAGTTATCGGCTAATAATATTATTGGTGTTGTAGATATTACGGGTAGCGGTACGCTTACTATCGATAGCATAGTAGCAACAAACATAACCAAAGGCGGCACACCGCTTGCGACAGTAGCTACTAGCGGTAGTTATAGTGACTTAACTAATAAGCCAACAAATATAAGTTTGTTTACTAATGACGCAAATTATGTAGTTACAGGCAGTAACATAAGCGTTTTGAACAACGATGCAAATTATTTAACCACAGTAGATTTTGCAGACTTAACAGGTAAACCAACAACACTCGGCGGTTACGGAATTACAGATGCAGCAACATCTGCTCAGGGCTTAACTGCGGATAGTGCGTTACAACCTGGCGGTAATATAAGCTCCTTAAATAACGACTCAGGATACATAACACTTGCACAAGTACAAAGCGGTGATCTTACTGTAGATGTAAACAATAGCGGCGATTTAATAGGCAGCGTCTTTGGACAAGACTCAAGTATTCTTGTAGATGCTGTACTTAGCAGCGTAAACTTATCAGGAACTATACGAGGTCACGTTTTGCCTAGACCGGGCACAGGCGAACTGTTTGATATAGGAAGCGCCGAAGATAAATTTAAAGACATACATTTAAGCGGCCAAGTTATCGGAAAAGTAGACGGAGATCTAACAGGTAGTGTATTCGCAGACGATAGTACATTATTAGTAGATGGAGTAAATGGTGTTATACCGGGTTATGTTAAAATAGCAGATCTTAAAACAGCACTACAAGACGGTGCAGGTGATTATGCAGCATTTAAAGCCTGGGTAATAGCAAATTTATAAACGGAGATTAAAATGGCAGTACAAACAATTAACATAGGTAACATTGCAAATGACGGAACGGGCGATGATCTCCGTGTTGCTTTTTCAAAGATAAATTCTAATTTTACTGACATAGATAGCAGAGTTGCAGTAGCTATAGATGCAGAAAATTTAGGATCGGGCGAAGGCATATTTTATGTTAAAGATAGTAACATATTAGAATTTAAAAGTCTTGTAGCAGGAGATAATGTAACACTTAGCTCGACAGCAAACGATATTACTATTAATGCAGCAGATGCGATTAACTCTATTCAATTTAATGCTGACACTGGCAATCTAAACTTTGTGGGAGATGATGCATTAAACATACTAGGTGGTCAAAATATTGATACTACATTTACTAATAATACATTAAGTATTGATATCGTAGGAACGGATTTGGTTTCGCAAGATCCTAGTCCGACATTAAGCGGAGTACTAAACGCTGCGACTAATGATATTAATAATGTTAATATTTTAACAGTAAATACAATAACTGCAAATACATCTATTACAGCACCGAACTATGTGGGCAATGTACATGATATCGACTTACGTTTTTACGAGCAAGCATTAGGCAGAACTCTATTTGGTGCAGATTTTGGGTCTTTTGAAATTGAAGCAACTAGTGGTATTGATCTACTTATAGCAACAGCAACTATTGATTATGGTTCCTTTACAGCACCAACAGGCCTTGTATCCAACTACGGAACATTTACTAACCCTGCAATCTAATTTTAGCGATAAATACGTTATATAGGAAAAAACGTATGTCAAGTTTATGGTCTACATCATCAGGCGTAACTATCGCCACACTGCAAGAAAGACGAACAACGTCGGTCAATCTTCCGTTATCCGAACCTTCAGCAACTACAAGTTTAATAAGCGGATCTTTGCCAAACGGCATGCGCTTAGATGCTAATCAAATTGTAGGTACTCCTTTTGAAGTTCCTAGAGAAACTACTTTTACTTTTGTTATTAGAGCATCATATAACGGTTCTATTAGCGACAGAACTTACAAAATAATTGTTCAAGGTGAAGACGAACCTACCTGGGTTACAGCAGAAGATTTGTTACCTGTTGGCATTGACGGACAGTATTTTATATTAGATAGCGCACCTATAGATTTTCAACTAGAAGCAACCGATCAAGATACATCTACTGGGCAAACTTTAGAGTACTTTATGGGCAATAGAGACGGCGAACTGCCGCCGGGAATTCAGTTAACAAAAGACGGTCGACTAATAGGAGTAGTTGATCCTATACTTGCTATAGAAAAATCTTCAGCCAGCGGGTATTATGATGATGCTCCCTTTGATCACTTATCTAAGATAGGCTATGACTGGAGTGTAAGATCTAATAACGGCTATGACAGTTATTTCTATGATACTACCACATTTGATTTTAATACGCCCACACGATCTCCTAAAAAATTAAATAGATTTTATCAATTTACTGTAAACGTATCAGACGGAGACAGTATTGCTAGAAGAACCTTTAGAATTTATGTAGTAGGGGATGACTTTTTTAGGGCCGATACTACTATCATGCAAATATCCACCGGGGTATTTACAGCAGACATTACTCATATAAGAACACCTATATGGATTACTCCGAGAGATTTCGGCTATCGCAGAGCAAACAATTATGTTACATTAATATTAGATGTAATAGATCCTAATACACTTGTAGGAGTAGTAACGTATAATTTAGCAAGTAAGAACGATGATGGTACAGATAGTACATTACCGCCGGGATTGTCTTTAGATAGTACAACTGGAGAAGTAGCAGGATACAGTCCTTATCAGCCAGCTATCACAAAAGAATATAAGTTTACGGTGACTGCGAAGAGAATTGATTCCGGTTCAGCTACAATACAATTTCAACAATTTGCATACGAAGACACTGCAAAAAATTCTACTAATATAAAAATTAACAAGTTAGGCGAAAATGCAAGCTATGCAGTTGGACAAGAGTTTACAATTAGTGGCATTGCTTATAAAGTAAGTAGTATTATTACAGTAAACGATTTATATGATGTGTTAGAGTTAGACAAAGCATTACAAGTTGACATTAAAAAAGGCGATACTATTGATCTAGGATTAGTAGATATTACCGAAACCGAAGTAGCAGAAAAATCAAAAACGTTCGTTGTTAAACTGTTGGGCGAAATTGATAGCACAATACAATGGTTAACTCCAGAAAGCTTAGGCAGTATTAGTGCTAATTATGTTAGTACTTTAAGTGTATCAGCACAGACTACTGTTCCTAATGCTAAATTAATTTATACTTTAGAATCAGGAAGCTTACCGCCTGGATTAAGTCTTAGTTTAGACGGAGAACTGATAGGAAAAATTAGACCGTTTGGGGATATAGATAATCCAGGATTAACTGTATTCGACGGTCAGGATTTTTTATTAGACGGAAACACTACTACAATAGATAGAAATTTCAGTTTCAATATTAAAGCACAAGATCAATTTGGTTATAGTTCTATACAAAGAAACTTTAGTATAACAGTATCTGACCCTGGAAATAAGCAATATAGTAACATTTATGCACAACCGTTTATGACCGAAAGCAAAAGACAAAGTTATGTGGATTTAATTAATAATGCAGAAATATTTAATCCAGACTACATTTATAGACCTAATGATAGTAACTTTGGACTACAGCGTAAATTAAAAATGCTTGTATATGCTGGTATTGAAACTAAGAACATAGAAGCCTATGTAGCAGCCGCAGCAAAAAATCATACACGAAAAAAATTAAAACTAGGAGAGGTAAAAACAGCCGTAGCTAAGACCCCTGGAACAAATGATGTTGTGTATGAGATTTTATATCTAGAAGTAATTGATCCTTATGAGAGTGCAAATGGTGATGTTAAGAAGCAGATCAAAATAAAAAATAAAGCATCTCAATTAGTAAATAGTATCAAGTTTACAAGTGTAAATGAAATTTACGATTCAATTCCTAATGTTACAAAGGTGGCATTAAGAAATGGTGATTCAGTTACAGATGTAGAATTTAGTGCATCAATAGACTTATATCTAAGAGATTACAAAGTTACATATCCTGTTTCTAATAAACTTATTGTTACACTACGAGACGGATCAGAATTAGAAATTCCGTTTGTTACAGGTGTTCCTGTAAGTAACAAATATAGACCAGATCCTGCTAATACCATTACAGTAGATTCTGATGCTATCACAGTCGACGGCGCAGCAGACGATGTAAGATACATTTCGAATATAAGTCACATGCGAGATTCTATTAGAGCAATAGGGGAAACTGAAAGAAACTTCTTACCTCTGTGGATGAGAACTGCGCAAACAGATAGCGTAAATGAGTTAGGATTTGTAAATGCAATACCCTTAGTGTACTGTAAGCCGGGTACAAGTTCTATTGTAAAAAATGCTTTAGATTTTGTAGATCCTGACTTTACACAATTTAATTTTGATATGGATAGATATATTATAGATAGTACTACCGGAAATTCAAACGAGCAATTTATATTGTTCGCAAATTATAAATTTAACATATAACAACGATAAATAATGTTGCAGGAGAAATAATAAATGGCCATTACAATAAGCACATCAACAATTAATGATATAGATGCAACATACCCAGTTGCTGGTGTAGACAACGACAGTCAAGGGTTTCGTGATAATTTTACTTCTATAAAAAATAGTTTAAGTGCTGCGGCAGCAGACTTAGCAAGTCTAGACACTAGCACTGCTAAGAAAGACGAAGACAATGACTTCAACGGTAATAAAATACAAGAAGCTGATTTTATTGCAACTACCGAAACCCTGTACGAAACAGGTAATATTACAACTAGTCAAAATATTAGTTTTAGTAATGGTCACTATCAGAAGGTGGAAGTAGGCGGCAATATTACACTTACTTTAGCTGACTGGCCTGCTGAAGGTAAACTTGCTAAATTGCGTTTAGAAATTGTTACAGATGGAACAGGGTCTTATGATATTACATGGGCAGCCGGCGGTGGCGGATCATTTAAAAGTCATGCCGATTTTCCTGGTACATTTACTATTGCAAGCGACAGTGATCCTATTATTGTAGACTTTTGGACATCGGATGCAGGACTTACTGTTATGCGCCAGTCCTATGGAACTTTTAGCTAATGTTTAATCCTTTGGTAGATAATTTTGACAATCTATCAGATGCAGAAGTAGAAGATAAAATTTCAGAGTTATCTCGTAAGTACTTTATATCACACAACCCGCAAGTACAACAACAAATTTCTGTTCTTATAGAAATGTTTAAAGTAGAATTACAAAGTCGTAGGGCTAAAGCAAAACTAAAAGAACAAGAACAAAACGGCGAAAATGGACTTGACAATCTAATCAATATAAGTTAAAATACATGTATGCTTATGAAAACAGACTCTCTCGGTATCCCGCGATTTACAAATAAAGATCTAATTGATATGATCTATAGTGGTCATGCGGATAAGGTGCATGTAGTATTGTGTGATGCAGACGATGATATAGACAAGTTCAATGCCGCTATGGAAGAACAAGGCTTTGACAAACTACAAAAATATATTCCAATAGATGTAGATCAAAAGACATTTGACGGTGCGTTACAGAGTGAATGGTTTATGCCTGACGAATACAAAGACATTAAC
>ENA-OUOG01002764-OUOG01002764.1-marine-metagenome-genome-assembly--contig:-NODE-2764-length-17548-cov-5.044359_pt1 | contig 17548 bp, 9 predicted proteins | sample MGYA00248635_ERZ508505 | MGnify/ENA primary metagenome ERZ508505 (study PRJEB26176, sample SAMN06267871) | marine metagenome | isolation source: Saanich Inlet, British Columbia, Canada | place: Pacific...
GAGCTTCTTCATCAGCTCCTTGAGCTCGCCGTCGCCCTCGTCCAAACGCTCCGCGCCCACCACCTCGAGCGCGGCGTTGAACTCGAGCGCGGCGTCCGCGAGCAAAGCCGCCACATCGTCGGAGGAAGTCTCGTTACTCGCGTTCTCGCCGCCCGAACCGGACCCGCTCGCGTTTGCGTTTTCGTACTTCATCATGAGCGCGATGATGTCGGTGGCGAAAAACGATTTGCGGCGACGAAGCGACTCGCAAACATGGCGGGTCGACGCGGACGAACGATTTTCGCGAAAGCGCGCGTCCGGGTCCGGAGAGAAAATCGATTTTTCCCTCTTTGTTTTTTCGACCAACGAGTTGTCATTGTCCCGACGCGCGGGGACCGCGTCGCTTCGTGACCTCGCGTACTCGTCATGTGAGAAGCCACTTACACGCGCCTTCGGGCGCGGGGGCACGTCACGTGAGATACGCGACGTGCCGCGTGGTTGGGGTGCTTCAGGACGCCCGCTCTTCTCCTCCCGCCTCGGGGACACGGAGAGGAGGACTCGTGGGGCGATTTCGAGGTTAAAAAAGTTTGCCCTCGTGACGATCCAAACTCGAAGCGAAGATGCGCAGCTCGTCGCGGAGAAAACCTTGGAGCGAGAAGAGAAAGACGGCACAGACCGCGCTGGACTCGAGCCGCGCGCGCGTGCGACTACCAGCTTTGACACGCCATCCAGCGGAGGAGCGAGCGTGCCCTCGCGTATTCGACCAGAATCAACGGTGCGTGAAACCCCACATCCAGTGACCCGCGCGCTGTCCTCCTCTATGCCCAGATCTCGGTCGCGTGACTTCCGACGAATTTGCGTCCGCGCGGTGTTCTGGTCGACCGCGCCCAAGCCCGAGCGTGCGCGCGTCACGAAACACGCAGAACGGCGTGCACGCGTTCCACCTCTCGACTTGTTGCGATGCGCGCACCTGCTGGCGCGCGAGCTCCGCTCCAGGCGACGGGCGCGCCCGCGTCGTTTCTCCGCCGGCCGTTTCAGACTGGTCCGCACTGGGGCACCAGCCGTGTGCCGGGTCTGTCGCGCGATTTTTTCGTACGAAAGTACAGTGTTATTTTCTCACTCTGCATGACTCTTTCCGGTGCAGGCGCGTCGTTCTGCGGCTGACGCGGCGCGATGGCTTCCGCGAAGGGCAAGCCGAAACAGGCGCCCTCGCCTTCCGCGAAGGCCAAGCCGAAGGCCAAGCCGAAGGCCAAGCCGAAAGCCAAGCCGAAAGCCAAGCCGAAGTCGGTGGCCGGCGGGATGGGCAAGCCGAAACAGGCGAAGGCCAAGAACGCGAAGCAGAAGCCGTCTCGGCCCAAAAAGCAGAGCCTGAGAAAGAGGGATAAAGAACTACTTCTCCGTCTGTATTCTGACGCTGTGCTTGTGGCGTATGAGCGGACTGCGCTCGGTACCGCCACCGACGCCGACGAGCGCGAAAACATCATCCGCGTCGCCGAGGAGGCGGCCACCAAGCGAACCACGTTGGAGAGGATGTACCGCGAGAAGGCGGAGAACGAACGCGACACGGTGCTCGCCGAAGCGGAGGCTGTGATGAAGAAAGAGGTGCAGCGCCGCGGCGAGGAGGACGAGCGCCGCTCCGCCGCCGAGGCGGAGATGCGACGCGCCGCCGAGGAGGAGATCCGCACGCGCCTCGCCGAGGACAAGCGCCGCCGCGAGGCGGAGGCTGCCGAGCAGAAGCTCGCCGCCGCCGAGGCTCGCGCGCGCGCTGAGGCTGAAGCCGCCGCTCGCGCCGCCGCCGCCGACGCCGACCGCAAGAGCGCCGAGGCGGCGCGCATCAAGGCGAACGAGGACTCGCGCCGCGCCGCCGCCGACGCGGACGCCGCGCGCCGCGCCGAGACGGAGAAGCAGCGCCGCGAGAGCGAGGACATGCGCCGCGCCGCCGCGGACGCCTCGGCGCTCGCCGCGGCGGAGGCGGAGAAGAAGCGCCGCGCGGAGGAGGATCGCCGCCGCGCCGACGCCGAGCGCGCCATCGCCGACGCCATCGCCGCCGAGGCGCGCACCATCGAAGAGGAGGACCGCCGCCGCGCCGACGCGCGAACCGCCGCGCTTCGCGCCGCCGAGGATGAGCGCGCGCGCATCGAGGCGGAGGATGCGCGGCGCGAGTCGGCTCGGCTCGCCGCCGTCGACGCCGCCGAGCGCGAGACGGCGCGCCGCGCCGAGGAGGACGCGCGCCGCGCCGCCGCCGCCGAGGAGTACGACGAGGCGCTTCGCGCGCTGCGCGCGCTGGACGGCGAGTTTGCGCCGCGTCGCGCGCTCGCCGCCGCCGCCGCGAAGGATGCGTTGGAGGCCGAGAAGGCGGCTCGCGAGTCCGCCGCCGCGGCGGAGGCTGCCGCCGAGCTGGAGGACAAGTCCATCGCCGAGGCTGAGCTTTTGCTCCGCGCCGAGGAGGACGCGCGCCTCGCCGACGCGCGCAAGGCGCTCGACGACGCCGCGCGCGCCGAGGCGTCTCGTCGCGCGGAGGAGGACGCGCGCCGCGCGGACGCCGCGGCGAAGCTCGAGCGCTTCGACGTGGACGACCGGCGTCTGACGGAGAGCGAGGAGCGCCGCCGCGCGCAGTTCGACGCGGATCTGCCTCGGCTGTCCGGTCTCGCCGAGGAGGCTGCTCGGCGCGTCGAGGCGAAGACGCGCGCCGCCGAGGAGGCGCGCCGCCGCGAGTTCGACGCCGTCAAGCGCAAGATGGAGGATGACGAGCGCCGCGCGCGCGAGGCGGAGGAGACGCGCGTGGCGAAGGCGAACGAAAACCTCAAGGACCTCGAGCGCGCGGTGAACGACGCCGCGTCGACGACGTCGACGCGCCGCGAGAGCTGGGAGCGCCGCCTGAGCGAGCGCGCGCGCACGGAGGCTGACCGCCGGGCGCGCGAGGAGCGCCGCCGCGCGGAGGCGGAGGACGCGATGCGCCGTCAGATGGCGGAGGAGGATGCGCGCCGCCGCGACGAGGACAACCGCCGCGCCGACGCCGAGAACCGACTTCGCGCGATGGCGACGGAGTCGGCGCGCCTCACCGACGCCGAGGAGGCGCGCCGCGCGAGCGCCGAGACGACGTTCAGGACGATGGTCTCCGAGGAGACCACCGTCTCGAAGACCGAGGACGCGCGCCGCGCCGCCTTCGCGCGCGACGTGGACGACGCCAAGCAGCGCGAGGACGCGACGCGCGCCGCCGAGGAGGCGCGCCGAGCCGACGCCGACGCCGCCATCGCCGCCGCGCGCGCCGCGCTGGCGGCGCTCGTCGCCGAAATCGACGAGCGCCGCGCCGCGCGCGCGCTCGCCGTCGAGGCGACGGAGGCGGAGGAGCGCGCGCGCCGCGCCGAGGAGGAGGCTCGCCGGCGCGCCGAGGAGGCGGAGCGCCGCGAGCGCTCCGCCGCCGAGGCGTCCACGCGCGTGGACGAGGAGTCGCGCCGCGCGCTGGAGGCGACCCGCCAAAGCAAAGAGGAGGCGGACGCGCGACGCCTGGCGCAGGAAGCCGACGCCGCCGCCAGGCAAGAGGAGGCGCGCGCCGAGTCGGTCAAGCGTGAGCTCGCCGCCGAGGAGGCGGCGCGCCGCGGCGCGGCGTCCGCCGCGGAGCGGGCGGCGCTCGACGCGCGCGCCGCCGAGGAGGAGGCGCGGCGCGTTGCCGCGGCGGACGCCGCGAAGGCGGCGGAGGCGAAGCGCGTGGCGGAGGAGGAGAAGCGCCGCGCCGAGGCGGAGCGCGCCGCCGCGGCGGCGGCCAAGGAGAAGGCGGCGGCGCTCGCGGCGGAGGCGGAGGCGAGGAAAACCGCCGCCGCCGCGGACGAGATGGCCAAGAAGATGGCGGCGCAGGAGGCGGAGGCCAAGGCCAAGGCGGACGCCGAGGCGGCGGCGAGGGCGGCGAAGGAACGCGCCGAGGCCGAAGCCGCCGCCGAAGCCGCCGCCGAGAAGGCGGCGGCGGAGGCGGCCGCCGCGAAGGCGGCGGCGATGGCCGCCGAGGAGCGCGCCAAGGCGGAGGCCAAGGCCAGGGCGGACGCCGAGGCGGCGGCCAAGACCAAGGCGGACGCCGAGGCGGCGGCCAAGACCAAGGCGGACGCCGAGGCGGCGGCCAAGGCCAAGGCGGACGCCGAGGCGGCGGCCAAGGCCAAGGCTGACGCCGAGGCGGCGGCCAAGGCCAAGGCTGACGCCGCGGCGGCCAAGGCCAAGGCTGACGCCGAGGCGGCCAAGGCTGATGCGGAGGCTGCGGCGAGGCAGGCGGAGGAGCGCGCCGCCGCGGAGGCCCAGGCGCGGGCGGACGCCGCCGCCGCCGCCGCGGCTGCCGCGAAGGCTGCGGAGATGGCTGCCGAGGAGCGCGCGCGGGCGGAGGCGAAGGCGAAGGCTGACGCCGAGGCGAAATCCGCCTCTTCCTCCACGTCCTCCACGAAAACCACCACCACGGAGACCTTCGCGGCGGCGATGGAGACGTTCGGGGCGACGTCGGAGACGTCGTCGTCGTTCAGCGCGGAGACGCCGCTGGCGCCGACGCCGACGTCCGGCGCGGCGCGGTCTGTGAAGTCTCGCGCGGAGCGTCGCGCCGAGCTGGAGGATGCCAAGAAGCGCGTCCGCGCGGAGACTGTGTCTGTCTCGCTCACTTCTCGCCTCGAGAGCGGCTCCGCGCTGAACGCCGCGGTGGTGAGCGCCACGGAGAAGTCCCCGGTGGAGATCACGGCGGCGCTCCTGGCGACGTCCGACTTGCTCGCCGCCGCCGAGACGCTCGCCGCGCTGTGGCGTCTCAACGAGGAGCGCGCCGCGGAGACGCTCATCGGACTCGGCGTGCCTCGCGGCGCGGAGCTCTTAAGGCTGATGGCGACGGCTCTCAACGACGTCGACGCCGCCGCCGGGCTCGTCGGGCTCTCCGAGCCAGGCAGAGTGGTGGGCGAGGCGCAGTTCACGCTCCCCTACGGCGCGCGCTCGGTGATTTACAAAGGGAAAGAGTTACTCGCGCTGGTGGCGGATGTCGACGCGCGCGCCGCTAAGGCGGTGTACGCGCGGCTGCAACCCACGGAGCAGGTGTCGGTGCTGCGCCGCGCGAGCCTCGGTTTAGGCCAAAGGCCGGGCTCGGAGACGCTGGACGACGCGCAGACCACGCGTTTGCTGGAGCGCGACTACGGCACTACGCCGCAGCCCGCGCTGGCGGCGACGCTGCTCTCGGGTCTCGCCGACGAGCCCAAGACGGCGGCGGATGTGGTTAATCGGTTCCGCACGCGCGGCGTGAAGAAGGGGAGCGAGAAGTGGCAGAAGCGCCAGGACGCGTCCGTGTCGGTGCTCAACGAGCTCGCCAAGCTCGACGCGGGGATGGCGGACGCCGTGCGCGCCAAGCTCAAGTGATGAGGATAGTGAGGATGAGTATTCGAGGCGCGGTTGAAGGGAGGTTTTATTTATGCATCTTTTTGCGCGCATCGCCAACATCTCGCAGCGAAGGCGCTCCATCGATTCTCGTCGCGCGCTGGTTTTTCTGAAAACACTGTCGATACCATGACCGTTCGGCGCTTTTCGCGTGCCTGCCCAGATCGAGCCCCGCGAGCGGCAGGCGCCGCCTGGGGACTCCGATGTGGCTCGAGGACGCCCTGAAGGTGGTCTCGCAGGCGCACTCGGAGCTGTTCCTGGGCTCGAAGGGCGAGACCAGACGTGCGCCGCCCTCGGCGCGCGACGCGGCCGTCACATCCCTGGACGTGCACCCCGCGCATCCGACATCGAGTCGTGTTCGGCACAACCCTTTCGAGACGCGGGTCGGCGCGGCGAACGCGGCGGACCGGCTCGGGCGACACCTCGGCGCGCGGTCCGCCGAGCGCGGCGGTGTGGGTGGGAGGGCCACCGCGTCGCGGTTCGCGCACCGCTTCCACCCGTACGCCACCGCGGACCGCGGCGCGGGCGCAGCCTCGGCGTTTAAAACCCCCGCCCCGCACGCGCGCGCGGCGTTTGGGTTCGCGGGCGACGGCGACGGGCCGCGCGGGGTTGGATTCGCGGACCCTTTGCAGTCGTCGTTCCTGGCAGAGCCGGGGGACACGGCGCCGCCTCGCTTCGCGACATACACCGCGTGGCGCGGCGCGGACGGCGTCGGCGAGCGCCACCGAAACGCGCGCGCGTCTGAGATTGCTCTCCGCGCCGGCGTTCCCGCGACGGCGCCGGCGCGTCGGCGGAGCCTCTTCGCGCCGCGCGCCCCCCCGGTGCGGACCGCGGGCGGGCTCCTGTCCTCCCGCGGCGAGCCGGCGGCGGACTTGACGTTCGAGGAGTCCGCGCTGAGAACGCGCGAGATGGCGCACCGCGCGCGGGTTCTCGATTCGAACAATGGCTCGCGGCGCGACGATTTCGACGCCTCAAACGACGCGGACGCGCCCGCGTCGCCCGCGAACGCCTCCGCTTCGTTCTACGCGCACGGCCCGCGTCCTTTCGACCCGCAGGCGCGCGCGTCTCCCGGCGCGCCCTCGGCCGAGACGCTCGAGCTCGCCGAGCACAGGCACGACGTCGCGGGCTCCCTCGCGCGGCTCACCGCGTCCATCGCAACGCGCGCCGCGGCGGAGACGAAGCAGACGGCGTCGCTGGACGCGAAGGCGCGGTTCCGGCCGGGGTACGCGGCGGCGGCGGCGCGCGCCGCGAGGGAAGGGCGGACCCTTTCTTCCGGGAAGGATGTGGGCACCACTTTCCCGCCTGAAGGTGAAGCTTCAGGCGAGAAAAAAGGCGCGGTTCCGAAAGACGGGAACGGTCAGGTCTCCGTGTCGTCGATCCTGTTCGACGCCGAGGCGCTCGCGGCGTACCGCGCGCGCGTCGAAAAGTCGCGCCGAAAAGATGTGACTAAAAACGCGTCCGTCGTCTCCGTCGGACCTTCGTCGGACCCGAGTCCGTCGGACGTGTCGTCGCTCCCCTCGTCGGACCAAAAAGCGAAGTCGGCGAAGTCGGCGTTGAGTCCCCTGCAGACGCGCGGCGTGGAGGTGGAGGCTGCGGCGTCGCGCGCGGCGCGCGACGGCGATCCCGCGTTCAAGGCGCGCGAGGACGAGGTTTCTAGGCTCATCGAGGAGATGAGCGTGCGCGCGGAGGCGCTGGAGAAGCGCCGGCCGTCCGCGCTCACGCCGGCGGAGGAGGCGGAGGAGGATGACGTCGCGGCTTTAGAAGCGGCTCTGACCGCCCCTCTGACCGCGGAGCAGGAGGCGGCGGTGGACGCCGCGCTCGCGCCCGGCCCTTCGCACGAGGTTCTGGCGTCGGGGACGTTCGCGTGGCAGGGCGACTTATCGTTCACGCGCAAGGACGTCGCGACGATGGCGCCGAACCAGTGGCTGAACGACGAGATGATCAACTTCACCGTCGGCGCGATGGCGGCGCGCGAGGCGAAAAGGCAGGTCGACGTCGGGAAAGACGGGTCGACCCAAAGTCAGCCCAAAACGCACTTCATGAGCACCTTCTTCACCAAGAAGCTGTGCGGCGGTGAAGCGTACGACTACAACGCGGTGCGCCGGTGGACGACAAAGAAGAAACTCGGGTACGACGCGCTCGCGTGCGACACGATCATCGTCCCGGTGCACCAGGGCATCCACTGGGTCCTCGCGACCGTGGAGTTGCGCGAGAAGCGCGTGCGTCTGTACGACTCGCTGCTCGGCGAGGACCACTTCCTGCTGGACTGCTTGAAGCGGTGGGTGCGGGACGAGTACGAGAACAAGAAGGGCGAGGCGGTGGACACGAGCGGCTGGGCCGCCGAGCACCCCAAGGAGATCCCGCGGCAGATGAACGGGTGCGACTGCGGCGTGTTCATGCTCAAGTACGCGGACTACATCGCGAGCGGGTGCCCTCTGACGTTCACGCAGGCGGACATGGCGTACTTCCGGCGCAGGATCGTCGCCGACGGGCTCGAGGCGGGGCGGGGGGGCGGGGAATGACAAAAAGCGCCACCGTTCGCGCGCGCGCGCGCAATTTGAGTGACCTAGCTACTAGGGTACGTGCTACTGACAAAACGCTTTTGGGACGCGGCCGTACGTCCCGACGCTACTTCCTAATGAGGGGTGCTAGCTACTGCGCATCGACGCGTTCGATATCGTCAGGCGAGCTTCTTCAGCTCCGCCACTCTCCTGTTCGCGAGGCGCACGCCGGGGTCGCCGTCCTCGCTCAGCCTGCCCAACTTGGACTCCGCGACCCGCGCGGAATCGGGGCTCAAGTCACCCGTGGCGAACCCCTTGACGACCACGGCGTGCTCCGCCTCCGCCGCCGCCTCCTTCTCCGGGTCGCCGCACTTCGAGAAGTACTCCTCGCCGTACGCGAAGTACAGGTACCCCGCCACTCCGAGCTTCAGCCCGTGCCACGCCACGAACACGCAGAACAGGAGCGCGGGGTCGGGAGTCATTGTAAACGTTTACTCCCGCGAACCGTCAGTCAAAAACCGTTGTTACGGACCCCGGCCGTCTCGACCCGAGCCGCCGGCCGTTCAAACGGCGCGCGCTGAGGGCCCGCCCGCCTGCGCGACCGGATCCCGGATCGGGGCGGGCGACCTCGTGCGCCGCGTGCGCCTCTCGCCGCGCCGAGGCGAATGGCGGGAACGCGTGTTCAAAGCGCGTTTTTCGTTTTCATTCCGGACACCTGGCACAGATCTTCAAGAACTGTGCAACTGTCTGTGGGACATGTGAGAACTTCGACGCGCCGCGCGCACCACCCGTCGCGGTCGAGCTTCCACAGTCTTCGCGACGCGCTCGGCGCGGAGGCGCCCGGCGTCGGGCATGACGCCCGGGGTCGCGCCCGCGACGACAGGGACTCGCACGCTCGTCCCTCGAGCGCGCGCGCGCTCGACCCCGAGCAGCCGGAGACCGGTCGGCGTTGTCACGAACCCGCCTTGGCGCGTCGCGCCGAGGGAGCCCGATGGCCCTCGCACTCTGTGGCGCTTCCCGACGCCTCTCCTGGCGGCGCTCGCGGCCCCGCCGCCCGCGCTCGCGCTGCTGGAGACGGGCGACGGGACGTACCTGTCCGACCTGCAGGTGGCGGGCGCGACGTCCGCGACGCTGGCTCTCCTCGCGGTGGCCAGCCTCGCGTCCGGGACGAGAGGATGCGCGAAAACGCTCTCGGGCTTGTCGTCGGAACTGCGGCACCGGCTGGACCACGTCGAGCCTCTGGAGGTGCGCCTGGACGTCACGACGCTGTGGTGCTTCGTGCTCGCGCGCGACCTGTGCACCCCTCCCCCGGGCGGGTGGCAGCTCAGCCTCGGCTTCGACGCGCAGGACGTCGAGCGCATCTTCCGCGTCGTCGCATCCGGCGCGGAGTTGACGCTCTTTTGGCTCGCGTGCGGGTTCGTCGCCGGGCAGTTCACGCGCGACGCGCGTCGCGTCGCCGAGTTCAACGGGGAGCCGTACGTCGTCGACGGTTCGAACGACAAAATAGGCGAAGAACTGAAGTGGTACTTGCGTCCGGGGTGGCAGGTGGCGTTCGCGGCGGGGACGGCGTGGCAAATCGCCGAGGCGTACTCGAACGCGTACGTCTCGGCGGCGGCAAACGCGTCGGTTTTTTTGTTCGACGACAGTTCCTCGCTCCTCGCGCCGGCGGCGTGCGTGGACGCGGCGAGCGCCCTGCCGAGCGTCCTCGCGCTCGCGGCGGCGATGCAGACGTACAGGCTCTTCTCCTTCTACGTGCCGTGAGGAAACGAGCGCTCCGCGTACGCGTTAGTCTCGACCGTCTACGTAAAGAAACACTCCTTTCGAAAGGAATAGTCGGACGCTACGCTCGCTAGACTAGTCCTCCTCCCCCGACGAAACCTCCGCGTTTTCCGCGTCGGGATCCTCAAGCGCGGCGCCCATTTTCGACACGGAGAGCTCGTGCTCGGTCTCGCGCGTTCTCTGCTCCACCTCTTCGAACATCGGCGATTGTCCCTGGCAGACGCGCAGCATCGCCGCAGCTTCGGCGCCGTGCTTCGCCGCCGCGGGAAGAAACGCGCCGCCGAGAAACGTCTCGATTTTGGCCAACAGCGCGAGGTGTTGGGCGAGCGGCGGGTGCCCAAACGGGTACGCGCGGCGGTACGCGGGAAGGAGGAACTTAACAGCGGTCTTTCGCGCCGCAACGAAGTCTCCACATCGTATCTGTGTTCTCAACGCCACGGCGTGCGCTCTGTGGCGCAACGCGTGTCCTGGACCGAGCGCGAAATTCGTCGTCTCGTCGGAGCCGTCGACGAGTCGTTTGAACCGCGCCAGTCGCTCCAAACACAGATCACGCGCGGATCGATCCGCCGATCCATCCGCGATGGGCGCTTCGTCTTCGTCCGCGAGGCGCTCGGCGTCCGCGACGACGCGCGCCAGCTCCGCGGCGACCGCCGCGACGTGCTCGCGGTTCGCGACAAAGCCGTTCACAGCGAGGGGACCCCAGACGTGCACCTCGACGCGTCTCTCGCCTTCGTCTCTCTCCGCGTCGGCGGCTCCCGTCTTCCCGACGCGCGCGGGCCCGACGACGACGACGCCGCCCGCGTTTGCGCCGCGCACAGTCGCGACGCACGCGTGCGTCACATCCCGCTCGTCCATGCGCCACGGAGGCGCCGAGTCGGGAAACGCGCCGTGGTCGTGAAGCGTCACGCTCGAACCCACGGAAGTTTCCGTCGGCGGGGCGACGTATTCACCGCTCGCGCTCGGAACGCCCTTCCCATGAAAAGTCGACGTTTCGTTCTCCGCGGAATTCTCGTCGATGTCGAACGCGTACTGCTTCATGAGCTCAGCGCGTCTCTCCGCGCGCGTCACCGCGAGCTCGACGTACGCGATCGTGAGCTCCTCCTCCGGACGCACGTCTCTAAGACACCGCACAAACAACGTCTTCCCGCGGAAGCTCTGCGCGCAGTTGGGGAAACACGCGTGGTTCATCGTCGCGGCGGGGGGGTAGACGCCGACGCCGTACGGCCGAGACTCGTCGTCGCACAGCGCGTGGCAGTTGAACGACAGCCGCGCTATTAGCTTCGCGACCGCCAAAGGGGTCTCCTCGGGGTCGCGATCGTCGAAATCAATCAAGTCGGTTTCGGGTTCGGGTTCGGGTTCATAGGGAGGAACGCGAACCGCGTCGCCGCCGGAGATTCCGTCGCCGGCGAGTCGAGCGTTCAGAAACGCCGACGCCGCCGCCGCCGCGTGCGCGAACCTCGCCCTGTCCTCCTCCGCGACTTTATCCCAGTGGTGCACGAGCGCGCGGACGCTGTCGTACCCCTCTCCGAGCCCCACGCTTTCGGCGGCCGCCTCCGCGTAGGCCGTCTCGCGACGCGCGCGCTCGCGCCGGCGGCGCCAAAGCACCCTCGCGGCGAGGCGCACCGTGGGGGGGGGCACCCTGGGCGCGCATTTCACGAGCGCGGCGCACTCCTCCTTGTACCCCTCGCGCCACGCCGCCGCCTGCGCCTCACGCGAGGCGTACCGCGCCACCTTCGAGCGCGCGCATCGAAGCAGCGACCCGACACCCGCGTCCGCGGCGGTCGCGAACGTGTGGTCGCAGCGCAGATGCCGCGCCCCGTCGTCCAGCACGGCGGCGTACGGCTCTGCCACGAGCACGATGTCCCCGGCGCGAAGGCGCTGCGTCGCCACGAGGTGCCTTCCGCGAGACCCGGAGACGCGCACCTCCGCGCGCCCCTCCGCGAGCGCCGACGGCATGCCCGCGCTCGTGGGGCCCCGCCCCTCCTCGTGGGGCGCGCGCCTTCGCGACGTCACCGATGTGGCGACGCTGGAAAAACGTTTCGTTTTCGTTAACAAAAAATCAAGCTTGTGAGATCATTACACGCTCACCCGCCAAAGCTAAGCTACCAGCGTCTCAAAACGCGCGGACGACCGCTCTTTCGGTCCTCTTTCGTCCGCGCGTGAGACGACGAACATGCACCCTCCTCGCGACAACCAATAAACCCGACACATCATAAAATACGTCTCGCGCGAAATTTCGCGCGAAACGCGAAAAGACGCGCCGCTTAGTCGCCGCGCTCCCAGACGAGCATGTCGCGCTTGCCCACCATGACGTCGGCGAGCTGCACGACGCGCTTCCAGACGCTCTCCTGCACGTACGGCACGCCGTGCTTCTCGCAGATGGCCTTGATCTTGGGCTGCGCGAGCTGGTACTGCTTCATGGAGATGTCGGGGAACATGTGGTGCTCGATCTGGTAGTTGAGCCAGCCGTGGAAGAAATCGTTGACGTCGCCGCCGGTGCGGAAGTTCGCGGAACCAATAACCGCGCGCAGGTAAAAGTCATCCGACCTAGGCTTGGTCTCCGTCTCGAAGCGGTAGATGTCGTCGCCCACGTGGTTGGTGGCGATGATGATGAACGAGTGGATGTTGGTCATCACGTCCGCGAGGATCGAGGTGGCGAGCACCGCGCCCGCCATGGACGCGCCGCCGACGGCGTAGCCGATGGCGGGGAGCACGGCGAACTGGAACGTCGCGTACGGCGCGAAGCACTTGGCGGTCTCGATGAGCGCCGCGAACTGGCCCTTGAACGCGCCCGCGGCGACGGTCGCCACGGTGGACGGGAGCTCGCCCGTCTGGAACGGGTTCTCGAAGTCCTCGCCGTTCTTCTTCGCCTCGCGCTCGCGGCGGCCGTACATCTCCTTCATCGTGTTGGGCGCGTAGTAGAACCACTTCCAGATGAGCGCGAGGCCGACCACCTGGCCGTAGCGCGCGATCATAGGGAGCTTGCCCGTGCGCAGGGGGGTCATGTTGCGCTCCACGAGGTCGGGGTCCGCGGACTCGCCGAGCTGCGAAAAGAAAAAGGGTAAAGGGTCGTTCGAGTGAACGGGGCGAGTCGTGATCGTCAGTCGTCGTTTGTTAAAGAGCGCGCGGTCGTCGACGCGTTCGCCGCGTCGAACGGAAAAGAAACGCCAAAAGCGGTTTTTCGTGCGTCACCGACGCGCGCTTGGAGGAGACGAAACGAGATCCGAGCCACGCGCGCGGCGTCCGGGCGCGCGGGGACGCGGTCGGCGCCGCGTCTCGATCGGGTCGCGCGATCGGCGGTATCGCGTTGTGGTCGATCGCGAGACGTACCTGGTAGTGGTGGAGGTGGTTGTGCTCGACGTCCCAAGCCTCGGGCATCATCCAGTCCATCCAGTCGGTGATACGGCGCGCGAGGCCCTTGGCGAAGGTGCGCCTGTGGAAGCGGCCCGTCACGACGCCGTTCTCGGACTGCGCGGTGTTGTAGCCGCCGTGGCACACGTGGTGGCCGACCATGGTCCAGCGCGCGCAGATCGCGGTGGACATGCAGAACGCCGCGATGGGGTTGACGCCGCCGATGGCGTTGAACGCGTTGGTCAGGAAGGGGGTGGCGAACAGGATCGCGAGCCCGCCGAAGTAGAAGGCGTTGGCCCACGTCAGGATCTTGTTCAGGTGCTTGACGTCATCCTGGTCGATGTCCGCCTTGAGCTCCTTCTCCACGGCGCGAACCTCGGAGGCCCAAGCCGCGAGGTCGAAGGTCTCGCGCCACTTGCCGGTCTCGTTGTACGTCACGGGCGTGCCGGGGTTGGGCATCGCGATCGCGGCGCGCACCTGGACGGCGCCGCGCGAGGCGGAGGCGGGCGTCACCTTGCCGGTGACGGCCGAGCGACGGCGCACCACCTTGGAGAAGCGCGCGGGCGCGAGCGCCACGGGCGCGGCGAGGGTCATGGCGGCCATGATCAGCTTGAAGCTTGGGGAAGGTGGAAGCGCGACGCGTGAATGCGACGGCGCTCTTGCGGTGCGGAAAGTGTGGCGCGCGTGCGAACCGCGGCGCGTTCACCCAATCGCGACGTGTCCACTCCGGCCGTGGAAACGCGCGGACCGTCACCGGGAATTTCGACGAGTCACGAACCCGGGCGGCGTCCAAAGAACCGTTCTCACCGAGAAAGATTTTTCGAAAGCCTCGGAATTAGAGGCACACAAGCCGAACACGACGCCGGACGTGCTTTTTGATTGGTCCGCCCGAAGCGGGCGAAACCGCGAGTAAAGACTTCGGATTCGGAGCTCTTCGTGAAATTATCCATTTCGCGATTCTTCGGGTCGTTTCGCGATTCGCTTTGAAAACCCCAGACGCGCGATCGAAAAAAGGCGCCGCGAAAGGCGAACGCGTTCAAGCGCGACCCGTGTTTTTGCGATCAAAACGTCGTTGTCTTCTGTGTTTTTCTCTCACGCACCTTTTTCTCACGCCTTGTTCTCACGCGCCGTTGATGTCTTTGAAGAACCCTATGGTGTCCCGCAACGCCTCGACTAAAACGTCCACCTCGTTCGGCGTGTTGTAGATGTACGCGGACGCGCGCGCGGTGGCGTTCACGTCCAGGTACCGGTGTAAAGGCTGCGTGCAGTGGTGCCCGCTGCGCGTCGCGACGCCCGCCTGGTCAAGCAACGTGCACACGTCGTTGGCGTGGAGGTTCTCCACGTTGAACGCGGCGAGCGAAGCGCGCGGCGCATTCGCGCCCGGGCCGTACACGGTAACGCCGTCCACCGATTTCAGCGCGTCGTACAAATACCCCCCCAGCTCGTTCTCGTACGCGTGCACGCGGTCCATGCCTATCGCTGTGAGGTAATCGCACGCAGCGCCGAGCGCGATGGCCTCGCCGATCGCCGGCGTCCCCGCCTCGAACCGCGCCGGAGGCGGCGCGTACGTGCTTCGGTCCATGAACACATCCTGGATCATCTCGCCGCCGCCCATCCACGGAGGCATGCTCTCCAGAACCTCTTCAGAACCCCACAGGAACCCGATGCCGGTGGGGCCGCACATCTTGTGCCCGGACGCGACGATCCAGTCCACGCCCAAGCCCTGCACGTCCACGGGCATGTGCGGCACGGACTGGCACGCGTCCAGTAAGATCTTGGCGCCAGGCGCGTGTTTTGCGCGCATCTCCGCGACGCGCGCGACGTCCAGTTCGCACCCGAGCACGTTACTGACGTGCGCGGTGGCGATGAGCTTCACCTTACCCTCTTTCAGCACAACCTCGAGCTCGTCGAGGTCGATGCCGCTCTGGTCCGGCCGTAAGCCGACGTGCCTGAGCGTCGCGCCCGTCTGCGCGCACACCAGCTGCCACGGCACCAAGTTGCTGTGGTGCTCGAGCACGGAAACCACAACCTCGTCGCCCGGCTTGAGGTTGGCGACGCCCCACGTGTACGCCACGAGGTTGATCGCCTCCGAGGCGTTCCGGGTGAAGACGATCTCGCGGTCGGACTTGGCGTTCACGAAGTCGGCCACCTTCACGCGCGCCGCCTCGTACGCGTCCGTGGCCTTGCCGGAGAGGTAATGCACGCCGCGGTGCACGTTGGCGTTGTCGTGCCGGTAGTAATCGCCATGCGCGTCGATCACCGCGCGGGGCTTCTGCGAGGACGCAGCGCTGTCCAGGTACACCAGGCGCTTGCCCGAGTCGGGCAGGTCCTGCTCGAGGATGGGGAAGTCGGGTCGGACCTCGTCCGCCAGGGTGGTGGCCGCCGCGACCGGCGACGCGGACGCGCGCGCGCGCGTCGACGTCGTCACCACCGACGCGGGATTTCCGCGAGCCACGCGGTTTCCGCGAGCCACGCCGCGGGCGTGGCTCGGCGCCGCGGCGGCGAACGCGAGGGCGGACATCGCGCTGCCGAGTCCACGAGACGGTGAGACGCCGGGAAGAGGAGTCGAGAGACGGAGCCTCGCGTCCCGAGCACGGCGCGCGCGTGACTTATCTGAGATCTCTCTCGAGCCGAAAAGCTTTCCGACCACGTGTCGGCGGCCGCTTGAACATCGATCCGGACGTGGAACGAGCGGCCGACCCGCGCGCGGTGCTGAAACCAAACGTTTTTAGAAGTTTGTCTCGCGCCGCGCGTCTCGGCGCGGCGCTCGCGTTCAAACGACGCGTCGAACGAGACGCGCATGTGATGATACGAGCACATGATACGAGCACAACAACGACTGTCACTACAGGAACGACCACCCCCCCGGGTTGTGCGAGGAGACGTCCCCCGTCCCGGCGTCGCGAAGCACCGAGCCCCCGCTCCCGCTCCGCCGCGCGCGCTTCGCGCGGCTCCTCTCGTCGTCCCGCTCGTCGTCCCGCTCCGTCCCGGGATCCCGATCCCGATCCCTGTGACGGTCTTGCGGCGCGTGACTCGAAGGGGGCGTCGACCGGGGCTTACCGCGCGTCGCGCGCGACCGCGCGCGTTTAGGCGCCACCGGCGTGACGCCGCTCGGCCCGGCGGGCGACGACGACGCCGGCGACGACGACGGCGGGTCGCGCGGATGTTTTATTTCTCCGCGCGTCGCGCCGGGAAGGAGCCCGTCCGCGCCGGAGGGTCGCGAGGCATTCCCCGCGAGGGCCCGGGTCGCGTCGATCGGCGTCGTCGCGACGGCGTCATCGGGCGGTTCGGCGATGCCGAAGCGCGCGCGCGCGACGGCGGCGTCGGCGCGCGCGACGGCGTGCTTCACCGTCTCGCGCCGAAGCACGGCGCGGCACAGCGCCCGCGTTTTGACGAGCTCGAGACGCGCGCGGCGCAGCGCCGACGCCGTCGCCTCCAGGCTCTCCGTGGACTCCGAAGCCAAAGCGGCGGCGCGAAGAGGCGCCGCGCTCGCGGAAGGAACAGTTTGGGACGTCGACGCGACGGCGCCGAGCGGCGTCGCCGTCGGAAACGCCGGCGTACCCCGGGACGTTCCTGAAAACGCGTCGAACCCGGGAAACGCGTTCCGCGGCGCGGTCTTCCCGCCGTCGCCGAACGGCGCGTCTTTGGCGCCCGCCGCCTCCAGACGCGTCCGTCCGGGAACAAAACCGGTCGAACCCGAACCGAGCGCGATCGGCATCGCCGGGCCGACGACGCCGCGCGCGCGGTCGCGCTCCGCCGCCGCCGGCGAGTGCTTATCGCAGTACGCGCGGTGGTTGGTCTTGTGCCCGTCGCTCGCGCGCACGTGATACCCCGCGCGGCGCGCGCACAGCGGGTGGAAGCTCACCTGGCAGTGCCCGAACGAGCACCGCATGCTCACGCCGCCCGCGCGCCCGCACGCCACGCACGGGTGCCGCGCGCGCTCCCGCGGGATCTGCTGCACGCCGCGGATCGCGCGGCACACGTCGGTTTCGTCGACGGAAATCTCGGGCATCCACTGCGCGCACGCGACGTGGCACCAGCGCCCGTCCGCGCACTGCTTGAACGCGCCGAGCTGCACGGGGCACAGCACGCATGACACGCCGCGGAACATCGCGAGCTTCTCCTCCAGCGAGGGCCGAGGCGCTCCCGCGGGCGTCGTCGCCGCCGCGGCAGCCACCGCGGGCGTGTTCGCTTTGCCGCGGTCGCACGCGTCGCGGCACACCCAGCACAGCCACCCCTTGGGATGCTCCAAACGCTTCTCCGCGCCCTTTTCCTTTTCCTTCCCGGCGCACGCCGCGAGCCCGGCGGCGACGCTCTTCACGCCGTAGCACCGCGGGTGCGTGGGGAGCGCGCACCGCGAGCACCGCAGCGTCTCCTGGCACTTGGAGGTTTCCGCCGTCCCGGCGCACACCGCGCACTCCAGAAAAACATCGGTTTCGGTAGAGGGTTTCTCCTTCTTGGCGCTCGCCCCCGATCCGCGCGGCGCGGCGCGAGCCTCGGCGTTAACGGCGTTAACGGCGGCGGCGTGGATGGTGTCCACCAGAACCTCC
>ENA-OUOG01002765-OUOG01002765.1-marine-metagenome-genome-assembly--contig:-NODE-2765-length-17543-cov-4.330871_pt1 | contig 17543 bp, 7 predicted proteins | sample MGYA00248635_ERZ508505 | MGnify/ENA primary metagenome ERZ508505 (study PRJEB26176, sample SAMN06267871) | marine metagenome | isolation source: Saanich Inlet, British Columbia, Canada | place: Pacific...
TCGTCAAATTTATAGTGTTGAAAAGGTGGAAAATTAAGTTTTGTTTTTGTATCTGCTACAGTCTTTGGGTTCTTTTTACGACCAGGCTCTTCTGGAATATGGTCAAATGTCATTACACGGAAGATTAATTCTTCTTTTGTGATCTTTGTATATGGAACTTCGCATTCTGCTTGTTTGACTTTTTCGCCTGCTTCTTTTCTGCGAGTATATTCTTCAGTTGACAATCGCTTTGCTTTGTTTCTTTTTGCTTCTGCAATTGTTCTTATATTAATTTTATCAATGCTTGGTAAAATAATATCAAATTGATTATAATGATCTTCGGTAAAACTACTAAATCTTGACTTAGATTTATGTATTTCTAATAAAAGGTCTTTGTTGTTAAGATAATTTTGTTTTCTCATTATTACTCCGGGTTATGTTATATATATTATAATATACGTACTTAATTTTGTCAACTAAATAATACTATAGGAGAAAAGTATGAATCCATTTCAGTCAGTACAAAATTTTATAGGTAAAGCAAACACTGCATTTTCAAAAGTTAGAAATGCTGTTAACACTGTGCAAGGATTAGCTTCAGGAGACCTTAACGCCTTAGGGTTTATGAAAGGCGTTCGAGGAGCTAATTTGCCCGCTGGTGCTATGCCTACATTTAAAACACGTACAGATGCTCGTATTAGTACAACTAGAGGCGAAAATGATTGGAGAGTAAAACTTTCAGTTCCGCCACAATATACAAACGCTTCTAACTCTTTGCTATCTCCTTTATTCACACAGACTGAAGGTGCAATGGTGTTTCCGTTTACACCGTCGATACTAATGTCGCACACAGCTTCCTATAATGCGATGCAGCCTATACATACTAATTATGCTTTTCAAAATTATCAACATTCATCTGTGGATGCAATTACTATTGCTGGAGACTTTTTTGTAGAAACAGCGGAAGATGCACAATATTGGATAGCAACAGTGCATTATTTGCGTTCAGTAACTAAAATGTTTTATGGCAGCGGTCCGGAAAGAGGTTCACCACCGCCGATTGTTCGTTTGAGTGGATATGGAGATTATGTTTTTAATAATGTTCCTGTTGTAGTTCAATCCTTTCAAGTAGAATTACCAACAGACGTTAATTATATTAAAACAGGGCTAAGTGATTCAGGAAGTACATCAAGTAATGCACTTCCAGGAAGTACATCGGGTGATGTAGGCTGGGTACCTACACAAAGTAATATTACAGTTACCGTTATGCCAACTTACAGTAGAGGACAAGTGTCTAAATTTAATATGAATGACTTTGTATCCGGAAAGTATGTTACTGACAAAAAAGGATTTATCTAATGGCAACTTATACAGCATCTAGTCCTTGGGGTAAAACAGGCTCTGTTGGAGGAAGGCATTTAGATATTTTAAATATTCGTCCGGTACCTGCAGAAGATGACGATATTCTTTATGAAGTCGAGTCACAATATACTCACAGGCCGGATTTATTATCCTATGATTTGTACGGTACTCCAAAATTATGGTGGGTATTTGCACAAAGAAATATGGATGTAATTAAAGACCCGATTTACGATTTACAAGCCGGCACGCAAATATATCTACCTAAAGTAACATCGCTGAAAACTTTACTAGGACTTTAATACATGTTTAATAAACTTTTTAACGGAGTAACACAAAAGCTAGACACTATAGCTAATTCTGTAACAAGCGAAATTACAGCAATAGCTAATATCGGTGAAAACTTTAGTAGAAATATTAAGGTGTTAGGATCTGGTGATTTTTCACAGATAGCCGGAGGGGCACTAAGTCGTTCTGCTACTGGAAGCACTTCGTCGGCAGCAAATGCGTATTCTCCGTCCCCAGGTCCGTTAAAAGATCCAGTACCTCCGTCTGCATTTATTCCAGGATCAACGTCACCACCGTGGCCAAACGAATTGTCAGATTTTTCAACATTAAATGTAAATTTAGAATTTGCTGTTTTGTCTGCAGAAGAAATTAATGATCCTGACGGAACATATAGAAAAGATGGTCCAAAAAATGTTGTTATAAGAAATGGCGGAATAGGATCCGAAGCAAAGGTTAGAACAGCATACGAATCGGCACTTGGAAAGGACGTAGAGTTTTTCCTTGAAGATATTGAATGGACTTCGCTAATTAACGAAAGTGGAAACACTAACGCACAAAAATTTAGTTTTACAATTTTAGAACCGTATAGTATGGGGCTATTTTTACAAGCATTACAATTAGCTGCAACATCGGCGGGTTATAAAGATTATATTGGTACACCAATATTATTAACTATTGATTTTCTTGGGTATGATGAAAATAATAATTCTGGACGAGCACCATATGCAAGACGAATGATACCGGTAAGATTTACATCAGTAACATTTGAAACTAGCGAAGCAGGAACAACTTATGCATGCGAAGCACTCGCTTGGAACGATATTGCATTAATGGATTTAGTTCAATCAGTAAACACAGACTTAACTATATCAGGAACAACTGTTCAGGAAATTCTACAAAGCGGAATTGAAAGTTTATGTTCTAATTTAACCCAACGAGAAATTGATCAGCAAGCAGCAGGAATAAAATCTACAGGAGATCAATTTGTAGTAATGTTTCCAACAACAAAATCTAGTGCTGAAACAAATCCAGTAACAGCGTCTGGTAATACCGGAGGAGGATCGGCAACAATTGATCCTTATCAAATAACCGGAAGTCAGCGCAGAGATTTATTAGAATATTATAACAGTATTCGAGGCGAGCGAAATGCACAAAGATTAGAAAGTATACCAGCAGGTATGCAACGAGAGAGAGTTTCAGAACAAATTGCTGCAGAAGAGGCCGAGTACCAAGCTGCACTAAATCCTGATTCGGGTGATCCTAGGCAAGGTACTGGTTATCCGCCAGGAATTGGCCCTAGACCAGTAGTGCCAGTGCCACCGGGCTTTGATAGTTATGTCAATGAATTTCAGACTAGAATCGGACAACAGTCTCAAATTGGTCAAAGGATTAGAGAATTTGCCGAATCTGCAACACAAACAAGTAGTATTGGCAAAGGAAGAATTGTACAAAGTTTTATTGAAGCAGGGGATCATCCTTTTGCTAGAGACGGTTACACTCTTGATCCAGAAACCCAGGTATATTCTCGTAACGGTATCGAACTACAATTAAGCGGTGACCTTAGAACTTTTAAGTTTAAAGCAGGATCTAGGATACAAGACATTATTACTGAAGTTGTAATTGTTAGTGAATACGGACAAGGACTAATTGAAAAATTAAACAATCTCGGCGATGACGGAATGGTTGATTGGTTTAAAATAGAAACACAAGTTTATAGTATTCCTGATAATAACGAAGTTGATAGATCAGGCAAAACTCCTAGTGTATTTGTATTTAGAGTAGTACCTTATAAAGTGCATTCGTCAATATTTGCTGCACCAACAGCTGCAGGCGCAGGCTACGGCACACTTAAAACTGAAGCGGCAAAACAATATAATTATATTTACACAGGGTTTAATCAAGATATTTTAGATTTTCAAATCAAATACGATAAACAATTTTACACCGTTCAGCGAGCAGATGCTGGTAACCTAAGTGCTGGCACTCGTGTAGGAGCAGCTAATGCTATGGTGCAAGCTAATCCTGAACCTACAAACGTTCAAGGCGGCACACCAAATCCAGGTGTTCCAGAAGAAGGTGTTGCAGAAAGTCAACAAACATTAGCACCGGCTGAATCTTCAGGCGGATCGGGATATGATAACTCTGCTGTAGGCGTTGCAAGAATGTTCCAAGAACAATTTAATAACAGTGATGTAGACTTAGCTAAATGTGAATTAACTATTATGGGAGATCCGTTTTTTATCTCTGACAGCGGCCTTGGCAACTTTAATGCCGGAGACACAAGTTATACTAATATGAATGATAACGGTTCTATGAATTATCAAAACGGCGAAGTTGATATAAATCTTATTTTTAGAACACCGATTGATTATAACGAAAATGGAGGAATGGACTTTCCAGAAGATTCAAAGATCGTTTCTCCGTTTAGCGGCCTTTATAGAGTTACGAAAGTTAAGAACTCAATATCAAATAATACATTTACACAACAATTATCTTTGTTAAGAAGAAAAAATCAAGCAGAAGGCGGCGTAAGTCAAAATAGTGGTAGTATACTTCAAGGAGATGCAACACAATCACTTAACGATGCCTTAGTTTCCTTACAAAAAGCAGGCGATAGTCTTAATATTGCTGACCCGGCAACTGTTGCTGCTGCACAAGCAAAACTAGCCGAAGCGTTACCTATTATACAAGAAGTTAGTGCTAATGTAGATGCAGCAAAAGAGGCCCTTAATTCAGGAGTATTAGGACAACTAAAAGAAGCTAGTAATGCTATTACTGGACAGTTTAATGATGCGCTAACAAATGCAACTTCACTCAATATTAATTCGGCATTAGATCAAGCTACTTCAGCAGCCACCTCTGCACTTGCTAGTGCTCAGTCTGAGTTAAGTAGTATTGGAAGTCAAGTTAATAATATTGCAAACAATGTAAACAACATTGGAAGTCAAGTTAATAATATTGCAAACAACGTAAACGACATTAGACTTCAAGGACCATTTTAATGCCAATATCACAGAGATCTAGAAATTATAATCTACCTACTGGAAACGGACCATACGAAGCAATCGTAGTAAGTCACCTTGATACACAGTATATGGGACGATTACAGGTTGAATTATTAAAACAGTCTTCAGCAGGTAACCAACCAGAAAGATCTGGACAGCTAATCGAAGCAAGATATTTAAGTCCGTTTTACGGAGTTACGCCTTTATCAAGTACTAGTAATAATGACGGATATGAATTTTCTCAAAAAAGTTATGGATTTTGGGCCGTCCCACCAGATGTAGGAACACGAGTATTAGTTATTCTTGTTGAAGGAAAAATAAGTCAAGCGTACTGGATAGGTTGTATACAAGATGAGTATATGAACTTTATGGTTCCGGGAAATGCTGCAACTGAAAATACTACTAACTTTGGATCTAAAGTTCCTACATCAGAATATAACAAACGCCTAGCAGATCCTAATATTCAAGACCCTACAAAATTCCCCAAACCGGTACATACTGAATTAGCAAGAAGATTGTCTCAGCAAGGGTTAGGCAATGATGATATTAGAGGACTAACATCATCTAGTGCTAGACGTGAAGTTCCTAGTATGGTTTTTGGATGGAGTACTCCTGGACCGATTGATAAACGTGAAGGAGCGCCGAAAGGTACTGTTGGTACTTCTGATGCTAGAACACAACGTTTTATTAACAGATTAGGCGGATCTACGTTTGTAATGGACGACGGCGATGACAAACTTATTCGTAAAGGTCCACCAGAAAATTCTCCACAAGAATATGTAAACAAGGAAGCTGGCGAAGAAGGCGGAGATCCGACACTTCCTGCAAATGAGCATATAAGATTAAGAACTCGCACAGGGCATCAAATCTTAATGCACAATTCAGAAGATTTAATTTATATTTCTAATGCTAGAGGCACTAGCTGGATTGAAATGTCAAGTAACGGTAAACTCGACATTTATGCCGCAGATAGCGTAAGTGTTCATACTCAACAGGATTTAAATTTTACAGCCGATAGAGATATTAATTTAATGGCTGGTAAAAATATTAATGCTATTGCAGGCTTAGATTATAAATTATCAGCCGGCGCATCAATTAGTAATATTGCTGTTAAAAATATATCTAACAATGCAGGCGATACTATTTCGGAAGCTGCAGGCAATGTTATTGCAAACTATGCAGAAGGCGCTGCGAGTTATATATCCGGTGATACTACAGATATTTTAGCTGGAGCAAATTTAGCGTTAGGATCACCGTCTACTGTAGGCATAGAAGGTCACGGGTCAGTAAAAATTACTACTGATGGCGATTTTCATATGAAGGCACTAGGTAGTGGTTTATGGTGGACTTCGGCAGAAACTAGTATTAAATCTGATTTAGCATTAAAGGTTACTAGTGGTAATGTTATTGCACTTAAATCTACAGGAAATACAAATATGCAAGCCGCAGCTACTAACATTAAAGCTGACGGAATCATTAAGATAAAGGGATCAGCAGCAGAAATACAACCAGGCGGCGCATTGCCCGATGCTATCGAAGCAGGCGAAGCAACTATTCCTGCAGCACCAAATCCGCAAGTTCCTACACCTGCACTACGAGCTGCACCAATTGCACGTATACCTCAACACGAACCTTGGTACGAACACGAAAATTTAAATCCTTTAGAGTATTCTCCGGATAAGACTCGTGCTAATACATCGCAGACTGAAAGTTATCCTCCTAGTCTTCCTGATACATTTAATAAAAGCGGTATGAGGACAAATACTAGCGGAGGTAGAAATGCTGCAGGCACAACCGGTACAGCTACAAACGGACGTTATCAATCAGCACCCGGCGGAGCACCATCTTATACACCAGAAACAATAGAAGAAAAGAAAAATGTTTCAAGACGATTCTGTGAAGAATTAAGAAGACTAGGATGGGCAGATAAGCCAGATGAATTCTTCTATGCAGCTGTTGCGTGTGCGCATACAGAAAGTGCATTAGGGTTGTTAGAAGAAAGTTCATATAGCGGAACTTCTAACGAAAGAATTAGAGATATTTTCAGTTCAACCCGATCACTAACTGACAGTCAATTAACAACACTAAAAGCAGATAAATTTAATTTCTTTGAATATGTATACGGCAAAGATGTTCCGACGGGACGTAATCTCGGCAACCAATATACAAATGACGGAGGTAATTATATTGGTCGAGGATTGATACAGTTAACAGGACGCGGAAATTATCAAAGATACGGAAAATTAGCAGGTCTAACAGACGAAGATAAAGTAGATCCAACTCTTAATCCGTTTGGTGTAACAGTACTTGACGAGCCTGGCTTGTTAAACACTGATTTAGATACAGCATGTGCTGTTGCTGCTGCCTACCTTGTTGAAAGATATAGAGATCGAAACCGAGGAATTTTAGGCAATATGCGTTATTGTATTGCAGGTTCTGAAAAAGGCTTTGAAATCGGTATCGGAAAGGATCAAGCATTCCAGGATACATTAGACGAAAGTTGGATTAGGAGTGTTGATGTTCCTTATCCGTTCATTCATCCAGAAGATTCTGCCTATAATATACACACATTTGATACAGGTGACAGACGTGTTGATTTTGTTGACAGATTTGCAAGACCGTTCCAACTTCCTGCATCAGAAGGCGATTTTGCAGTTACACGAACTAATGATCAAGGCGGCCAGATTATCATCTATGTATTCCAAGAAACTGATCAGATCTGGTTCCCATTCACAATTGCGAGCTATGAAGCAGAATCCGGTGAACCCGTTCCGTTTAGAAACTTAGACAATATTGTCAGGTTACCGGCATAAAAGGATATAGGAGAGTTTAATGGGACAAATAGTTATACCAAGTAGTCCTGCAATTAATCCAGGCACTAACTTTAATACAGAAGCACTAAATGGAACTGCAGTCCGATACGGCGAAGAAACTCCGGGATTAGAAGGAGACTTTCCTGGCGGCCCTGGAGCACCTTACGACGGCGCAACTGTACAATATACCGATCCTGGTCCATTGCCAGAAGGACCTGGTTACGAAAGACTAGATGCTGTTTTAACAAATGTTGGTCAACAAGCTGCAAACGGCGAATGGAGAGAACAAGGAAATCCTGGCAATCCTAGAATTTTAGCTTGTACTGCTGTTGCCGGCGGAGTGCAAGATGGAGCTGATCAACGAGAAGATCACCACATGTGGTGTGCAGCATTTGTATCTTGGGCATTGGACACAGCAGGAATACAAGCTCTAAAAAGCATGTCAAGTCAAGCCTGGAGACAATACGGTTCTGAAGTTGATTGGAGATCTTTAGATAAAATTAGAAAATGGGATATTATTGTTCTTAAATCTAAAACAAGAGCAGGCGGACATATTGGATTTGTAGCTGGAATTAAAAACGGAAGAATACAAACATTAGGCGGCAACCAATCTGACAACGTAACGGTTGGTGACTATAGTATAGACGGACGCAGTTTGTATGTAATTAATATTAAACGTAACTGGACAGTACCGGAAGAATTTGATGTACCACTTGGTGCTGTTGATAGTGCGGGCGTAGACCTTAGAGAAACCTAAGGTAAATATAGTATGAGCACTTTAGAAAAAAATTTATATAAACGAGTTTCTGTTAAAGAGAATCAAACAGCTAAACAGCCACCGGCAAGCAAAGCCTACAGGGGTATTAGTACTGTAGATACAAGTAATGGATTTACAGTATACGACATTGCCTTAATTAAACAAGATATTATAAATCACTTTCACATTAGACAGGGCGAAAAGCTAGAAAATCCAGAATTTGGAACAATTATTTGGGACGTTTTGTACGAACCAATGACAGAACAACTAAAGACAGCAATAGCTAATAATGTTACAGAGATTGTTAACTACGATCCAAGAGTACAAGTTGAAAATGTTACAGTTGATTCTTATGAAACTGGAATACAAATTGAATTAGATTTATCATACTTACCGTACAATATTTCAGAATCCATGCGTTTATCGTTTGATGAAAATAATGGCTTAATATAGTAAGAATTAAGTGCGCACTTATCTAAATCAAATAAATATATTAAACAGAGGAAAGCGCAATGTCATCAACAGATAGACAAAATAGATTATTGCTTGCAGAAGATTGGAAACGTGTTTATCAGTCATTCCGCAATGCAGATTTTCAAAGTTATGATTTCGACAATTTACGTCGAACAATGATTAATTATCTTAGAGAAAATTATCCTGAAGATTTTAACGACTATGTCGAATCAAGCGAATACTTAGCATTAATTGATCTAATTGCTTTCCTTGGTCAAAATATTAGCTTCCGTATAGATTTAAACGCTAGAGAAAATTATTTAGAATTAGCAGAACGTCGTGAAAGTATTTTACGTTTGGCACGTATGCTATCGTATAATCCTAAGCGTAATATAGGAGCAAACGGACTTTTAAAATTTGATAGTGTCAGCACAACAGAAGAGATTATTGATAGTAATGGATTTAATCTTTCCGGACAACCTGTTGTGTGGAATGATCCTAGTAATTTAGATTGGTATGAGCAATTTGTTTCAATTTTAAATGCTGCGTTACCGGTAAACGGAACAATAGGTAGACCAAATAAAAAAGATACAGTTGCAGGAGTTCCTACACAGCAATATAGATTTAATTCATTGAATACTGATGTACCTAAATATAGCTTTAATAAAGCTGTAGAAGGCAAATCTTTAGGTTTTGAAATTGTTTCAACTGATGTAGACGACGGCAATATTAATGAAGAAATTCCTTTATTAGGAAACAGCATGGGGTTCCTTTACAGAGATGATGGAAAAGGTCCTGCTAGTTCTAATTCAGGGTTCTTTGCATTGTTCAAACAAGGCGCATTGTCTTCAGGTGAGTTTTCTGTTAAGAATCCTACAGCAAATCAAGTAATCGAAGTTGATGCTCGAGACATTAATAATTCTGATGTTTGGCTTTATAAATTAGATAGCCAAGGAAGAGAGGCACAGTTTTGGTCTAAAGTAGACTCTGTTGAAGGTAATAATATTATCTATAATAGCTTGTCTAAAAGTATTAGAAATGTGTATAGTGTATTGACCAGAACCGAAGATCGAATTGGTTTAATATTCAGTGATGGGGTATTTGGAAATTTACCTCAAGGTAATTTTAGAACATACTACAGAACAAGTGCAAATAGACGAGTAATTATTAAACCGTCTGATTTATTTGGTATTAATATTAAAATTCCTTACCTTAGTAGAGCAGGAACCAGTGAAACATTAACAATTACACTAGGTTTAAAATATACTGTTGATAACGGTGCACCGAGTGAATCGAATAATAGTATTAAGCAAAATGCACCTGCAACGTATTATACACAAAATAGAATGATTACTGGAGAAGACTATAATATTTCTCCTTTAGGCGTAAGTCAGGATATTATCAAAGCAAAATCAGTTAACAGAGTTGCTAGTGGAATTAGTAGATATTATGATTTATTAGATGCAACTGGAAAATATAGCAAAACTAACCTATTTGCAACTGACGGTGTGTTATATAGAGAGCCTCTAACGTTAAAAACAGAATTTACGTTTGCTACGCAAACAGACATAGAAGGCGCAATTGAAAATATAATTGAACCTATCTTAAAAGATAAAAAAGTTCTTAATTACTATCTAACTAATTTTCCAAAAACTCTAGTTGGTGATTTAAATGCAACTTGGGAACAAACTACTACTGACACAAATATGTCAACTGGTTATTTGGTAGACGGCGAAGGTGATAGATATCCGTTGGGCACTTTTACAGCCAATTCGTTAAAACTATTTGAACCAGGTACACTGTGTAAGTTTGCAGCACCTGAGGGATATTATTTTACAAAAGATGGAAAAATAGTTCAAGGGTCGGGTAATATTTTAGGAGCATCATTATATAAATGGTCTAAAGTAGTTTCTGTATCGGGCTCCGGACAAGACGACGGACCTAACGGATTAGGTGCTATTACATTTAATGATGTTATTGGAGAAGCCGCGGCAGATGATTCGAGTGCTAAACCAAAACTAGTACAAATTATTCCTAAACTAGCAAATGCCTTAATTAGCGATGTAAGATCTCAAATTATTGCAAATGCATTTGCTTATAATGTATTTGGGTTGCGTTACGATGTTGCATCTCGCTCTTGGAGATTGATTACGTCAACTAACTTAAATCTAACTGATTCGTTTAGTTTAGGTAAGTCGGGAGATATTAGTAATCAACAGCTAGACGCAAGTTGGTTGTTGTTATTTCAAACCGACGGCGAAAAATATACACTAACATACAGGTCGTTGCGCTATGTATTTGAGAGCGACGAAGAAATTAAATTTTATTATGATTCGTCTGATAAGATTTATGACAACCGAAGTGGAAAAATTGTTAAAGATAAAATTGATGTGTTGTCAATTAATCCTAAGAATGGCGGCTTGACCGAATCATTCGTAAATAATTTTACATGGGAAATTGTTGAAGAGTACAGAGACACCGAAGGTTATATTGATAGTAAAAAAATTCAAGTTAGTTTCTTTGATAATGACGACGATGGAGTAGTTGACAATCCTGAAATTTTTGAAGATGTAGTTAATCCTGTTAATGTTGATGACGAATACAAATATATTTTCCAAGAAAAATATAATACAGACGAAAATTTAGAAGAATTTAAATATATTTCTAATGACGACCTTAATGTAACATTTAGAGATAACACAACACAGTCAGTTTCGTTTAGTTTACTTAATGACGGCGACTTAGTTTACTACAAAGAACAAAATATCTTTAAAAAGTACGATAGTACTATTGATAATCTAGTACTAACAACAGATTATAAGGCATTTGTTGGTAGAGATAATCTTAAGTTCCATTACATACATGCTGCAGACAGCAATTCACGAATTGACCCGAGTAGTACAAATATTATGGACACTTACTTGTTAACAAAAGGTTATGACATTAGTTATCGTCAGTGGCTTAATGGAACACTTACTGAAAAACCATTACCGCCTAGTAGCGATGCACTTTATAGAAATTACGGACAAGAACTAGATAAAATTAAATCAATAAGTGACGAAATTATCTATCATCCAGTTAAGTACAAAGTGTTATTTGGTAATAAAGCAGACTCAAACGTTCAAGCAACATTTAAAATTGTTAAAAATACCGATCAGGTATTAAATGATAATGATATTAAAGCAAGAGTAATTGAATCAATCAATCAATACTTTGCACTTGATAATTGGGACTTTGGAGATACTTTTTACTTCTCAGAGCTTAGTACATTTATAATGAATAGATTGTCGCCTGATGTAGTTACTGTAGTAATTGTACCGGTGCAAACAACACAAAGTTTTGGAAGTTTATATGAGATTAATGCAGAAGCAGACGAAATATTTATTAGCGGTGCTACTGTAGATAATATAGAAATTATTGATGCTATTACAGCATCAAGACTGCGTTCCTCTGGAAATATAGTTACATCAGTTGCCAGTAACAATTCCGGAATACAAAGTTCATACGATTAAGTTAAGAGAGATTATTTGAATGGCTTACGATAAAGATCAAGAAGAATTTGCATTACCTGCAGGCGGAAACGACAACGGTCGTAAAAGTGCAGAGCTTTTACCACGTTATTTTAGAACACAGGCAAATAAAAAATTCTTAGCAAGTACATTAGATCAAATTTTGCAACCAGGTGTTGCAGAAAAGGTTTCTGGGTATGTAGGTCGACAAATTGCTCCAGCATTTAAACCTGAAGATAATTATGTTGAAGATGTTAGCAAGGATCGTAGTGACTATCAGTTAGAGCCAGCGGTAGTTATTAAAGATTCGTTAAACAACACAACATTTTATAAAGATTACAATGATTATATTAATCAAATTAACGCATTTGGCGGCAATGTAGAAAATCATGATATATTAAACAGTCAAGAAACGTATTCTTGGAATCCGCATATTGATTGGGATAAATTTACAAACTTCCGCGAGTATTATTGGTTACCAAATGGTCCTCAAACAGTTGATGTATTTGGACAAACCGAAGAAGTAGAAAGCACTCTAGTTATTGGTGCTGTTGACAACTTAGATAATAGAGGATATGTTTTTAGTTCAGAAGGCGCTGAACAAAATCCAACTATTATTTTATATAGAGGTCAAAAATATCGTTTTGAAATTGATACTCAAGGACTACCTTTGACAATTAAAACTAAAAGAACACTTGACGAAGCATTTCTCTTTAATGATAGAGTAAGTGATCAGGCAATTGACACTGGCGTTATTGAAATTGAAATTACAGAAAATACTCCGGATGAGTTATTTTATGTTTCTGAAAACGATATTAACTCAAGCGGACAAATATTAATTAAAGATATTGAAGAAAACAGTAGTATTAATGTTGAAAAAGAAATTATCAATAGACGACAGTATACTACAGGTAGCGGGTATCCGTTAACGAATGGAATGAAAATTCGTTTTGTTGGCAATGTTATTCCTGAAAAGTATGCAACTGGTGAATACTATGTCGAAGGCGTAGGAAAAGAAATTACTTTAATTGAAGAAAAACAATTAGAAATTCCTGCAACGTATTCAGAAGACTTATTGTTGCCATTTGATTCAAACGGATTTGATAGAGTGCCATTCGGTAATGCAAGTTCCTATGCTGGCGAAAAAGATTACATTGTTATCAATCGAGGCTCTCTAGACGGAAATCCTTGGACCCGGTATAATCGTTGGTTCCACAAAGATGTAATTGAAATAAGTGCTAAATTAAACAATCAACCTATAACAGTTGATCAAGAATCTAGAGCACGTAGACCAATTATAGAATTTGAAGCAGGACTAAAACTTTACAAATTTGGATCTAAAACAAAAACTAATGTAGATCTAGTTGATACATTTACTAAAGACGTATTTTCTCAAATTAACGGACAAATTGGTTATAATGTTGACGGTGTTAGTTTAACTGACGGTATGCGTGTACTATTTACAGCAGACACTGATGTTTTAGTAAAAAATAAAATTTATCAAGTTAAATTTATTACACACAACAATGTTAGACAGATTGCACTTATTGAAACAGAAGATACCAATCCTTTAGAAAATGAAACAGTACTTGCAACAAAGGGCGACACAAATAAAGGACATATGTTCTATTACCTAAATGAAAAATGGGAATTAGCACAGGAAAAAACTGGGCGCAATGTATCGCCAAAGTTTGACATATTTGACGAAGACGGAGTGTCTTACGGGGATACTTCAAAGTATGAAGCAACTACGTTTACTGGTAATAAAGTGTTTAGCTATAAAGTCGGTAATGGCAATAATGATGTTGAATTAGGATTTCCGCTAAGTTATAGAAATATCGAAAACGTAGGCGATATTGTTTTTGATTTTAACTTATTAGCAGAAAGTATGTCGTATCAAATTACTAATACATTGTATACAAAAAATACTGATACCGGATACTTGAAAGTCTTTAAAGACAGAGATGTTTTTGATTATGAAAATTCTTGGACAAAAACAAAAAAACTTAGTTCCCAGCGTGTATATAGACAGTATGTTATTGAAGAAGGTTCTCAGACAAATGATTTTATTGTTGATGTATATAAAAACAGTGCAGAATTAACTGACTTAAATGTAAAAGCATTTGTTAATAATTCATTAGTTTTAGAAAATACTGATTTTGAAATTGTAAAAATTAATCAAGATGCTGTTGTTAGATTTGTTAATAATCTTAATGAAGGCGATGTGCTGGTTTTAAAAACTAAATCTTCAGCGTCTAAACTTAGTAATGTTGGATATTACGAATTCCCGCATAACTTAGAACGCAATCCACAAAACGATAATCTTACTGAATTTACACTTGGCGAAGTAAATGACCACGTGTTAAGTATTGTTACAGAACTTGAAACATTCGATGGTAAATTTCCTGGACCTAACAATTTAAGAGATTTAGGAAGAATCAGTTACTTAGGACAAAAGTTTGTTCAACATAGCGGGCCTATTAATTTGTCGCTTTATCATATTACAAATAAAGAAGGTAATATTATTAAAGCATTAAAATATTCTAGAAAAGAATATGCAAAGTTTAAGAGACAGTTTTTACAAGTAGCATACAACTTAGGATATGACGGTCCTGTAAAACAACACGTTGACAATGTACTAACTGAACTAGTAAAAGACAAAACTAATGTAATGCCGTTTTACTTTTCAGACATGGTAGCCTTTGGCGCTACAAAAAATTATACATATACTGTTACTGACTCTGGTAACGAATTTTATGCATTGTCGCAGGCATTTGATTTAAACACATTAGGTCCTAAATCTGTACTAGTGTATAAAAATGGCGAACAGCTAACATACGAAAAAGATTACACATTTAATGATGATGGATTTTGTGTTATTACAATTGAAAAAGAATTAGGCGATGAAATTACATTATATGAATACGAATCAACAGACGGTTCTTTCATACCGCCTACACCTACAAAGTTGGGGTTATATCCAAAATATGTTCCAGCAATTTATGTAGATAACACTTATAAAGAACCTAAAAAAGTAATTCAAGGTCACGACGGAAGTATCACTCTTGCGTATGACGATTATAGAGATGATTTAATTTTAGAATTAGAACGTAGAATTTTTAACAATATTAAACAAACATACGATCCTAACGTATTAAATATTCACGAATATATCGGCGGACAATACAGAGATACTAGATTTACTAGGAACACGATTAACAATGCAATGACATCAGATTTTGTTCAATGGAATCAGCGCATTGGGTCACCTGACTTTACACTTCCTGATTTTTATGACAGTACTGATCCATTTACTTTTAATTACAAGTATATGACAGATGTAGACGGTAATTCTTTACCAGGGTTTTGGAGAGCTGTATACAAGTATGCATACGACACAGACCGTCCTCATACACATCCGTGGGAAATGTTAGGATTTACAATTAAACCAACATGGTGGGAAGAACAATACGGTCCTGCTCCATACACATCTAATAACTTAATATTGTGGAAAGATTTACAAGAAGGTAATATTAGAGTTCCGTCAAAACCATTACAGGTTGATCCTAAATATAAAAGACCGTCGTTGTTAAATCACTTACCTGTTGACGAAAGTGGAAACTTATTGAGTCCGTTAGAATCTAACTACGCTCGGGGATATGTACAAGCAAATACAAAAAATTCTTATACATTCGGCGATGAAACACCGACAGAAACAGCTTGGAGGAAAAGCTCTGAATATCCATTTAGTTTAATTACGTCTTGGGTGTTAAATCAGCCATCGAAAGTATTTGGTCTAGGATTTGATATTAGTAGAATTAAACGAAACCTTTCAGGCCAGTTTGTTTATAGTAACACTAATAAATTGTTGCATCTTGCAAAACTTCAATTTCCAAATACAAGTAAAGAGAGAACACGCTCAATAACGTCAGGATTAGTAAATTATGTTTCAAATTATTTGTCAGCAGATGTAACAATTAGTTACGACAAATATAAGCAAGAACTTACCACTTTACAAAATCAACTTGGTGCAAAACTAGCAGGATTTACTGATAAGTCTAAATTTAATTTAATTCTTGATAGTAGAAGTCCTTTAAATGAAGGTAATGTATTTGTTCCAGACGAAAACTATAAAATTTTACTTAATACAAGTTCTGCTACAGAAGTTGCAACATATAGTGGAGTAATTGTTGAAAAACAATCGAGTGGGTTTGTTGTTAGAGGTTATGATAATACAAATCCAACATTTAAATATTATCAGGCAATACCATTAAACAACGATACATTAATTAATGTCGGAGGCATCACTGAGAGTTTTGTTGAATGGACATCCGGGCAACAATATGTTGCAGGCGCAAACATTTTGTTTAATAGTAGTTATTATAGATGCAAAAATTCACATGTGTCATCTACTAACTTTGAACAAGATAATTTTGTAAAATTAGCCGAGCTACCGTTAATTGGCGGCCAAAATGCATTTTTCCGTAAAACGTTTGAAGATTCGTTAACTACTATTCCTTACGGACACTTATTTAAAACAATTCAAGAAGTTGTTGATTTTCTACTGGGATACGGCAAAGCATTAGCGGACACTGGATTTATATTTGATAATTTCAATAGCGAAACTGGAGTAGTTGAAAATTGGAAATTAAGTGCTAGAGAATTTTTATTCTGGACAACACAAAATTGGAGTGCTGGAACACTAATATCATTAAGCCCTGCTGCTTCTAGATTAAAATTTGCAAAAGAGTATGCTGTTGTTGATAACATTTTTGATAATTTTTACGATTACACACTATTAAAAGCTGATGGTCAAAAACTTAGAGAAGAATTTGCTTCGATTGGCCGCGACAACGGAAATGAATTTACAATTGAAGCACAAAATACTGCTGACGGAATTTATCATATTAAGTTACCGTTAGTACAAAAAGAGCATATTGTAATAATTGATAATAGAACAGTATTTGGTGACATCATTTATGATCCTGAACCTGGATATCGACAAGATAGAATTAAAGTTCAGGGTTATAAATCCGACGGTTGGTTTGGCGGCCTAAATATTCCAGGATTTATCTATGACGATGTTACTGTTACAATATGGGAGCCTTGGAAAGATTATACAATTGGTTCGGTTGTAAAGTACAAAGAGTTTTATTATGTTGCTAACGAATATGCAGCTGGACAAGAAAATTTTAATAATAGATTATGGACATTATTAAGAGATCGTCCTGAATCAGGACTAGTAACTAACTTTGAATATAAGGTTAATCAGTTTGCTGATTTTTATGATTTAGATAGTGACAATTTTGATCTTGAACAACAACGATTGGCTCAGCATTTAGTTGGATATCAAAAGCGTCAGTATTTACAAAATATTATT
>ENA-OUOG01002766-OUOG01002766.1-marine-metagenome-genome-assembly--contig:-NODE-2766-length-17542-cov-4.434183_pt1 | contig 17542 bp, 22 predicted proteins | sample MGYA00248635_ERZ508505 | MGnify/ENA primary metagenome ERZ508505 (study PRJEB26176, sample SAMN06267871) | marine metagenome | isolation source: Saanich Inlet, British Columbia, Canada | place: Pacific...
AGTACTTTTTCCTCTAATATGTGAGGAACGAGCAACGACGTAGTATCTAATTACTTTCTTACTACGGCTTAACACATTTAAATCTATTGCAAAGCTGGATGCCGTGGTCTGGGCTACGGCAAGACAATACTATAAGTATCGATTTTATAACAATCCATCTGCGTGAGACACACTTGTTTTGCGAAACGCAGATTAAATTTAAAAACAAAAAAGAAGCTGAAGGACGTTTGCGTTTTTGGCTAGAAGAATTTCGCTTGTGCGGTCAGCATACTTCCTTTTCGATTAGCAACAGAGCGCACTGCTTTCGCTATGATATGAATGCGTGTAATGGTGCTTGTAAAGGAGAAGAAAAATGTGAGGCCTACAATGAACGTGTAAAAGCTGTGGCAGATAGTCTATTGTATCCATATCAAAACATGCTGATTATCGACAAGGGGAAAAGTAAAAGCGAAAAGAGTTTTATTTACATAAAAGAGGGCGTTTTTCAAGGCTATGGCTATTTCCAACTCAACCATCAAATCAAAACGATTGCTACCATAGAAAAGCGATTAATTCCCATTGAAAACAACAGAGATACCCAAGCTGTATTGCGCAGTTTCTTGCGAAAAGAACGTTATCAAAAACTCATTAACTTAGCAGAAGAATAATTGCAATGGAAGGGCAAGAAAAAAAATCATTAAAACAAAGAATACACGAGATCATTTATGAGGCCGATACGCCTGCAGGCAAGTTCTTTGATATCCTACTATTGATTATAATTCTCTTTAGTGTTTTCTTGGTTATGTTAGAAAGCATTGAAAGTATACGATCACAATATGCTGCTATCTTAGATCAATTTGAATGGGGAATAACCATCCTCTTTACCATTGAATACATTGCTCGTTTACTGGTTGTTAAAAAACCATGGAAATATGCTACAAGTTTTTTTGGTGTGATTGACTTACTATCTTTAATTCCTAAATACATTTCTTTTTTCTTTGTAGCAAGCAGTTCATTGGTTGCACTGCGTGCCCTTCGCCTTTTGCGTGTCTTTCGAATTTTAAAATTATCGCGATTTATCGGGGAATCAAATTTTCTGATAGCTTCTTTATGGGCAAGTAGAGTAAAAATTGGGGTTTTCCTTTTTGCCGTAGTGATTTTATGCATCATTTTTGGCACCATAATGTATTTAATTGAAGGAGAATCCAACGGCTTTACAAGTATCCCGAAAGGCATCTATTGGAGTGTTGTGACCCTTACCACCGTTGGGTATGGTGACATAGCCCCTGAGACGCCTCTTGGCCGTTTTATTGCTGCCATTATAATGATCATGGGATACGGAATAATTGCTGTTCCTACTGGAATTGTTAGCTCCGAAATGACCAACCAACAAAGAAATCCTGATACCAACACCCAAGCTTGTCCAAATTGTATGACTGATACTCATTTAGATAATGCTATTTACTGCCACAAATGCGGAAACAAACTCAATGAATAAACCAAAACTAATCTACATTGCAGGACCCACTGCAAGTGGAAAAACAGCCTTAGCAATTGCCTTAGCACAACACTTTAAAACTGAAATCATCTCTTGCGATTCCAGACAATTTTATAAAGAGATGAGTATTGGCACTGCCGTACCCTCTGATGAAGAACTCAATACGGTTCCTCATCATTTCATCCAGCATTTATCAATTGTTGACAACTATTCTGTTGGAGATTATCGTACCGATGTACTAAAATCATTAAAAAAACTATTTAAAAAACACACTACCCTCATCATGGTCGGTGGATCAGGTTTATACGCCGATGCTGTCATGCAAGGCTTGGATGAATTTCCTGAAGTTGATCCCGCCGTTCGGCCGCAACTCATGGCTATCTTTCAACAAGAAGGCATAGAAATTTTACAAGATTTATTGCGTCAACACGACATTCATCATTACCAAAGAGTGGATAGAAATAATCCTCACCGGCTGATTCGTGCATTAGAAATATCCCTAAGTTCTGGGAAACCCTATTCTTCCTATTTTGGTAAACGAGAGACTCCAGACTTTTTTGATTCCCAAACCGTTGTCATTGACTGGGAGCGCGATAAACTCTATGAACGAATCAATACTCGGGTTGATCAAATGATTGAGATGGGGTTGGTTGATGAAGCCCAAGGCTTGCACCCCCAAAAAAATCTGAACGCCCTACAAACTGTTGGATACAGAGAATTATTCGCCTACTTTGACGGAAAAATTGATGAAGAATTTGCCCTAGAGGAAATTAAAAAAAATACGCGCCGCTATGCCAAAAGACAAGTGACATGGTTTCGCAAATATGAGGGAGCAATTCGTTTTCATGCTGAATCTTCAGTCAATGATTTAATAAAGCAACTGTAATATGCCCCTTGATTTATATTTAATGGCCGCTTTTTATTGCATTGCAGGAATCACTCACTTTACGCATACCCGCTTTTTTGAATATGCTGTTCCAAAAGTCCTTATCTATCGGCGTTTTATTGCGCTATTTTCGGGTCTCCTAGAAATATTCATTGCAATAGGTCTGCTCTATGCTCCTACCCGATCCATGACGGCACTCTTTCTTATGTTCTTTTTGGTTGCCATTTATCCGGCCAATATTGTACAAATTAATTATTACGGTAAAAAATACAAGATATCTAAATGGATTTTATGGGCCATACGCTTTCCCATGCAGTTGGGACTCATTTATTGGGGCTACCAATATGTTTGATGTATTTTGTATTTTGCCGCTAAGAAAATAATTTAAACCATGGCTGTAAAAAATCCTCCCGGTATCGATAAAATGATTAGCTATCCTCAATTTACTTCAATAGAAGAGGAACGCCATTATCGCAAGAAGACCCTTGCAGCTGCCTACCGCATTTTTGGGAAACTAGGTTTCTCTGAAGGTGTTGCGGGACACATCACCTGTCGTGATCCAGAATATCCAGACTGCTTTTGGGTAAATCCCTTTGGGCTATCCTTTAGATTATTAAAAATGTCTGACTTGGTGTTGGTCAATGAGGCTGGAGAAATTATTGCAGGAAAACCGGCTCCTTTAAACAAAGCTGCCTTTGCCATCCATTCAGCCATTCACAAGGCTAGACCCGATGTTATTGCTGCTGCACATTCCCACACCATTTATGGGAAAACATGGTCTGCCTTAGGGAGAAAACTAGATCCCCTTACACAAGATGCTTGTATCTTTTATGAAGATCACGGACTCTTTAATGACTATACTGGGGTTGTTGGCGAGCTTAGTGAAGGTGATCGAATTGCTGTAGCACTAGAAGACATGAAGGCTGTTATCCTGCAAAATCATGGCTTATTGACCGTAGGGCACAGCATTGAAGAATGTGTGTTTTGGTTCACTACCATGGAACGTAGTTGTCAAGCTCAGCTCATGGCAGAAGCAGCAGCAAATGACTTGATTAAAATAGATCCTAAAATTGCTGCGATGACGCGCGATTTTGAAGTAGGTTTTCCATTGGCTGGTTATTTCAGTGCACAACCCCTTTTTCAGGACATATTTTATGAACAAGCCGACTTGGTAGATGAAAGAGTTGAAGGGAAGCTCTCCTTACAATAGGTAGTGTCAATTAGCATTGAAAGCCTTGAGGCTCTTTTTTCTTGGTTTGTACTTTATTCCCCCACAAAAATGAGTTTCGCCTTATCTGGAGAAACTAGGATTCGTGTAATCGTTGATACAGAAGAAGATTGACTTTGATAAAAAATCTTTTCATTAGAAGTTACAACGTCAACTTCATTGATCAGATCTCCAACAGAATAAAGAAACAATCGGTCTGAAAACCAATACATATCAGTAATTGGGTGTGCAAATGAGATCAAAACTTCAAGCTTACTATTCAAAGGATCGATAGCATAAACGGTCGATTTTCCTTGCATTGTTTGTACAAAACTGACCTTGCTTGAATTGGGGATTCGATGTAAAGAACGACCAACATTCTTATAAACAGTTTTGATCCTTTCATTTTTCGTATTGGCAAGTACCAAATCCATTTGGTTTTCCACCAAAACAGTAGCGACCAATTGATGAGCATCAATCCAAACATGGTAAGCGATTTTTGCTTTTTGAAACAATGGCTGTGGAATGGCTCCAGAGAGAGGATAACGATAGAGTCTTTGCAGTCCAGTTGTATCCAATCGAATGGCAGAAACTGCCCTGTCGTTTGGGATCAATAAAGGGGAATACTCGCTTCCTTGCTTGGTGGAAGACAACCATGTTTTTCCGTTATCATTGAACGAATAAAGCGCAATATCGGTTTGCCCATTCCGGCTTGATGAAAATAGTAATGTACTTTCATCAAAAAATGAAGGCTGATTGTCATAGCCTGGATTGTTGCTCAGGTTTACTGGAATTCCAAAGCTCCTTTTTCCGTCAACTGTTTCTATGGAGAGGGCATAAATCTCTGAATCTCCCTGAGCGTTCATAGAGGTGCATAGACTTCCAATCAACAATACCAGCAAAAAGGAGTAGTTCGTATTCATGTAGCTTCTATACATTGAAGCGGAAATGCATTACATCTCCGTCTTGTACAATATAGTCTTTTCCTTCGATACGCATTTTCCCAGCTTCTTTTACTTTTGCTTCAGTCTTGTAGTGAACATAATCTGAATATGAAATAACTTCTGCGCGAATAAACCCTTTTTCAAAGTCGGTGTGAATTACACCAGCTGCTTGTGGTCCGGTCGCTCCCATGGGAATTGTCCAAGCGCGAACTTCTTTTTCTCCAGCAGTAAAATAGGTTTGCTGTTCTAACAATGCATAGGCTTTTTGAATCAATTTTGCAGCTCCTGGTTCAGAAAGACCTAGATCTTCCAAAAACACCAAACGCTCTTCAAAGGTATCCAACTCGTTAATATCAGCTTCAATTGAAACGGCAAGCGTCAATACTTCAGCACCCTCGGTGGTAGCTATTGCCTGTGCTTTTTCAACCATGGCATTCCCACTAACGGCATCGCTTTCGGATACATTACACACATACAAAACAGGCTTATCTGTAAGTAACTGCAAACCTTTGATTATTTCTTCTCTTTCTTTTACAGAAAATTCGAGTTCACGTACATTCTTTGCCTGTTCTAAGCCTTCTTTGATAGCGACTAAAACAATTTGAAGTTTCTGAGCATCTTTATCGCCAGTTCGCGCAGATCGATTCACTTTTTCGAGACGCTTATCAACTGTTTCAAGATCTTTGAGCTGTAATTCAATATCGATGATTTCTTTGTCACGAATGGGATCAACAGAACCTTCCACGTGAATAATATTCTCGTTTTCAAAACAACGCAATACGTGAATGATTGCATCGGTTTCACGAATATTAGCCAAGAATTGGTTACCCAAACCTTCACCTTTACTTGCTCCTTTAACCAAACCTGCAATGTCGACAATTTCTACCGTAGCAGGAAGGGTTTTCTCCGGTTGAACCAATTCGGCTAAAGTAGTTAAACGTTCGTCTGGAACATTGACTACACCAACATTGGGTTCGATGGTACAAAATGGAAAGTTTGCACTTTGCGCTTTGGCATTTGACAAACAATTAAATAGGGTGGATTTTCCTACATTGGGTAATCCTACAATTCCTGCTTTCATAAAAAATAATTATTCTGGATGCATAAAACGTTGCTTACCTAACAATACCTCCTCACTTTCAACGTGATCTTCATCGGGTACGCAACAATCTACAGGACAAACGGCAGCACATTGGGGCTCTTCGTGAAAGCCTTTACATTCGGTACATTTGTCAGGAACAATGTAGTAATATTCATCTGAAACGGGCTCTTGGGTTTCATCAGCAGAAACAGCCTTACCATTGGGTAAAACCACATTTCCAACCAAAGAAGTTCCATCGCTGTAACGCCAATCATCTGCTCCCTCATAAATAGCAGTGTTTGGGCATTCGGGTTCACAAGCACCACAATTGATACATTCGTCGGTTATGATTATCGCCATAGCAAATTCTTTACTTACATTTGCGCAAAAATACTGCCTTAAAAACTCCTAGACAAATAAATGAAGTCTGTTAAACAACATATTGCTGCTTTTGCTGAATTAGGCGACTATTTATCGCAAATTGATTCCGAAAATTCACTTTATGCACCTTTGATGGATATCATTCATCAATCCAAGAATCGAAATGGATGGTTCACGGAAAAAAATTGCTTAAATGCCTTAAAAAACTGGGGAAAAGCGTTAAATAAAAGTGACTTAAATCAATGGATTAGCCCTTACAACTTCTCGGAAAATAGCAGTAAGAACATTGGACTAATTTTAGCGGGTAACATTCCTTTGGTTGGATTTCACGATGTATTAAGTGTCCTGTTGTGTGGACACAATGCAAGCATCAAGTTATCATCTACTGACCCTTATTTAATTCCTTTCCTCTACAAGCAACTCATTACAATCCATACGATTTTTGAAGGCAGATTAAATTTTACTCAAGATCGTTTAGAAAACTTCGATGCAGTTATCGCCACGGGGAGCAATAATGCTGCCCGCTATTTTGACTACTATTTCTCAAAGGTTCCTAATATCATTAGAAAGAACCGCAATGGAATTGCAGTCTTGGATGGAAATGAAACAAAACAACAGCTCGAGGGTTTGGCACATGATATTGTCCAATACTATGGTTTGGGTTGCCGAAGCATTGCAAAGGTATATCTACCTCGAGGCTATGACACCAACCTCATTTTTGGCGCCCTCTACCCTTATGCCAATTTGATGGACTCTGCCAAATATGCCAACAATTACGATTATAACAAAGCGGTTTTTTTAATGAGTGAATTTGACTTATTGGACAATGGTTTTATGTTACTTCGCGAAAGTGATTCTTTTGGTTCGCCTGTTGCCTGTCTGCATTATGCCTATTACGATGATTTATCCACCCTTCAAGAAACACTCCGTAAACAGGCAGACGAAATACAGTGTATCAGTAGTGCTTTACCCATTGAAAATACGATTCCACTTGGAGCGGCACAGTCGCCGTTTTTATGGGACTATGCCGATGGTGTTGATCCAATACATTTTTTATTAGGATTGTGAGTAATTTGTTGAAAACACCTGTAAAAATTAGCAAATTCACATGTATTCTTTGAACAGATATGATGATATTTGTCGTGTAAATAAAAGCTATGAAAAAACACAATTTTAGTGCTGGACCATCCATACTTCCAGAGACTGTATTGAAGCAAGCATCGGCTGCAGTGCAAGAACTTGATGGTATTGGTTTATCACTTATCGAAATTTCTCATCGCAGTAAGGAATTTATTGCCATCATGGATCGTGCACAAAAATTAGCACTCGAACTAACTGGCTTAGAAGGTAAAGGATACCAAGCTTTATTTTTACAAGGAGGAGCAAGCACTCAGTTTTTGATGACTGCCATGAATTTGATGAAATCAAAAGCAGGCTATATCAATACAGGCGCATGGTCAGACAAGGCAATTAAAGAAGCTAAACGCTATGGGGAAGTAATTGAAATTGCCTCTTCAAAAGAAAAGAACTTCAATTATATTCCAAAGGGAGTGAAAATACCGGCCGATTTGGATTACCTACACATCACGACCAACAACACTATTTTTGGAACACAATTTCATGCTTTACCGCAAACAGAGGTCCCCTTAATCGCTGACATGAGTTCTGATATATTTTCACGTGAATTGGATTACGCTGCCTTTGATTTATTCTATGCAGGTGCTCAAAAAAATATGGGACCAGCTGGTACAACTCTCGTTGTAGTAAAAGATAGTTTATTGGAGAAAATGAATGATGATGTTCCCTCCATGATGAGCTATGCTATTCATGCAGCCAAAGGGAGTATGTTCAACACACCTCCAGTTTTTCCAGTATACACCTCAATGCTAACACTTGAATGGTTAAAAAATCAAGGTGGTATCAAGGCCATTCAAAAACACAATGAAACTAAAGCGAAATTAGTTTACGATGAAATTGATCGCAATACGGCTTTTGTTGGATTTGCTGCCAAAGAAGACCGCAGCTATATGAATGCAACGTTCAACTTAGCCGAAGGCATAGATGGAGCAGCTTTTGATGCACTATGGACAGCAGCTGATATAAGTGGAATCAAGGGGCACAGAGATGTTGGTGGTTATCGTGCTTCTATCTACAATGCCCTGCCCCTAAAAAGTGTCCAATTACTCGTGGACATCATGCAAAAATTTGAAAAAACTTTATAATGAATATTTTAGCCAACGACGGTATCTCACAAAGCGGAATTGACGCTCTAGAAGCCAACGGATTTAACGTAATTACAACCAATGTAGCTCAAGAGCAGTTAATCAATTATATCAACGAAAATAACATCGTTGTTTTATTGGTGCGAAGCGCAACTACAGCACGAAAAGAATTGATTGATGCTTGTCCTGGACTAAAAATCATTGGTCGTGGTGGTGTTGGTATGGATAATATCGATGTAGATTATGCTCGTGAGCAAGGTCGACATATAATTAATACCCCTGCTGCATCCTCTGCTTCTGTTGCTGAATTGGTCTTTGCCCATTTATATGGCGGAGTACGTTTTTTACACGACAGTAATCGCAATATGCCTCTAGAAGGTGAAAGTAATTTCAAAGGATTGAAGAAAGCTTACGCAAAAGGAGTTGAGCTTCGTGGAAAAACCTTGGGAATTATTGGTTTTGGACGTATTGGTCAAGAAGCCGCAAAAATTGGTTTAGGCATAGGGATGAATGTTATTGCAGCAGATCGGTTTATGGAGAAAGCGACCATTAAGCTTTCCTTGTTCAATGGACAAAGCTTGGATGTTGAAATTAAAACACAATCCGTTGAAAGTGTTTTGGCAGAAGCAGACTTTATTAGCTTGCATGTTCCTGCGCAAAAAGAATACGTCATTGGTGAAGCACAATTCAACCAAATGAAAGATGGAGCTGCTCTTATAAATGCTGCCCGCGGGGGAGTAATAGACGAAGTAGCCCTATTGAAGGCCTTGGATAGTGGAAAATTAGCCTTTGCTGGTTTAGATACATTCGAGGAAGAACCAAAACCTGCTGTACAAGTTTTAATGCACCCAAAGGTATCGTTGACTCCGCATATTGGTGCAGCTACACTTGAAGCGCAAGACCGCATTGGGGTTGAACTAGCTGATCAAATTAGTGCACTATTAGCCTAATGGGATATTTTGATCGTTTAAAAGCCAAATGGGGTATAGTTTCCAACAAGCAACTGCTTATTGTTTTTATTGTCTTTGGGCTAACGGGCTCTTCATCGGTTAAGGTTGCCCGTCCATTTCTGGACTATATTGGCTTACATCCTGATGCTTTTGGTGATTTATTTCTTGGTAGTTTTCTCTATTGGATAATTCGCCTATTTGTCATTTTCCCTTTGTATCAAGTCCTGCTAATTTTGTTTGGAGCGGTCTTCTTTCAATTCTCGTTTTTTTGGGAATTTGAAAAGAAGATATTACGCAGAATGGGGTTTAAGCGGTTTTTCCCAGAAGCTTAAAAAGACTTCGAAGTAATCAATTTTAAAAATTCATTTCGGGTATCCCTTTCCTTAAAGGTACCTCGGAAACCAGAAGTAGTCGTGGTTGAATTTTGTTTTTGCACACCGCGCATCATCATGCACATATGTGAAGCCTCAATAACTACAGCTACTCCCTCTGGCTGAAGTGTATCATTGATGCAGTTTAATATTTCCTCTGTTAATCGTTCTTGAACCTGTAAGCGACGAGAAAAAACATCGACAACACGTGGGATTTTACTCAAGCCAACAATTTGACCATTGGGGATATAGGCGATATGTGCTTTTCCAAAAAAAGGTAACATATGATGTTCACACAAGGAATACAATTCAATGTCTTTTACAATAACCATTTCATTGTAATTTTCTTTGAACATGGCGCTTTTCAAAATTTGTTTGGGATCCATTTCATAACCCTTTGTTAGAAACTTCATCGCTTTTGATGCACGCTCAGGTGTTTTTAGCAAGCCCTCACGATCAGTATTCTCCCCAAGAAGTTGAATGATTTCTAAAAAATGTTCTTTCATTGTTTCGATTACTGGGAGAGTGTCAATATTAAAATTTTTATTCATTAGATGTTAAAGTAATAAATGGCTAAAGGATTGTTTAAGCTTTGCCAATTTAGGATTGATTACATAGCTACAATACATTTGTTCGCTGTGTTGATTATAATAGTTTTGATGTTCTTCTTCCGCAGAATAGAAAGGCACTTCCGCAACTACTTCAGTTACAATAGGTGAATCAAACGTTGTCGTTTGAAGCTCTTTAATCACCTCTTCTGCGGTTAATTTTTGGGATTCATTTACATAGAATATAGCCGATCTATATTGCGTTCCTTTATCATTTCCTTGTTGGTTCAGGGTTGTTGGATCGTGGGTGGCGAAAAATACATGCAATAGCGCTTTATAGGAGATAATTGAAGGCTCATAACTAAGTTGAATCGCTTCTGCATGACCAGTTCTGCCTGTACAAATTTCTCTGTAAGCAGGATTCTTGATTTCTCCTCCCATATAGCCCGAAACAACTGAATTAACGCCCTTTAAACGTTGAAACATGGCTTCTGTACACCAAAAACAGCCTCCGGCTAAATATGCTATAGTAGTATCATTCATTCAATATCACTAAGTTAATCATAATAAATTAAGAAAACGCACTTGTTTGACCATTATTCCTTAGTGGAAAGAATTAGGCAATAAAAAAATGATAAGCAGGAAAATTATTTTTTAAAATAGTGTAATTTGCAGTCCATGGAGTCAATCATTAGCGCTAAAGATTTATCAAAAACCTACGGAGAATTATGCGTATTAAAAGGTGTAGATATTTCAATAAACAAAGGAGAGATTGTTGCAATCATTGGTCCCTCTGGTGCCGGTAAAACCACTCTTTTACAATTATTAGGAACACTAATTTCTCCAGACAAGAACTCCACCACAAGCTTACGAATTCAAAGTACCAATGTACTTGACCTGAATTCAAAGCAGTTGGCCAATTTCAGAAATCAATCGCTTGGATTCATTTTCCAGTTTCATGAGTTACTCGACGAATTTTCGGGTTTGGAAAATGTTATGATGCCCGCAATGATTCAAGGTAAAAGTGGAAAAAAAGTAAAACAAAGAGCTCTTGAACTCTTAACATTGCTTGGTGTTGACCATCGTGTTGACCACAAACCAAACAGTCTATCTGGAGGCGAGCAACAGCGCATAGCAGTAGCCCGGGCACTCATGAATAGTCCGGCCATTATTTTTGCCGACGAACCAAGTGGAAACTTAGACTCACATAATGCCGAAAAACTTCACGAGCTTTTTTTTAAACTTAGGGATGAACTTGGACAAACCTTTGTCATTGTTACGCACAATAAGGAATTAGCCAAAATGGCTGATAGAACGATTGAGTTGGTCGATGGAGAAATAGTTGCATGAATCGATCAGAAATAAAATCATTTTTGGATGAAAAAGCTGCCAAATATGAATCCATTTCATTTTTGGAGGCTGACCCAATTCAGATCCCTCATCAATTTTCGTCCAAAGAAGACATTGAAATTAGCGGCTTTTTAGTTGCTACCATTGCCTGGGGTAATCGAAAGAGCATCATTAATAATGGAAATAAAATGATGCGCCTTATAGATAATTCTCCCTATGATTTTATCATGCATCATCAACAAAAGGATTTAAATCGTTTTGATGGCTTTGTTCACCGCACATTCAATGCGGAAGATTTGCGCTATTTCATTCAAGCCTTACGCCATGTCTATACCCAGTACAGTGGACTAGAACAGCTTTTTTCAGCACATGCGCAGGACAATAATTTACAAACCGCAATTCATGCCTTCAAAAAAACATTTTTCGCGCTTCCCCACGCCCCAAGGACCCAAAAACATGTTTCTGATCCCTTAAAAGGATCTGCTGCCAAACGCATCAACATGTTCCTTCGTTGGATGATACGCTCTTCGAAAAAAGAAGTGGACTTTGGTCTTTGGAAAACACTTTATCCAAAACAATTATCCTGCCCCCTTGATGTTCATTCCGGGAATGTTGCACGTAAATTGGGTCTACTAAAAAGAAAACAAAATGATGGAAAGGCGCTGGTAGAACTAGACACTGCCTTACGCTCAATGGATGTTGAAGATCCTGTAAAATATGATTTTGCACTTTTTGGATTGGGTGTTTTTGAAGATTTTTAATCCTTCCACAAAATGAGTGTAAAACAAAGCGAAGTTTTTGTATTTTTGTTCCAATCAAGGAAAGCGAAAGCATAGATGAAAATTCTTCTTAAAAATGCCACCATCATAGATCCCAAAGGTGCTTTCCATTTACAAAAAGTCGATCTATATATTTGCAACGGAATTCTTGAACAAATTGGTGTAAATTTATCCTTCGAGGCGGATACGCTCATTAAAAAAGATAATTTACATGTCTCTATGGGTTGGTTCGACTCCAGTGTTTGCTTTGGTGAACCAGGCTATGAAGAACGTGAAACCCTAGAAAACGGCCTTAAAACAGCCGCATTGAGTGGATTTACTGATATTGCATTGGAACCGGAAACTAATCCAAGAGTCGATGCTCAATCTGCCGTTGTGCAATTGAAGAAATACAGGACGAATTCCCCGACAGCTCTCCACCCAATTGGGTCTTTTAGCAAAGGGCAAGAAGGGAAATTATTAACTGAATTTTATGACTTACAGAACAATGGAGCAGCAGCATTTGGTGATTTCCTTCACCCGATCAAAAACCCAGAATTATTAAAAACAGCCTTACTCTATGCACAAGGTTTTGGTGCCCTACTGATATCCACTCCAAACGACAATCGAATAGGTGTAACGGGTGTTGCACACGAGGGAGAAGTGAGTACTAAACTAGGCCTTTCAGGAATTCCAGTAATCAACGAGACACTGCAAATCAATCGTGATCTACACGTTTTATCCTACACTGGTGGGAAACTACATATCCCCTGTATTTCATCAGCAGAAAGTGTTGCCTTAATTCGTGAAGCCAAAAAAAATGGGTTAGATATTAGTTGTAGTGTTGCTTTAGCAAATTTATGTTATACGGAAGAACAAATCATAGGTTTCGATACCAATGCCAAATTAATACCGCCTCTTAGAACAAAAGAAGATCAGACTGCACTGAAAGAAGGTTTGTTGGATGGTACAATTGATATGATTACTTCCCATCATCAACCTTTGAACAAAGAACTAAAACACGTTGAATTTGAGCATGCTACTCCAGGAACTATTGGTTTAGAAGCCATGTTTGGTGTTTTAATGACACTCTTTCCACTTGAAAAGACGATCCAGCTCCTGACCAAAGGAAAAGAACGTTTTGGCGTGCAAAACCATACGATTCAATTGGGAGAGAAGGCCTGCTTAAGCCTTTTTACGCCTGATGGATCATCCAATTTTGGGGAAGAAAATATTTACTCAACTGCAAAGAACTGTATTTTCATAGGACAGACTACCCAAGGAAAGGTGTATGGGAGTATTCATGGAAATAAATATATGGTTTAATGAGTGATTCCTCTGCAATAATTCTTGATTACAAAGTGCGTAAGCCAACGATTGTGGCATCCAATCCTCCTGTATTATTTTTATTGCATGGATATGGTAGTCATGAAGAAGACTTGTTTTCTTTTGCCAATTATTTACCAGACGATTATTTAGTCATTTCACTTCGGGCTCCTATATCCCTTGATTTTGGTGGCTTTGCATGGTATTCTATCCATTTTGATCATGACCAAAAGAAATGGAGTGATGATGAGGAAGCTATTGCAGCTCAGAAAATCATACTGCACAATATTGACTTCCATCTAAAACAGTTTTCATTAGGGGATAAAAAAGTATCGCTACTTGGTTTTAGTCAAGGAGCTATTTTAAGTTGGGCGCTAGGGTTAGGACATCCTGATAAGTTCGACAAGATAATTGCGCTAAGTGGTTATGTTAATTCGGATCTTTTCACCTTTGCCGCTCAAGGCCTAGAAAACTTGCGCTGTTTTAGTAGTCACGGAATACAAGACCCTACCATACCTGTTGAGTGGGCTCGAAAAGGAATTGAAGCAATCAAACATCTCCCTATCAAAATTGACTACAGGGAATATGCAGCTGGACATGGTATTGTGCCCGAAAATTTCACCGATTTAATAACTTGGCTAAAGGCAAATCCTTAATTCGTTGGATATAAAAGATAATCTTTTACTTCCAAACGAATGTTAACCCCCTCAACAGCATACTGAATCCATAACTCCCCCCAATAGGTGCCATCCGAAAAATCAGCAATAAGCCATTTATGATTCAATACTTTGACTTTATTGATCAAAAATTTAGCTTCAGAGCCGCTAAAGGGCACCAAAGGATTGCTGCCTTTCACTGCATTACTATCATAAACCTTATCCTTGATCCGTGAGATCAGGTCATCAATAGACAAGTCTTCAAAATAGGCCATGGCTTCTTCATTCCGATCCAATGAAAAATACACATCTTCAGCATAGGCTTGCTCGCTTTGATCGAGTTGCTGCTTGAGGGTATCTATTCGTGCTATCTTTTCCTTAATTATTTCAACTTGATAGTTCACTACCTTACTGCTATTGACCAATTGAAAAACAAGAATAAGAGCGGTAAACACAAAGAGATAAATAAAAATTTTTGATTTCATTAGCTTGTTGTTAGTTGAAGGGTATCATAGGCTAGAAAAACATTTTTGGGCAAAGAAGCTTGAACTTCATTATGAAAACCAAGCAAATGGCTTATATGGGTTAAATAAGTACGTTTTGGTTTTAATTCATCAATCAAAGCAAGTGCTTCTTCTAAATTTAAATGCGAAGGATGTGGATCGATTCGAAGTGCACTTAAGACGAGAAGGTCTAATCCAAGTAGTTTCTCCTTCTCTTCGGCTGCAATGGTCTTAACATCGGTCAAATAAGCAAAATCATCAAAACGATAGCCCATCACTGGGAGTTTATGATGCATTACCTCAATGGGAATAACTGTTTTATTTTTTAAGACAAATGGACTTATTTTGTTTATGTGATTAACATTGACCGAGGGAGCCCCCGGATATTTATTGTCATCGTTTATGATATACCCAAAACGCTGCTTTAAAGAAGCGTGGACGTCAGTTGTCATATATAAATCAATATTCCCCTGACGAAAGAAAAAAGGGCGAATGTCGTCCATCCCAGCCGTGTGATCTGCATGTTCGTGGGTAAAGAGTATACCGTCCAATCGAGGTGGATTTATTCGTAATAACTGTTGACGAAAATCTGGACCACAGTCAATGACAAAAAAATAATCCTCCCATTCAATTGCAATTGACACCCTTAATCGCTTGTCTTTTGGGTTGTCGCTTAGACATACAGGGTGCTTGCTCCCGATGATTGGAATCCCTTGCGAAGTTCCTGTTCCCAAAAATGTGATTTTAAGCATGTTTTTCAAAGGTAAACTTTGTCTTTTAATTGCACAATCTTTGTAGATTTGAAAAACTAACTTTTCGTCTATGTCTATCAAACTTCCTGGAGAAATCGAATTAGAGAACAGACCCTCAATCGAAGCTAAAGCGCTGCGCATCAATCTCAACAAGTATATTTATGGAACCTTTGCGGAAATTGGGGCCGGGCAAGAAGTTGCCAGGCATTTTTTTAGGGCAGGTGGTGCATCGGGTACCATAGCAAAAACCATCAGTGCTTATGATAAAAATTTCAGTGACAACATCTATGGAGAAGAAGACGACAATCGTTATGTCACTGAACCTCGCTTGGATAAAATGCTGAAACACGAAATGAAATTATTGGTTGATCGTATTCCAAGAGAAGACAATCCCAATAAGATGTTTTTTACCTATGCAAACACTGTAACCACCATTGATTTCGCTAAAAAATTCAAAGGACATGGATGGATGGGAATCCGTTTTCAAACAACACCTGAAGACGATTTTAGTGAAATTACCTTACATGTGCGTTTTCACCAAACCGAAGCACGATTGCAGCAAGAAGTGTTAGGAATGATTGGGGTCAACTTGATCTACGGTGCCTTTTACAAAAACAACGAACCAAAAAAATTACTCAAATACTTATACGATCACATAGATAAAGATGCCATAGAAATTGATACCATAAATTTTAAAGGTCCTTTATTCGAAGATGTAGACAATCGATTGATGAGTTTACAGTTGGTGAAAAATGGAATGACAGATGCGGTAATGTTTAACCCAGAAGGGAATAATATTTTACCTGCTCGAGAATTATACAAAAAAAATATTCTCACCTTACGCGGAAGTTTTCGTCCTGTTACCATGGTAAACATTGACATGTTTGAAAAGGCGCTTGATGCCTTTATCCAAGAACCAGAAGTCGAAGAAGACAAAACTGTTGTCATCTTTGAAATTACCCTTTCCAACCTTCGTGCAGAAGGAGAAATTGATGAAAAAGATTTTATGGATCGAGCCAAATTACTTTGCTCACTTGGCCATATCGTGATGATTTCAAATTTCAAAGAGTACTATAAACTCGTTGATTATTTGGCCCAATACACCAAAAAGCAATTGGGACTTAGTATGGGTGTCAACAACTTTGTCGAAATATTCGACGAATATTATTATGAAGATTTAGGCGGGGGTATCTTGGAAGCCTTTGGGAAGATGTTTTACAACAATCTTAAAATTTATCTGTATCCCATGAAAGATGAGAAAAATCAAATCATCAATAGCACAAATTTGAAGTTGCACCCTCGAATGAAAGACTTCTATAAATTCTTTAAATACAACGGGAAAGTAATCGATATATTTGATTATGATGAACGCTATTTGGCCATTTTTTCACGCAAGATATTGAAACAGATCAAAGACAATGATGCCCACTGGGAGGAGCATCTTCCCAATGGGATTGCAGAATTGATCAGGGATAATGAAATGTTTGGCTATACCAAGAAATAGTCTCAACCAGTGTATTCTTTATGCCAGCTTATTTTGTTTTCGGTAAACCGCCTAAAAAATATGGCGAAGATTTGAGGATCACTAATTTATTTGTTCATGCTTTATATAGTAAAACATAGCATATACTAGTTGAGTATTTGTGCAGCGTGCTCCTTTGTTTTTACTTTTTCAATAACTCGCTCTACAACACCTTCTTCATTGATAATAAAAGTCATACGGTGAATACCGTCGTATTCTTTACCCATGAATTTTTTCAAACCCCAAACCCCAAATGCATTGATCACTTCCTTATCTTCATCGGCCAATAAAGGAAAGGGTAAATCATATTTAGCGGAGAAATTTCGCTGTTTCTTTTCACTATCTGCACTAACACCAAGAAGAGAAAAACCTGCATCGAGTAATTCTTTATAATGATCACGTAAATCGCATGCCTCAGCAGTACAACCCGGTGTATTGGCTTTTGGATAGAAAAAAACAACTAATTTTTTTCCTGAATAATCGCTCAATGATTGGCTATTTCCTCTATCATCTGAAACAGAAAATGCGGGAACCTTATCCCCTACTTTTAATGGTGTCATAACTTATTTTTTTTCTAAATTACAAAAGCAAATACGAAGAAAAAAAGA
>ENA-OUOG01002767-OUOG01002767.1-marine-metagenome-genome-assembly--contig:-NODE-2767-length-17540-cov-6.736414_pt1 | contig 17540 bp, 11 predicted proteins | sample MGYA00248635_ERZ508505 | MGnify/ENA primary metagenome ERZ508505 (study PRJEB26176, sample SAMN06267871) | marine metagenome | isolation source: Saanich Inlet, British Columbia, Canada | place: Pacific...
TCAAATGCCTTTGGGGATATGGGGAATTCACCGACTTCGCATGACTGTTTAGTGGAAGTAGGTAACATATAATAAATCCCTATAAATTTTTAATGTAGTATCCGGAGTTTCTGGCTTAACTTCTGAGAGTTTTACCAATAAGTTAGATAAAACCAGACCCGTGGCGTCTGTTGGCGCCGATTATTACATTGATCCAACGCAAAGACTGAGCGCAACTGCTTTTTACCAAGAACTTCCGTTTGCGTCGACTAAAGCCAGAACCTTGTACTTAAATTATATGTTGGCCTTTTAGAGCACAAATAACTCTTTTATAATTGCTCGACTGGCTACCTCAATATTATCAGGAACATACCGCCCCACATGGCGTACCTCAAGTGAATAGATTCGCTTTCACCTAATTTTATTCAGTATTTCAGGACTGTTAATAAAATAAAAATAATATATACATTTATAAGGTATTATGGATCTATAAGGCTTCTTAATTAATTTTTTATTTAGTCATATAAATTATTTAATTATTTAGGAGCTACTTATGAAATTTTCCTCAACCATTCTTGTTTATTCTATTACGCTTCTGACAACCTCATTTGCTTTGCATGCTGAAAACAACCTTGAGGGGCCTTATGTAGGAATTGATCTGGGTTATCTCGATGGCACTGAAAACGGTAATGAAAAGAATTCTGGAGTAGATGCAGGTTATCATTTTGAAGCCAAGCCAAAAGGTTTTGGTCTAGGATTAGCTTTGGGCTATGATAAAATTTTATCTGATAAATTTTTAATTGGCGCTGAAATTGCTGGATACCGATTTAAAAATGCAGATGACCGCACAACCCCATACGATGATAACACCCCCAAATATACCACCAATACCTATAAAATGGACTTAAAGTACAAATTGGAAACAAAATTAAAAGCAGGTGTTGTTTTTAATGAAAAAAAATCTTCAATTTATATCCTTGGTGGTGTTGGCGCAGCAAAGATTGAGAGAACATATACCACGATAGCCAAAGGGGATTATAATAATAATGATTGGACATATGGCACCCTTTTTGGTTTTGGAAGTGAGCACCTGGTGAGTGATAATATTTCCCTGAAGATCGAACACATAATCTCAAATTATGGTGAAGAAAAAATTAATACTAATGCTTCATGGGCAAATACAAAGCAATATATGGATTTAAATGATAGTACGACTCATGTGGGACTTCAATATCGATTTTAAAAAAGAAAGGTTATTTTGATAATTGAAAATTTATTGTTTATTAGCTTGTATTTTTTTACTCTTACTCGATCGTTCAATTGCTAATGAAAATGCTGAATTTTTTAATTTAATTGATCGAATCAAAGTTCACCCTTCTTTAGAAAATCTCGCTTTTTTAGCGGATGAAAAAGCAAATCTCTCTGTAAGTGAAAAAAGCCTTCCTGACCCAATGCTTAAATTTGGTATTCAGAATTACCCCTCAAATGGCCAAGGTGGTTTTGATCGTTATGCGATGACCCAAAAAACAATTGGAATTACCCAAAAAATTCCCAATATGAAAATAAGAGAATCTTCTGCAAGAGAAGCCTTAATTGATTCAGAAAAAATTTTTCTACAAAAAGAATTAAAAACCCAACAGTTAATTTCTATGTTTGTTGTTGCTGTTGCTGAAATAAAAAGAATTAAGGAACAACGACAATTGCTTGAAGAAAAAAAAGAGATTCTTAATCAAACATTTCTATTTTGGGAAAGCCGAGTTGCTGCTGCTGAAAAAGGTCTAGATGGGCTCATCTATATTGAGGCTTTACTAGCCGAACTAGACACTAAGTTCCTTAATCTTAATTATGAGGAAACAAAATTTACTGAACAAATTAGACAATTAATAGATGAAGTAAAAGTCCCAGCATTACCAATGATTAAACCCTTTTTATGGCCAAATGATGACAAACTCATCCCATTAATGATTGCAGAAAAAGATATTGATATTGCATCAACCAAATTAGATAAAGCAAAGGCATCTTACGGCTCTGATTATGAGATTGGTGTGAAATATGGACAACGAGATAGCTCATCAAATTACGATGGCGGAGACATGGTATCTATTGAGTTAGGCATGACATTGCCCATATGGTCTTCAACAAATCAAGATTCCAAAGTGTTATCCGCGGGGGGAGGTTTGAGCGCAGCGAATGCACAATTCGAAGATTTAAAAAGACAATGGCATCAGGAATTAACAACTCGCTATGCAAAAATCAATGAAATTAATGCCAAAATAAGGGTGCTTGAAAAAAAATCTATTGTGATTAGCAATCAGGTTGATTCACTCTATAATGAATACGAGCTTACCGGTCGAATGGATTTGGTATTAGATGCAAAAATTGATTTTATTGACATCATGGTCGAGATTTCAGTGCTCAAATCACTTGCCATCAAAGAGTCCATAGAATTTAATTCTTGGTTTAAAGATTTCGATATTCAAAAGAACCTGCTCAGCTATTCTCATTATACAAAGGACTTAGCATGAAAAAAATTGTATTTATATTTATTAGCATTTTGTGTGTGATGGTTTTTCAGGCTTATGCGGAAGAGCATCATCACGACCATGAATCTATGGATATGGATATGAACAAAAGTTCACAATCACTAGATGTGAAAATGAGTGAAGCTGAAACATACTATTGCACTATGCACCCAGAGATACGTGGAAAAAAAGGGGGTAAGTGCCCTAAATGTGGAGCAGATTTGGTATTAATGAAATCCAGTTCTTCTCAAACTCTAGAACGAGGGGAGTTTAAGGAAGAGCATCATCACGACCATGAATCTATGGATATGGATATGAACAAAAGTTCACAATCACTAGATGTGAAAATGAGTGAAGCTGAAACATACTATTGCACTATGCACCCAGAGATACGTGGAAAAAAAGGGGGTAAGTGCCCTAAATGTGGAGCAGATTTGGTATTAATGAAATCCAGTTCTTCTCAAACTCTAGAACGAGGGGAGTTTATGGTTGATCCTGTTCTAGTTCAGCGTATTGGAGTTAAAACTGACACAGTAAAAAAATTACGCTTTGGTAATAATGTACGAGCCTATGGAAATATTATTGCCAGCTCGCGATCTCAAAATATTATCTCTTTAAGGGTTCATGGGTGGATTGAAAATTTAAATAAAAGTGCAGTTGGCGATACGGTAAAAAAAAAGGATCGTCTTTTTGATCTCAATAGCCCAGAACTGTTAAGTGCTCAAGCTGATTTGTTAACAGCAAAACATATTGATGATAAAAGACTTATTACATCATCTATAAATCGTTTGCGTCAATTAGGTTTGCATGAACACACCATTGAAGAAATTAATTCTACCAACAAGCCGTTAAAAATCTTTCCAATATACGCAAATCAACCAGGGGTTATCTATAAACTTAACATTAGAAATGGGGACTATATTAAACCCTCCATGCCCCTGATTACGATCCAAGATTTATCTGAAGTTTGGGTTGAGGCGGATGTCCCTGAACGTTATTTAAGCGGAATCAGTATGGGTTCTCCAATTAAAATTATCGTCTCAGAAATTGCTCATGAAAAACAGGGGATTGTTGATTATATTTATCCCACCATTAACCCAGAAACTCGGACAGGTAAAGTTCGCATCATCATGGATAATAAAGAAGGAATTTTGCGTCCCGATAGTTTTGTTGATGTTATTTTTTCATTAAAAAATAACCAATATTTAGGCATTCCTAATCAAGCAATCCTTCGATCAACAGAAAAAAATTATGTAATAAAATCAATGGGTAATGGAAATTTTAAAATGGTAAAGATTGATTTAGGCTTGGCTAATAATGAATTTACACAAATTACATCAGGATTAACTGAGGGAGATGAAATCGTGATCTCAGGTCAATTTCTTATTGATGCTGAGGCAAGTCTAACCAATGTCATGAGTAGTATGGAACGTTAAGTCATAGATCATTAATGAATTCAAAAAAAAATAACAGTCAGCAATCCCAGAGTTTTGTTAATCATGTAATTGACTGGTCATCAAAAAATCAACTCTTTGTTATCTTACTTACCCTCTCTTTAGTGGCATTTGGATTAATATCAATTTATAAAATGCCGCTAGATGCAATTCCCGATCTTTCTGACACTCAAGTTATTATTCGCACAGATTTTCCTGGACAATCGCCTCAGGTAATAGAAGATCAAGTAACCTACCCATTAGCCAGTCAAATGCTCGGCTTACCAAATACTAAGGTTGTTAGAGGTTACTCGATGTTTGGCACTAGTTTTATATATATTATTTTCAAGGATAGTGTAGATCTTTACTGGGCGCGAAGTCGAGTCCTTGAATCTTTGTCTCAGGTTCAAGGAAGCTTACCAAAGGGAATTATTCCTCAACTGGGGCCAGATGCAACTGGTGTGGGATGGGTTTATCAATACGCTTTAGTTGATATGACAGGTAAACGAGATCTATCCCAACTGCGCACCCTGCAAGATTGGTTTTTAAAATATGAGCTAATGTCCGTAGACGGTGTATCTGAGATTGCTTCAGTGGGAGGCTTTGTTAAAGAGTATCAAATTATGGTTGATCCCAACCGTTTAAGAGCTTTTAATATTCCGTTAAGTAAAGTTACACAGCTTGTTCGTGAATCAAATGCAGAGGTTGGAGGACGAACCCTTGAAATGGGAGAGTCAGAATATTTAATTACTTCTAAAGGCTATGTAACGGATATTAAAGATTTAGAGAAAGTTGTAATTGGACACCGAGATGGTATTCCTGTTTTTTTATCAGATATAGCGAGAGTGCAAGAAGGGCCAGCCCTTCGCCGAGGCCTTACTGAGTATAATGGTGAGGGCGAGGCTGTCGGAGGTATTATTATTATGCGGCCCAGTTCAAATGCCTTATCGGTTATTAAAGATGTTAAGCAAAAAATTGAGGACATAAAAAAAGGCTTACCTGAAGGCGTTGATATAGTCACAGTTTATGACCGAAGTGAACTCATTTATGGATCAATTAAATACCTTATGCATAAGTTGCTTGAGGAGGCTTTAATTGTCGCATTCGTTTGTTTTATTTTTTTATTACATATTCGAAGTGCATTGGTTGCTATTATCACTATTCCACTTGGTATTATGGGCGCATTTATTATTATGTTTTTTCAAGGTATTTCAGCAAACATAATGAGTCTTGGGGGGATCGCCATCGCAATTGGAGCCATGGTTGATGCCAGCATTGTAATGGTTGAAAATGCTAATAGAAAACTTGCTACTCTGTCAGCCAGAGAACTTCAAGAACAACGCTCTGTGATCCTGATAAACTCTGTTAAGGAAGTTGGACCTAGTTTATTTTTTAGTCTTTTGATAATCGCAGCAAGTTTCCTCCCAGTGTTTGCATTAACTGGACAGTCTGAAAAGCTTTTTACCCCTCTGGCATATACTAAAACCTATGCTATGGCATGTGCAGCAATTCTTTCTATAGTTTTGGTTCCTGTTTTGATGTTATGGCTGGTAAAAGGTAAGTTTAAATCGGAAGATGAAAATATACTGAATCGATTTTTTAAGAGTATCTACAAGCCTGTTTTAAGAAAAGTATTAACAATTCCAAAAGTAACCTTACTTATTTTAGTGCTTTTATCATCCCTGGTTTATATACCTATTTCAAAAATTGGACATGAGTTCATGCCACCTTTATATGAAGGCAGTTTACTTTATATGCCTGTTACTGTGCCAGGAGCAACAGCAACGCAAATGCGTCAAATTTTACAGGTAACGGATAAGATGATTACCGAATTACCAGAAGTTGAAAGGGTTTTTGGCAAAGCAGGAAGGGCAGACACGGCAACAGACCCAGCTCCTTTATCAATGATTGAAACATGGATTACGCTCAAGCCAAAGGGTCAATGGAGGCCAGGAATGACTCCTTCAAAGCTCATGGATGAAATTAATCAAAAAATTAAGATTCCAGGCATCGTAAATAGCGTTGGCTATCCAATAAAAACAAGACTAGATATGCTATCCACCGGAATCAGAACACCAATTGGCATTAAAGTGGCAGGGGATGATTTAAAAATTATTAATACCATAAGCCAGGAAATTGAAAATTTAGTTAGAGACATTCCTGGTACTTCCAGTGTTTTTGCGGATCGAGTTCAAGGAGGAAAATATATTGAAATTGAACCTAATCGAAAATTACTAGCAAAGTATGGTATTGAATTAGTAAAGTTTCAAAACATAATTCAAGTTGCACTTGGTGGGGAGAGGGTGTCTGAAGTTATTGAGGGTAGGGAGCGATATAACATTATCGTGCGCTACGATCGAGAATTTAGACAGAGTATCGATGATATTAAAAATATCTTAGTGACAGACATGCATGGAGCAAAAATTACTTTGGCTGAAATAGCAGAAGTTAAAATTACACAAGGTCCACCTATGATTAAATCTGAAAATGCTAGATTAAATGGATGGATTTTTATTGATATTCATGATCAAGATATAGGAAGCTATATTACGAATACGAAAATAATTCTTGATCAGAAGCTGAAGTTGCCGAGTGGCTACAGCTTAAGCTTTTCAGGCCAATTTGAACAGATGCAAGAGGCAAATAAAAGGTTAGCAATTGCTATTCCCGCAACTATTTTGATTATTTTTACATTGCTCTATATTCATTTTGGACGCTGGGACAGGACTCTTATCATAATGCTCTCAATACCATTTAGTCTTATTGGAGGTATTTGGGCCCTGTATATCGCCGATTATAATTTTTCAATTGCAGTAGCTGTTGGATTTATTGCATTGTCAGGGGTTGCTGTAGAAACAGCTATAGTTATGCTAATTTATATTGATCAGCAGATGCGTGATTTTCCCAGAAAAGACCTAAGTGGAGCAATTAAAAATATTATTGATGGGGCTGTTCTGAGGTTAAGACCAAAGCTGATGACAGTAAGTGTTATAGTTTTAGGTTTATTGCCTGTTTTCTTTACGGATGGACCAGGCTCTGATGTAATGAGGCGAATTGCTTTACCAATGGTTGGTGGGATGATTTCAACAACAATATTAGTTTTAATTGCTATACCAATAATCTACCTACTATTTTTAACTAAAGAAAATAAAAGTTAAAAATCTATTTAGCGTTTAGCGTGCCTAAACTCTTTAAATAATAGGGCGGTGAATCAAGAACCTTTTTTACTTACTTAAGTTATATGCTGGCATTTTAGAGCTTAAATAGCTCTTCAATGACTGCTCGACTGGCATCCTCAATATTCTCAGGTACGTAGCCGCCCTCAAGCATATAGATAATCCCCTTAGACTGATATTGTTTTTGTATGCTGTTAATCATCTTGGCCACCTCTTTATAGCCCCTTGAGGTATACGCCAATCTCCCCAATAAATCACCTTGGTGAGCATCAAATCCGGCAGATACGAGGATAAACTCGGGTTTAAAATCCATCATTTTGGGAATTAAATAGGTATTAATTCCTTGAATAAACTCCTCATCACCAGCACCTTCAGGGAGGTCAACGTTTAAAGTCGTGCCTTCACCAGCACCAGATCCTATTTCAGATGGTCTACCTGAGCCCGGATAGAGAGGGTGTTGATGAATACTGAAATAAAAAACAGACGGATCTTCATAAAATATATCTTGTGTGCCATTGCCATGGTGCACATCAAAATCAATAATCAATACCTTATGAATACCATATTTTTGTTGTAAATAACGTGCCGTTATGGCTGCGTGATTGAATATACAAAAACCCATTCCTCGGTCCTTGGTCGCGTGGTGCCCTGGAGGCCTGTTAAATGAAAACGCTGCCTTCACATTCCCTTTCATTACTTCATCAGCAGCGACTAAACCAGCTCCAACCGACATTTTTGCGACCTCTAAGCTTTTTGGGGTAATAACAGTATCGCCGGTACTTAAAAAAGTAGGGGAGTTATTAATCAGCGCCCTAATCTCATTTTCAACTAAATTGATGTATTCCTTAGAATGAGCCAAGGCAATTTCTTTATTTGTTGCTTTTCTGACCTTAGGCCATAGGAGATTGTATTTATAGTCAGGGTTTTGATTTAGCGTCTCAATAATATCAAATAAACGCTCGGGCCGTTCTGGGTGTCCTGAACCGGTGTTATGTTCTAAAAAGATATCGTCATAGAGTATGGCAACGGGAGTCTTTGCAAACACGCTATTTATTCCTATACATGATAAGAGAAAGGTGGAGCAAACCGCTACCTTTCTAAAGTTAAACATATCCTATATTTCGTATAATGTATATTATGTTAAATAGAATTAATATCCTTAATAAGATCATCAGCTCCAATTCGAGTTGCTACCTCTTTGGCTTTAGCTAGATAAACATCTTTATCTTCCTTCGATAGCTTGTAGAGCTTCAAGTATGTCTTAGCTAAGTAGTAATCTCCTCCTGCTTCTATGCATAGTTCTTCAAGGTCTTTCAAAGTTCTGATACCTTTTTCATAATCGTTATCAAGCACTTCATATTCACCTTTTAGGATTGTAAGTTCAGCAAATTCACCCAGATATCCACTTTTTTGATACATAATTGAGCCTTTGAGTGAATATTCTCGTGCTCGATCATAAAATCCTTGGCTTGCAGCACTTTTAGCAAGGCGATCGTATGATTCAGCTCGCTCATCATCATTAGATGATGATTTCAATGCCATGGCAAAGTATTCGTAGGCTTTTTCGTTATCTTTTTCTTTCTCTTTAACGTCTCCCATTTGAATTAAGAAACGTCTTTCAAATTGAACAAATTTTGAATTACCAAGTTTTGCAGTTTCATAACCGGTTGAAAATATACTAAGTGATTGTTTTAAATCATTATTTTCTTTATATGCCAAACCTTTGAACATAATGGATAACATCTGATCTGCTGGATGTTGTGCTAGTTTTTCCGTTTTTTCAAATAATGCTATGGATTCTTGAGCTTTATTTTCACTAAATAAGACCTTAGCCATGCAAAAATTTCCTGAAAAAGGGTCATTATTAATTAATTTTTCGGCTTCTTGTTTTGCTTTTGCATAATCATTTTTTGATAGTTCTTTTTCACAATCATTTTCACTATTATATGCAAAAACATTATTAAAAAACAATAAGTTAAAAAATGTTATTAATGTTAATTGTTTAATCATTTAGCATCTCCATTAGATTAATTTCGGTAATGATTGGTACACCTAATTCGTTTGCTTTATCAGCTTTTGATCCCGGATTGTCCCCAACTATTACATAGCTTGTTTTCTTTGATACACTTCCACTGACTTTGCCACCATTAGCTTCAATGAGGTCTTTTATTTCGTCGCGTGAGAAACTATTTAAAGTTCCGGTTACGACAAAGGTTTGATTATTAAGTTTGCTATTAATTGCATTTATTTCCTTAAGTGTTGGCCATGTAATACCGCTGGCAATAATACTGTTGATAATTTGTTGATTGTTTGCATTGTGAAAATATTTTACTAATGACTCAGCAACAACCGGACCAATATCATTGACCATCAAATAATCTTCAACTGTGGCGTTGAATAAATTATCAAGACTTCTAAAATGAGCTGCCAGCTCTTTCGATGTGGCTTCACCTACATTTCTTATTCCTAATGCGTAAATAAACTTACCAAGAGTTGTTTTTTTACTGATTTCAATGGATTCTTTCAGATTCTCAACAGACTTCTTACCAAAGCGGTCCATGTTTTCAATAACTGCGAAATCTAACTTATAAATATCAGCTATATTTTTTAACATGCCCTGTTCAAACAGCTGATCAACAATCTTTTCTCCCAAACCATCGATGTTCATGGCTTTTCTGGAAATAAAATGAGATATGCCTTGTTTGATCTGTGCGTTACATTTGTACTGTCCTGTACATCTTTGTGCGGCTTCACCATCAATTCTTTCTATATCTGATCCACAAATTGGACATTGTTTTGGCATTGTGAATTTAATTGCATGATTTGGTCTTTTTTCAAGAATAACTCTGACAACTTCCGGAACCACGTCCCCTGCTCTTCTAACCATAACACTGTCGCCAATTCTAATATCTTTTCTATTCATTTCATCTTCATTATGCAGAGTGGCATTAGTTACCGTGACCCCTGAAACAAAAACAGGCTTAAGTCTCGCAACTGGGGTAATGGCTCCTGTTCTTCCAACCTGAACGGTTATATCATTCACAATCGTTTCTGCTTCTTCCGCAGGAAATTTATATGCAATTGCCCATCGCGGAGCTTTAGAAACAAATCCAAGATTATTTTGACTCTTTATCGAATTTACCTTAAACACGATCCCATCAATATCAAACGGAAGTGCATTTCGTTGACCTAAAATCTTTTGAAAATAAGCTTCCATTTCTATATTGTTTTGAACAATTTCAGAGTATTTTGAAACAGGAACACCAAGACTCTCAATAAAATCAATCATTTGAGAGTGATAATCAAAATGCACACTTGTATCTACTTCACCTAGTCCATAAGCAAAAAATTGTAGCTTTCTCTTTGCGGTAACGGCTGGATCAAGCTGGCGAAGGCTACCAGCTGCGGCATTTCTAGGGTTAGCAAAAACTTTTAAATCCTGCTTCTTTTGTTGTTCGTTCAGTTCTAAAAAATCTTCTTTATTCATCAACACCTCACCCCTTAACTCTAGAATTTTGGGTGGGTTATCTGATCTTAAGCGCAGAGGAATAACCTTCATGGTTTTTATATTATGAGTAACATCTTCTCCCACCAAGCCATCTCCGCGGGTTGCTGCATATTTTAAGACACCTTCCTCATAGAAAAGTGATATGGCTAGGCCATCAAATTTAAGCTCAGCAGAAAACTCAATATCAGTGATATCTAGCGTTTCTGTGACTCGCTTATAAAAAGCATTTAGTTCGTCATTGCCAAAGGCATTTCCTAATGACAACATGGGTTTCTTATGGGTGATTTGTTTAAATTCGTCCAGAGGTCTTCCCCCTACCCTCTGTGTTGGTGAATCAGGGGTAATTAAATGGGGATTTTCAGATTCAATTTTTTTTAATTCTTGAAAAAGGCTGTCATACTCATGGTCAGATATGAGTGGGTCATCCAACAGATAGTAAGCGTGATCGTGTTCTTGAATAATTTTTTTTAAATTCTTTAATCTGTCTTTAATATCTTGCATTAATTAATCAGCCAAAATATTTTATCGCCTGATCACTTCCAGGAAGTAGGTCCTTATTTTTCATCTCATAGGCTATTTGATCAACAAATTTTTTAATGGTGGGGATGTACGATGAATCAATCTCTTTATTCCTTCCGTCGACCATAACAGCATTTAATTTGATACAAAACTCATTGATCATCTCAATCATTTGCGAGAATGCATTTTGTGAATTTGTTGTGGTCGGAATATCTAATGAAAAAATAACACCCTGTATAAATGCATCACTTTCAATTCTTAATGGTTGTCTGCTTAAATTCATTATTTTAAACATCTTTTCTCCATCAACCTTTGGATCAAAATACCAATGAAAGTCTTTAAATACTCTGATGTTTGCTTTGTTGAAAAAATCTTGAAACGCGCCAAAATGAAATGAGCTATCCGTTTTTGGTTGGACCTTGATCAGGATCGTCTTATTCACCAGGGATTTAAAATCTTTTAATTCGTTTGCCCTGTCAACCATATCTTCGTTTGCTAACCAAATTTGATTAACATCGAGCTGTTCTCTGATTTTTTCAATAAAACCTAAAAAATGATCTTTTACTTCCTCATTTACTTCAAGCTTTCTTGAAATTAACGGTAATGTGAGTAGAATTTGATCGAATAAAAACTCATCATCAAGAGCTTCTCCAGTTGCCCATAAGTCTTCATCTTTTCTTAAATACAATCCCAATCTAAGTTGAGTTAGGTAGTCAGCTACCCCAAGTTCAATTAAAATTCTAGCTGGCTTAGGTTCTTTTAAAGTCAGGCTCACAACAGACTCAAATTTTAAATTTATTTCACTCGGTAAGTTTTTTCTCAAAAATTCAATAGATACATTAGATGAGGAAGATTCATGAACAATATAATTATCTAATTGATCCTCTTCCCTAATACTATTTTGAAATAAGGGGTCTCTTTGGCGTTGCATTGTTTCTGCTTTTTTTTGTTTTTCTCTTATTTTTTTTAATTGGATCCAATTAAAAATAATCATTAAAAAAACAATGCTTAAACCTAAAATTAGTAATGCAATCTGAACATCACTCATGATGGTTGACTCACTTTAGATTGTTGATCCTTACGGACATCATTTAGGTCTACTTCAACAATTCGAGAGACTCCAGATTCCTGCATGGTCACGCCTATAAGTTGTTCGGCCAATTCCATAGTAATTTTATTATGAGACACATACAAGAACTGGGTATTAGATGACATTTCCTTGACCAAATCACAAAATCTTTCAGTATTCGAGTCATCTAGAGGAGCATCAACCTCATCTAATAAACAAAACGGTGCTGGATTTAATCTAAATAATGCGAATACAAGGGCAATTGCAGTTAAGGCTTTTTCCCCTCCTGAGAGCAGATGAATTGTTGTGTTTTTCTTACCAGGTGGTTGAGCGACAATTTGGAGGCCTGTGTCTAAAATTTCATTTCCAAGAAGCTCTAGAACCGCTCGACCACCACCAAAAAGTTTTCTGAAGTAATCATTAAGATTTTGATTCACTTCATTATAAGTCGCTTTTAATTTTTCTCGAGTTTCCCGGTCAATTTTTCCAATTGCCGATTCTAGTGTGGCGCTGGCCTCTGTTAAGTCATCAACTTGTATATTGATGTATTTGACTCTTTCTCTTTCTGTATCAAGCTCAGCCACTGCCGCCATATTTATCGGCCCAATGCGCTCTATTTTTTGATTCAATTTTTCAATTTTTTCAGCGAGAGTTGTTAGCGTTTCATTTTCAATTTGCTTAGTCACTTCATCATCGTGAATTTGATATTGCATGTATTCTTTAACTGAATAATCAAAATCGATTTTCTTTTGCTGTTCATTAAGTTTTTGATTTTGTTGCTGCTCAGATAAAGGGGTTATTTCCTGAACAAGTAAAAGTCTAATTTGCTCAAGTTCACGTAAATTATTCTCACTGATGGCTAATTGATCTCGCTTGGCCTTGAGTAATTTTTCAGCATTATCTTTTTCAATGATGAGTGCTTTAAGGTCATTGTTTAATGATTCATTCAGTTCCGTAAAACGCTCGAGACTATAATCATTTTTTGATTGTGATAATGAATTATACTCATTCGTTAACAGCTCTTTTCTTTCTTTCGCATCACTTATCTTGTTACTGGATAAAGCAAATTGATACTCAATTTCTCGTTTTTGTTTTTCAGCTTCATCAAAAATTCTCTTAGCTTCAGAAAATATTTGTTCCAGTCCTAACTTTGTATTTTCTAATTCAAGCAAGCTTTGTTCATCCGTTGAGTTAGTTACTTCTAGACTCGCAATTTTATTTATTTTTAGTTGCCTGTCATTTTCAATCAGCTGTTTTTCTTGATTAATAGTTTCAATATCCCGATCAATTTGCTTTAATCTTTCATTAGCGGTTTCAAGCTGATGTCTTTGTTTTGCAAACTTGATCTCAATTTCTTTTGCTTGCTTTTCTGATAACTCTCTTTGATCGAGTAAGTCACTCAAATTTTCCTTTGAATTTTCTATACTTGTTCTTAATGAATTGATTTGTGATTGCAAACCTTCGTTATCTTTATTAAGACTATTTTGACTAGCAATTAAATCTTCAATTTTTGCTTTAGTGGCGAAAGTATCAAACTTAATTTGATTGTCGCCATTAATATACTGATAATGTTTGCCATAAATATTTCCGTCGATATCGACTAGACTTTGTCCAAGACTAAGCTGGTCCCTGTATCGTTGAAGTAGACTCATGTCTTCAATCACAAAAACGCCATGCAATAAGTCTTCAACAGCACCTTGATATGCACTATCAATCTTAATTAAATGGGTCAGCGGATTAAGCTCGCCCAAAGAAGTTTTTATAAAAGTATGTGTAGATGTTTTTAGTAAAGTTATAGCTTGAGCGGGTTTTTCAAAAGCGGAATTCTCTGAAAAATAAGCATTTGACTTTAATCCAATCACAGCATCGAGAGCATTGGTCCATTTGTCGTCAATCTCTAATGTATTTAACAGGCTGGTATTCGCGTTAATGTTATTTTGTTGCAACCAGCTAGTGATTTGTTCCTGATTAGAATGAGCTTCCATCAAATTGGTTAATGATTTGATTTCCGCACTAATATCACTTAACTGAGCTTGGAGTGACTGTTTTTGTTCATTCAGATCATCTTCACTTATTTCATAATCTTCAATAATGGTTTTCTGATCAGCGATAGCTAAGTTTAGATCTTCAATTTTTTTATGTAGGAGATCGAGATCATCTTTACCATAATCCTCTGTATCTTTAATAGTCGTCTGTTGGATTTGACGATCATTTAATAATGCACTTAGTCTGTTTTCAAAATCTTTTAGCTTGGTTTCCATGAAGGATAAAGTATTCTGATCAAGTCTGAATTGTTCTTTATTGGTTTGAAGTTGGTTCGATTTTTCTGAAAATTGATCTGCAACGGATTTATAATTATGTTCTGATTTTTTATACTCTTCCTGTTTGGCGCTAAATGAATTGCTGTAATTGGATAAATTAACTTCACAGTCTTTGAGATCTTGTTCAAGACCAATAATGTTTTCGTCAAGCTTGAGGGTCTCTTCAGCAATTTGTTTTAACCTTTGGTTGCTCTGGTTAATCTGATTCTTTACCCTCTCCTCTTCATTGCGATTCGATTCGATTTTACTTTCAGTCGAGCTGACCTTGGAGCTGACTTCATAAAAATTCGCTTGGATTGGATTGATTGATTCGCTCTCCGTTCTAAAATCTTCGCGAGCTTTTTCTACATTTATTTCAGCTTTGGTGAGCTCTGCTTTTTTTTGCTCGACTTGAATTTCAATTTGTTTGAGTAGTTTTTGTGATTCTTGCCACTGGTTCGCAGCTGATTCTTTTTTTAAATACGCTAATTGTGCTTGGAATAATTTAAGCTCTTCCTTGAAGCTATTATATTTTTTTGCCGCTTCTGCTTGCGCTTCAAGCTTGGTAATCGCCGAATTAATTTCTTTTTCTAGATCTCTCACTCTTTGCAGATTGTCTCGTGTGTCGCGTAAACGAAATTCTGTTTCTTTTCTACGTTCTTTGTATTTACTGATCCCTGCTGCTTCCTCCAAGAAGCTTTTTAAATCTTCAGGTTTTGCTTCAACAAGTTGAGAAATGGTATTTTGACCGATAATGGCATACCCTCGTGTTCCTAAGCCTGTTCCATAAAATAAATCAGCGACATCCTTTCGACGAACATTGATGCCATTGATGGAATACGTTGAGCCTTTATCCTTTTCAATAACTCTTCTCACCGCAATTTCAGAATATTTTGCCCACTCATTGGCAGCTTTATTTTCTGAATTATCAAATAAAAGCTCAACGCTTGCTCTTGAGATAGCCGGACGCGTGTCCGTGCCATTAAAGATAACTGACTCCATGGATTCGCCACGCAGTTCTTTTGCAGATGATGAACCCAGAACCCACTTTACAGATTCCATGATATTTGATTTTCCGCAACCATTAGGGCCCACAATTCCCACTAACTGTCCTGGAAGGGAGATGGTCGTTGGATCTACGAAGGTTTTAAAGCCCGCTAACTTAATTTGTCTTAACTTCAAATACTTCTCACTATTATTCTATAAGTTACAAAAAAATGTATAATTTCAAAAAAATTTTAAGAGCTACAGCACAACATGAAACTTACAAAACTAGGAAGTAAGCCAACCGCGCAACCAACTAAAGAGTTAGAAACTTTTAGCAATCCAAATCCCAAAGGTGATTTTCACATCCATATGGAAATACCGGAATTTACTTGTTTATGCCCAAAAACTGGACAACCAGATTTTGCTACTCTCTTCTTAGATTATATCCCTGATAAGCATTGTGTGGAACTGAAAAGTCTAAAATTATACATGTGGTCATTTCGAGATGAGGGATGCTTCCATGAGGCTGTTACAAACCAAATTTTAAATGATTTAGTAAAAGCCACCAAGCCAAGATATATGAAATTAACAGCTAAGTTTTATGTTCGTGGCGGCATTTTCACCAATGTTATTGTCGATTACAGAAAAAAGGGATGGAAACCTCAACCTAAGGTTGATTTAGATGTGTTTCCAAGCCAAAATAGCGTTGTTTAGTTAAATGGGGGTATAGCTCAGCTGGGAGAGCGCTTGCATGGCATGCAAGAGGTCAGCGGTTCGATCCCGCTTACCTCCACCAATTCTAAATTTTATCTAATCAAAAAAACACTTTTTAATCTATCTAAAATTACAGTTTAGAAAATTCATTAATTGTTAAAATTAGCGTACTATAAAAATACAGCGCGAATTTGATATGTGTTTCTTCTGATTTTCGTTCATTTTTTATGTAAAAAATTTATCTATATTTTTATTTAGGAGTCTTTATGATTAAAGCTACGTTACGTTCAAGTATTATTGCACTATCAATATTCACTGCAACACAAGCCGTTGGAGGAGAAGTCCATTATTTGGATATTGACAATCATGGTAAGCATAAGCCAGAGATGAATGTTAAAGTTGGTGATATTATTAAAATTCATCACAAGGATGAAACAAGGGATCATCATGATTTATACTCTCATGACCCTGCTCATAAATTTCAATTGTCGGGTTGGAAAAAAGGCGACGTATATTTACTAGAATTGACTGAACCAGGAACTTTTGACATTGCTTGTCATAGCATGCCAGAAATGCAGATCATCGTTAATGTGGCCAAGTAATTCAATGATTACTCATTGATATAGCTTTTACCATTAGTCATTTGGCTAATGGTGATCGTTTTCAAATCGTTCCCAGTTTCACCTTCACCAATTTTTTTATTTCGTTATCAGAATCCCGAAAGGTATTGATATTGTATAGGTTATATTTTCAATTAATAGCTATATGTAAACCAATATGCGCAGAACAATGAAGCCTTTTTAAGCTGGAAAACGCTCTTACTTTCACATGTTCTCTAAAGCCCACCGTTCCATCTCGTTTAGGGTTTGGTTTAGCATCAGAAAGCTTCCTTGTTTTCTTTGATTGTATGTATTAAGATTAAAAATCAGGTGCAAAATAATGAATGACATTTATTGTTTATTCAGCAATAAACATTATAAGGAGTTGGTGTTATGAGTGTATTAGAAACCTTCAAACAGTTAAAAGCTGAGGGGAAAAAAATTGTTGTTGTTACCTCTTATGAATATTGGAGTGCAAAAATCCTAAACGACACAGACGTCGACGGTATTCTCATTGGTGACGATTTGTCTATGGTGATCCATGGTAATGAAAACACGATGAATTGTGATGTAGAGACCATTGCCATGCACACTCGAGCTGTCAAAAAAGGGGCAAAAGATAAATTCCTGATTGCAGCCATGCCCTTTATGAGCAACCGCAAAGGCTTTAAGGAAGCGATGGACAATGTTGAAATTCTGATGAAGGCAGGTGCAAATGCATTGAAGATTGAGGG
>ENA-OUOG01002769-OUOG01002769.1-marine-metagenome-genome-assembly--contig:-NODE-2769-length-17533-cov-5.459441_pt1 | contig 17533 bp, 24 predicted proteins | sample MGYA00248635_ERZ508505 | MGnify/ENA primary metagenome ERZ508505 (study PRJEB26176, sample SAMN06267871) | marine metagenome | isolation source: Saanich Inlet, British Columbia, Canada | place: Pacific...
GGTGGATTGAATCGACCAAACACAATGGTGACATCGCCTTTTGCTTCTGTTACAAATTCACTAAACTTTTTAATCATCTTGACCCGCACCGCCCTTTTTCTTAGCTCTATCAGCTGCCTTTACTTTTGGAAGAAGTTTCTTTGCAATTTTATTTATTGCGTTCCTTTTCATGGCTAGCTTCTTTTCGACTTCATGCTTTTGTGCAAAGGATAAGTCGTCTTTAGAACGACCTTTAAGAAGTTTATTAAGTAAAACTTTCCTTGCTTGTAGTTGAGCTCGACTTTTAAGCTGATCTGGTGATGCGAGTTTCTTAGCCGCTTTCTTACGGCCAAGCATAATTTTGGCTTTATTCTTTTTGAAGTTTATTTTAGCCTTCATTCTTTGTTGCATAGACAAAGCTTCTAGCTGAGTATGCTCTTTAAAACTTAACATGCTTATCCTCGGTATCCCATTTAGTTGGGGTTATCCCAACCTTTTATAATATCTTTGCTAAAGTTGTTAGTAGAAAATTCCATTCTATCAACTAATTTAACAGCTCCACCGTCCATACGATCTATAGCAACAAAACCTTCAGGGTTGGTTACTTTAAATCCGGATTTAGTCTTAACAAACGTCCCAATTTTGTTTAGTTTGTTTAGTTTATTTATAATGATTAATTTACTATCTACCACTAAATTCTGTAAATCAAAGATTAATTGTAAGTTTTTCAAGTTCTTTTTGTCAAAAAACGTTAATATTTCATCTCGTTTAGCAGCTTGTGTGTCCTTACCTTTCTGACTACTCCTTTTGTCAATCTGCTTTTGGTATCTAGCTTGAATAAATTTTATCATACCGTCAGCATGAGCTCGAGTATTAGTAATTTTTTGGCCTGCTCTTACCTTAGTGTTATTATAAACATTAATCATAAGATTAAGTTCTTTATTGTCTTCAATAGTCTTTAAAGTTGAAGATGAGATTTTTCTAAAGAGAGAACCTGCTGCTGACAGCTTAGCGTTTAAAGCTTCGGTTTCATCATCAGTTAAAGTTGCAGTACCTGATAGATCGTCAAGAGTAGCATCTTGCATCCATACATTAGATGATTGCTTTAACTTACTTGATATGTTACCGCCAAACTCAGCTCTCATAGATTCAAACGTTCCACCAGAATAACTAGTATGCCATACGATACCAACCTTAGCTTTAGATATTTGTCTTTCTATGGTTGATCCCTTTGGTACAGCATAAGCAATTGTATTAGGGTGAAAAACAACCATTCTCTGGCCGTCGATTGTTTCATTCTTTAGATCAGATGAATCAAACATAAAGTCGCCTTGAATGACCCCTTTAATTCCTACACCCTTAAGATTATCAAATGCTATTTTTAATTTCTTAGATAGATCGCCAGAAGTATCTGCATCGATATCAGCATGAGACTTATAAATCTTTGGATTAGCGTTAAAGATACCCTTCTTTGCTACAAAGAATTGACCATCAGATGGATCTTCACCCGCAAAGATAGCAGGAGCTCCGTCCCACTTAACAGTCACGTCAACTGAAGAACTAGCACTACCTTTTAGCATATCACGTAAAGAACGTAATGCCATAATAGCTTGCCGTGCACCAGAAACACCACCATCGATGATTAGATCTTCAAGGTGAGTCATGTGCGTATTTTTACTAGCTGCTTCCGATAAATAATTCTTTAACGATTTCATTAATATTCCTTATTTAAATAATGCTTTAAATTCTGACGTCATTTCAGCAGTAAAGTTTGGAGCTGCCCTGAAATTACCCTTATATCTTAACACAATATGTGCTATTTGTACAGTGCCAATCATCAAAGTAAACTTAAGATTTGCAGCACCGGCACCAGGATCGTATGCTTGTGTAGCGCCTGGAGTTAAAATCATTTTAGCATCACCTTTACTAAATAGATCGTCTATTAGAGATGAAGAAGATTCGATATCCTTATATTCACCTGCCTCAATAACAACTCCTTTACGAGCTCCATAATCACCAACACCAGTAACAAGAGCAAAGTCAAAGTTAACTTTCTTTAATTCTTTTAGATCTGATTTAAAAATTAATTGGATTAACTGATTAGCAATTAGATCACTATTATCATTAATGGTTTTAGCCATAGTTTTAAATAATGTTTTCTTACCTTTAAGTACTCTATTGACTAGATCATTCGGTATTCTTTGGATATATTGCTTCCAATTTTTAGAAGTCGGTCTGCTTTTCTTTAGCTCTTTTTGCATTTCAGGCGATAGAATGTTAAGCCTTTGTGCTACCTTAATGACATGAACATAGAATGCTCCGGCATCAGCATCAATTTGTGTTCTTAATTTATCAAACTTTCTATCAGCTAGAAGAGTGGTGAATGCTTTATTAATAAGAGTTGGATCACCTTCAGTGGATCTCTTCTTTTTCTTCAATGAAATACCACAGTAATTTGAACCTTTCTTAATAATAAAATCAGAAGAGTTAAAGTCTTTCATTCCATATTTAGTTCTTTGAAATTCTGTAACGTCGTCGTCCCATGCCTGGCCTGTAAGATAAAGCATATCAGCACCACCATAACCAGCTTTAATGATAGCATTTGCTGCGGATACAGCTTGACATAGATTAGAATAGTTACCCTCTAATGAATCTACTTGCCCCTGCTTATAACCTTTAACTTTTCGTAGATTACCTTTTACTAATTCAATCAATGCATCCATTTCATCTGAGTTAGTAATGTTGTGTGCTCTAGGGAATAAACATAGAGCTGCAGTCATTAATTCATGTGGATCATCACCTAATGCACTTCGGCCACCTAATGGTCTAAGGTTAACATATACATATTTTTCTAAATCTTTATGGCCAAAAGCGTAGTCTTTTTCTTTACGAGCGGCGGGAACTTTATCCATCATTAGTTCTAAATCTGGATGTGCGTCAATAATATCTCTTGCAAGACCTGCAAACTTTTCGCGATCTTTATCTGGTGCTCTTTGACTAACGCCTAGTTTTCTTCCACTGTTTTTTCCAGGTCGTACATCTACTTCAATTTCTGTATTGATTGAGCCGATCTCATCGTCAATCTTAGAAAGAACAGACAATGCAAATGCGGTATCACTACCACTGTATTGCAAATCGTCTAAATCTTCAGGTAAAAAAGTTTTAAAGCTGCGCATTCTAAATCCCTTACAAATAAGTTATTATTAATCTATTTATACTTTTTTGAAACTAAACTCTACGGTATATCCTTTTTGTTTAAATTGATTGTATGATTCCCATGCAGTTTTCTTAGAATCATAAAGGCATTGGGCGATTGTGGTATCGCCCTTGGTAACTTTAACTATCCAACTATCGAGCAGCATGGACATATACATCGATTCTTTCAGCGTGTCTTAGTGGAAGACATGAATCATAAGCTCTTGGACTACGACCATCAGCAATAGCAGCTGCTCTGCGTGGACCGCGTGGCATTAAGGAAACACGATATTTAGGTGTAACATCTTTCCAATCATCATAACCATGCTCACAACGATATTGATTCATTGTATCAGTTTGCTTAGCCATTTTATTAACAGCTTTAATTGAATTTCTCAACATTTCAATCTGTTGCATATCAGCAGCCGAATTTACATCAGCTGTAAAAATAAAAGAATTAGTTCTCATAATCAATACCTATATCACTTCCAACATTATTTTGATACCAGAATGATCTGGCTTCGTATTCATCACCGCCGAATAGATTAGAACACTCTAGGATAAACTCCTCGAGGCTCATAGTTTCAACTGAATCAAATAAAACGTCCTTTAGTTTACTCATAATTAAATCCCCGTCCATCTAACATCTTCTTCGTTGTAATTAAAGATGTTACCTCTAGCAAAGTTAGTAGCTGGTTTGTTATAACCAGCAGCCATAAGCATATCACCAATTTGAAATGGTGAATTAGTTTTGTTATCGATTTTGGTTTTCGGGGATTTTTTGACGATGAATCCAGCTACCGAAGATCGGTCGCCACTTCTTCTTATAAGTTTGATATAGTTGCGACCTTCTTCAAAGGTATAATGATCGCTATGAATTGTATGCTCAAAACGATCATGTAGCTGCTTTTCCATAATGGAGATAAGCTCTTGTGTCTTTTCAATTAAGTCTTTCATAATGTAAATATCCTTTGATTAATTTATGGTACTATTATATCAACATATAAGGATTTTGTACAGGCTTATTTGTAATAACAAGAGACTAATCTCTTAAATTTGGTCTCAGCTTGGATCTTCAGATGCTACCGTGGTATAGATTCCATATAGTAAACCAGCCCAAGCTAGTAAGTTTGCTATACCGCCAAATAAAATAACTGAACCACAGATGATCATAAGTGACGCACCATCTAAAGTAGTTCTTTCACCACTACGTTCTTTAAACCATTTTAACATAATATTCTCCTAGATTTTAAATTCAGCAAACGTGTCTTTATTCTCATTGTTACCCCACGTTGCTATTGGTTTGTCTGCCACAGGATCCGATACAAGATCCTGTTGGGCAGACTCTTCTGCATCATATAATTTCATGCGGGAGCGATCAATACCGACTACGAATCTTTTGTACTTGGTAGGATCGTTATATCGGTTCTTTAGTTGTTTTACCATGATCTGGCCAAGTTCTTCAAGTTCCTCTGTAGATATAAGAGCGAACATTAAGTCTGCCGTGGCTGGTAAACCAAAAGATTCCGATGTATCTTCAAGTCCAACGTCAGTGTTACCAAAACCAGAACGTGTTGTCTGAGTAGCTGACATGATTGGAACATTGAACTCTACAGCAAGGCCTCGCAATTCTTCCGCGATAGCTTTGATGTAAGTGTAACTATTTATACTGCCACCCATAGCCTTCATGCGACTTGAGGCGCAGATGTTTAGGTAATCAATATAAATCATATCTGGTTTAAAGTTCTTCTTCATTTTAAGTTCGTTCAGAAGTGCTCTAAAGTGACCAGTATGTGCTGAGCCAGTTGGATATTCTTTGACGATTAGCTTACCAATACTTGCTTTAGCAATAGCAGCAATCTTGTCTTTGAATACTTTTTCTGGCACTCGTTCGAGTTGTTCAATAGGTAAATCCATTAGGTTAGCATCAATACGTTCTGCAATTCTTTCTTCAGCCATTTCCATAGTAATGTATAGAACATTCTTACCTTGCTGTAGAATCGAAGCTGCACAATGACACATAAACAAAGATTTACCAACACCAGTACCAGCCAAAGCGATATTCAGTGTTTTATTGGGTAACCCACCTTTTGTAATTTTATTGAAGTAATCCAAGTCAAACGGTATACGATCTTCCTTTTTATTGTAAAATTCAAATCGTTCCGCTGAGTTGTCAATGTAATCATGACCAATAGCTTGATCAAAAGAAACACCGAGGGCTTCAGATAGAATCTCTGGAATAGCACCATCGCTTTTTTCTTTCTCGTTACCATCAATAATTTGAATTGATTCCATGATCGCGTTATAGACAGCACGATCACGGCACCATTTCTCAGACTCTTTAATTAGATACTCAGTATCGACATCAGTTTTCACAGCAATTTGATCTATCAGCTGATTAGCACTATTGAGTATTTCATCAGGTGCACTGATCTTACCTAGCTCAAGCTGTAAAACCTTTGATGTCGGAAGCTTGTTCGTTTGTTGAACAAACTTCACGATCATATCAAATACGGTCTTATGAGTACTTTCAAAATACTCAGGCTTAACGTAAGGTATTACTCTACGGCAAAATTCTTCATTATTCAGTAGGTGATTCAGAATGTGTGTCGGTAGTTGGTTCGATATTTCCAATTTTTGCCTCTTTGTTTTCCAATGAATCTAGTATAATAAAGTTTAATAGGTCACCGAGATAATTGTTAAAGTCTGGATTTGACTCTAGCTCTTCAATATCATAATCTGCTGGATCTTGTATGGAGTAATTAAATGACATTCTAGCAGTGTCATTTTCTGGGTCTTCCTTTACTGTCACTTTGCCATATACTACAACTACATTTTTCCATTTACCAGTTTTTAACTTGACACCATAAAAATCACCAAACCCTGATACATCGTTTTCTACTAATATATAGTCTGCACTTGTAATATTAACCACCGGCGGCCTCTTCTTCAATTACTTCATCAAGATCGATTTCTAACATTGGCTTATGGCCAATAGAATAGTGTGCTTTTAAGAACTCTTTAAAGTTAGTATTTGCAAAGATTGGTTCCCAGAACTCAGCGGTTAGAGTATCTTTCTCACGATACTTTTGATCCATTTGTTCACCAGTATTTTGGTCCACTTTAGCATACCAACCCATACTTGGTTTAGTAACATAACCACCAGCCAGTCCAACTTCTAGTAGACCAGAGTACTGCTCGATGCCACCGTCCCACGATACCGTGATAGGTACTTTAGATTTCTCTTTGACAAAGCGTGATTTTTCTACATTGATCACAAAGTTGTAGCCTTTGACTTCTTTGCCTTTCTTAACTTGCTGACGGCCAAGAATCCAGATGTTATCTGCACTATAGTAAATGCCAGTACCACCGGATACGATAGCCTTAGGGAATAATCCAATCTCTTGATATGTATGGTTGACAGCAAGCATTGGAATATTTCTCATTGTTAGATATGGTGTTACCATTCTAAACAAGCCTTTAAGTGCTTTAGCTCGAGACATATCTGCTACTGATTTCTCATCTTTAGCATCTTGCAATTCTTTCTTAGAAGCAAGGTTACCGATAGAATCAATTACGATAATGACTTTGTCTTTACGTTCAATTTCTTCAAGTTGGTTTACAAGATCAAACTTGAGTTGCTCAACATCAACAATTGGCGTGTGTAATACACGTGATGTATCAATACCGAATGACTCGAAGTAAGATTGTGGTGAACCAAACTCTGAATCATAGAATATTAGAACTGCATCGTCGTGCTCTTTTAAATATGCACCTGCCATCAACAAAGCAAACGAAGTCTTAAAGTGTTTACTCGGACCAGCAAGAACTGTAAGACCTGAGGTTAAACCACCATCGACATCGCCTGATAGTGCGATATTGACCATAGGTACTTCAGTCTTTACCATATCTTTTTCTGTAAAGAATACTGAGTCTTTAAGTACAGCTGTATCTTTGACTCGACTATTCTTTTTTAATCTATCCATTACGGACATTATGATCTACTCCTCGGTTGTTCCCAACCAGTTTGTGCTAGTTGTCTTTCTTTCTTACGCCATCTAATGAGGGATTCTGCTTTCTGTCTTTTCTTCTTTGATGTTGGCTTTTCATAGAACTCTTTTTCTTTTGCTTTCTGCAAAGTACCAGCTCGTTCTACTGCTTTCTTGAATTTACGCATTGCCACTTCAAACGACATTTCTTTTTTCTTGCCTTTTGGCCTTAAGTCTACGCTTGGCATATCTTCTCCTAGTTAATTAATGTGTTATTATATCACAGTTTCACTTGATTGTACATGGTTAAATGAGATATTTTGTTCTTTTTCTCTTTCATCTCGTTCGTACTGTGATCTGTATCCGTTGTTGATTTCTATGGCTTTAGCCAATAAGGTAAGTTTATCGCTGAACTTAGAAAAGGCGAGAGTATCTTTAGGGAAGCATGCTCCACCATATCCTTGCTTTCCATCAAACCCTGGAACTTTGGTATGTGAAATACTAACACGGTCATCAGCACCTACTGCCTTAATTACCTTATTAAAGTTTACGTTACCATGTGCGTTACATGCATCATATAGCTGGTTAAAGAAAGTTACTTTAGTTGCTAGGAAAGAATTAATAGCATACTTTACGAAACTTGCTTCTGCTTTACTTACGTTGAATGATGGGCATGGAGTACACAAACTATACTCTTGGTAATATCTTTCTAATAGTTCACATTGCTCTTCTTCGCCACCAAAGATATGGAACTCTGGATTTACAAACTGTTCGCATGCAGATCGTTCGGTTAGAAACTCTGGATTGTACACGACATTTGTTTGTGAATACTTATCAATTGTCGATGGAGTAATAGTCGATTTAATCACGATTAAACCAGACACACCAGATAGATCTGCCATTACCTCATCAAGAATAGCTGTGTTAATATCACCATCATCTTGCATAGGCGTAGGAACACAGATAAACGTAAGATCTGGCTTCCAATTAGCTAATGCTTTCACATCTTCAGGGGTTGATCCGTAATTGGGGTCTAGGATTTTCTTTTCTACTACTGGATTGCTAAATCCATAATCTACTGCTTTGCCAACAAAACCGTGGCCGATAACTGCTACTTTCATTTTAGTCTTCCAATATGTGATGTTGTGGTTGCCATCCATAACTTAATAGTACGGATGGGTCTGCGCAAGTATTTTCTCTCTCACCAGTTACTTCTTTGATTGGTAAGTTATTCTCAGGCCAGATTTTATCTGCCATTTCTTTTACTGTAACTGGTTTTCCATTACCAACGTCAATAGCCTTTTCTTCTATAATGCGATAGTTATCTACACATAAAGCGATAGCTGAACAAACGTCATCAACGTGAGTCCAATCTCTAGTATGCTCTGTGATATACGAAAGCTTTGGATCTTTCTTTAATAGCATATCGTATAGCATATCAGTTCTACTGTTTGGTCCATAGACTGTGTGGAATCTTAAACCAATAGATCCATCAGGGGCTAAAGCCTCCATAGCGTACTTAGAGGCCGCGTAAGGTGATTGCCACCATTCGTACACAGACGAAGATGAAGCATATACAATAGGTACATTAAAATATTTGCACGACTCAAATAATGTTTTAGATGCTGTAACATTAGTTTCCCAGTATTCTTGTGGAATTTCGTGTGATCTTCTTACACCTGCTAAAGCTGCAAGGTGTATTACCATATCAAAATCTTTAAGATCAAATAAGATCACATCTCTGATATCGCCTTCAAACTCAACGATGTCGTATTTGTCTTTGTATAGATCTAGGAATCGGTTACCGATAAATCCTTTTCTATACCCCTGCGTTCCTGTTAATAGTATTCTCATAAAAAGTTCTCCAGACTATTATCGTTTCGATCGTAGTCATATTTTTGTGCTAAATTGTTTTGGAATAAGTATTTAGTATCGATCAAATCCCTTTGTTTATTTAGACAAGCTTGAACCTCTAGTGCCATATCTTTTGCAGTATAGAATGGAACGTTCTGGCAAATGTGATTATAGTTTTTCATTGGATCCACGACTTCAAGATCTGCAGGTAGACCCATAATAGCTTTACCTTCAGCAATAGAAAGATATCTATCTTCAACCGGATGTGCTACAACTTTAGGTAGATGAACCACGTATGCGCCGATATAGTCTACTGGAATAATAGTACCACGGAGCATAATCCCACCCCCATCTTCTAGTTTCTTATGTTTACGTCTAGCCTTTGCAGCTTCTCGTTCAAACTCAGGGAACTGATCCATCCACTCAGCCATAGTATTATGTTTGATTCCCATCTTAAGTAACCTAGATTCTACAGTTACTGATTTAGTTTCATGAGCTACCGAAGCAGAATACTCAGCATGAGTCATTCCATTGTTGACAACTTCAAGCATATAGCGATAGTATGGATCATCTTTGCTTGGAGTTTTCTTATTTAGAATCTCGTGTTGGAACGAAGTATCTGCATTAAGAATTAACTCTTGAATAGTTGGACGTTCTTTCTTAATATAGTTAAACAGTGGAACACTATCGTTAAACTCGTCTTTTTTCCAGAAGAAAAAGAAAGTACGCTTACGGTATTGTGGGTTGCCGTGAAGCAAGCTTTTAGTTAGAAAGATAGAGAAATTATAACCATGCTCTTGGCCAAGGTTATAAAGTTTTTCTCTCATAAATCCACCAATCTTACCTGCTAGGCCTGGTGCGTTCTCACCCCATAGTACCTTTGGCTTAACTACTTTTAGTACGTACTCAGAGGATTTTTCCATCCATTGATTGTTTTGGTTTTCTTCACCGTGTGAATTATGGTAAGTGCTTAAACCAGCACAAGGGCAAACTGAAGAAACAACATCAACGTTCTCCATTGTAACACCATCAGGCAATTCATCAAGAACGTGATAGGGAACATCATGCCCTTTGTTCTTATAATGCTTAATTAAATGTTGCTCATTGTCCATAAATCCAGAATAAGTCATTAAGTATTCTGGAGTCTTACCATACGCTTCGTCTGAAGCTAGTATTTCACCACCAATTAGTGGTACAATTCCTGCGTGTCTCATCCGAAAAAACCCTCCAAGGATATCTCTTCTTTCTTTTTAATTGCATCCTTATAGGCTTTTGCCCATTGGATATGACATGTTATTCGCTCTTGGCCTTTCCATGGACCATTTGCGAGAGTCTTTGATTTTAGCTTAACGTAGTCTGGATACATTTCAGCTAGTTGCGTATGAACTTGATTGCTTAACTCAATTGTTCTATATTCTGAACACCCACCACTTGCGTTAGTTTCTGATATTGATACTCTGTAACGCGTTGTGATTCTATTAGCAAATCCTTGAGTAAGTAACTGTAGATTAGCATGGAAATCTTGTGAGGTTGGTAACTTATCCCATACAATGTTTCTTGGTAGATTCTTAGAATCAAAGTATGAGTTAGTCATAATACGCACGTTATTTTGTTGTGGCCAATACTTTAGATCTGGTACAACCCACGATGTAGAAAAGCCACCGTGATAGATTTGTTCATCATCACACCAACGATTGAAAGTTTCAAATGCATCATCAAACTCAGCGTCAGACATATCTCGTGTTTCCCATTTGGTATCAAGATGTTCTGGTGCTGGACCTTTGTACTTAAAGTATTCCATATCGTCATCAAGCACCATATGCCGTGTACCATAGAACGTATCCCATATCCATTGCCTGGTTGGTGATAATCCTTTGATTTCTGGCGGTAAGACTAATACCTTACTTCCATAAAGTGCTTTCATCTGTGCAGCTTCGTGTGGTTGAACTACGAAGCTAACTCGTTTTTGCCATTTTTCTGGTAGGTTATTATAAGTCTTTTGCTTATTGATTCTACCTAAAGTTGGTATGATTAAATGTTCCATAATTATGCAATAAAGTCGTAAATGACTCCGGCCTCCATAAATAATTGTTTAGTTAATTCTGTAGATTTGATCCATTTTTCTGGTGTCGCTTCGTCTATCGCTGTTGTAACTACTCGCTTAACGCCTACTTGGATAATACCCTTGGCGCACTCTGAACAAACTGGCAAACCGTGGATATACATTGTAGAACCGTCCAGCGACGTTCCGTTGTAGGTAGCATTATATATACAGTTCATTTCAGCGTGAACTACACGTTCGTATTTGCTTTCCTTATTACTATATAGTACTGCAGAATCATTGATCTTTCTAGGAAAACCATTATAGCCTTGAGCCAATACTTGCCCTTTTGAACCTACAGCAATTGCACCTACTTTTTTAGATGGATCTTTTGACCAAGTAGCTATATGGCCAGCAAGATTTAGATATCGCTTATCCCATCGGTAATGTTTGCTTACGCCCCAATCATAAAATTCGCTCATTATTTCACCAAATCAAAGTGTCTGTCATAGACGTGTAAGTTTTGTACTTGCCAAATGATTCTACCAGGTTTGACATATGTACATTTATTTAGATCATCTGCTAATTGACACTGCACGTGTCGCTGCCATGCGTAATCATTACGATAGCCGAAGATCACATCGTTAGATCTCATTTGAACTACACAATCTAGCTTACCATCTCTTATATAGTAAGTCACAGAGTTAGTACAAATGAAGTCATTCTTGCCATTCTCATTGTAATCTGTCCATATAGACGGCCGTTGATATACCATCGATGCACGACGTGAGTCTGGGTTTTTGCATAGCTCATCAAGAACGTTTTGGTATTGATTACCATTACCTTCTGAATAGATTAGATAGCCATAGTTAGAATTAATCTCACCGTGTCGATTACCAGTCATCTGCCAAGCTTGCGGTGGATCACGGTCTACGTAGATATCATTGATATTAGTAGATTGACTATCGTACCAATCCAACTCAGCTTGAATATACTCTTCGTTAGGAGTACCAAAGATAGCCGGTTCGTCTGCATAAAAAGATGCACCAATCAATTCAATTGTTTTACCACCATTACGATCAGTAGTAAAGTTTTCATTCTCTAGTTCATTACGAAAGTAGGTGCGGATTTGATCAATTTCTAAAGTCATTACTTGCTCCGGTTAAGAAAATCTGTATCGTCAGACTGGCCTTCAATACCACCACGAGCATATGCAACCAAGAACGATGCATAGTTAATAAGATCTTTACCAGAGTCTTCAATAGATTCAAAGTTTGGATTGTACTCAGGGTCTGATTCCATAGCTTCAATTACGCTGTATAGACGTAGAGTTTTAGCTTGAATAATATCAAGAATAGAAGCAACACCACGTGGGTAATAATCGGATTGCTTTATTCTGGAGTTTGGATTCTGGTAATCATTAGATTTTTTAGTTTGAAGTTCTGCACATTCTTGCAAGACTTTTAGTGATTCTTTCATAGGAATACTCCATAATTTAAAGGTATATTATACAACAATTAAGACCAAATGTACAGGGTTTTTTAGAACTTTATGCCACTTTCGTTTAAAAGTTTTCGGTTATCCAAATGTGCCTGTTCTGTTAAAAGTTTGTTTCCACCAAAGTATGGAACTGCATGATAGTTATCAATCATCATTTGGTTTACCGATCGGTCCATGTTTCCATAAATGAATAGTTCACCAAGGATACGGCCGAACTTGCCTTTTTCGTGAGACACTAACATTACATCACACTTCATCAATAGTGTTTCTAAAAACTTTTTAGATTCTTTACCATAAAACTTTTCTTCTAGATCACGTGTTCTGGATTCAGGTGTATCCATGCCCATTAGTCTAACTCTTTGTTTTTTGTAAGTCATTCCAAAGCCTAGGTCTATATCGACATCGACTGTATCACCATCGACTACTCGTGTTACATCAACTTTATAGCTATACATTATGTACCGCCAAGATATGAGCCATATCGATAATTGCTGCAGCTTTATTGTCTACATCTACCGCCATTGATTCGTGCCATTTAAGAAATACTCTATCGCCTGCTTTAAGATGAGTAGCATCTGGACCTACTGCTAACACCAATCCAGGTTTTGCAGCTTTACTTACAGCGCCTTGCAAGATAATACCACCAGCTGAGGTGTTTTCTTGAGTTGCTTCTGTTACTAAAACTTGTGTTCCAATCATTTCTATCATTATTTTTTTCCTATATTGAAAGCCATCCTTGGCCCTTAAAATTTATCCTTACACCTATGTTGGTTATTTCGAAGCTGTTTCTACACCAGTACTCTTTTTAAATTTCTTGGTGTACGATACGCCTCTGTAAGTTAGTTCTACAGTCATCGTATTATCCTCTTGTTCTGGATTTTACGATTCTTTTAACGCATGAACCAATGCGAGTCTCTATGTGGACTACCCAGTATTATTTATAGCGTATTTCTAAAGCAAAATTCAATTGCGCGTTCTGCTTCTTTGACCATATCGCGTTTGCCATACCAGCTACCAGTTTGGTTATCAAGGTCTTGGCATATCCAAGCAATCTCTCGTGCAGTAATAGGATACCCTCGTTGCATTGCATTACCAGCTGTTGATACCATGATCTTATACATCTGTAAATACCAACCGCCGCCAGTAATTGCCTTATAGTCTTCCACTTGCTTCTTGTTTACAAATGGACAATCGGCAAAGCCAGTCCAACTATAGTTTGTGTTATTGAGCTGGTTCTTCTTATGCTCTAGCAATCCTTTCTTAATAGCTTCTGGTAGTCTATCAAAGAATGAATCTGATTTAACCACGTAGCGATGCTTTTCCATTAATACTTTTGGATCCATCAGCTCACCATCATGCGTAAATATAAAGTTATACGCATCTTTGTATTTAGATGGCACATAGTACATACGGCTCAGATCTTTAGTTTGTGCGTCAGCAATATCACCAATCTCTTTATTGAGTGCATGCCAAAAATGTTTGATCTTATCCGCTGGTACTTGTTCTGTTAATGGAAATACCAAACGAAACTTTGGATGCTCTTTAGTCGAGCTAGCAGTTGAATAACAAACGTACTTATAGTTAGAATACTTATCATGAATATTCTCAATTGATCCTTCATAATCATCAACATCAACAATGCCGAAGCCACCCCAAGCAGTTACGTTAGCGTTTGCTCGGGTGGTTCCGGTCTTATATGTAGCGGGTGAGATAAGGGGTGCATCAGTCTTCTTCTGATACCTCTCACCGTTTGCTAAACGATATAATACTTTTTCAAAGTCGTCAAAAGAATCGTAATCCATTCTCTTGACGGTTTTGTTATCATATATGCTATTAAATATCGTTAAAGAGACCATGGTTGCCACTGTGTGATGGATTTTCCCAACCTTCAGGCTTTACTAGATCTGGCAAACCAAGTGGATTAGGTCTGCTCGCTTTTACACCAATTACTTTTGCCATGTTTGCTTTCTGAACAGCATCCCATGCTTTATAAGGATCAACACCGAAAGCATCAAGAGAACCGATTGCAATAACACATACATCAATTAAGCCATCGACAATTTCTTCCGCATCACGCGCATCAACTGCAATTGATGTTTCGTTAGCTTCTTCATAGAGAAACTTTAGACGAAAGTCTAGAAACTCTTTGAGTTTATCAGGGTTATTCTTAACCCATTCATGCACACCATACTTGGAATGCATTTCATTTATATCGCTTACCCAGTCTTTGCTCATACTATAATTCCTGATGTTGATGGTGCAGCTGATGTATCGATTACAGAACTCTGTCCTTTGATCTGAGCAGCTAGTTCATCGACAGGTTCGGTTACAAACAGTACATGTTCATTCTTAATTGTTACGCCATTTTCAGCAACCTTGCAATATGGTTGGAATGGCATAAAGGCGATCTTGCCTTCACCACCTGGAATAAGAATATATGCTTCTTTTACTAGATATCCATCACGTGATTCTGTAATGTCGCCAAGTACTTCTTCGCCTGATACTAGTCTGATTAGTTTTACTTCTTTCATTGTTTTCTCCGTTATTAATATGGTCTATTATATCATACTTTTGGTTAAATGTAAACCCCTTAGCCAAAAAAATCTTCCAAAGATTGCACTTCTTCTGTCGACCAACCAACTGCTTTGAATATTGGTTCAACTGGCTGGAGGAATGTTTTCTGGAATTGAGTTTCATAGTCAATGTATTTATCCAATGCAAACTCTTTTGGCAAATACTGGTTAAATCCAATCACGTTTTCTTTGATTGGGTTAGGAACTTTGAGATAGATAAACTTAATCTTCTCGCCATTTTTGATTGGTTCATATCGTTTAGTTAGCGAATGAACTTTGAGCTGACGATTATGCATCAACGCAGCGCGAACATGGATTGGAGTACCTTTACGATAAATTGTAGCGCTGTCTGCATATTCATTAACTTTAGATACACCACGAGGGAATGCAACTTCGTGCGCTGGTAAAGAACAAAAGTATTCTTTGAATTGCTGTACTGCCATCTGTGTATCACGTTCGTTACCTTTCATGATAACTTTGAATAGAGCCTTGAGTGCGTCACGGCATGGTGCTGGTGTTGAAGATTTGATGGCCTCAATGCCCATGATTTTTAGTTTAGGTTCTTTGTATCGCACACCTTCGTTATCGTGTACATTTAGAATGTATCGTTTCTTAGCTGTCCAGATGCCACGATCTGCGATAGCTTCTCGTTTCATAACCATTCTGTTTTCAATACCACCCATGCGCTTGTATAACTCATCATAAGCATCTTTGAGAACTGGTTCGAGCTTTTCTTGCGCGACAGTATCAAGAAAGTCAATTGGATTTTTAGGATTGACCTTTTCAACAAGATCACCAAGGTTAACATATAGTGAGTCAGTATCAATTGCAATAACGTAATCTTTGTTAGTGTTCATGATTTTATTAAGGTAACCATTGATTGCAACCTCTGCCCACCGAATAGTTAGCTGACCAGATAATGTGATAGCCTCAGCAATACGCTGATCAAAGAATCTGAAGTAACGATTACCAAGAGCACCATAGAGTGAGTTGAGTAGAATTTTGATAGCCATCTGTTGATTTTCAGCTACTGCAATCCGACGTTCAATATCGTACACTTGTTGCTTTTCTGCAGGGTCTACTTTCTGCAATTCCTTTTCTGCATCCAACATGTGTTTCTTAATAATGACACGTTCACTGTACATGCTATCAACGAGAGTAGGGAATACACCTTTCTTATCGACGTTGAATAATTGACCAGAGGCACCAGTTGCTTTACCCCTATTGTCAAACGTGTAACCTTCGAGTATCTTATCAATATCGATGCCGACAGTTTCACCATTTGCAATAGTTTCTGTTGACATATTATATTGCATAATGAGTGATGGATATAGTGAGTTTAGATCGAAAGATACTACGTAGTCGTGCAATCCAACGTGAGGTTCTTTAACGTAACCACCAGGATATGCAGACTTCATCTTCTCAGAATAGAATGGAATAGCAACCTTATTTTTCCACAGATGGCGATAAATGATTGACTCCCAGATTCCAGTAACGCCAAAAGTATCCGAGTAGTTAACACCACCTTTGTAAGCCATTGTCATCATAAGAGTAATCAAACCTAGCTTATCTTCCATGCGTTCTACTAACTCCACATCTTTGATGTTATAGTCAATAAACTTTTGATGATCATGGAGATAGAGAGTATGGAGTGAACCATGCTCTTCGTAGGATAGTTTCTTTTCGCCAAGTGTTACATTAGCAATATGATCTAGGCGATAAGATTCCTGAGCGGTGTAGGTATACTTCTGGAATAGCTCTAGGTAATCAGCAGTTGCAATACCTTTGAGATCATATGCTTGTTGCGTACGGCCCATCTGATTAATGTTTTGCTGATCGACCAACCCCCAGGGACTGAGTCGCTTAACCACATCTTCGCTGAATAACTTAAGACAACGATTGACAATATATGGAATATCAAAGAAGCGTACATTCCAGCCAGTAATAACATCTGGTGTGTGAGATGGAGTCGACCAATGTGCGATAAACGCATGCATTAGTTGTAACTCTGAGTCGCACTTTTGATAAACCACACGATGAGTAGTCATAATAGACGCATCTACATCATAGTCATTAAGACCCCAGACGTAGTATGTGTTATCAATATTGTTCTTAAGGCATATTGAAATGATAGGATAGTTGGCTTCTTCTGGCTGTGGAAAGCCTTCATCAGATGCAACCTCGATATCGATTGTACTTACGTTAATCTGATTACGGTTAAATTCAATATCGCCAGGAAACTCATCATTGATGAATGCAGGTATGTATTTGTCATTACCAAAGATTTGTCTACCTGCAGTATCTTTGTTTGTTTGAATCCACTCTTTAGAATCTCGCATAGAATCCATCATCACAGGAGCACAAGGAATGCCATCGATTGATTTCCAATCGCCTTTAGGAGT